>Ga0207703_10001412_pt1 | contig 21878 bp, 23 predicted proteins | sample KBSSwiS12_FD_184304 | JGI IMG/M metagenome (GOLD analysis project Ga0207703, IMG submission 184304) | Switchgrass rhizosphere microbial communities from Kellogg Biological Station, Michigan, USA - KBS Switchgrass S1-2 (SPAdes) (version 2) | ecosystem: Host-associated > Plants > Roots >...
CGAACGCCGCGGCCAGCCGCCGCTGCTGCTGCTGGACGAGGTCGCCGCCCATCTCGACCCCATCCGGCGTTCGGCCCTGTTCGCGCGGCTCGAAGGGCGGGGCCAGGTGTGGCTGACGGCGACCGAAGCTGCCTTGTTCGAGGGCATTGGCGAAGCATCGCGCTTTCACGTCGAGCCTGGGCAAATCAGCCCCGCCTGACTGTTGGGTGGACTTTTTAAGGCTTACCTCTATATTGCACTGCAACACGAGGCGCCTTGAAAGCGGCGTGATCGATCCGGACAAGGATCGGGCCCGCGCCTCGACCAACTTCATCCCAATTCACGCGGGGGTGCTTTTCCCCGCCGCCGACCGCGCAATCCCTGCGCGCGTCCCGGCTCATTCAAGGTATTCTTTTCAATGTCATTTCATTCCCTGGGGCTCTCGAAGCCCCTGCTCGATGCGCTTGCCGCCAAGGATTATTCGCAGGCGACGCCGATTCAGCGCCAGGCCATTCCGACGGTCCTTACCGGCCGCGACCTTCTGGGCATCGCCCAGACCGGCACCGGCAAGACCGCGGCCTTCATGCTGCCCTCGCTCGACCGCCTTGCGGCCGCGCGCAACATTCCCAAGCCCGGCCAGATCCGCATGCTGGTGCTCGCGCCGACCCGTGAGCTCGCCTCGCAGATCGCCGCCAGTGCCGAAGCCTACGGCAAGTTCATGCGGCTTAGCGTCGGCGTCATCTTCGGCGGCGTTCCCAACCACAAGAGCGTGCGCACCGTCGCGCGCGGCCTCGACGTCCTGGTCGCGACCCCGGGGCGCCTCCTCGACCTGATCGACCAGCGCGCGCTTTCGCTCCGCGAGCTCGAGATCCTCGTCCTCGACGAGGCCGACCAGATGCTCGACCTCGGCTTCATCCACGCGCTGAAGCGGATCGTCGCGCTGGTGCCGCCGAAGCGCCAGACCCTGTTCTTCTCGGCCACCATGCCGAGGGCGATCAAGGAGCTTGCCGACCGCTACCTGACCAATCCGGCCGAGGTCTCCGTGACCCCGACCGCCACCACGGTGGACCGGATCGAGCAGAGCGTGACCATGGTCAACCAGGCCGAGAAAGCCGCGCTGCTGGCCATGATCCTCCAGGGCGAAGGGGTTGAGCGCGCTCTCGTGTTCAGCCGCACTAAGCATGGCGCCGACAAGATCGTGAAGCAGCTTGCGGCGGCCGACATCGCGGCCGGCGCGATCCACGGCAACAAGAGCCAGGCGCAGCGCGAGCGCGCGCTTGCCGGCTTCAAGTCCGGCGACATGCCGGTGCTGGTCGCGACCGACATCGCAGCGCGCGGGATCGACATCCCGGGCGTCAGCCATGTCGTCAACTTCGACCTGCCCGACGTTCCGGAGCAATATGTCCACCGCATCGGCCGAACCGCGCGCGCCGGCGCCGACGGCATCGCGATCGCCTTCTGCGCGCCCGACGAGCGCGGCAATTTGCGCGATATCGAGCGCACCACGCGCCAGCGGATCCCGCTGGTGCCACTGCCCGCGGACTTCACCGCCAGGGCCGACGCGTTCAAGCGGCTGAAGCCCCCGGTTGAAGCCCGTCCAGAACGCGGCCATCGCCCGTTTACAAAGTCAGACCGTCGCCATGACGGTCAGCAGCGCCGCGACCGCAACAATGGCCAGCAGCGCCATCCGCAGCGCGGCGAAGGGCATGCCGCCCATCGCTCCGGCGCGCAGGACCACAACGGCCAGCGCCGCGACGCAGCGCGTCATGACGGCCCGCGTTCGTCGTACCGGCCCGAAGCCTACCGCGAGGCGGGTGAGACGGCGCGCCCGGCCCGCCCGACCGAGGGCCGCAACGACTTCCGCCCCGGTGGCGGCCAGCCCAAGCGCAAGTTCCGCGGCCGCCGGCGGTTCGGCGGTTCACGCGCCGCCTAGAAGCGAGCGCCCTTGGCCCCCGACCCACGCGTGCGCACACGCGCGTACGCGCGCACGCGTGACTTCCGCCGGCAAATCCCTATATCTGGACTATGGCAACCGACCCCAATTCGAACTCCCCAAATCAGGGCACTTACGACGCCGAGAGCATCAAGGTCCTCAAGGGCCTCGACGCTGTGCGCAAGCGCCCCGGCATGTACATCGGCGACACCGACGACGGCTCCGGCCTCCACCACATGGTGTTCGAGGTCAGCGACAATGCGATCGATGAGGCGCTTGCCGGCCACTGCGACCGGATCCTCATCCAGCTGAACCCCGACGGCTCCGTCACGGTCGAGGACAATGGCCGCGGCATTCCAACCGGTATCCATCCCGAGGAAGGCGTTTCGGCGGCCGAGGTCATCATGACCCAGCTGCATGCCGGCGGTAAGTTCGAGAACACCTCGGACGACAATGCCTACAAGGTGTCGGGCGGCCTGCACGGCGTCGGCGTCAGCGTCGTCAATGCGCTCTCGGAATGGCTCGATCTCACCATCTGGCGCGATGGCGAGGAGCATTTCATGCGCTTCCGCCACGGCGACGCGGAAGCGCCGCTGAAGGTCGTCGGGCCCGCGCCCGAGGGCAAGAAGGGGACGCGCGTCACCTTCCTGCCGAGCCCCGAGACCTTCAAGATCACCGAGTTCGATTTCGAGCGCCTGGAGCATCGCTATCGCGAGCTCGCCTTCCTCAATTCGGGCGTCCGCCTGATCCTCGCCGATGCGCGACACGAGGAGCGTGTCGAGCATGAGCTTTATTACGAGGGCGGCATCGCTGCGTTCGTCAAATATCTCGACCGCGCCAAGACGCCCTTGTTCCCCGAACCGATCGCAATTTCCGCGGTCCGCGACGGGATCGGCATCGACGTCGCGCTCGAATGGAATGATTCCTATTACGAGAACGTGCTGCCGTTCACCAACAACATCCCCCAGCGCGACGGCGGCACCCACATGGCCGCGTTCCGCGCCGCGCTAACGCGGACGATCAACAATTATGCCGAGAAGTCGGGCATGCTGAAGCGGGAGAAGGTCACGCTCACGGGCGAGGACATGCGCGAGGGCCTGACCGCGATCGTCTCGGTCAAGCTGCCCGACCCAAAGTTCAGCTCGCAGACCAAGGACAAATTGGTCAGCTCGGAGGTGCGCCAGCCGCTCGAAAGCCTGATGAGCGACAAGATGAGCGAATGGCTCGAGGAGCATCCGGGCGATGCGCGGTCGATCATCCAGAAGGTGATCGACGCCGCCGCCGCACGCGAAGCCGCGCGCAAGGCGCGCGAAGCCAGCCGCAAGTCGGTGATGGGCATTGCCTCGCTGCCGGGCAAGCTCGCCGACTGCCAGGAGCGCGATCCGGCCCTGTCGGAACTGTTCCTGGTCGAAGGAGACAGCGCCGGCGGCTCGGCCAAACAGGGGCGTAACCGCCACAACCAGGCGATTCTTCCGCTGAAGGGCAAGATCCTCAACGTCGAGCGCGCCCGGTTCGACCGGATGCTCGGTTCAAAGGAAATCGGCACCCTGATCCAGGCGCTCGGTACCTCGATCGGCCACGAGGAATTCAACCTTGAGAAGCTGCGCTACCACAAGATCGTGATCATGACCGACGCCGACGTGGACGGCGCGCACATCCGCACCCTGCTGCTGACCTTCTTCTATCGGCAGATGCCGCAGCTGATTGAGAACGGACACCTCTTCATTGCCCAGCCGCCGCTCTACAAGGTCGCCCGCGGCCGGTCCGAAGTCTATCTCAAGGACGATGCCGCGCTCGACGATTATCTCGAGGCTCAGGGGCTCGACGGGCTCGTTCTCGATACCGCCGAAGGTCAGCGCAGCGGCAATGACCTCAAGACCCTGGTCGATCATGCACGTCGGATGCGTACGCTGATGCGCTTTGCGCCCCGCAAGTACGACCCGGCGCTGATCGAGGCGCTGGCGATCAACGGCGCGCTGACGCCCAATCTCGACGCAGCAGGCAAAGCCAAGGCGATCGCGAAGGTCGCCGAATGGCTGGGGGCGGGCGACCTCGAAGCCAGCTGGTCGGGCGAGGTGGCCGCCGAGGGCGGCTACCTGATCAGGCGGCTGTGGCGCGGCGTCACCGACGCCTACATCATCGAGCCGAGCTTCCTCGTCTCGGCGGAGGCGCGCAAGCTCGATACGCTCGCCAAGGAGCAGGCGGCCGCTTACGCGAAGCCGTCGACGCTGCGGACGCTCAAGAAAAGCGCGCAGGTCGAAGCCGAGCCGGCCGTCGGGCCGGGCGAGGGCGAAGAAGCCGCCGAGCAGGCCGAAGCCGACACCAAGGGCAAGCCGGTGGCGATCACCCGGCCGTCCGAGCTGCTCGATGCAGTCCTGGCCGCGGGGCGCAAGGGCCTGTCGATCCAGCGCTACAAGGGCTTGGGCGAAATGAATGCCGAGCAGCTCTGGGAGACGACGCTCGACCCGACCAACCGCTCGCTGCTCCGTGTCGAAGTCGCGCAGGCCGATGTCGCCGACGAGATCTTCACGCGCCTCATGGGCGACGTGGTCGAGCCCCGGCGCGAGTTCATCCAGGACAATGCCCTGAGCGTCGCGAACCTCGACGTCTAGGAACCATATAGCTCCAGCGGCTATTGGCGACAGCGTGACCAGCGGTCCCTGCATCACTCTCGCCAGCTACAACATGCACAAGGCGGTCGGGCTCGACGGTAAGCGCGACCCGCATCGCGTATTGAAGGTGCTGCAGGAGATCGACGCCGACGTGGTCGCGCTGCAGGAGGCCGACAAGCGCGTCGGCGGCCGCGCATCGACCGTGCCGCACGCGCTGATCGACAGCCATGGCATGTACAAGCCGGTGCATTTCGGCGTCCGCCACAAGCGGACGCTGGAGCGGGTGCGCAAGCATGCCGACCGGCTACTGAAGGTCGATACGCGTAACATCGGCTGGCACGGCAATGCGATCCTGGTGAAGCATCATATCGGGGTGCTGGACTGCGCCGCGCTGGAGTTGCCGACGCTGGAGCCGCGCGGGGCAGTGATCGCGGAGCTGATGATCGGTGACAAGCCGCTGCGCGTCGTCGGCATGCACCTCGATTTGTCGGGGCTGTGGCGCAAGCGGCAGATGCGTACGATCCTGGAGGCAATCGACCGCCGCCCGAACAAGATGCCGACGGTCCTCATGGGCGACACCAACGAGTGGCGGACCGAGGCCGGCTGCCTCAGGGAAATAGAGCCCGAGTTCCACCTTGCGCCCACGGGGCCCAGCTTCCACGCGCGCCACCCGGTCGCGGCGCTCGACCGGATCATCGTCCACAAGGACCTCAATATCGAAGCCGCCGGCGTGCATATGAGCCCGGCGGCGCGTCGGGCATCCGATCACCTGCCGATCTGGGCGCGGGTGTCCGCCCAAGGGGATTAATCAGCCCGCGATCTTCCGTAATCGCCGCCGCTGGATCGATGAACCGATCCCCATGGCCTCGCGATACTTCACCACCGTCCGGCGTGCGCAGTCGAATCCGCGCTGCTTCAGCAGCGCCGCGATCGCATCGTCGCTGAGGATTTCGGTCTCGGCCTCGATCACTTCCCGGATCGCCGCCTTCACGGCCTCGGCCGCCGCGCCGCCCTCGCCCTCGGACGAAGCAACGCCGGAGCCGAAGAAATATTTGAGCTCGTAGAGCCCGCGGTCGCACAGCAGATATTTGTTCGAGGTAACGCGGCTGACCGTCGATTCATGCATGCCGATCGCGTCCGCGACCTCGCGCAGGGTCATCGGCTTCATCGCGCTGACGCCGCGCTCGAAGAAGCCCTGCTGCCGCTTCACGATCTCGCTGACCGTCTTGACGATGGTCCGCGCCCGCTGGTCGAGCGCTTTGACCAGCCAGTTGGCGTTCTGCAGGCATTCGCTGAGCCATGCGCGCGATGCCTTGTCCTGCGGGCCCGACTTCAGTTCCTGATAGTAGCGGCGATTGACGAGGAGCCGCGGCAGCGTCGCCTGGTTCAACTCCACCGCGAAGCCGCTGCGCGTCGTGCGGACGAACACGTCCGGCGTGACGTCCTGCGCCGCTGGATTGGAGAACTGGCAGCCGGGCTTCGGGTCATAGGCGCGCAGCTCGCGGATCATGTCCGCAAGGTCCTCGTCGTCGACCCCGCAAATGCGCTTGAGGTCGCCAGTGCGGCCCTTCGACAGCAGGTCGAGATTGTCGATGAGCCGAGCCATCGCCGGATCGTAGCGGTCGGCTGCCTTGGCCTGCAGCGCGAGGCATTCGGCCAGCGACCGCGCGCCGACGCCAGCCGGCTCGAGGCCCTGGACCAGCTCCAGCGCCTTCTCGACTTTCCCGACCGGAGCCCCGGTCAATTCCGCGATTTGGTCGAGTGGAACGGTCAGATAGCCGGTCTCATCGAGCGTCTCGGCGATGATCCGGGCAAGGTCGCCGACGTCGCCGGACGCGCCGTGCAACTGGTCCTGCAGATGTTCGGCGAGAGAGCCGGCCGAATATTGAAGCCGGTCGAAATCAAAACCTTCCTCGCCCCCGGTTGACGTCACGACGTCGGAATAGCTGTCGGTCTCCAGCGCTTGCGACTGCCAGTCCATGTCCAGCGGACGGTCGTCGTCCGCCTGCCCGAGGATCAGATTGTCGGCGCCGGGGTCGTCGGGCGCCTCCTCACCATCGCCTTCGTCGCCGAAGCTCCCGGCGGGCTGCTCGTCGTTCGGGTCTTCCGGCGCCGCTTCGAGCAGCGGATTCTTCGACACCTCTTCGGCGAGGAATGCATCGAGCTCGAGGTTGCTGAGCTGCAGCAGCTGGATCGCCTGCCTCAGCTGCGGAGTCAGGACCAGCTGCTGAGACTGCCGGATGCTTAGGGAGGGGCCCAGGCCCATCGGTCGGGTCCGCTACAGCGCGAAGCTCTCGCCGAGGTAGAGGCGCCGTACCTCTTGGTCGGCGACCAACGCTTCGGGAGTACCAGCGAACAGGACCTGCCCGTCATAGATGATGCAGGCGCGGTCAACGATGTCGAGCGTCTCGCGGACGTTGTGGTCAGTAATGAGGACGCCGATCTCGCGTTTCTTCAATTCGCGCACCAGCTCGCGGATGTCGGAGATCGAAATCGGGTCGATCCCGGCGAACGGCTCGTCGAGCAGCATGATCGAGGGATCCGCCGCCAGCGCGCGCGCAATCTCGCATCGGCGCCGCTCGCCGCCGGACAGAGCCATCGCCGGCGAGTCGCGCAGCGCCGTCAGGCCGAACTCGCCGAGGAGCTGGTCGAGCCGAGCAAACCTTGCGTCCTTGTTCGGCTCGGCTGCCTCGAGCACGGCCAGGATATTCTCCTCGACCGTCATGCCGCGGAAGATTGACGTCTCCTGCGGCAGATAGCCGAGCCCCAAGATTGCGCGCCGGTACATCGGCAGGCCGGTGATGTCCTGCGCATCGAGGTAGATCCGACCGCTATCGGGCTTCACCAGCCCCATGACGGAATAGAAGCAGGTGGTCTTGCCCGCGCCGTTGGGGCCCAGCAGCCCGACGACCTCACCCCGGTGAACGTCGAGGCTGACGTCATGGAGCACGGCGCGCTTGTCGTAAGACTTGGCGATCGAGCGGACCTCGAGCCCGTCGTGCGTCTGCCGGGCGGCTGCCGGCGGACGCGCGATGGCGGCGGTCTCGTTCACCTGGATTTCTGGTTCTGCGGCACGGTGAAGTGGCCGGTGACCCGCCCACCGCTCTGGTTGACGCCCGGTGGCCCGCCATCGACGATGGCGCGCCCGGAATCGAGATCGATCACCAGCCGCGCGCCGCTCACTCGGTCGTTTTGGCGGGTGAGCTGCACATTGCCGATCAGGGTGATCAGCTTGCGGTCCAGGTCATAGATGCCGAAATCGCCGCGCGCGGTTTCCGAGGGACTCTTGACGACCACTCCGCCAGCCGCATCGAGGCGACGGATCTGGACGCTCGAGCCGCCTCCCTGCCCGCCCGAATAAGCGACCGTCAGGCGCGGCGTTTCGAGCGTCAGCTCGGCTTGGGTCACGTGGACGTTGCCGGCGAAGATCGCGCGGTCGGATCGATCCTGGACCTCGATCCGGTCCGCGGTCACGTCGACCGGCGCATTGCTGTTGTGGCCCTTGAGCGCGGACGTCGGCTGCTCCTGGCGGATCTGCGCGCCCGCGACACTCGCGAAGCACGCCAGTGCAAGGATGATGCCAGCGGAGCGCATGGCCCTCATCTGACCGCCCCTTGCGTGATTTTCAAGCGAGCACCGCCGTCGAGAACGACGGTGTGAGTACCGAGGTCGGCACGAATCTGGTTTGCCCGGAACTCGCCGAGCCTCATGCTGCCCTGGGCCGGGCCGTGGCTGGCGAGCTGGCGCTTGTTGAGATCGACCGTGACGTCGCTCGTCTGCAAATGCCAACCATCCGCCCCGTTGACGTTGATCAAGCCGTCCACGGCGACCTGCTGCGTGTCGAGGTTGTAGCGACCTTGGTTGGCCTCGATCAGCAGCGGCCCCTGATCGAGGCTGAGCCTGGCGTACATGTCGTTGATATCGACCAGCGGCGTTTCGGAATTGCGCTGCACGGCGCGGCCGGCGACCATCGTGAACTGTTGCCCCTTGTCGTCGGTCCCGGTGTAACGGGCCGCCTCGACCCGCATGCGCTCCGGCGCGCTGTCGACCTTTTTCTTGTCGAGGATGAAGCTGACGTCGCCCTTCTTGTCGAGGGGTGCGACCGCAAGGATCGCGATCAGGACGCCGACCGCGCTGGGCAGGGCGATCTTGGTCCATTTGATCAGCCGATCGTGGGCGCTGCCGGGCTCGGCCCAGCGCTGGTTCGCCGCGCGCTGCCGGGTTGCCCCCTGCGCCATCAGGTTTCGCCTTTAGCCGTCATGAGCGAAAATATCCTGCTCCGGCCAGCCGGCGAGGTCGAGGAGGGCCCGCGTCGGCAGGAAGTCGAAGCACGCCTGCGCAAGAGCAACGCGGTCCTCCCGCTCCAGCCGCTCGTCGAGCTTCTCCTTGAGCTGGTGGAGATAGCGGACATCACTCGCCGCATAGTCGCGCTGGGCCTCGCTCAGCTCGTCGGCGCCCCAGTCGCTAGTCTGTTGCTGCTTCGACAAGTCGACGTTGAGCAGCTCCTTGACCAGGTCCTTGAGGCCGTGGCGGTCGGTATAGGTGCGAGCCAACCGCGATGCCGTCCGCGTGCAATAGACCGGCGCGGCCATGATCCCGAGGTAGGCGCTCATGATGCCGAGGTCGAAGCGCGCGAAATGGTAGAGCTTGAGACGGTTCGAATCGGCCAGCAGGGTTTTCAGATTCGGCGCCGAATAATCGCTTCCGCGGCGGAAATGGATGAGGTGCTCATCGCCCTTGCCATCGGACAATTGCACCACGCAGAGGCGGTCGCGCCGGGGGTCGAGGCCCATGGCCTCGGTGTCGACCGCGATCGGCCCATCCGCGAATCTTGCCTCTGCGGGAAGGTCGTCAAGATGTAAATGAACCGCCAATTTTCTCTCCTCGCGCGGGCTTCGGATCGCTTTAGTCCGGCTGATGCCCGCCTTGCCAGCCCTGTCCGATTTTGAGTCACTAGAGCCATCCGGATTTTTCTTGTAAGGGCGTCGCCGGTGCGTGAGTGGTTTTACGCGCCATGACCGGTTGCGCCATTTGGCCCGAGCGCGTTGGTTTAAGGGGTAGGCGGGTCGTAAATTCGGACGGTGCATGGGTTTCGATAGAGGGCGCAAGGGGGACCGCGGCGGGCGCGGCCGCGACAAGCGCGACAGTTTCGGCGGCGACGAAGGCAATTTCGGCGAATTCAGCTACCAGGAACGCGGCAGCGGCGGCGGCGGCTACGGTCGCGGCGGCGGCGGCGGTTATGGTGATCGCGGCGGCTTCGGCGGCGGCGGTGGTGGCGGCTACGGCGGCGGCGGCGGGGGTGGATTCCGCGGCGGCGGCGGTGGCGGCGGCGGCTTCCGTGGCGGCGGCGGTGGCGGAATGCCTCCGCAGGTCGTTGGCGAAGGCAAAGGCGTCGTCAAATTCTTCAATCCGCAAAAGGGCTTCGGCTTCATCGTGCGCGATGACGGCGGAGAGGATGTGTTCGTGCACATCTCTGCGGTGGAGCAGGCCGGCCTTACGGACCTCGCGGACGGGCAGCCACTCGAGTTCACCCTGGTGGACCGTGGCGGCCGCATCTCGGCGACCAACCTGCGCATCGAAGGCGAGCCGATGGCCGTTGAGCGCAGTGGCGGAGGCGCTGGAGCCGGCGGTGGCGGCGGTCCGCAGCGCCAGCTCACTGGCGAAAAGGCCAGCGGCACCGTCAAGTTCTTCAACGCGATGAAGGGTTTCGGCTTCATCCAGCGCGATGACGGCCAGCCGGATGCCTTCGTGCATATCTCGGCCGTTGAGCGGGCCGGCATGCCGACGCTCAACGAGGGCGACCGGCTCGATTTCGAGCTCGAAGTCGATCGGCGCGGCAAATATGCGGCGGTCAATCTCCAGCCGAAGAGCGAATAACCCGATATCGGGGCGGAAGGGGCCGGATGCGAAAGCCTCCGGCCCTTTTCTATTGAGCGGCTGAGTAGAAGGCGGCGAGGTCCGCCTTGAGCTGCCTCGCGGAGGCGGGGTCGATATACATCATGTGACCCGCCGGATAATAAGTGTAACGGATGTTTCCCAGCTCCTCGGGCCCAAGCGACATGTGGCCCAGATCGTATTCCGCGCCGGCAAACGGTGTCGCCAGGTCATAGAGGCCGTTGACCGACAGGATCATGAGGTTCGGGTTCTCGCGCATCGCGGCGGCAAGATCGACGCTGGTATCGGCCGCCATCTGCTGACCTTGGTCTTCGATCGAGTGTTTCCAGTCCCACAAGGGGAAGACGCCATAGTTGTTCGGGCGGTAGCTGAGCGGCGTCTTGTAGCCGAGATCGCGGAACAGATAGTCGTTGATCATCGCGACCCAGGCCCCGGTAATCGCCTTGTCCTGGGGATCGTAATCGGCGCCCGCGGCGGCGAGGTCCGGGCTGCTGCCGCTGTAGCGGGCGTCCAGGCGACCGATAATCCGCCCTTCGCTCCGGAGCAGTTCCTTCCGGAAGCGGTCCGGATCGACACGGAGGTTGTTGGCGATGAAATAGGCTGGCGTGAGGCCGGTGAAACGCGCGGCCTCGGCGGCGACTGCCTGGCGGTCGTCAGCCGACAGGCGGTTGCCCATCTGGAGTGCCGTTGCGTACCTGCCGCGCGCGAAGTTGCGCGCATCCTGAAGGAAGGTCTCGAGCGGCGGCTTGTTGGCGATGCGATTGTGGTACCAGGCCGCCGCCGCGTAAGTCGGCAGTATGTTCACATAAGCCTGGTCGTAGTTTCCGAAGAGCAGGCCGATGTCGAGCACGGTCGAGACGAGCGCGATGCCGTTCAGCTGAACGCCCTTGTTCGCGAGCATGTGGCTGAGGCCCGCGGCCCGAAGCGTTCCGTAACTCTCGCCGATGATGAATTTGGGACTGTTCCAGCGCCCATAGACCGTCAGCCAGCGTTGGATCGTGCGGGTGAACGCGTCCAGGTCATGGTCGACTCCAACCAGGTCCTTGGTCTCGGCCTTGCCGAGCGTGCGCGACAGGCCGGTCGTGGGTGCATCGATGAACACGAGGTCGCTGACGTCGAGCAAGGTGTCCGGGTTGGCGGCCATGCGGAACGGCGCGGGCCGCTCCATCTGGGGCAACGACGCGTCGACCTTTAACGGCCCGAACGAGCCGAGGTGGAGCCACATCGAGGAGGAGCCCGGACCTCCATTGAACAGGAAGGTCACCGGGCGCGGCCTTCCAGCCGACGGCACGGTGTAGGCGACATAGAACATGCTCGCGACGGGCTCGCCCTCGTCGTTCCGAATCGTCAGATGACCCGGGGTCACGGTGTAGGCCAACGCCTTGCCGCGAAGCGGGATTGAGCGAAGCACGGGTTGCGCGTCTTCATCGACGCTGGCCTTGACGACGTCCTTATCGGGCTTCGCGTCGGCCTTCGCTTCCTTGGACGGAACGTCGCCGGCCTCCTGGGCGAAGGCTGGTCCGCTCAAGACGAGCGCGATTGCGAGCAGCGATGAGCGCATCATTCCCCCTTCATCGGAATCGGCCGGCCGCCGACCATGACATAGTCGACGTGCTGGACGGCCGTCGGATCGACCAGCGGGTCGCCCGCGACTGCAATGAGGTCGGCCGACTTGCCCGGGTCGAGCGTGCCTGTCTCGTTCGAAAGCCCCATGAGGTCGGGCCCGCCTTTGGTCGCGGCGATCAGGGCGTCGCGCGGGGTCATCCCGCCCTTGGTCACCATCAGTTCGACTTCGTGGTTGGCCTGGTTGTGCGGTGCGACGGCGCTGTCCGTTCCAAGCGCTATCTTGACGCCGGTGCGGTAGGCGAGGTTGAGGCCCTTGCCCCAGACTTCGAACGTTTGTTGAGCCTTGGCTTCCATCGCCGGGGTCAGCTTGCCGGTGCCGAGCAGGCCCTTGACCCCGCTGAACGCCATCAGCGTCGCGGAATAGTAAGTGCCGTGCGCCTTCATCGCCTGCGCGCCCGCAGCGTCGAGGAAGGTGCCATGCTCGATCGAGTCGACGCCGGCATTGGTCGCTGCGAGGATTCCGCGCGCGCCGTGGGCATGGGCCGCAACCTTGAGATGCATGGCGTGCGCCAAGTCGCAAATTGCCTTCATCTCGGCGTCGGTGAAATGCTGCTCCAGGCCCATCGCGCCGGGATCGAGCACGCCTCCCGTGGCCATGATCTTGATGACGTCGACACCCGCCGCGGCGAGTTGCCGAACGACCTTCTGGCATTCCTCAGCGCCCGTGCAGACCGAAGGGTTGAGGTGTGCTTCGTTGACCGCCGCCGCGAGCTCGGGCGGAAGTCCGGTCGCTGCGTCGGCATGGCCGCCGATGATCGACAGCGGCGCGCCCGACACCTTGATGCGCGGGCCCGGGAACCGGCCCTCTCCGACTGCGTCGCGGACCGCAATCACCGAGCTCGTGTCGGCGCCGAGGTCGCGAACCGTGGTGAAGCCCGCGCGGGCCATTTCGAGGGCATGAGTCAGGCCGAGCGTCACCGAGTAAGCGTTCGAATATTTCTCGGTGAATCCGACGTACCAGGGCTCGCCGCTGTTCTGCATCAGGTGGACGTGAACGTCGGTCATGCCGGGCATCACCGTGCGGCTGCGCTCGTCGACGACGGTCGCTCCGGGAGGCGCGGTGAACCCGCTGTCGATGCGCGCCACGCGTCCATTCTCGACGATCACGGTCGAATTGCCACGCGCGGGTTGCGCCGCGTCGACGATCAGTCGTCCGGCCTGGATCGCGTAGGTTGCGGCGTTGGCGCTTGCGGCCATGGCCAGCGCCGCGGCGCCGGCGAGCAGAGCTTTCAGCATGGTGTCCCCTCGTAAAGAGCGCGTAGGCTTAGCGCCTCGGGCGCGGGCTTCAAGTTACCAGTGCATGAAGCGTCGCGAGCCGGTCGGCCTCGTTCGCCGGCTTGTCGGTGCGGATGCGGCTGATCCGCGGGAAGCGCATCGCCACGCCCGACTTGTGGCGCGTGCTCCGGTGGATCGAATCGAATGCGACTTCGAGCACCAGGCTCTTCTCGACCTCGCGCACCGGTCCGAAGCGCTGCACGGTGTGCGCGCGGACCCAGCGGTCGATCCATTTCAGCTCCTCGTCGGTGAAGCCGAAATAGGCCTTGCCGACGGGCAGCAGCTGGTCGTCGTCGGTCCAGCAGCCGAACGTATAGTCGCTGTAATAGCTGGATCGTTTCCCCGAGCCGCGCTGCGCATACATCAGCACGCAGTCGGCGGTCAGCGGATCGCGCTTCCATTTGTACCACAGGCCCGCGCGACGGCCGGCGACATAAGGGCTGTCGCGGCGCTTCAGCATGATCCCCTCGATGCTTGCGTCGCGCGCATTGAGGCGCAGGTCCTCGAGCTCCTCGAAGCTTTGCGCTTCGATCAATTGCGAAAGGTCGAAACGCTCCGGATCCAGCTGACCGGCGAACGACTCCAGGCGGCCGCGCCTTTTCTCCCACGCGAGCTGCCGGACATCGTCGGCCGCGTCGAAGAGAATGTCGTAAAGGCGAACGAACGCCGGATATTGGCCGAGCATCTTCGCGCTGACGTTCTTGCGGCCGAGCCGCTGCTGGAGCGCATTGAAGCTGGCGGCGGCACCGCCGTGGACATCAGCCATTCCCTGGTCGGATCCCCGCACAAGCAGCTCGCCATCGAGCACGCCTTGCCTCCGGAACGACTCGGCGACGTCAGGGAAGCTGCCGGAAATGTCGTCGCCGGTGCGGCTGTAGAGCCGCGTCTCGCCGCCCGCATGGACGAGCTGGACGCGGATTCCGTCCCATTTCCACTCGGCTGCATAATCATCCAGCGAGACCTTCGTTTCTTCGAGCGCGTGGGCGAGCATGAACGGCCTGAACACGGGCACGTCGCGGACCAGCGGCTGGTCTGCACGGCCTTCTGCCCAATCGAACAATTCGGTGAAGGGGGGTGTCAGGCCGTGCCAGACTTCCTCGACCGCATCGACCTCCAGCGCGAACGCATCGGCGAGTGCCTGTTTCGCCAGTCGCGCATTGACGCCCACTCGAAGCTCGCCAAGCGTCAGTTTCAGCAAGGCAAACCGGCCCGACGCGTCGAGATGGTCGAGCATCCGCGACAGCACCCTCGGCGCCTCCATCTTCCCCGCCGACCGCAGCCGCTCGATCGCCGTGCTGATGCTGATGGTCGCGTCATCGACATCGGGTGGCTCACCCAGCGGCGTCGGCCACAGCAGTGACACCGTCTCCGACGTGTCACCGACATAATCGCGGCTCATTGCAAACAGCACCGGGTCGATGCGCTCGGCCACCAATGCGCGGACAGCGGCCGGCTTCACATGGGGGATGTCGAGCGTTCCGGTCAGCGCGGCAAGGCCGTAGCCGCGGTCGGGGTCCGGCGTTTCCTTCAGATAGGCGCCGATGAGCTTGAGCTTGGTGTTGCGCGAGCGCGTGTAGACGAGGTCGTCGAGCAGCTGCGAGAAGGCGCGCATCGCGCCTTAATGCATGAACGGCGCTACGGTGTCAGTGCAGGCGAACGGCGACAGCGGCGAGGATCGCCGTGCGCTCCCGCTCGGAGTGGCAGTCGAGCGCTTCCTCGACATGCTCGAGGCACGATTGCAGCGTGACCCGGCAGCCCGGCAAAAGCGCGCGCTGTGCCGTCGACCGGGCGAGGCTCTCCAGCGCGCCGAGCCCATGCGCGGCGGCGAGCTTGCGGATGTCATCCATCCTTGCGTGAAGGTCGAGCGGGGAAAGGCGAAGGCCGGCGCTGCGGATTTCATCGATGCGCCGCCCGACTTCGTTTCTCACCTTGGCTAGCGGGTCCTTGGCCATTGCCGAGCCTCCTCGAATGAACGGAGGTTCTGCCAAATGGGTTAACGGGTCGTTACGCGGGTGGTTCGGTTGACAGAATCGCTCCCGTTCGTCATTGGACGCCGCGACTTTTGGGGCGGCCGCGGCCGCTTTTCTTTTTTCTGTTGGGATCGATCAATGGCCAAGCCGGCAACCGTCAAGATCAAGCTCGTCAGCAGCGCCGATACGGGTTTCTTCTACGTGACCAAGAAGAATCCGCGCACGCAGACCGAGAAGCTGAGCTTCAGGAAGTACGACCCGGTCGCGCGCAAGCACGTCGAATTCAAGGAATCGAAGATCAAGTAAGAGGGCTCAGGCGTCTTCTTCCCCGCCGGCCTCGCCCGGCCCGGGGCCGTCATCCACCTGATTCGCCTGGCTCTCGGGATTGTCGATTTCCGACTCGTCCGCCTGATTGGGCGTGTTTCGCTCACCGGGGCCGTTAGAGCCCTCGGCCTCTGACCTGAGCAACTCGTCGACCGTCTCTGCAAAGCGGACGACCGAAATCGGCTTCGACACATAGGCCTGGGCGCCGGCCGCCCTGATCCGTTCTTCGTCGCCGCGCGCCGAATAGGCCGTCACCGCCATGATCGGGACGTTGGCGAGGTCCTCGTCCTTGCGAATGAGCCTGATCAGGTCGAGGCCGCTGACATGCGGCAGCTGGATGTCGGTGATCACCAGGTCGGGCGAGAAGCTTCGTGCCGCGTCGATCGCGTTGCGGCTGTCGGTCACGGCCTCGGGCTCATGACCATGCGCTGCGAGCAGGTCGCAGAACAGCTTGATGTTGAGGGCATTGTCCTCGACGATCAGGATCTTGGCCAATTCGCCTCCTTCAACCCGTTCAGATACCTCTAGGCCGTGCCACCCCGGATACCAAATGATCCCGTCGCGCTTGCACTTGCTGCGCTTGCCGCAACGCTCGGTTCCGAGCGTCGGGCGCAGCGGTTCGTCGACATGACCGGAATCGGGACCGACGAGCTCAGGCGGAGGATCGACGACCCGGCCGTGCTTGGGGCGCTGTTGCGCTTCCTCGAGGCCTATGAGCCGGACCTACTGGCCGTCGCCGAGGAGCTTGGCGTCGAACCGCCGGAACTCGTAGAGGCGCGGCGCATGCTCGAAGAAGGAAGCGCATGAAGACGATTCTCATCACCGGCGCGACTGCCGGATTCGGCGAAGCGGCTGCGCGCAAGTTCGCTGCAGGCGGTTGGAATGTGGTCGGGACCGGTCGTCGTGGCGATCGGCTGAAGAAGCTTCAGGCGGAGCTCGGCGACGTCTTCCTTCCGCTGGAGATCGACATGCGCGACCGGAAGGCGGTCGAGAGCCTGGCGCAGCTGCAGGCGCCCTGGGGTGATATCGACCTGTTGCTCAACAATGCCGGTCTGGCGCCCCCGACGGACCCCCTCTCCGACACCGATTGGGAGCGGATCGAGCAGGTGATCGACACCAACATCACCGGCCTCGTGGCGCTGACCCGCGCGCTGCTGTCGAAGCTCGTTGAACGCAAGGGCCAGATCATCAACCTGTCGTCCGTCGCCGCGACCTATCCCTACAAGGGCGGCGCGGTTTATGCCGGGACCAAGGCCTTCGTTCGCCAATTCTCCCTCGACCTGCGCTGCGACCTCGCCGGCACCGGCGTGCGCGTCACCTCCGTGGAGCCGGGCATGGCGGAGACGGAGTTCACCATCGTCCGGACCGGCGGCGACAAGGCGGCCTCCGACGCCCTCTATGCCGGGATCAATCCGATGACGTCGGAGGACCTCGCGGATCTCTTCTGGTGGCTCGCCAACCTGCCGCCGCATCTCAACATCAACACTGTCGAACTGATGCCCGTCAATCAAAGCTGGGCCGGCTTCAGCCTCCACCGCGAGGGTTGATTCCGACGCTGGTGAGTGCTTGGGGCTTGGTCATGAGCATCGACCAGCGCCTCGCCGAACTCGGCATCACCCTGCCCCAGCCCGCCGCTCCGGTTGCGGCCTATGTCCCCGCCGTCGAGCAGGGCGGCCTGCTCCATATCTCGGGCCAAGTCAGCTTCGCCGAGGACGGCAGCCTGATTAAAGGCCGCGTCGGCGAGGACGTCGACCTCGATGGCGGAGTCGCGGCGGCACGCCGTTGCGGGGTCATGCTGCTCGCCCAGATGAAGGCCGCGCTCGGTTCGCTCGACCGGGTGGAGCGAATCGTGAAGCTTGGCGTGTTCGTCAACAGCGCCGCCTCGTTCACCGATCAGCCCAAGGTCGCCAACGGGGCGTCGGAGCTGATGCAGGACGTGTTCGGCGAGGCCGGTCGCCATGCGCGCAGCGCGGTCGGCGTCGCGGCGCTGCCGCTCGGCGTTGCAGTCGAAGTGGATGCGATCGTCGCCGTCAGGGCCTGATCCCCTCGACCCCGGGCCACAGGGGTTTGCGCACCGCGGACTCCACGGCCCCGGCGTTCCGGAAAACAGCATGGCGGCGTTTCGCGCCGCACTTGCCGCCCGCGCCGGCATCGAATGCGACATTCGGATGGTTGGCGACACGATTGCCATTGTGTTCCACGATTCGAACCTTCGGCGGCTGTGCGGGGCGGATCGGGAAACCCTGAGCCTCTGCTCTCAAGAGACGCTGAATTATCGGCTCCTCGGAACTAACGAGCACATCCCCTGCCTTTATGACGTCCTGCAGCTTGTCGGCGGACAGGTCCCGCTGCTCCTGGAGATCAAGAGCGACAAGAGGGTCTGGAAGAGGCTGTGCCAGAGCGTCGCCGATTGCCTCGAATCATGCCAGGAGCGCATAGGCGTCATGAGCTTCGATCCACGCGTCGGCCGCTGGTTCGCGCTTAACTTTCCCACCGTAAGGCGCGGGATCGTCGTCGGCACAAAGGAGAGCCGCGTACGGCGATGGGCCAAACTCTACACTTCTAGAGCCCAATTTGCCGCTGTTGAGACGCCGCTGCTGGGAACGCGATGGGCGCAACGACTGCGGCGGCGGATGCCGCTCTATTGCTGGACGGTGCGCACGGTAGCAGAGCGCGCGCAAGCGGCGGTTCAGGCCGATTCGCTCATTTGGGAAGGCGATGGCCGACCGCGAAACTGAGATCATCGCCAAGATCGCCTCGGGCGTGTCTGGGCTGAACGCGCGCGCCTGGGACCGGCTCGGCGCGAGCGACCCGTTCCTCAGTCACGCCTTCCTGTCCGCGCTCGAGGACTCGGGCAGCGTCGGCCCGGGCACCGGCTGGACTCCGGCGCCGATCCTGATCGAGGACGATGCCGAGCACCTGGTCGCGGCGGCGCCCGCGTATCTCAAGACCCACAGTCAGGGCGAATATGTGTTCGACCACGGCTGGGCCGACGCATGGGAGCGCGCGGGCGGACAATATTATCCCAAGCTCCAGATCGCCGTTCCCTTCACCCCGGTGCCGGGTCCGCGGCTGCTGGGGACCCGCCCGCAGCAGTTGCTGGCCGCGATCGAGGCGGTGACCGTCCAGAACGAAATGTCCTCGGCCCACATCACATTCATCGACGATGCCGGTGCGGCGGAGTGCGAGCGGCGGGGATGGCTGATCCGACACGGTGTTCAGTATCATTGGTTCAACCGCGGCTATTCCAGCTTCGACGATTTCCTCGCGACGCTGACGAGCCGACGCCGCAAGGCGCTGCGGAAGGAACGCGCCGCGGCTCTCGACGGGCTCGAGATCAGAATCTTGCGCGGGGCCGAGATCGGACGGACCGAATGGGACGCGATGTGGGCCTTCTACCAGGATACCGGTTCGCGCAAATGGGGCCGCCCCTATCTCACCCGTGCCTTCTTCGACCTTGTCGGCGAGCGGATGGGCGACGAACTGTTGCTGTTCTTGGCGTTCCGCGACGCACGCCCGGTCGCGGGCGCGCTCAACTTCGTCGGATCGGACACGCTGTACGGCCGCTATTGGGGCTGCACCGAGGAAGTGTCGTTCCTTCACTTCGAGCTTTGCTATTACCAGGCGATCGAATGGGCGATTGAACATGGCCTGAGGTGCGTTCAGGCCGGGGCTCAGGGCGAGCACAAGGTCGCGCGCGGTTATGAGCCGGTGATCACCAGGAGCGCGCATTTCATTCCGAACCGCAGCTTCCGCGATGCGGTAGCCCAGTTTCTCGAGGCGGAGCGTCACGGCGTATGGGCTGAGGCCGACTGGCTCCGCCGCGACCTGCCCTATCGCTCGTCGGAGTAAATGCCGACGATCCGTCGGTCTGCGTCTGCCATGCCGCGGTACATCGCCGGTGTGGTGAAGCCCCAGGCCGCGTCTCCATCGGGTCCGACGGCGATTAGCCCGCCGCGTCCGCCGAGCGAGGCGATGTCGGCAAGTACCGCATCGATCGCCTGCTGAAGCGTCTCCCCGCCCAGCCGGATGCGCGCGGCAACTTCGTGAGCCGCGACCGCGCGGATGAAATACTCGCCGGACCCCGTCGCCGAAATCGCTGCCGCGCGGTTGTCCGCATAGGTCCCGGCGCCGATCAGCGGGGAGTCCCCAACCCGGCCCCAGCGCTTGGCGGTGATCCCGCCGGTCGAGGTCGCGGCGGCGACATTGCCGTGCATGTCGACCGCGACCGCGCCGATCGTTCCATATTTGATCGGGTCCGCGGCAGCCCCCGCTGCGAGCGCTTCATCGAGTTGCCGGCGGCGCTCGGGCAGGATGAAGAAGTCGTTCGGTACCTGTTCGATCCCGGCCGCGGCGGCAAACCGGTCGGCTGCTTCGCCCGACAGGAAGACGTGGGGGCCATGCTCCATCAACCGCCGCGCAAGGCTGATCGGAGCGCGCGTCGTCTTGATGCCGGATACGGCGCCCGCCTGCCGCGTGCGTCCATCCATGATCGCAGCATCGAGCTCGACCTCGCCCTGCTCGGTAAGGACGCTGCCGCGGCCGGCGTTGAAGCAGGGATTTTCCTCCAGGCTGCGGGCGCAGCCTTCGACCGCGTCGATCGCGCTTCCGCGGCCGGCAAGGATCGATGAGCCGACCTCGAGCGCGTCCCTCAGGCCAGCGCGAGCCGAAGCCTCGTGCTGGGGATCGTCATGCGCGATTCGCTCGGAGCCCGCGCCCCCGTGAACGACCAACCGCCATCTCACCTCTGTCATCGTGGCGGCCTTAGCCGGGCCGCTCGCAGCGCGCCAGTTGACGACTCAGTGCTGTTCATATAATTATGATATCAGTTTTTACGGGAGGCAGAATTGGCCAACGACAAGATCATTGCCCTGACGGCAACCAGCGAGCGGCCGGCATCGACCTTCAGCGGCTATGCGATGCTGCTGCTGCTCGTCGCAGCCATACTCGCAGACATTTATGGCATTCAGAGGTTGGGCAACGACCCGGAGGTCGGCTCGGGCATTGTCATCGTGATCGCCGCGACTCTGGTCTTCATCCTGGTGATGCCGGGCTTCTACATGCTGCAGCCCAACCAGGCGGCGGCGATCACCCTGTTCGGCTCCTACAGCGGCACCGACCGCAACACCGGCCTGCGCTGGACCTGGCCGTGGATGGCCAAGAAGAAGGTCTCGGTCCGCGCGAACAACTTCATTTCCGACAAGATCAAGGTGAACGACCTGCGCGGCAACCCCATCGACATCGCCGCGCAGATCATGTGGCGCGTGGTCGACACCGCCCAGGCCCTGTTCGATGTCGACGATTACAAGCAGTTCGTCCGCGTCCAGGTGGAGGCCGCGATCCGCACCATCGGCTCGCGCTACCCCTATGACGACTTCACCCACCAGGAGGTGACGCTGCGCGGCAATCACGACCAGGTCGGAGCAGAGCTTCGCAATGAGCTCCAGGCGCGGCTGAGCGTCGCCGGCATCACTATCGACGAGTGCGGTTTCACCTACCTTGCCTACGCTACCGAGATCGCCAGCGCGATGCTTCGCCGCCAGCAGGCGCAGGCGGTGGTCGCTGCCCGCCAGACCCTGGTCGAGGGCGCGGTCGGCATGGTCGAGATGGCGCTTGCGTCGCTGTCCGAGAAAAAGGTCGTCGAGCTCGACGATGAGCGGCGCGCGGCGATGGTCTCGAACCTGATGGTCGTGCTGTGCGGCGAGCGCGACACCCAGCCCGTCGTCAACACCGGCACCCTCTATCAATAGCCCGGGATCGTGGCTGACGCCGAGCGAAAGGCTTACCCGCTTCGGGTCGATCCCGCCCTGTGGGCGGCAGTCGAGCGCTGTGCCGCGGCAGACCTGAGGAGCGTCAATGCCCAGGTCGAGTGCCTCCTTCGCGAAGCGCTGGCGGCGCGCGGCGTGAAGCTGAAGGCGCCGGTGTCGCGCAAGCGCGGGCGGCCGCCCAAGGAGAAATAAGATGAGCGACGGACCCGAATGGTTTGCCCCGAAGCGCTACGGCTATGGTTCCAGCTTGCCGATTGCTTGGCAGGGCTGGGCACTCACGCTGGGCTTCGTCGCAATCTGCATTGGTCTGAGCATGAGCTTCTCCAACGAGCCACTGCGGCTGTTCGCCCTTCTCGCACCGCTCGTGATCGCCTTCTGCGTGATCTGCGCGCGAACGACCCGCGGCGGCTGGCGGTGGCGCTGGGGTGACGAGGACTAGCCGACCGACAGGTCGCGCTGCTGGTTCACCAGCCGCCATTCATCTAGGTCCGCCAGC
>Ga0207703_10001413_pt1 | contig 21871 bp, 18 predicted proteins | sample KBSSwiS12_FD_184304 | JGI IMG/M metagenome (GOLD analysis project Ga0207703, IMG submission 184304) | Switchgrass rhizosphere microbial communities from Kellogg Biological Station, Michigan, USA - KBS Switchgrass S1-2 (SPAdes) (version 2) | ecosystem: Host-associated > Plants > Roots >...
CGGCAAGCCAACATTCTCCGGTAACTGCGCCCGCCTGTGCGCCCGTGCGGAAATCTGCTCGAGAGCCGCGACGCCGGCCAGCAGAGCGCGGAGGACATCCGCTCGCTGCAGCACCGTTCCAGCCTCGAGATCCGCACCCGTCGTTGGATCCACTCCCTGTACGAGAGCCTGAAGTATTTTACGTGCTCGTTGTTCCTGCATGACGCAACCTTCCATGGTTATTGATCACAATGCCATTGTCATTAGTCGACAAACGCGGCGACACTCCAACAGCCTCCGGCTTTGCACACTAATTAGGAGGCCTTGCTGATGCGCGCATTTCTCTTGTTTTTCGGGCTGATGCTGGGGGCGCTGGCCTCAGTCGCCATCTTCACCTACCCCGCCTGGTTGCTTCTGCACCCCCACTTCGATTGGCCGTTTCATCGCATCGGTGAGCGCATTGGAATGCTGGCGCTCGTCATCGGCTTCGTCCTGGTCGCACGCCGCGTTGGGCTGTCCGACAAGCAAAGCGTCGGCTACGCGCTGCCCCGTCCGCTCTTTGTCCGGGAAATGTTGACCGCACTCGTCCTCGGAGTGGTCGGCATGGGCGCGATTGTGGGAATCATGACTGCGCTGGGGCTGCTGGATTGGACACAAGCCTCCACTGCCACGGGTGGCAAGCTGGCGAAGATCATCTTCAATCGCCTCCTGAGCGGCATCGCCGTCGGGTTCATCGAGGAGACGATGTTGCGAGGGGTCATGTTTGCGGCCATCCAGCGCGAATCCGGGACGAAGTGGGCGATATTCCTGACATCCGTCATCTACGCGGCCGTGCACTTCCTGGCCAAATACTACATACCACCCGAGCAGGTGACCTCACACAGTGGCTTTACCCTCCTGGCCGGTATGACCAACTGGTTCTCACGCCCGCTGGAGATGGCGGATGCGTACATGTGTCTGTTCGCGGTCGGGATGGTCCTCGCCATCATCCGTGCGAGAAGGGGCAACATCGCAGCCTGCATCGGGCTGCACGCAGGCTGGGTATGGGTGATGCTGATCGCCCGCGAGCTGACCAATCCGGTACGCGATCAACCCCTGAGCTTCCTGCTCAGTCAGTTCGACGGGTTTATCGGTTGGCTGGTTTTTGCCTGGACGGTGCTGACGGCATTCTTTCTCGTGCGGCTTTATCCGCCTCAGATATCCCGGCCCCAGACATCCTGACAATAGCGGACAAAATTCCGGCCGAGAATCTTCTCTACCCGGGCGGCGGAGTAGCCTTTTTTCGTCAGGCGATCGGCCAGCTCATGGAACTGGTTCACGCCGCGCAGATTGATGACGAACGGCACGGTATCAGGTCCTTCGCCGGGGGCGCTGATGCCCGCTTTGGCGCGCGCCTCATGCTCCTTGGCTAGCACCGCCATGTAACCTTTCAGGTCGTCAATGGCGGTCACCGAGCCATCCGTGCCGATGCCAACAGCATCCTCGCCGCAGACGTTCACGGCATGATCTATGTGAGCCACGACATCGTCCGCGGTCGCGTGGCTCGTCTCGTTCAGAAACGGCATGAAGTAGATGCCGACGAATCCCCCTTTCGAGGCCACGAGTCGCAGCTCCTCGTCAGTCTTGTTCCGGGGGACATCCACCAGGGCGCGGCAGCCTGTGTGGTTGATGGAGATCGGCTGTTTGGATGCGCGCGCGGCATCCAGGCAGATCTGCTGACCGCTGTGGGAGAGATCAACCATGATGCGGTGGGCGTTCAACTCGTCGACCACTTCGTGACCGAAGGGAGTGAGCCCACGGTTCCCCGGCGCCATGGAGCCATCACCGAGCGCGTTGGGTCCGTTGTAAGTCAATTGAATGACCCGCACACCCAGCCCCGCGAAGATCTCCACGCGCGAGGCATCCTGACCCAACATGGCCGCATTCTGAAATCCGTAGATGAGCCCGATCTTGCCTTCCGTCTTGGCACGCAGTATGTCCGCGGCACTCCAGACCTTCAGCAGGTCCTTGCCATCGGCGCGTATCTGAGAGTCTGTTTTGGCAATGTCACGCACCGTTGTCTCAAATGGATCGCCGTCGCCAAACACGTATCCCAGTGTCAGATTGACGGCGGTGAGGCCGGATGCATGCGCCTCGCGCATCACTCGTTCGTCGGAGGGTTTGGGGTTCGGATCCTCCAGGCCCCCCAGAGCATTCACGATGATCGAATCCGACCAGTGACCGGGCACTACCGCTGCCGCACCGGCCATGGCGAGAAATGCCCGACGCTTCATTCTTCCGCCTTGCGAATCAAAGGGCTCAGGCGCGCCAGCCGCGCGATGGGATCATCCAGCTCCAGGCAATACTGCTTCTCCGACGAGGCGATCGGCAGTATTTCGGCCAACCGGCAGCCCACCCAGGAGGCCTTCGAGAAATGTTTGGGCACGTTTGCGTACAGCTCACCCAACTCCGGCAATACCTTGCGCAGCAGTTCTCCGAGGTGCTCGTACTCGAAGGGCAGATCCACGGCCTCTTCGGGTTCGACGAGCTCCACGTCGGCGACGTGCAGACCGTCTTCCTGCTGCCAGTGTTTCGACACTTTGAACTTGCGTTCACCCTGACACGTAATGCCGAGCAACCCGTCCGGCAACGGGTTGAAATCCATGATCCGCGCCGTCGTCCCGATGGGGCTCGTCTCGCCTACGGCGCCCGTTCCCACCTCGGATCCCACCCGGATGAGCACCACGCCAAAGGGCGACTGCTCCCGCATGCAGTACCGGACCATGTCCACATACCGCGTCTCGAAGATCCGCAACGGCAACGGACCGCCTGGAAACAACACCGTGTTGAGTGGAAACAGAGGGATCATTTCGCGGCGGGCTCGGGGGGTTTCTCCAATTCGGTGAGCACCTTGCCATGCAGGCCGCCGAACCCGCCATTGCTCATGATGAGAATGTGGTCACCCGGCCGCGCCGACTTCGCCAGCGCCGTGGCCAGCGAGCCGATCTCGTGACTGGCATGTCCCTTCGACCCCAGGGAAGCCACTATGGGGCTCGCATCCCAACCGAGATCCGGCGGCGTAAACAACCACACCTCATCGGCGCCCAGCAGTGACGGCCCGAGGGTTTTCTGATGTACACCCATTTTCATGGTATTCGAGCGGGGCTCGAGGACTGCAATGATACGGGCATTTCCAACCCGCCGCCGCAATCCATCCACGGTCGTCGCGATGGCGGTGGGGTGATGCGCAAAATCGTCGTAAACGCGCACACCATTGACCTCGCCACGCAGTTGCATGCGCCGGGCAATCCCCTTGAACGATTCCAACGCCTCGATGGAGTGCTTCACGGTGACGCCTGCATGGCGGGCCGCGGCGATGGCGGCAAGCGCATTCTCCATGTTGTGGGCACCGATCAAACCCCAGTGGACCGTGCCACGCGGCTTGCCGTCCTCCATGACCTCGAACTGCGAGAAGTCATCGGAGTTGCCTGTTGGACGGGCCGTCCATAACGCATCGGGTGCGCCAACGCTGGATCGCGCAAAACCCTCGCACGGAGTCCAGCATCCCATCTTCAGCGTCTCTTCGAGGCGCGCATCGGCGGCATTCCAGATGATGCGACCGCTGCCGGGGACGATTCGCACCAGGTGATGGAATTGCCGCTGAATGGACTGGACATCCGGATAGATGTCCGCGTGGTCATATTCGAGGTTGTTGAGAATCGCGGTCCGCGGCCGGTAGTGCACAAACTTCGCGCGCTTGTCGAAGAAGGCCGTGTCGTACTCGTCCGCCTCGATCACGAAGAACGGCGCCTCGCCCAACCGGGCGCTGGTGTCGAAGTTGGAAGGCACGCCGCCGATCAGGAAGCCGGGCGAGAGTCCCGCTTTCTCCAGGATCCACGTCAGCAGGGACGTCGTGGTCGTTTTGCCATGGGTGCCCGCTACTGCGAGGACCCAGCGGTCCTTCAGCACCTCGCGTGACAGCCACTCCGGACCCGAGGCGTAGGGAATACCCAACTCCAGCAGGGCTTCGATGACCGGCTGACCCCGGGTCATGACATTGCCGACGACGACGACATCGGGCGCCGGATCGAGTTGGGCCGCCTCGAAGCCCTGCACGATGTTGATACCCAGCGCCTCGAGCTGCGTGCTCATGGGTGGATAGACATTTTTGTCAGAGCCGGTCACGCGGTGGCCGGCCGCTCGGGCAATGGCGGCAATGCCGCCCATGAATGTGCCGCAGATTCCGAGTATGTGGACGTGCATCGTTGGTCGCTACGAGGTTAGGATTGAAACAGGGTGAGCGCCAGGAGCTCGCCCACCAGGGTTTGCAGGATGACGAGGGCAACACTGGGGGCCATGGACCACTCCAGCGCCGCCTTCACTATGTGACTGTTGGCCGCGACGATCCAGATGAACAGCGCCAGGGTGATCCACGACAGGGGATATTGCCAGACCGACTCCTTGTCCAGAGCCTGCTGCACGCCGGCTATGGCAATCGACGGGGGCAACAGCAGAATCTGAAAGCCGTAGACGGCGGTGCTGGTCTGCAGAAAGCGCTCCGGCTTCTTCACCAGATACATCAGCAGTGCATACCAGACAAACGTGAACGCGACATCCAGGAGCAGGCGATTCATCCAGGGCCCCTTCATGGGCGGCAGCAGTGTACCGACGACCCATTGGCCCCCGAAATAAACGCCGATTGTCAGCGCGAGCAGGACCGGCGAAGCCGGCACCTCCTCCGGGCTTTTGCGCATCATGGCGAGCTGGGCAAACAGCCGGATCAGCTCCATCAGCACCGGCTCACCCTTCTTGATACGTTCATTACTTTGTATACCGGCGCCTGACTCGCATAATGTGCAGCGCCGGATTGTACAGCCCCCATGAGCCATGTGACCTTCGACCGTTGCAAACCATAGTCACGACATCCCCTGCCCTCGATGAGCTCGCTGCCGAGCTGCAAGCGGGCGCCCTGATCGGCCTCGACACGGAATTTCTGCGTGAGCGGACCTATCGCGCGGAGCTGTGTCTCGTACAGCTGTCGTCACGCAGCGACGCCTGGTGCGTTGATCCGCTGGCGCTGAGCGATCTTTCACCACTCGCCGGGATCCTGACTGCGCCCGCGATCACGAAAGTCATGCATGCGTCGCGACAGGATGTCGAAGTGCTGTTTCCAGTGGCGGGACTGGTGCGCCCGGTGTTCGATACGCAGATTGCCGCGGCTCTAACAGGGCTGCCCGCGCAGATCGGTTATGGCGAGCTCGTGCGCCGCCTGCTGGGCAAGGAGCTTGCGAAATCACACACCCGCACCGACTGGTCGCGTCGGCCACTGTCACCGGAGCAGATCGAATACGCCCTGGATGACGTTCGTTATCTGCTGCCGCTGAAGGCTCACCTCGAGGAACAGCTCGAGCGTAGCGGACGGCTGGGATGGTTGAAGGAAGAATTGCTCGAGCTGGAGGACACCCGCAACATTTCGACAGACCCCGACGAGGCGTGGTTGCGCGTGAAAGGACTGCGGTCATTGGACCCGGCACGTGAGCGACTGGCACGCCTATTGGCCGCCTGGCGTGAACGCCGCGCTATCGACCGCAATCGGCCGCGAGGCTGGATTCTCGATGATGCAGCGCTCCGCGATATTGTCATCCAGGTGCCCCGTACACTGGAAGCAATTGCAGCGCTCCCGGAGTTCCCGGCCGGCGTGCTGAAACATTGCGGTGCCGAAATTCTCGAATGTATTCGCGCAGCTGCGGTCTCCGACCCGCCGCCGCCCATCAACGCGCGCATGCGGCCAGACCCGGCCAGGACGGCACTGGTGAAAAAGCTCGGCGCGCTCAATCAGACGCTTGCGGCGGATCTCGGATTGAGCCCGGAAGTGTTGGCGACGCGCCGTGATCTCGAGCTGCTGGCCGAGGGGCGCCGCGACGTTGGAGTGCTGCGTGGCTGGCGGCGCGAAGTTGTCGGCAATCGGATGCTGGCCGCGCTTTGAACTAATCAATGTTAAAGTGCGTCGGAAAGTTCAGATCGTGACTGGTGCTGGTCTTCCCATGAAAGAGTCCCTCGATGAGCTGCAGGCCCTGCTCGAATTCGAGCGCGCCGCGCGCATCGAAGCCGAGCGCGCGGGCCGGCTCAAGGACGAGTTCATCGAGGCCCTGGGCCAGGAGCTGCGGCCACCGCTCAACTCCATCCTGGGCTGGTCCCGGCTGATGGAGCTGGGTCGCCTCGATGCCACCGAGACACAATCCGCCGGGCAGACGATTTCCCGCAATGCACGACACCTCGCCCATCTGGTGGATGACCTGCTCGACCTGAGCGCCGTCACCAGCGGCAAGATCCGCGTCGATCCCGAAGAGACCGACATCTGCGAGATCGTGGAAGCCGCGCTGGATATTCTGCAGCCCATGGCCAAGGCCAAGGGCGTGCAACTGCGCAAGGAATTCTCCAAGCCCGATTGCCTGGTTTTCGGCGATCCGCACCGGCTGCAACAGGTGATCTGGCACCTCGTGAGCAACGCCATCAAGTTCACGCCGCGTGGGGGACTTGCGCTGGTGACGTTGCGGTCGGAAGGTTCCGACTGCGAGATCTCGGTTACCGACACCGGCACGGGCATCGCGAGCGATCTGTTGCCGTTTGTGTTTGATCGCTTCTGGCGTGCGGACACCTCTCCCGAGCAACGTTTCTCCGGGCTCGGGTTGGGATTGGCGTTGGCGAAGCGGTTGGTTGAGTTGCACGGCGGCACGGTTTCGGCCACCAGCGCGGGACCCAACAAGGGCTCGACATTCACGGTGGTGTTACCACGCGTGGCACCACGCGCCCGAACGCCAGACCAACACTCAACAGGCGCATCCAGTGCCGCTGACCTGCTCAAGTTTGACTCGCAGGTCAACGTCAGGGAGTTGCAGGGCGACTGACCCGCGGTTACCGCCGGGGTCCGATGTTGGCCGCATCCGGCGCTAGCGACCACCGAAGCCCCAGGGCCGACGGTTCACTCGAGGCTGGGCGTGCGGCATTGGGCAAACCACCGCCGGCGATCACCTTGGCGCAGCGCTTGCCCGTCGGCTTCCGGTGTTGGGCGAGCCACCGGCGCATGGCGTCGGCAGCTTCCCATCAACTGACCGCAGCGTCCCTGGCCGCTCGCGAGCCAGCGCGCGGGCACGGTGCTGGCGGCTCGAGTCGCCTGTTTTCCAGCGGGCGCTCGGGGGCCTGCCGCCGCAATGTCGGCTCTTGCTACCGAGCGCGCTTCTTGGCCTTTTTCGCGGCCGACTTCTTTTTGGCTGACACGCGGCGCACCGGCGCCTTCTTGGCCTTGCGCTTCGCCACGGCCGTGCGACGCCGCGCGCCTTTCGCCGCGGCTTTGCCCGTAGCCTTCTTTGCCGCGGCCTTGCCAGCAGTTTTCTTCGCCGCCGTCTTCTTTCCCGCTGCTGACTTCGCCGCTGTCTTCTTCGCAGGTGCCTTCGCCGAGGCTTTGCCGCCCGACTTCTTCGCGGCGCCTTCGACACCCGCGGACTCTCCAGCCGCTCGCTTCTTCGCCGACTTTCTCACCGGCGCTTTCTCGGCCGCGGTTTCAACCGGCGACTCGGCGGCAGCCGATTGGCCAGCCGCTCGCTTCTTCTTCGCCGGCGCGGCCTTCCGCTTTGCCGCGGGCTTCTGCCCCGCAGCCGCCTGCAGCGCCTCTTCCAACCGCTCGGTAATCTCCTCAACGTCGCCTTCGGCGTCGATGGTCTGCAGAATTCCCTTGCCGCGATAGAAATCGATCAACGGCCGCGTCTTTTCTTCATACACCTGCAACCGCCTGGCAACGGTTTCCTCGGTGTCATCCGGCCGCTGAAACAACTTGTGCGGCTCACCCGTCTTCGGGCACTTGTCGTTCTCGATCTGCTCGGCTGGCGAGGTCAACACGTTGAATACGGCCCCGCAGTCCGCGCAGCTCCGGCGGCCGGAGATGCGGCGCATGAGCTCGTCATATTCAACGTCCATCTGGACAACCGCATCCAACGGCTGATCCAACTCGGCCAGCAGCGCATCGAGCGCATCAGCCTGCAACAGGTTGCGTGGGAAACCGTCGAGGATGAAGCCGTTGGCAACATCGGGCTCCGCCAGCCGCTCGCGGATCATGCCCAGCACAATCTCGTCCTCGACGAGCTTGCCGGAATCCATCGCCTCCTTCGCCCGGACACCCAATGGAGTGCCCTTGGCGACGGCCGCACGTAAAAGATCTCCCGTGGAGATCTGAGGAATGCCGTGCTCCTTCACCAGACGCTGAGACTGCGTTCCCTTGCCCGATCCGGGCGCCCCCAACAGAACGATGCGCATGATGTGATTTATTCGGTTCGTGTCGACAGAAAGGCCCGCCACGTTACCGGCCGTTCCAGGCAAGGTCAAACCGACCGTCCGGCCCGCAAGGACCGGTTCCCTGCGCTATCCTTGGGTTAATCCCTCAATCACCGCAACTGTCAAAACATGGCCAAAAAGAAGACCGCCCCTACGCGGGCCGCCTCCAGAAACGCGTTTTATGCCCAGTCCGGCGGTGTCTCCGCCGTCATCAATGCCTCGGCGGCCGGTGTCATCGACACCGCCAGAAAGTACCCCCGCCAGATCGGCAAGCTCTATGTCGGGCGGCACGGCATCATCGGGGCGCTGACCGAGGACCTGATTGACGTTTACAAGGAGAGTCCCGCGGTTCTGAAGGGCCTGAAGTACACCCCGGCGGGTGCCTTCGGCTCCGCCCGCTTCAAGCTCAAGGGCCTGGAGCAGAACAAGGCCGAATACGAGCGCCTGATCGAAGTGTTCAAGGTGCATGACATTGGATATTTCTTCTATAACGGCGGCAACGACTCCATGGACACCGCCCTCAAGGTCTCGCAGATCGGCGAGTCCTTGGGGTACCCCATCACCTGCGTGGGTGTTCCAAAAACGGTCGACAACGATCTGCCCCATACCGACTGCTGTCCCGGCTTCGGCTCGGTGGCGAAATACATCGCCGTCTCCACGCGTGAAGCGGGCCTCGATGTCGCCTCCATGGCGCGCACGTCGACCAAGGTATTTGTCCTGGAGGTGATGGGCCGGCACGCGGGCTGGATCGCCGCCGCAGGCGGGCTCGCGGGCCGCAAGCCGGGCGAGCCGCCGCATATCATCCTCCTGCCGGAAGTACCGTTCGAGAAAGAGAAGTTCCTCGCCAAAGTGAAGCAGTGCGTCACCGACTACGGCTTCTGCGTGATCGTCGTCTCCGAAGGCACTGCCACATCTGATGGCAAGTTCCTGGCGGACGCCGGAACGAAGGACGCATTCGGACACACCCAACTCGGCGGCGTGGGACCTGCGATTGCCAACATGGTGCGCGAAGCGCACGGCTACAAGTACCACTGGGCGGTGGCAGATTACCTTCAGCGTGCTGCCCGGCACATCGCATCGCAAGTGGACGTGGACCAGGCCTACGCGGTCGGCAAGGCGGCCGTTGAACTGGCAGTCAAAGGCGTCAACGCCGTGATGCCGACGATCGTTCGCAAGGCATCAAAGCCCTACAAGTGGACGATCGGTCACATTCCGCTGGGCGAAGTGGCCAACAAGGAAAAGAAACTGCCACCGGAGTACATCACACCGGATGGTTTTGGCATCACTGAAGCATGCCGCCGTTACCTGGAGCCGCTCATTGGCGGTGAAGCCTACCCGCCGTTCAAGGATGGGCTGCCGGACTATGTACGAATCAAAGGGGTCGCGGTAAAGCGCAAGCTGAAAACCGACTTCGATATTTAAATTGGCGCGGCACTATCCCCGAACGGTGGATTGGCCGCGCGGAACCCGGGTCCTTTTCCGCCGCCACTTGTTAATTGGCGCGGCACTGGCCGCGCGGAGCCGGGGTCCTTTTCCGCCGCCAAAAAGCGTGGTTTTTGGTGGCTGCGCTCTCGGCGTCACCCTCGATGCCTAGCTCGTGCACTTGGGCCTTAGGCCGCTAGCGAGGCTCACCGGTTGTTGTGCTAGAGTGCCCCGCGCTCAATTTTTGGCGGATCGTTATAGCTGTAAAAACTTTTGCAAGTCGCGCGTCCTGAAGCGCGCGGCCACCTGCTCAGGTCCGCTGAACCGAACTACAACCTGTTGTTTTGGGGGAGGAAGCCTGTGATCGATGCTGCTTCTTGGCTGTGGGTTGCAATCGCTGCTGGTGTCCTGGCCGTCCTGTACGGCGTTTTCTCGATGATGGCCATCTTGCGTCTGCCGGCGGGCAATGCCCGCATGCAGGAGATCGCTGCAGCGATTCAAGCGGGCGCCAAGGCTTACCTCAATCGTCAGTACACGACGATCTTCATTGTCGGAATCGTTCTCTTCATTGCGCTGGGATTGTTCATCGGCTGGGCAACGGCCGGCGGCTTTGCAGTTGGCGCTGTTCTATCCGGCCTCACGGGATATATCGGCATGAACATCTCCGTGCGGGCGAATGTGCGCACCGCTGAAGCAGCCACTCACGGGTTGAATGCAGCGCTGAGTGTTGCATTCCGCGGCGGCGCAATCACCGGGATGCTGGTCGTGGGACTCGGCCTGATCGGTGTTGCAGGATATTTCGCCGTCCTACGCGGTTCGATCGGAGACGACGGTGCGCTGCACGCGCTCGTCGGACTCGCGTTCGGCGGATCATTGATCTCCATCTTCGCGCGTCTCGGCGGCGGCATCTTCACAAAGGGTGCCGACGTGGGCGCTGACCTCGTCGGCAAGGTTGAAGCCGGAATTCCCGAGGATGATCCGCGTAACCCCGCGGTTATCGCCGACAACGTCGGTGACAACGTTGGTGACTGCGCCGGCATGGCTGCCGACTTGTTCGAAACCTACGCCGTAACATTGGTCGCTACGATGCTGCTCGGCGGCCTGCTGTTTGCGAGTGACGCGGCCGTCAAGTTCAACGCGCTGGTTTACCCGCTGGCCCTGGGCGCTGCGTCCATTGTCGCCTCGATCCTCGGCACCTTCTTTGTTTCCGCGAAAGAAGGCGGAAAGATCATGAACGCCTTGTACAAGGGCGTCATTGTTTCCGGCATCGTGTCCGCGGTCGCCTTCTACTTCATCACCCACCAGTTGATGGCCGGCAGCGGCAACCTCAACTCACTATACGGATGCGCATTGGTTGGCCTGGCCCTGACGGCTGCGCTGATCATCATCACCGAGTACTACACCGCTACTGAATACACGCCGGTGCAGCGCGTAGCGGCAGCCTCTCAAACGGGCCATGCGACCAACATCATCGCGGGACTCGGCGTGTCGATGAAATCGACCGCGCTCCCGGTGATTGCCGTCTGCTTTGCAATTTATGGCTCCTACCAACTCGGCGAGTCCTTCCATACAGGCATGGGCCTGTACGGCATCGCCATTGCCGCCACGTCCATGTTGTCCATGACCGGAATGATTGTCGCGTTGGACGCCTACGGCCCCATCACCGACAACGCCGGCGGCATCGCGGAAATGTCCGGGCTGCCGAAGGCAGTTCGTGACATTACGGATCCCCTCGACGCAGTCGGCAACACGACCAAGGCCGTGACCAAGGGCTATGCAATCGGCTCCGCCGGTCTTGCGGCGCTCGTTCTGTTTGCGGACTACACACACAACCTCGAGGCCGCGGGCAGACATACAGGCGAGATGTTCTCGCTGTTTGACCCCGCGGTAGTCATCGGCCTTTTCATCGGCGGGTTGGTTCCGTACCTTTTCGGCGCGATGGCGATGGAAGCGGTGGGCCGCGCCGCCGGCTCGGTCGTCAACGAAGTCCGGCGTCAGTTCCGTGAGATCAAGGGAATCATGGAAGGCACCGCGAAACCTGACTACTCGCGCGCGGTCGACCTGCTGACCCGCGCGGCCATCCGCGAAATGATCATTCCCTCGCTGCTGCCGATCCTGGTTCCGATCGTGGTCGTGTATGTCGCCAAGTTCCTGATGGGAGAAGACGCCGGCGTCAGGGCGTTGGGTGGAGTGCTCATCGGCACGATCGTCACGGGTCTGTTCGTAGCTATCTCCATGACCACCGGTGGCGGCGCCTGGGACAACGCGAAGAAATACATCGAGGAAGGCAACTTCGGCGGCAAGGGCTCGGACGCTCACAAGGCCGCGGTGACGGGCGATACGGTCGGCGATCCTTACAAGGACACGGCCGGCCCCGCCATCAACCCGTTGATCAAGATCATCAACATCGTTGCGTTACTGCTCGTATCGATCATCTAACAGTAACAGTCCACGCGGGCGGGCGCCTCGAGCGTCGCGCCCGGCTGGTACGCCGGCGGGCAGATCGGCTGCCCGCTGTGAGAGCGCGGCGACGCGGGCAGCTGGGGCGGCCTGATCAGGCCACCGGGTGGCGGTTGCCGTTCAGGCTGCCGGTGTAATCGGTTGAATCGCGCTCAGCAGCCGGTGCAAAACCGCCGGTGACGCCGGCTTCACGAGATGGTGATCGATGCTGGCCTCGCGTGACCGCCGACGATCCTGCTCGTGCCCCAACCCGGTCAGGGCGATGATCGTCGTCGACGTCCCCTCCGGCAGAGAGCGGATCCGGGCCGCCGCCTCGAGCCCGCTGAGCTCCGGCATGCTGATGTCCATGAAAACCACGCTGGGCTGAACTTCACGGAACAGCTCGATCGCCTCGCGAGGGCCGTAGGCCGTATGAACGTCGTGTCCCATCAGGGACAGCATGAAGGCGATCGCGTCCGCTGAGTCGGCTTGGTCATCAACGACCAGCACCTTCAACGGCACCTCGGCATGAGGCATGTCTTCAATCATTCCCGGCCCTCTCGACTCCCGAAGCCGCCCATGTAGCAAGAAATGTGCGTCGCCACGTCCGGTTCCCCCGGCCGCGGCTCGGGCCCGGGTTTTCCTACCAGCACCCGAAGTTATGTCACCAGCCCGTCCATCACGCGGCGCGGTGGCAATGTACTACTACGCCTGCCCGGAATGCGACTCCACCAGGACCGCGCTCACCAGCTCATTCAACCTGGCGTAGTAGGCTGTTACGACGGGCTCCCCGGTGTCAGCTTCTCCCAGCTTTTCGGTCAATGCGCTGCGGATTTCGGTCAGCCGCCGCTCCATGCGGCCATCAACAGTCATCTTCCTGCAGATCAAGGCGCTGGCGCAGGCGGTAATCTCCGCATCCAGGGCCCGGGCATTGCTACCGGCTATCTCGACTCCAGCTACTTCGGTCGGGCAACCGGCGGCCAGGTGCTCACGCCACAGTCGTGCAAGTTGCATATGGGCGCGTCCGTTAGTCGTTGTGGTGTTAGGACGGGCGCCCTTCTTACCACGGCCCCTGGCTCGACGCCAGAAGCCTGCCAGGCGGCTTTCGCACCCTCAGGCGACATCAGGCGGCCATCGACAACAATTGCGGCCTACCGACCGCGTAACCCTGGATATAGTCCACGCCCATCCGGCGCGCCGCCTCGAGCCCGGCCTCATCCTCGACCTGCTCGGCAATCACCTTGAAATTCAAGGTCCGCGCCAGCTTGATCATGGCCGTGACCATTGCCTGGTTCACCGAGTCGCGGGCCAGGTTGCGCATGAACGAGCCATCAATCTTCAGGTAGTCCATGGGCAGGTTTTTCAGGTTCGAGAACGATCCCACGCCCGAGCCGAAATCATCCAGGGCGAACTGGCAACCCATGCCATGCAGGACACCGACAAAGCGCCGCGCGTGATCCAGGTTGGCCACCACCGCGGTCTCGGTAATCTCGAAGCATACCTGTGAGGGAGTGACACCCGTGCTGTCCAGGCACTCCACCACAAACTCGAGGAACTGAACGTCACCGAGAGTCTGACCTGACACGTTGATGGCAAGACTGCGATTGGCCGGAATGGGAATCGCACCCCGGCCGAGAGCCGCCAGCGTCGTCTGCACGACCCAACGATCCACCAGGCTCATCAGGCGGTAACGTTCCGCCGCGCGAACAAACTCGGAAGGCGGCACTTCGTGTCCCGACTCATCCTGCAGACGGACGAAGACCTCCATCGCGGGCCCACCCCCATTTGTCCCGTATGCAGGAACAATGGGCTGGTGATACAACTGAAAACGATTTTCCTTCAGCGCGCTCTGGAGCTTCTGCAGCCACTGGATCTCGCCGGTGTGACGCGCCAGCGCCTCATCACGGGCGGAGTACACCGCCACGCGTCCCGACCCCTGCTTCTTGGCCACATAACAGGCCGAATCAGCGGCGGCCAGCAACTCTTCGAGGCTGCCGCTCTCGCGCGAAATCTCGACCAGTCCGATGGAGACTCCGATGTTGAAGATTTTATCCTTCCACACAAACCGGTAGTCACCCACCGCGCGGCACACATCATCCGCGATCTGCCGCGCCTTCTCGAGGGGACACCCGATCAGCAGCATTCCGAACTCGTCACCGCCCAGGCGCGCGACAGTGTCGCTGTCGCGAACCGCATCACGCAGCACCTTCGCGACTTCCCGCAACATGCTGTCGCCGGCGAGATGCCCGCTGGTGTCATTCACCACCTTGAAGCGGTCGAGATCGAGATAACACAACACGTGCTGGCCGTCGCCCCGCTGGCCGCTGTCGATGGCCTCTTCGGTGCGGCTTTCAAATTCGCGGCGATTCACCAGGCCCGTGAGCGCATCGTGCGTGGCCTGGTACGACATCTGGCGCGCCAGGCCGCGAAGCTCAGTCACATCGTGCAGCAGCACGACCGCGCCAACCAACTCCTTGACATCATTGCGGATGGGAGAGGCCGACAGCTCGATCGAGCGCTCGCTGCCATTCGTCCGCGACAACAACATGGCGCGGCGGCTGAGATTGACCGGCGCCCCGCTGGTCAGGGCCTGCCGCACCGGATCGGACAAAAGCCGGCGGTCCGTCTCATCGACAAAGCCGACGATATCCTCGAGCGACTTGCCCACCGCGGCCGCGGACAGGCTGCCCGTCAAACGCTCGGCGGCGGGATTGATGTAGGTAATGAGCCCGGCGGCATCGGTTGTAATGACCGCCTCGGCGAGCGATTCCAGCGCCAGCGAATGCATATCCGGCTCGCCCGCGCCCAGCAGCTCGGCCGGCAGCCGCAACTGCTGCACGGTCTGTGTCGGAATGATCTCGACACCCGTGATCAACAGCGCGGCCGAGCCTTCGTAATCAACAATCGCGGTGGTGATCTCGAGGCGGCTCACCTGGCCCTGCAGGCCCACCATGTCGATCTCATAGCGGTCCGGGGCTTCCTCACCCGCGAAACGGCGCCGGATGTTTTCATTGACGAGATCGGCGTATTCCGGCGGCACGAGGTCCCCGAGCCGGCGGCCCACGAGATCGATGCGATCAACACCGACAAAAGTCGCAAACTGCCGGTTGGAGTACAGAATGACATCGCGGTGGACCAGCACCGCTTCGTGAATGCGATCGCCCAGCTCGGCAAACAGTTTCGGCGTGGCGCGTGCGCCTTCACTCTCGTTGGTGGCGGCGACGCGTGTCAGCAGGTGATTGATGGAAGTGGTGAGGAGTGAGATCTCGGGTTGGTCACTCTGCAGATCCACCCGCCCATTCAGACGACCGCCGACCGCTATCCGCTGAACCTGCTGGGATAGCTGTTCGACGCTGCGAATCTCGCGTCTTTGCACCCAATAGAGCACGAGCAGGAGGCTCGCGACCAGCGCAAAGAGAAGGCACAAAAGCCCGACGATCGACATCTACTGTTCTCATCGCCTCAGTTGGGGAGCTCGTTCCACCGGATCCTTTTCATTTTCGTCGTGCCGGGGATACGTACAGGTGCAGCATATAGCAACCGGACCGTATCCCTAGCCCCATTTCACTATATCTGTCTTTATCCGCACCTGCGGCGCGTGGCTGTCTTTATCCGCACCTGCGGCGCGTGGCCAGTCTTTCCACGCGAATCGGCGCGCGAGGTCTCTCGCAGGCACGCAGTTTGCCTTTGCGCACGGTTTGCCGCCTGCGATCGTTGCTCGTCGCACCGACGCTTGGCAGAACCCCGCAAAACCCTTAACTTTGCCCGCGCTTTCACTGATCAGTATTAAGTCTAATTGGAGTCCCCTGATGCAGACCGCCAACGCCCGCGAACAGATGATCGAACAGCAGGTGCGTGCGTGGGACGTGCTCGACGAGCGTGTGCTCGGAATCTTCCGCAAGATTCCCCGCGAGCATTTCGCTCCGGAAAGCCAACGCTACAAGGCCTACATGGACCTCGAGATTCCACTGCCGAAGGGCCAACACATGCTCCGGCCGAGCGTCGTTGGCAGACTCCTGCAGGCGCTGGAGCTCACCGGCACCGAGCGCGTGCTCGAGATTGGGGCCGGATCGGGATTTATCACCGCCTGCCTGGCGGCCGTCAGCGCTCATGTCGAATCCATCGAAGTCATTCCGGAGCTGGCTGAGCTGGCGAAGAGCAATCTGGCCACCCTCAGCATTGGTAACACGCACGTCGTGACGGCGGACGCCTTGGCAACGGCAACAGGCACGGCTCCCGCCAAGCGCTACGGCGCCATTGCGGTCACCGGCTCCATGCCGATTCCGGACGATCGATTCCAGCGTCAGCTGGAAATCGGGGGACGGCTGTTCATCATCGTAGGTGAGGCGCCGGTAATGACCGCACGGCTGATCCGCCGTACCGCCGAGGACGCCTGGACCTCGGAAAGCCTGTTCGAAACCGTCGTCGACCCTTTGATCAACGCACGACGACCGCAGGAGTTCACGTTCTGATGAAGCGCTCGGTCGCCTACCTGTTCGTTGCGCTCGCATCCACGAGCGCGGCGAACGCCATGGACTTGGTAGGGGTTTATCAGGATGCACTGAAGAATGACCCCACTCTCCGACAGGCCGATGCCAACCGCCTGGCTTCGCGCGAGGCGCGGCCTCAGGCCTGGTCGGCCCTGCTGCCGCAGATCTCCGGGACGCTGTCGCGTACGGATGACCGACAGAACGGCAGTGAGGCGGAAGGGGCCATCGGACAGGGAAGCGGCACACCGACCGGTCCGACCCAGCCGGTGAACGGGTCCACAGCGAGCGTTCCGTTCGCCATCAATACCGTCAGCAAGGGCTGGGGCCTCAACCTGCGCGAGAACCTGTTCTCATGGTCGAACTGGATGTCCGTGAAGCAGGCCGGGAAGGAAGTCGCCCAGGCTGAGGCGACCTACCAGGCGGCCCAGCAGAATCTGATCCTTCGTGTCGCGCAAGCGTATTTCAATGTGCTGTCGGCGCTCGACGGGCTGGACGCGAACCAGGCCTCGCTGGAGGCGATCTCGCGGCAGTTGGATCAGGCGAACAAGCGATTCGAAGTCGGCTTGATTGCCATCACCGACGTTCAGGAGGCCAAAGCGGCCCGGGACACGGCGGCTGCCGCGGTGATTGCCGCCAAACGTACGCTGGCGACGGCAGGCGACCAATTGAGCGAGATCACGGGCCAGAAATACGGCTCGCTGAGCAAGCCCGGCGATGACATGCCGCTGAACACTCCGCAACCGGCAGACGAGGATCGATGGGTAACCGTATCCCTCGATCAGAACGTCTCGCTGCTTTCGAATCGTCTGCAGGCGGACATTGCACGCGAGAACGTGAGGATCGCCATCGGCGGGCATCTGCCCACGCTGGACCTGGTCGCGAGCAAGTCTCGAACTCAGGTTGACGGTGACGAGAGCGTGTCGGGCAATCCCTTCAGCCTGAGCAACACCATCAACGACCGGCAGTACACCGTGCAGGTCACCGTACCGATTTTCAGTGGTGGCCTCACGCAATCGAAGGTCCGCCAGGCGCAGTACCAGTGGATTGCCGCCAAGGAAGGAGTGGTGCAATCGTCCCGTGCAACGGAGCGGCTGGCTCGCGATGCCTATCTGGGGGTGATCAGTGGTATTGCTCGCGTGCAGGCGCTGCGGCAGGCGCTCGAGTCGAGCCAGACCGCGCTGAAAGCAACTGAAGCGGGTTATGAAGTTGGAACGCGAACCGCTGTCGACGTTCTCAACTCGCGACGCACGCTGGTCCAGGCGCAGACTGATTATGCGGTCAGCCGCTACGATTACATCATCAGTGTGATTCAACTTCGGCTGGCCGCCGGCAACCTGTCGGCCAACGATGTTACTGAAATCAACAAGTGGCTGGCGGTGTCAGCTCCGACCGTGCCGGCGCAGCCCATCCAGGCCCCCGACCAGGCTCAGGTACCGGAACAACAGCAGCCCGGCGCCGCCGCGCAGCCCGCTCCCGCGCCCATCACCCCGCAGCCGCCGCCGGAGCCACCCGGCAAGCAGTTACCCCAGACCCCACAGCCGCGGCGTTGACCAACGGCGCCGCCGGCGGTCACGCCATCGCGCCGTGCCAACGCTCCGCCGAGGCCCCAAGCACCTCGGCCAACTGCTGCCCAACCGCCTCGGCCGGCCGCGCCCAACCGCTGGCCGACCGCCGCCATGCTGTGCGCCCCGCCCTACAACAACGCCGCGCCAGCCAGCCGCCGCGACCTAACCGCCTCAACACGGGCGCCTGCTGCCTGACCTGAGCACGGCGACCCACCCGCCGCGCCTAACCCCGCAGCAGCGGCTCAATCAACCCCAACAACTTCCCCAACGCCCCGCGATTGCTGTCAACGCAATCGCGGCCGATCGTCCCAATGCGATCACGCTCATCCGGATCCGCCAGCAGCGCAGCCACGCGGGCGCCCAACTCCTCAGCGCCATGCACCACCTCGGCCGCGCCGCGCTCGATGAGCAACTTCGCAATATCCGGACCGTTGCCGTTGTAAGGGCCCGTCAGGATGGGCAACCCCAGGGCGGCAGGCTCGAGCAGATTGTGCCCCCCAATGGGCACCAGGCTCCCACCCACAAACGCAACATCAGCCGCCGCATAAAAATCCAACAACTCACCCAGCGTATCGACGAGCAACACGTCAGCCGACCCGGCAGCCACTCCGGCCTTCTCGCCAGCTCGCTGCGAGCGCCTCACAAAGCGGATCCCCGCGCGCTGCAGCCCGTGCGCGACCTCCTCAAACCGAGGCGTATGCCGAGGCACTACAGCCAACAGCGCCCTCGGATGCGCCCCGCGCACAATCTGGTGCGCTTCGAGGATGATCTCCTCCTCACCTCCGTGAGTGCTGCCAGCCACCCACATCGGCCGGGAGGCAGCATAAAACTCACGCAGGCGCCGCCCCCGTTCGCCAATGTCCTGCGGCACGCTGAAATCGAACTTGATGTTGCCCGTGACATGCGTGCGATCGGGATCCGCTCCCAATGACACGAAGCGACCGGCATCAACTTCTCCCTGGGCAGCCACAATCGCAGGCCGCTCCAGCGTGTCCCGGAACAGCGAGCCCAGCCGCCGATACCGGCTCACCGAGCGATTCGAAATGCGGGCGCTGGCCAGCACCAGTGGCACCTTCCGGCGTCCACTCTGGTAATACAGGTTCGGCCACAACTCGGTCTCAAAGATCACTCCCAGACGCGGCTGCACACGCTCGAAGAAGCGCCGCACCGACCCGGGCAGATCAAACGGTATATATCGAACCTGCGCGACTTCCTCGAACAAAGCCTTGGCGCGCACCGCACCTGTCGGCGTCAGTGTTGTCACCAACAGCGGCACGTTGGGGTATCGCTCATGAAGCGTGGTAACGAGAGCCGCAGCCGCGTTCACTTCTCCAACAGACACGGCATGGACCCAGATACCACCCGGCGGCAACGGCTCCCCGAATCCGAAGCGCTCTTCGAAGTGGACCCAGTAAATCCGATCAAACAATCCACGCCACAACATCGCCAGGCTGATCAGGGGCGCAGCCAGGTAGACCGCCAGTATGTACAGGTAGCGCACGCCTGAAGAGGCCGGAAGGTCAGGTTCCGACGGCCAGGGGCTGATCGCCTGAAGTCTGCCGATAGCCATCCAGCAGGCCGTGCCAGTCGGCTTCCCCGAAGCGGTCGCGAGGCAACGCGTAGGTGATTTTCTCGAGGGACCGCCGCAGCCGGACCAGATTGCCGTCGCGCCACAACCCCGAGCGGCGCAACTGGCATTGATCAAAATCGATCATGTAGACCTTCGCGTCCTCATTCAACAGCAGGTTGTGAGAGTTGAGGTCCGCATGGCACACACCCAGATCATGGAACCGGCGGATGCAACGGCCGATCTCGATCCAGGTGAGAATGGACAACGCACCCTGGGCGAGACACTCCGCCAGCGATCCAACCGTGTTGAGACGCTCGGTGATGATATCGCCGGTGTAGGTCATGCCATCGTGTTGGTAGCGGGCGGCAAGTGGCGCCGGCACAGGCAGTCCCGCGCGATGCAACCTGTAAGTCAGCTGCCATTCCGCAAACGGCCGCGTTTCCTGCTCGCTGCGCCAGAAGTACTTGTCACGCGAGAAGCGCGCGGCGAGCCCACCCCGATGGTAATGCCGCAGCACAAACTGGCGGCCGGCGGATTTGATGTAGTGGACCGAGCCGCGACCGCGGGCAGTTCCCTCGATTTCACCGCGCGACTCCCAATGCTTCGGATCAAACCAGGTGGGAGCCAAATTGCCGACGCGGGAACCGTCATATAGCATGGCACCGCCCGGCAGCGCCGCATGCTTGACTTCGGACCCCAACGACCATTTGTTACTCATGCGCCGCGCCCGATCATTACGTCATCCATTCTAATGGCCCAACCAGCAAGCGTTTGTCTCCTGCGACTGTCAGCGATCGGCGATACGTGCCATGTAATACCGATCATCCGTACGTTACAGCATGTATGGCCGGCCACACAGCTCACATGGATCATCGGCAAGACGGAAGCTCGCCTGATGCAACTCGTCGACGGCGTGGAGCTTATCACCGTCGATAAGCGCTCCGGCCTGTCAGGGTTGCGCAATTTGCGCGAGCAGCTACGGGGTCGACAGTACGACGTACTGCTTCACATGCAGCTTGCAATCCGGGCAAGCGTGATGGCACGCACGGTGAACGCGCCGATCAAACTGGGCTTCGACCGCGCCCGTGCGCGCGAGCTGCAGTGGTTGTTTACGAACGAGCGGATCGCTCCACGCACCCGGGAGCATGTTCTCGACAGCTTCTTCGGCTTTCTCGTGGCGCTTGGCATACAAGAGCGCGTCCTGCGCTGGGACATTCCTCTGCCCGCGGACGCAATCAGCTACGCCGAAAAGCTGATCCCGGATTCGCAGCCGACCCTCCTCATCAGCCCCTGCTCCAGTCATTCGCTTCGCAACTGGGCAGCAGACCGGTACGCGGCCGTGGCCGACTACGCCGTTCAGAAGCATGGCATGCGCGTCATTCTGGCCGGCGGTCCGACCACCCTCGAAAAAGAAACCGGCGCCGCGATCGACCGCCTGGTCAAGGTTCCGGTCGTGAATCAGATCGGCAAGGACACCCTTCCACAGCTCCTGGCCCTGTTGAGCCGGGCCCGAGTCCTCATCGCGCCCGACTCCGGGCCGGTCCACATGGCCACCATGGTGGGCACGCCCGTGATTGGCTTATACGCGGCTACGAACCCCGCGCGCAGCGGCCCCTACCTTTCGCGCCAGTGGTGCGTGGATGCCTACCCGGAGGCTGCCGCGAGGTTCTGCGGCAAGCCCTCGGAAGAGCTGCCCTGGACCCGCAAAATCGAAGTCCCCGGCGTCATGGACCTCATTACCGTCCCGCGCGTGACCGGGAAGCTCGACGAGCTGTTACGTTAAACTCGCGACCATGAACGACGTACTGGTCCCGATCTCTCCCGGCGAGCTGCTGGACAAGATCACCATCCTGCGCATCAAGGCCGCCCGGATCACCGACCCGGCCAAAGTCGGCAACGTGCGCCTGGAGCTGAGCCTTCTCGAGAAGACCTGGAAGGACAGTGGCTGCGCTGCTGCCGACGTTGCCGCCGATGAGCGGGCGCTGCACTCCGTCAATGAACGCCTCTGGGACGTCGAGGACCGGATCCGCGAGAAGGAAGCGGTGCAGACGTTCGATCGCGACTTTATCGAGCTGGCACGCGCGGTCTACGTCTATAAC
>Ga0207703_10001414_pt1 | contig 21864 bp, 9 predicted proteins | sample KBSSwiS12_FD_184304 | JGI IMG/M metagenome (GOLD analysis project Ga0207703, IMG submission 184304) | Switchgrass rhizosphere microbial communities from Kellogg Biological Station, Michigan, USA - KBS Switchgrass S1-2 (SPAdes) (version 2) | ecosystem: Host-associated > Plants > Roots >...
CGCGCAGCAATGACGTGGGCACCATGCTTGAACAATGGAGCTCCGGCAGCCGGCCGAAAATCATCGCCGCTTACATGCCATGGTTTGGCGACCCGCGCCACATTGATGTCGGCTATTCCAGTCAGGATCCGGATGTGATCCGTCGACAGATTGACGAGGCTGTCAGCATGGGCATTTCAGGATTCGCGGTGGACTGGAATGGACCCACGCATAGCTACACCGACAAGAATTTCGAGATCATGGAGAAAATTGCGAGCGAAAAGCAATTTCACGTGGCTTTGCTCTACAACGAGAGTGATGATCCCGGGCAAAGCACTGATGCGACCATCACCTCGCTCGACAGGGCGTACAAGGCATACTTCGGTCCGGACGCGCCGTATCGCAGCGCTTACATGACCTACAACAACCGGCCGATAGTTTTCATTTTTCCCAAAAGCGGAAAAACTGATTGGAACCTCGTGCGCCAGCATGTAAACAGCTGGGCCATTCCTCCTCTGCTTGTCTACAAAGAGGATTCACCGTACGCCAATGTGCTGGATGGTTTCTACGTCTGGGTGAACCCGGGCAAAAAAGGCTGGCAGGCCAACGGCAGCGCTTGGGGGAAAGATCATCTGGAAGATTTCTACAAGCGCATGAGGGACAAATATCCCGACAAACTTCTTGTCGCCGGAGCATGGCCGGGGTTCGACGACTCCAAGGCGTCATGGGGATTGAACCGCCATATGGATACGCGCTGTGGAAAAACTCTGGAGGAAACGCTGCAGATCGCAGCGCAAGAAAATTCTGGCCCCAATCCAAGACCGTTTCTGCTCATTCAAACCTGGAATGACTACGAAGAAGGCACGGCCCTGGAACGCCGCTCGCTCGACTGCGGCAAAGGATAAGATCTAGGGAAATAGTGAACATGATGTCTGCCGCCACTGCGTCGAATCAGCACATAGACTTTCTTTCTCAGCTCTTGCTGTCATCGGAACGTTCACACTTTCCTGCCTCTGAGCTTGATGCCTGCCTGAGCCTGGCACATAAAAATCACGTAGTCGTACGCTGGTTGCAGATCTTACTGCAAACATCTTTCGCACAGGCTCCCCAAATAGCCGGATGGGCGAAAGCCGCCTTGGCTGAGGAGCAGGCTCGCATCGCGCACGCCCTTCCGTTTTTGGAAACGATTTGTTACGAGTTCTACGCGCAGAGCTGCGAAATCACAGTAATCAAGTCCCTCGATCATTGGCCCGACCTTGGTAGCGATCTTGATCTCTATACCACCGCCCAGCCGAAAGATGTGATCCGCATCATGCGGGAGCAATTCAAGGCTAAGGTAGCGGAGCGCAGCTGGGGAGACCGGCTCGCCGGCAAATGGAATTTCAACATTCCTGGTCTTCCGGAATCGGTGGAAATCCACGTGGGCCGTTTGGGCCAGACTGGCGAACACGTGGACTGGGCAGATGGCATTCCGCAGCGTGCGGTGCAGGTACAGCGGGCACAGTATGCATTTCGCGTGGCATCGTCTGAAGACCGCCTGATGATTTCCACATTACAGCGGATGTACCGTCATTTCTATTTCCGGCTGTGCGACATCGTGGATTCGGCGCAGTTACTGGAAAGCGGTATCGTGGACTTTACACGGCTAAAGGCGCACTCTGAATCGCAGGGAATCTGGAAGGGTGTGGCGACGTATCTGGTGCTCGTTTCCGATTATGTAAAACGTTTTCGCAGGACAGAAGTACCCTTACCATCCTCGGTGCGAGCCGCAGCAACGTTTGGTGGTGACAAATTGACGTTCGGCCGTGACTTCCTTCGCGTTCCGATTGTTCCCGAGTCGGTGTCACTTTACACCGCAGAATTACGAACGCTGGCGCGCCAGGGAGAATTCAAAGAAACCTTGCGACTCAGCCTACTGCCCTATCTGGCCATTGCCGCAGCCGTCGGCCAAAAGCTCACCGGAAGCGATAAGGGAATCTGGTAAGTAAGCCAAGGTTTGCGACAAGAAACAAAAGGCCCCTTTTACGGGGCCTGTTGCTTTGCGGCTTCGGAATGGGGGTTAGTATGTGGAAGCCGCCTGAACATTGGTTACGTGAATTGTGTTGCTTGCCGAATCCAGCGTACCCGTCACTCTTACGCTCTTACCGTTAAATTTCTTGGCTATTTTTTCGTCGTCCAGCTTGTAGGATGTTTTGTTGGTGTCATCCTGCAGCATGTAGCCGTCGCTTCCCTTCACGATGGTCCCTGTGAACGCTTGCGATTGGGGGGTAGCGTCGCTGGCGCTCGGCGAAGCCTGACTCGGCTGCGTCTGCGGCGGCGCAGGATCCTGCGGTGCTGATGGCTGTGTCTGCGCCAACGCCGGAATGCAGGTTAACCCTGCAGCCAAGATTGCGGTACCAAAATAATTGAGTTTTCTCATTTCTGAAGCTCTCCTCCAGGTCAAAATTCTTGTTCCCTTTTGCTAGAGGCACGCACCATGCCAAGCTTCGCACGCGCAAATCAAACAACTTAGCAGACTGCGAACGTGCAATCCTGACCGTGCGGACGTAACTTTTTCTATCGGTTGTTTTCAGTAAAGAGTTTGCTGTAGCTCGACTCGGTTTTTTTCTTTGTTTATGACATACGCAAATTGTCCCAACCTTGTACAGCATGTTCTGGATAGTCACTCACCTTTAAGTTTTTTACGGTCATGAAGCATGATGAAGAATCCAACGCCAAGCGCGTGTGTAGGTCGACAATTTCACGGAGTGACGTTATGAAAACCAGTTACGACGGCAGGACAGCGGTCACATTTTTAATGATCGGCTTGGGAGTTGGAGCGTTGTTGTCTCTGTTCCTCTACCCCGGACGCGAGAAGCAAATTCCCACTGGAAAAGACTCGTCAAAAACAACAGGCCTCGACAGAATGAGCGCTTAGTAGATCCGCCAAAATTGGCCTCATAATACGTCGTTTTCCCGCTATCTCTACAAGTTTGTTCGCTAAACGATAGGGGCCCCACCCCCCGAATAGTTGAACTAGCTAACCGATTGCTGTCTTCGAGAAGGTTTAGGAGAAAACTACGGGAACAGTTCTCTTGCTTATTTTGATTCTGTTGTTAGTGGGCGCTTTCCCATAGGGCCTTATAGCAGTGGATGGGGGTACTATGCCAGCGGTGGTCTTGCTCTGGTTGTCTTGATTGTGATTATTCCTGTGATCGTTGGGAAGGAATCTGACGGCTCAAAACCCAAAAACCTTGAGCGAATGGGAAACGCTCCTGAGTTCTGCTTCAGGAGCGTTTATTAATTATGCAGTTTTGCGTTGCCTTTCCTGCTGGCGCCCACGATCTTCAGTAGTTTCGCCCGGCACGCTCCAGGAATCGACTTCCCTTTCAGCCGCATCCTGCGCGATACCGTAGCGCTCCTGAATACGTCCGACCAGCTTGTCGCGGCTGCCCGCGATAACGTCCAAGTCGTCATCGGTCAGCTTGCCCCATTTCTGTTTTATGCTGCCCTTCACCTGCTTCCACTTGCCTTCCATCTGGTCCCAATTCATATTTTCACTCCCAGTTGAGATGAATCCAACTTACAGGCAAAGTCAGACAATCAGAATCGAGACCATGCTGTAGGTTGCGTGGAACAATTTCCCAACAGGGGCCTAGGTGATCTTTTTGGGTTAATCTACGGGAAGGCCTGTATAAACGCAAAGGTCGATCCGTCTGTAGGTATTGGAAATGTACGCCTCCAATGCACGCAGAGAACAGGCAATACCTTCTTCATACAACTTCATACAACAAAGCCACGGGGAACAAATTCCCGTGGCTTTTGTTGTTGGAAATCACCTAACGCTTGACTTCGATCTGGTTTACCACCTGCTGAACATTCGGCACCGCCTGTGCCAACTTCTCAGCTTCCACCCGCGCGGGCACAGACTTCACCGAACCACCCAGGGTAAGCACGCCATTCTTCGCATCGTAGTCAATGCTTTGCTTGTCCAATCCCTGGGCAACTAAAGCAGCTTTGTAATTTTTTTCGATCGCCTCATCCGAATTTTTGGCAACGTCTTTCGCTTCGGATTCGACACCAATCGGCTGCACGCTGATTTCATTCACGATCAGCCGGTCGCCACCCGCAGTCTGTGCCACCCGTGCTGCCTCCATTTTGGCGTCTTCGGAATGCACTTTGCCGCTCAATGTAATGGTGTTTTTAGTTGCGTCTTCGCTGACATTGACCTCTGTCAGTTCGGCCTGTTTTAAAGCATTCTTGACACCATCTTCATAAGAGACGCTGGATGTGTGCTTCGCGCATGCAATACCCAACATCAGACAAGCCACTGCTAGTAGACCTAGAGTTTTAGTTCGCATTTCTGTTCGTCCTCCTCCGTGCGGAGTGGTTAAAGATTCCGCTTCGATTACTTCGATACCATCGTAGAAATAGAGCCCGCAGCTAAACTATCCGCCAAACGCTGTAGCTTCACTACGAAAACCGCGTAACAGAAGGTCAAAACATGATGTTTCTGAAGGCGAAATATACGTGAAACACCGGGGTGTTCTACGAGTGATTCCGGGAAGGCCTACAAGCTCCAATGGATTGTGCGGAAATGGGGTGCTCGGATACTCTGGCTTCGACTTCAGATTTCCTATCCCCACAAGGTAGTGCCGGAGGAAGACTCCGGCGCTACTCCCGCCTCAAGGTTAGTGATGAACAAGGAGTCAGGCAGTCACGCGCGTTTCCGGAGAAGAAAGAATGCGGGCAGGAATCGCGACTTCGACCAGCGTCCCAGGATGGGCATTCTCCACACGCAGCTCGCCGCTAAACTCTTTTACGCGCTGTCGCATGCCACCGATCCCCATGCCGATGCTGCCCGGTTGCAGTTCTGCAATATGCTCGGCAATTCCTTTCCCGTTATCACGCACGGTGACCATAATCTGAGCATCGTCGAGACTTACTGTGACCCAGCATTTTTGCGCACCGGAGTGCCGGAAAACGTTGGAAAGAGCCTCTTGAATGATACGAAATGCTGCAGTTTCTAATTCTGGAATAAGACGAGGGAAATCCTGCGGATTTACGTCGACCGTGGTGTCGATACCGCTGCGTTTGGCAAATCCATCTACATACCACTGTACGGCAGAATGCAATCCAACTTCGTCCAGCAAGGGAGGATGCAACAGATGGGAGATGCTGCGGGTTTGCTGAATGGCCCGATCAATCAATCCACTGGCATCAGCCGCTGCTTCTTTTGGTGGCTGGGATGATGTCTCCATCAAAATCCCATCTAACATCATTTTGGCTGCGATGAGTTCCTGCCCGAGACCATCATGCAACTCGCGCGCGATACGGCGGCGCTCTTCGTCCTGCAACGCCATCAGACGACTGGAAAGCTGGCGCAAGGCCGTTGTCCGCTCGTCGATCATTTTCTCCAGCCGGTCGGCTGTCTCGCGAATCGATTGCTCCAGCACCTTGCTGTCATGGATGTCAGAACACGTTCCATACCACTTCAAAATCTTTCCTTCGTGATCGCGGATGGGTACTGCTCGCGCCCGAAACCAGCGATATTCCCCATCCTTTCCCCGCATACGGTATTCGGCTTCGTAATTTTCGCCAACCTTCAACGATTTGATCCAGTGTGACTCCACTTCTTCAGAATCGTCAGGATGGATACAGGCAAGCCAGCCAAAGCCATGTCCAGAACCCTCCGGAGCGCCCGTGTATTCATAAAACCGTTCGCTCAGATAGTCACGATACCCGTCTCCGCGGCTGCTGAAAATGATGTCAGGAGCAGTTGTGACTATGGCATTCAATTCCTGATGTTTACGCGCCAGCTCCTGGTTCGCTTCAAGCAACGCAGTAGCTTTTAGCGCCAGTTCCTCTGTACGATCTGCAACACGCTTTTCCAAATCACGGTTAAGGCTAGCTAGTTGCAGGGTCTTGCGATGTAGTTCAGCAAATACGCTGACTTTCGCCCTTAACAATTCGGGAATGACCGGGACCGAAATGTAATCAACCGCCCCGCGAGAATAGCCCTTGAGCCGGTCCAGATCGGTGAGATGGACGGCAGAAATGAAGATAATCGCTGTCGCCTGGAAGCGTGGGTGCTGCCGGATCATGTCGGCCAGTTCAAAGCCGTCCATGATAGGCATGCTGACATCCATCAAGACCACAGCCACGTCATGCTTGAGAAGAGTCTCTAGCGCTTCCTTGGCTGACGAGGCTTTGATCAGGTTTTCGCCGAGCTCGGAAAGAATCGCCTCATAGCTCAGTAGCTTCCCAGGCTGGTCATCCACCATCAGGATGTTCACTTTTTCAGTCTGTGCCATCGTTCCTTTCGCTGCTTACCTGTGAAGCCACATACGCAAAGCGGCTAGCAACTGGTCCGTGTTCACCGGCTTTGCCAGATATTCAGATGCGCCTGCTTCCAAACATTTTTCGCGGTCGCCTTTCATGGCCTTCGCGGTGAGGGCGATGATGGGCAGCCGCCGGAAAGCTGCGTTCTGGCGGATGACTTGCATGGTTTCGTAGCCGTCCATCTCCGGCATCATGATATCCATCAGCACGATGGCCACGTCGGGAGTGGATTCCAGCGTAGTGATGGCTTCGCGCCCTGTACCGGCGGTTAAGACCGTCATACCGCGCCGTTCCAGCACGCTGCTTAGGGCGAAAATATTACGTACGTCATCGTCCACCACTAACACCTTCTTGCCAACCAGAGCATCGTCTGAGCGGTGCAGTCGGTCGAGCATCCGCTGCTTTTCCGGCGGGAAGTTCGCCACCACGCGATGAAGGAAGAGAGCGGTTTCGTCGAGCAGTCGCTCCGGTGACTCCACGCCTTTTACCACTACGCTGCGCGCGAGGGTGTGCAGGCGCGCGTCTTCTTCAGGAGAAAGCTCTTTGCCGGTGAAAACGACTACCGGCAGGTCACAGTGTGGTGGCGTGTCCCGGAGTCGTTCCAAAACTTCGAATCCTGTCATGTCCGGTAAGCGGAGATCTAATACCACACAGTCGATATTACCCTGAGCGACCGCCTTGAGTGCCTCCTCGCCAGTGGAGGCGATTTGCACATCAACATCGTCGTAACCAAGCAGTTCCCGTATGCTCAATTGCTCGGCTGGGTTGTCTTCCACCACCAGCAGGCGTTTACGTCGCGGCGCAGAGTACTGCTTGATGCGGGTGAGGGCTGCGTCGATTTCTTCCGAAGTAGTCGGCTTGGTGACAAAAGCAAATGCACCACGCGCCAACCCGTGCTGGCGATCCTCATCCAGTGTCAACATCTGTACTGGAATGTGACGCAGATTGGGATCCTGCTTCAGATGATTGAGCACCGTCCAACCCAACATGTCTGGCAGGAACACGTCGAGCGACACCGCCGTCGGGCGGAATTCGCGAGCCAGCATCAAGGCTGACGCGCCGTTCATGGCGACTAGCACCTTGAATCCCTTGTCACGCGCTAGGTCGCAAAGCACGCGTGCATAATGCGGATCGTCTTCGACTATCAGCAAGACGGTGTCGTCCGGTTGCAGATTGCCCCTGTCGTCAGAAATCTGGGCTGTCGGTAATTCGACTTTTACCGCCGCCAGCTGTAACGGCGACACACTGTCGGGCGAAGACCGTTTGTCAGCCACAGTCAGGCTTGCCGGTCCTACGTAGGTTTGCGGCACGTACAAAGTGAATGTGCTTCCCTTTCCTGGAGCGCTGCGTAGTTGAATCTCTCCACCAAGCAGATTCGCCAACTCACGGCTGATGGCAAGACCCAATCCGGTGCCGCCGTACTTACGGCTGGTACCGGCATCTGCCTGTTGGAAAGCCTCGAAGATAATGCGTTGTTTATCGAAGGGGATTCCGATTCCGGTATCGGTAACTTCGAAGGCTACAACCGAAGCCGCGCCATCGAGAATCGGATGGCTTTCATTCCATCCGCTGGTTTGAACGGATACCGACAAACGCACTCCACCTTGTTCAGTGAACTTGAAGGCGTTCGAGAGCAGGTTTTTCAACACCTGCTGTAAACGCTTCGAGTCGGTCACCAAGCTGCGTGGAAGGTGCGGATCGACATGAACATCGAAGGCCAGCTTGCGGTTCTCCGCCTCGTGACGGAACGGACGAGCCACTGTGTCGAGCATGCCGCCGAAGAAGACTTCCTGGGCTTCGACGGATACGGTCCCAGATTCGATCTTCGACAAGTCGAGAATGTCGGAGATGAGGTTCAACAAGTCAGTGCCAGCGCCGTGAATCGTGCGCGAGAACTCGACTTGTTTCGGAGTGAGGTTGCCATCTGGATTGTCGCTGAGCTGCTGTCCGAGCACCAGAATACTGTTCAACGGAGTACGCAACTCGTGCGACATGTTGGCCAGGAACTCTGATTTGTACTTCGAGGTGAGCACCAGCTCTTTGGCTTTCTCTTCCAGAGCGCGGCGGGCCTGCTCGATTTCCTGGTTCTTGCGTTCCACTTCGACGTTCTGTTCGGCCAGCTGTTGGGCCTTCTGCGCCAGCTGTTCGTTAGTTTGTTGCAATTCTTTCTGCTGGGTCTGAAGCTCGGTGGCAAGCTGTTGTGACTGTTTGAGCAAGCCTTCAGTCTGCATGGTGGCCTCAATACTATTGAGCACGATACCGATGCTAGCGGTCAGCTGTTCGAGGAACGCCAATTGCAAGTCAGTGAAACTACCGAGTGACGCCAATTCGATCACGGCTTTCACACGATCTTCAAACAGAACTGGTAACACGATTACGTTCTGTGGAATGGATTCGAACAATCCCGAACGAATCGAGATCGTATTTTTCGGCAGATTACTTATGAGCATGCGCCGTTTCTCCGCAGCACACTGCCCCACCAATCCTTCGCCGACTCTCAGGCGGCGCAGGTGGCTGTCGTTGCCGTCGCCGGCAAACGTCGAGAGCATCACCATGCCCGCCGATTCTTCGGTCTCCATCTGGTAAATGACGCCTTGTTGCGCGTTGACCAGCGGGGCAAGTTCGGACAATAGCATTCGTCCCACGGTCGTCAGATCGCGTTGCCCCTGCAACATACCGGTGAACCGGGCCAGGTTGGTCTTGAGCCAGTCCTGTTCGGTATTGCGGTCGGTGGTCAGACGCAGGTTGTCGATCATGGTATTGATGTTGTCTTTGAGCTCGGCAACTTCGCCCGAGGCCTCGACCTGAATGGATCGGGTGAGGTCGCCCTTGGTGACCGCGGTTGCGACTTCGGCGATCGCACGCACTTGTCGCGTCAGGTTGTCGGCCAACAGGTTGACGTTTCCAGTGAGATCTTTCCACGTTCCGGCAGCTCCCGGCACGCTGGCTTGTCCGCCGAGACGTCCATCGACACCGACTTCGCGGGCCACCGTGGTTACCTGATCAGCAAAGGTGGCAAGTGTGTTCGTCATGTTGTTGATGGTTTCCGCAAGCGCCGCGACTTCGCCTTTTGCTTTTACGGTGAGGTTCTGCGTCAGCTCGCCATTGGCAACCGCAGTCACGACTTTCACGATACCGCGCACCTGCTCGGTGAGGTTGGCGGCCATGACGTTGACGTTATCGGTGAGATCCTTCCACGTTCCGGCAACTCCCGGCACCTGCGCCTGTCCACCGAGTTTTCCGTCGGTTCCGACTTCGCGGGCCACGCGGGTGACTTCGGCAGCGAACGCGTTGAGCTGGTCCACCATCGTGTTGATGGTGTTTTTGAGTTCGAGAATTTCTCCCTTCACGTCCACCGTGATTTTTCGGGACAAGTCGCCGCGAGCCACGGCGGTTGTTACTTCGGCGATGTTACGCACTTGGCCGGTGAGGTTACGAGCCATAGCGTTCACGGAGTCAGTGAGATCTTTCCACGTTCCTGCGACGCCCGGCACGTTGGCCTGACCACCGAGACGTCCTTCAGTTCCGACTTCGCGAGCGACACGGGTAACTTCGGCGGCGAATGAGCGTAGCTGCTCGACCATCGTGTTCAGGGTTTCTTTCAGCTGGAGAATCTCACCGCGTACGTCTACGGTGATCTTCTTCGACAAGTCACCAGTGGCAATCGCAGTTGCGACTTCGGCAATGTTACGTACTTGGCCGGTGAGATTCGAGGCCATGAAGTTCACGTTGTCGGTGAGATCCTTCCAGGTTCCGGCAACCCCGGGCACTTCGGCCTGTCCACCCAGTTTTCCGTCGGTTCCGACTTCACGGGCTACGCGCGTCACTTCGCCTGCGAATGCGTTGAGCTGGTCCACCATGGTGTTAATGGTGTTCTTGAGTTCGAGAATTTCACCCTTCACGTCGACTGTGATCTTGCGGGACAAGTCGCCGCGTGCCACAGCTGTTGTCACTTCGGCAATATTGCGGACCTGACCGGTCAAGTTTCCTGCCATTGAGTTCACTGAGTCTGTTAAGTCTTTCCACGTTCCGGCCACGCCGGGTACGTTGGCCTGACCGCCAAGACGTCCTTCGCTACCGACTTCGCGGGCCACACGAGTAACCTCTCCCGCGAATGCATTCAGCTGGTCCACCATGGTGTTGATGGTTTCTTTGAGGAGGAGAATTTCGCCGGAGACGTTGACCGTAATTTTCTTTGACAGGTCGCCGTTCGCGATTGCCGTCGAAACTTCGGCGATGTTGCGGACCTGACCGGTAAGGTTCGATGCCATAGAGTTGACCGAGTCGGTGAGATCTTTCCAGGTTCCGCCGACGCCGGGCACTTGCGCCTGACCGCCGAGCTTTCCGTCAGTTCCGACTTCGCGGGCCACACGCGTAACTTCGGACGCGAACGCGCGCAGCTGGTCCACCATCGTGTTGAGTGTGTCCTTGAGTTCGAGAATTTCTCCCTTCACGTCCACGGTGATCTTGCGGGACAAGTCGCCACGGGCCACGGCGGTTGCGACTTCGGCGATGTTACGTACCTGACCGGTGAGGTTCGAGGCCATGAAGTTCACATTATCGGTGAGATCTTTCCAGGTTCCAGCGACACCCGACACCTGTGCCTGACCGCCAAGTTTTCCTTCTGTACCGACTTCGCGGGCTACGCGGGTCACCTCGCCGGCGAACGCGTTGAGCTGGTCCACCATGGTATTGATGGTGTTCTTCAACTCAAGAATTTCGCCCTTCACGTCCACAGTGATTTTGCGAGACAAATCGCCCCCGGCCACCGCGGTTGTCACTTCAGCGATGTTACGTACCTGACCGGTCAAGTTTCCGGCCATAGAGTTGACCGAGTCTGTTAAATCTTTCCACGTTCCGGCCACGCCAGGCACATTTGCCTGTCCACCGAGTCGTCCTTCAGTTCCCACTTCGCGCGCTACACGCGTCACTTCTCCGGCGAACCGGTTGAGCTGGTCCACCATCGTGTTTAGTGTTTCTTTCAGCTGGAGAATTTCACCGCGCACGTCCACTGTGATCTTGCGGGACAAATCGCCGTTGGCGATAGCGGTTGCCACTTCGGCGATGTTACGGACCTGACCGGTGAGGTTCGAGGCCATGAAGTTCACGTTGTCGGTGAGATCTTTCCAGGTTCCGGCCACGTCCGGCACTTCCGCCTGACCGCCGAGTTTCCCGTCGGTACCGACTTCGCGGGCTACGCGGGTCACTTCACCGGCAAAAGCATTGAGTTGGTCGACCATCGTGTTAATGGTGTTCTTCAACTCAAGAATTTCACCCTTCACGTCCACAGTGATTTTGCGGGACAAGTCGCCACGAGCCACAGCGGTTGTAACTTCGGCGATATTTCGAACCTGGGCGGTGAGGTTTCCGGCCATAGCATTCACCGAGTCAGTCAAGTCTTTCCAAGTGCCGGCCACACCTGGCACCACAGCCTGACCACCAAGTTTTCCGTCGGTTCCCACTTCGCGGGCCACGCGCGTCACTTCAGAAGCGAATGAGCGCAACTGGTCCACCATCGTGTTGATGGCTTCCTTCAGCTGCAAAATCTCACCGCGCACGTCCACGGTGATCTTGCGGGACAAGTCACCACTGGCTACAGCAGTCGCCACTTCGGCGATGTTACGCACCTGGCCAGTCAGGTTGCTGGCCATGGAGTTCACGGAGTCTGTAAGGTCCTTCCAGGTTCCGGCAACGCCCGGTACCTGGGCCTGGCCGCCCAATTTACCATCGGTTCCCACTTCGCGGGCCACGCGCGTCACTTCGGCAGTGAACACGCCCAACTGCTGAATCATCGTGTTGACGATTTTGGCGGAGCGCAGAAATTCGCCTTCGAGAGGGCGCCCATCCACGTCGAGGCGGATGGTTTCAGCCAAGTTGCCCTGGGCCACAGCGGCGATGGCGCGCGTCACTTCAACGGTGGGCCGCAGCAGATCATCTGTTAGCGTGTTGACTGATACGCCCATTTCGCCCCAAGCGCCACGTGTTTGCTGGAGCCGTATACGTTCGCGTGTCCTACCTTCTTTTCCTACCACCTGTCCGACCCGTTTCAGTTCGTCCGACATCTGCTGGTTGGTGGCGGCAATTTCGTTGAAGGTGTCAGCGATTTTTCCGGACAAGCCGGTCCAATTCCCCGGCAGGCGGACAGAGAAGTCCCCATCACGCATGCTCTGAAGACTGGCCAATACCAGACTCAGTTCATCTACTGCACCGTTAGAATTGTTTTTATGTCCGTTGCTGCTATTTTTTGTTTTGCTCTTAGTGGGACGTTCCAAGACTTCCGTGCCGGTTTTCCCTTGCTCCGGTCTATCCATCATGATCTCCTGACCTCTCCCCTTCGCCTGGGGCGGTAGTAGCGCGCTAATTAGCCTGCAGACGAAGTCTTATCAAGGCTATGAGGACCCTGGCAGCTTCGCATGAAATTTCTGAATTGGATGAGATTGTCCAGATTCCGTATTAGGTCAGGCGCTAGAAACTCTGACCACCTTAGACACTTATCAAAAACACGGGAATAAGGCTCTACAGTATTTCCTGTATAGCATGGCGAGCAAAGACGTAGCCGTAAAGTGCCACTTAACCACGCAGAATCAATCTATTGGAAGCGGTACCCTGGTTTAAGTTCGCAGCGGTAAATTGTACCGTCGCCGTTAGATCTTGTATTGCAGTTTGCCCAGCTCAGGAGAAGGCTGGGACCCAGTGGAAATATGATTGTATCCCCGGCCAAATCGGCCTCGAAGCTTACTCCCTCGGCATTCTTGGGGAGGGTGAAATTTAAGGCCGAACCAAAAATTACCGGATAGGACTGGTGATCAATCGCGCTTTGCATCACATGGATAACCTCGGCCTCGACCAGGAATGTTGCCGTGTCCGACCAGTTGCGCGCTGTGGCCGTGATCTTTTGCGCGGGATTGGAGATGTCGTCGGATTCAATTCGAGTGAAAGGACACGGACCGGCGATGCAGGACACACGCGCATTCAGAAACTCGTTCCCCGTACCGGCATCGAGCGTTACGGAACCAATTGTGGCTTTCCACTTGCCATCCGGCGAACAAGGAGCATGGTGGTCACACGGTACATTGCCGATGTTCTTCACTTCAAACGCCTTTACTGCCATGCCCACATTCATCGTTCGTGGCGCCTTGATGGAGTAGCGCACTCGCACATTGCCGATGGCAACAATGGGGATATTGTTGTCCGGTTTTTTGGTAAGCGGCACCATGTGTACCACATAAAGTTTGTTCTGCGCGATTTCCTCAAGATCAAGCGGCTGATAGTTCGGATGACGAAATTTCAGAGTGATGGGGCGCCCTCGACGTAACCATTTACGGAGGTGGAGAACGAAATAACCTGAGGCATCCGACTTGGCAGGGGCTTCAGCGGCTCCGCCGGCAACGGTGATTTCAACATCCGCGATGGGCAATTCTTTTCTGGAGTCCGCATCCTGAATGGTCACCGCGCCCATGATGGTCAGCGGATGCCGCATGCGATGGAGAATGTAAAAACCCGTTCCCACCGCTGCCAACACGATGCATAAAATCCAGAGCGAAACTTTTACTTTTTTCTGCATCTAAATGATCGTCCGGAATATTCTACAAAAGCAGTAAATATGTATTCATCTTTCAGTTTTAACGTACCCAATACTGGTTTAAACTTTTTTCTGATACCCAATGAACGAGAGAGTATTCAAGGGCCTCCCCCGCCGGCAATTTATGAGACAGGTTTTAGGCGCGGCTGGTTGTATCCCCCTAACTGGATTGGCATCAGCATTGGCGGAAGTGCAGCAAGCCCATACTCCCCCTGCATCTACAGCACAATCCGGTTCCCTCTCAAATGAAGACGACCAGTTCCTGGACGAATTGGAAAAAACCACATTCCAGTATTTCTGGGACCAGGCCAACCCTAAAACCGGGCTGGTCAAAGATCGATGCAACGTCCGCAACGACAACGATGCTAATGTGGTTGGCAGTATAGCGTCCACCGGATTCGGGTTGACGGCGCTGTGCATCGGAGCCAACCGCGAATACATCCAGAAGCCTGCTGCTCTGGAAAGAGTCCTCGTCACGTTGCGCTCCCTTTGGGGAAAACTGCCCAACCACCGAGGATTTTTCTATCACTGGGCAAACATCAACACCGGCGAGCGTGTATGGGATGCTGAAGTTTCTTCGGTTGATACCGCAATTCTTCTATGCGGCGTATTGACCTGCCGTGAATATTTCAGTAACGCCGCGGAAGTGCAGGCGCTGGCCGATGACATCTTCGACCGCGTGGAGTGGACATGGTTGTCAGAAGATACTTCCCTGTTGCCGCATGGCTGGACGCCAGAGGTTGGGTTCCTTCCCTACCGCTGGGACAATTACAGCGAGCTGATGATGATGTATCTGCTAGGACTCGGCTCGACGAACTATCCACTTCGCGACGATGCGTGGTCAGCGTGGAAGCGGCTCAAATTCGAATATGACGGTCAACGCTATATCGGCTCATTCGCACCATTATTTGTGCATCAGTATTCGCAGGCGTGGTTTGATTTTCGCGGACGGCGGGACAAGTACGCTGACTATTTTCAGAATTCAGTGGTCGCCACCGATGTGCATCGCCGCTTCTGCCTCGAGTTATCCAACAAGTTTCCCAGCTACAGTGATGACCTCTGGGGGATCACCGCCTCAGATTCGCCCAACGGCTATGTAATTTGGGGTGGGCCGCCAGCGGTGGGTCCGATTGACGGAACCATCGTGCCCAGTGCATCGGCTGGCTCGCTGCCATTCCTGCCGCAGCCAGTATTGCGCGTATTGCGGAACATCAAGGATCACTATCCGTACGCTTTCACCAAGTATGGATTCGTGAATGCGTTCAATCCGTTGACAAAGTGGTACGACGACGACGTTATTGGAATTGACACTGGAATCACCCTGTTGATGGCGGAAAATATTCGCAGCGGGTTCGTTTGGAACATGTTCATGAAGAGCGAGGAAGCGCAGCTAGGAATGACTCGCGCGGGATTGAAAAAGTATTGAATTTGGCGCTCGCGAAAATAATTTTTTTGCGCATTTTTGAAGGAATTCTTTCATCCCACTGGGAAGAATTTTCCCTGAATTGACAACGCTAGCCCGAGCAAAATCAATCACCTGCATCGATTTTTGTAACTATCCAAATGGGGTCACGCTTCAGCATTTCTTTACAAAACTAAGATTCAAAAGCAGATGGGGCAGCCAACCTAGCCCGACCTCAGGCAGGTGTTCGACTTTCAAAGCCCTCACCAGCTCGGTTTACCAATCGGCCACCAACGTGAAATAGATTCCTCAGGTGCCGTCCCTGGAAAAGCTGTAAATGGTCTTGTCTCAGCGACCTACGAAAACCCCAAAGGGTTTTTTGGCATCTTTGAGATGCTCACTTTTACGGACAAAAAAATGACCCGACAGGAAACTTTCTGGAGCGGGTGGGGAGAACGGCTCTCCGCCTTGCGCAACGTGCCGCCGGTCCTGAAAATTGTGTGGGAGTCGGGGCCGTTGGTCGTTTCTTTGGGGCTGTTTTTCCGTCTGATCACTTCTCTGGTCCCAATCGTTGCTCTGTGGATCACCAAGCTCATCATCGACAATATTGTCCTCATCGCTTCGCAGCATCAGCCGGTTCCACGAAGCTTGTGGTGGTTAGTGGCTGCGGAATTCGGCGTGGCAATTTTCGGCTCAGTTTTAAGCCGTACTATCGACTATCTCGACTCTCTGCTGGCAGACAAGTACACGCGCCACGTGAGCATTCAGGTCATGCGCCATGCGTCGAGCCTTGACGTCACGGCCTACGAAGATCCTGTCTTCTATGACCGGCTGGAACGCGCGCGAGTTCAGGCCACAGATCGGCTGGGGATGATCCAGTCGATCGGACGCCTGATTCAGCAGATCATCACGGCGGTATCGCTATCGGTTTCTATTCTGCTGTTCTCGCCGTGGTTATTGCTGCTTTTGGTCATCGGCATTCTTCCCGCGTTTTTGGGCGAGAGCCATTTTGCATTTCTCGGATACGCGCGGAACTTCCGCCAAACTCCGATTCGCCGCGAACTGGATTACCTACGCGTCCTGGGCGGAAGCCGGGAAGCCGCCAAGGAACTCAAGCTATTTGGGCTGAAAGACTTCCTGATTGAGCGCTTTACCCGGCTTTCCGATCAGATTTATGTCGAGAACGTGAACCTCGCCCGCCGGCGGCTGATCGCTGGATCATTTCTTTCAATGATCGGCACAGCCGGTTACTACTCGGCATACGTTTATGTGATTTGGCGGACCATCGCCGGGGCGCTCAGCATCGGTACGCTCACATTCCTCACCGGCGCGATCGTGCAGGCCAGCTCCAACATTCAGCAAGTTTTCTCCACGCTCTCAAGCATTGCAGATCAGGCACTGTTCCTCACGGATTTGCTGGCTTTCTTCTCGATGAAGCCGACGATCCAATCCAAGCCGAACGCGTTGCCCGCACCCCGTCCGATCCAGTACGGATTTGAATTCCGCAATGTTTCGTTTCGCTATCCAGGCAGCTCGCGTCTGGTGCTGAATAACTTGAACTTCCACCTGCATCCGGGTGAGCGTGTCGCATTGATCGGCGAAAACGGCGAGGGGAAAACGACGCTGGTCAAATTGTTGACCCGCCTCTATGACCCCATCGAGGGACAAATCCTGCTCGATGGAATCGATCTTCGCGAATACGACCTCGATGATCTTTATCGCGAGATCAGTGTGATCTTCCAGGATTTCATGCGTTATGAAATGACTGCCCGCGACAACATCGCCGTGGGGCAGATCGATCAGCTGCGCGACTTGGAGTCTTTAAAGCTCGCTGCTGGAAAAAGCATGGCCAACGAAGTCATCGAGCGGCTCCCCCGAGACTATGAACAAATGTTGGGCCGCCGTTTTGAAAATGGAGTGGACCTCTCCGGCGGAGAATGGCAAAAAGTCGCCTTGGCGCGGGCTTACCTGCGCGACGCGCAACTATTAATTCTCGACGAGCCCACTGCCGCCCTCGATGCCCGCAGTGAGTTCGAAGTGTTCCAGCGATTTGCCGAGCTAACTACAGGCAAAACCGCATTGTTTATTTCTCATCGTTTTTCTACTGTGCGTATGGCCGACCGCATCGTTGTTCTCGAAAACGGAAAAATTGCCGAAGACGGCAATCACGAACAGTTGTTCCATCTCGGCGGACGTTACGCCGAGATGTTTGAATTACAAGCCGCCAACTATCGTTAGGAATTAATTGACCATGCCGCAGAATACACATTTGAAGATCATGAAAGCCGAGAGTGAACGGCTGAACGAAGTCGTGCACTCCATCCATGACCCCGAGAAGCTGCACGAGAGAGCGACCGAGGTTGCCCGCAGCCTGACCTGGCTGCCCAACACGTCTACGTCCTCAGTCTTTTCCGAAAGAATCAAGGTTGTTGAGAAAGATCTGCGGCCGGTATTCGCGGCGTTGGACGCTCCACCTCCCGCCCCTCCAATTTCCGATGATTTCCGCTGGCTGTATGACAATGGCCGGCTTTTGTATACCGACTTGATTGCCATTCCCACCGTTCTCAAGCCAAATCTCAAGATGCCGCACGTGCGCACCGACTCTGGTGAGACGGTGCCGCGCGTACTGGTTCTCGCTGAAGAATTTCTGCATGCAATCGGTTATGAATTCATCGAGCAGGATTTTTCTTTATTCCTGGAAGTCTTCCAGAAGACAACCGTCCTCGAACTCCGCGAGCTCTGGGCTCTATCCGCTGCGTTGAAACTGGTATTGCTCGAACAGATCGCCAAACGCGGAGAATTACTGCTGGATAATCCGCAAGATAATTCGCATGGAGTCGGTATCTGCATCCGCAGCCTGCATGAACTGGGGCAGATTTCCTGGAAAGATGCTCTCGAACCGCTGATCGTCATTGACCAGATTCTGCGGAAAGACCCGGCTGGCGCCTACGCCGAAATGGATTTCGAAAGTCGCGATCTTTACCGCACCAAACTGGCAAACATCGCTGCTTACTCCGAGTACACGGAGCAGCAGGTTGCGGAGGCGGCCCTAAAGCTGGCGAAGCAAGCCAGCCTTCATCCATCGGCAAATGCGCGCGTCACACTGCGCGAATCTCACGTCGGCTACTACCTCTTGGATAAGGGTGCCACGCAACTGCACAAGCGTGCACATTTCCGTCCGCCCTTCATACAGAAAGTGCGGATGACCCTCCGTAAACGGCCCGATGAATTTTTCCTGCTGGGCATCGAGGTCATGGCGCTGGCCATCATGGCCGTGGCACTTCCCTTCGTTACCGACCCTTACAGTTCACTCGCGCTGCTTGCATTCGCCATGCTGGTTTTGTTTTTCCCCAGTTCGCAGAGCGCGATTCAGGTCATCAATCATTTCGTCACGTTCCTGCTGGCACCGCAAATTCTGCCCAAGCTGGATTATTCCGAAGGCGTGCCCAACCACTCCGTCACGCTGGTGGCCGTCCCCAGCTTGCTCCTGAATGAGAAACAAGTTCACGGGCTGGTCGAAGATTTGGAAGTCCGCTTCCTCGGTAATCACGATCCCAATATTCACTTCGCGCTTTTGACCGATCTGGCTGATTCACACGAGCCGGCGCGGGAAGACAATCCTTTGATCGACCTGTGTGCCAAGCTAATCCGCGAACTGAACGACAAGTACGCACGCCAGCATATGGGATCCTTTTTCATGTTCCATCGCCATCGTATTTACAACCCACGGGAAAGGCTATGGATGGGTTGGGAGCGCAAGCGCGGAAAATTGCTAGACCTGAACAAGCTGCTGCGCAGGGAATACGACAGATTCCCGGTCAAAATCGGCGACCTCACTATTCTTCCCCGTGTTCGTTTTGTGATCACGCTGGATGCTGACACTGAACTGCCTCGTGGCACCGCGCACCGGATGATCGGCACGCTGGCGCATCCATTGAATCAGGCAATCATTGATCCTGAACGTAATGTAGTGGTGGAAGGCTACGGAATTTTGCAGCCCCGGGTCGGTGTCAGTGTGCAAAGCACGACGCATTCACGCTTGGCCGCAATCTACGCTGGTGAAACCGGATTCGATATTTACACCCGCGCTGTATCGGACGCCTATCAGGACCTGTACGGAGAAGGAAGCTTCACCGGCAAAGGCATTTACGAGGTCGACACAGTCCATCAAGTTCTCGATCGCCGTTTCCCGCGCAACGCCCTGCTCAGCCATGACCTGATCGAAGGCGCCTACGCGCGCGCTGGCCTGGCAAGCGACATCGAAGTCATCGAGGACTATCCCTCGCACTATAGCGCCTACAACCGGCGTAAGCATCGCTGGCTGCGCGGTGACTGGCAGATTGCTGGTTGGCTGCTGCCCCGCGTTCCAGAAGAATCCGAAGACCGGGTGGCCAATCCGATCTCGCTAGTTTCCTGGTTCAAGATTTTCGACAACCTGCGGCGCAGTCTGGTCGAACCGGCGGCGTTTATTCTCCTAACTGCCTGCTGGTTCCTGCCCGATGGCCTCCCCAGCCGCTGGACGCTGTCTTTGATTGCGATCTGGTGTGTGCCCGCTTGTTTCTCGCTGTGCCTGAACCTCATGAAGGCATCATGGGATTCAAATGTTGGCGCAGCGCAGGATGCATTCAGCACGTTCTTTACATCGATCGTGAATTTGTTTTTCACAATGACCTTCCTGGCGCACCAGGCTTTGCTCTCGCTCGATGCGGTCATCCGCGCTTTGATCCGTCGCTTCTTCACGCAACGGCGCCTTCTGGAGTGGGAAACTGCTGCCGAGGCCGAGATCGGCGTCCGCGGGAAATCTCCAGTCGATGTCTACCTCGACTGGACCCCGGTCCTCGCCCTTGCTTTGGGATTGTTCGTATGGACCTTTCGGCCAACTGCGTTGTTAACGGCCCTGCCCGTTCTGATTCTATGGGCTTTCAGTGGACTGATTTCGTCGTGGCTAAACCATCCGCCGCGTCCTGCGCGCAATCAGCTGTCGGAGAAGAGTTTGGCATTTCTGCGCCGCTCAGCACTCCATACTTGGCGGTACTTTGCCGAGTTCAGCACGGCCGAACATAATTGGCTGATTCCCGACAACGTGCAGGAAGATCCGCAAGTCATCGCCGCACGCGTGTCGCCCACCAACATTGGGTTGCTGCTCAACGCCCGGCAGGTGGCGTGCGAATTCGGCTACCTCACCGTGCCCGAATTCGCCCAACAAACTATGCGCACGCTCGCCACTGTCGGCAGGCTGAAAAAGTATCGCGGGCATATCGTCAACTGGTATGACACGCGTACGCTTGAGCCAATGGCACCGCAGTTTGTTTCCTCAGTCGACAATGGCAATCTGCTGGCCTCGTTATGGACCTTGCAGCAAGGCTGCCTGGATCGCCTCAAACAACCTGTACTCCAGCCAGCTCTGGCGGAAGGTTTCACCGACTGCCTCCAGACTTTGACAAAGAGGCATGTCATCTCTCGAAAAGCGGCAGCTGCGTGCAAGCGCGATCGCGGCACCAGCGATTGGCTGCAAACACTGCTCAACTTCCCTGCTGAAGTACTGGAGCAAGCCGAGCAAAATGTAACGAACCCGAAACATGCCTCGGCAAAATGGTTCGTCGATGAGACCAGACTCCGTTTGCAAAGTGTTCGGCAAACGGTGGACGAGTACGCGCCATGGCTCTCGCCCGAATTCGCCGCCCTGCGAAACGACGCCACGCTGAACATGTCATTCCTGGAAACGATCTCACTCCAGGACCTCCCGGCGTTCATCGATGACTTGAGCGCTCGACTGAACTGGGCGCTGCATTCATCGGGCAGCGAGAACAAGGCATTGTATGAGCGGTTCCGCGTGTGGCTCTCTGCTGCGCGCGAAAATGTCTTCCGCTTGATTTCCGACCTGCGGAAAATCGCCACCGAAGCCGGCAATCTTGCCGAGGAAATGGACTTCGAGTTCTTACTCAATAAGCAGCGAAAACTTTTGTCCGTCGGGTATGACGTCGAGACGCGTCGCGTCCACGCAGCATGTTACGACCTGTTAGCGACGGAGTCCCGCACCGCCGTGTTCTGCGCGATCGTGAAAGAAGATATCCCCCAGGAGAGCTGGTTCCTACTCGGTCGCGCGCATACGCTCGATCGCGGACGTCCAGTGCTACTTTCATGGACCGGCACTCTGTTTGAGTACCTGATGCCCTCCCTGTGGATGCGCTCTTACTCGAACACACTTCTCACCCGCTCCCGCGCCGCGGCGGTTCGCGCACAACAGGCTTACGCTGCCAACAAAGGCGTGCCGTGGGGAGTTTCTGAGTCCGCTTACAGCAAGCTGGATGAAGCAGGAAACTACCAGTACTATGCGTTCGGATTGCCTCACTTGGCACTTCGTAAGCGCGAATTAAATGGACTGGTGATTTCTCCCTATTCAACGTTCCTGTCACTGGATGTTGATCCCGCAAACGCGATCAAAAACCTTCACACTATGGCAGGCATGGGGTGGTTTGGTGCTTGCGGCTTCTACGAGGCTGCGGATTTCAGTATTCCTCGCCGCTTCATGCAGAAGCGCTATCAGTTGGTCCGTTGCTGGATGGCACACCACCAGGGA
>Ga0207703_10001419_pt1 | contig 21845 bp, 14 predicted proteins | sample KBSSwiS12_FD_184304 | JGI IMG/M metagenome (GOLD analysis project Ga0207703, IMG submission 184304) | Switchgrass rhizosphere microbial communities from Kellogg Biological Station, Michigan, USA - KBS Switchgrass S1-2 (SPAdes) (version 2) | ecosystem: Host-associated > Plants > Roots >...
TTGGAACCGGTATCTCCTTGACCTCGTACAGGGGCTTGCCACTCACCCGATCGAGGATGAACAGCAGACTCGCCTTGCTCATCACCGCGATGGCCGGAACAGTCGTACCGTTGTGCTTGAGGTCGAACAGCGTGGCCGTCGGCAGATCGAGGTCCCAGAGGTCGTGATGGACTGTTTGGAAGTGCCACAGATAGCGGCCGGTAGCGGCATCGACCGCGACGATTGCGTTCGCAAACAGATTGCTGCCTGCCCGGTCGGCGCCCCAACGATCAAACGTCGGAGCACCAAAGGGCAGGTAAAGAATCGCGCGCTGGCGGTCCAGCACCATGAAGTTCCAGACATTGACTCCCGAACGGTTGCGCCAGCTGTCGCCGTGCCACGTATCGTGGCCTGTCTCACCCGGCCGAGGGACTGAATGAAACGTCCACACCAACTGGCCCGTGCGGACATCCCACGCGCGCACATCCCCGGCGGGCCCCAGGGTGGGCATCTCCTGGACGCGCGATCCGGTGATGACCAGGTCCTTGTAGACGAGCGGCGGCGAGCTCATGCCCAAAGGTGCCGCAGTGAAGCCGTTCATGACTTCGGGCGTCTTCAGATCGACCACTCCGTTGCGGCCGAAGTCTTTCGCAGGCTCTCCGGTGGCCGCCAGGAGAGCGATCAACATGCCACCGCGGGTACCAAACAGGACGCGGGGCGGCGCACCCTTCGAGCCCGGCCAATACTCGACACCGCGCGTAGCCGGCTGGTCGCGGCGCGGGATTTCGTATCTCCAGATCTCGCGGCCGGTCTGAGCATCCAACGCCACAACCCGTCCGTAGGGTGTCGGTAAGTACATGGTTCCCTTGATGATCAACGGAGAGGCTTCCGAAGGGGCATACCGTCCGTTGCCGCGTTGTATGGGAGCGTCCACGGAGTCAGCCTGCGGGTCGGCGCGGGGAGCTAATGGCGGTCGCATGTGATAGATCCACGCGACTTGCAGGCGTGTTACGTTGTTGACGTCGATTTGCGCGATGGGAGAGTAGCGGGTCCCGCCAGGGTCATGCAGATAAGTAGGCCAATCCGCCGAGGAGAGTTGAGTCGTACTGCAGGAAGCCAGCGACGCGCACAGCAATAAGACCCGCGCTGTGCGCCTCATCGTGCCACTTCCCCGGCGATCAACGATTCTTTCGCCGCCATGTCGCGCGCTACGCCGATGACCATCAGCTCCAGTCCATCGGTGCTCGAGCTGGCGAAAGATTTGCGCTCTCCTACATCGACGGCGATGGTATCGCCTTCGCGAACCGACGCTTGTTCCGACTCGACAGTCACCTGACCGCTGCCTGCGAGTACGACATACACGTTGCTCATGTCGGTCTCTCGGCTGGGGCCGACAGATGTGCCGGCCGCCACGAGCAGGTGATCGACATAAGACCAGGTCGTCGCAAATACGCCCGGTCCGAGCAGCCGCCGATACTTCACAATGCCTTTGCCGCCCTGAAATCCCGCAACTTCTCGCAGTTGCGACCGGTCCGGATGCACGGAGATGAATTGGGGAATGGGATCGATCGACACCTGGGTGCGTGGGTCATCGAGATTGAAAGTGTCATAGCGCTTGGTCAGGCCGACATTGATGTTCATCCACCGGACGGCCTGACTGCCGGCGTTGTATATACCGTGTGCATGGCCCAGCCGGTCCGGCACTAACACCGGTCCCTTGAGAACCGACGTGCGGCCGTCGATTGTGAACTGTGCCTCGCCGTCCAGTATCACGAACATCTCTTCACAGCGATTGTGAAAGTGCTCGCCGATCCCGCTGTGCGGATTGATCACACCGCGGTGTACGAAGATGAGGTTGGTGCTGAGCGCGTCGGCGCCCAGCACCGGTGCGAATTCCATCGACCCTGCGCCCGCGTGCACGTGCTCCATGTGCTTGAGTGCGTCGGCACGTGGATGCCTGATCCTCTGCACCAGGGTTGGGGCGCCGGTGGTAGCAGCCGCAGCCGGCGATTGGGCTGCGATGACTGGCAATTCGCCAACAGTCAGCGCCGCCATGGACGCCAGGGCCGTCAGGGACGGTGGTAGTAGCACGAGGGACGGCAACTTGGCCGACCGGACCCACGACAGCAATATGGCCACTCTGGACATCATTCCCTCGTGGGCTTCACCAGATCCTATATCATATCCTATAATATTCCCGTGCCGGCAGCGCAGGCAAATGCCTGCACAAGGAGCGCATCGAATGGGGCTCGTTCACCGTTACCCTGTGCGGGCGATCCTGGTGTTCTGGCTTTTTGTCCTGAGTGCGATTGCCTTCATGGATCGTACGAACGTGTCCATTGCCGGCCTGGCGATCGGCCGTGAATACCAGCTCGACAAGATCAGGCTGGGCTGGGTCTTCAGCGCATTTCTCATCGGCTATGCAATCTTCCAGGTTCCGGGCGGCTGGCTTGCCACCCGTGTGGGCCCCCGGCGGGTACTTGCGTTGGCGGTCTTGTGGTGGGGCATCTTTACGGCACTCACCGCCGCGATCTCGCCCCACGCGCAAAATGCACTGTTGATGTTGATTCTGGTGCGCCTGGCGCTGGGAATCGGCGAGTCGGTGATATATCCCGCGGCCAATCAATTCGTATCGCGCTGGATACCAGTAGCGGAGCGGGGTACCGCACACGGGTGGATCTTCGCCGGGGTCGGTGCAGGCTCCGGTCTCACGCCGCCGCTGCTGACGCTCATCAACTCGACCTACGGTTGGCGTGCGTCATTTTTTTTCTGTGCCGTTGTCGGCGTCGTGGCAGGTGCAATCTGGTACGGTGCCGCCCGCGATCGGCCACAGGATCATCCGTGGGTAACGCCCGTAGAGTTGGCGCGTATCAGGTCCGGGCTCGAGCCTGCCACGTCCCATGGCCTGGCGGCGGCGGTCCCGTGGGCGCGGATCTTCTCCAGCGGCCAGGTATGGGCCTTGACGTTCAGTTACTTCACCTTCGGCTACGTCATCTGGATCTTCTTCAGTTGGTTCTTCATCTATCTCGCAGATGCGCGCGGACTGACTCTGACAAACAGTGCGCTCTACAGTATGTTGCCGTTTGCGGCAATGACGGTGTGCTGTCTCGGCGGGGGCGTGCTCAACGACGCAATCGCGAAACGGTACGGATTGCGCGCGGGGCGTTGTGGCCTTGCATTCGTTTCACTGTTGCTGACTGCCATATTTCTCGCGTGCGGATCCAGAGTCTCCAGTCCGGCAGTGGCAAGCGTCGTGCTTGCGGGCGGCGCGGGGGCAATCTATCTCTCGCAGAGCTCGTACTGGTCGGTGGTGGCCGACAGCGCTGGCGCTCACACGGGGGTTGTGTCCGGAGTAATGAACATGGGATGTCAGATCGGCGGCGCGCTGACCGCGTCGTTGACGCCCTGGATCGCCGCTCGTTTCGGTTGGAACAGCGCTTTCGCGGCCGCCGCCGCCCTGGCACTTGCCGGCGCCGGCGCCTGGTCACTCATCCATCCGCAGCGCTTGCTACGGGCGGCGGTGCTTTCCCAGGGTGGCGTCGTCGTGCCCGAATCACATAGGCCCGAATCACATAGGCCCGAATCACATAGGATATAGGGGTGCCATGACAGATTCCCGCAACGTTTCGAACCTGCCCCTGGCAGGATTCCGGGTCCTCGATGTATCACAGGTCATGGCGGGGCCGTTCTGCTGCATGATGCTGGGCGATCTCGGGGCCGATGTCATCAAAGTCGAGCCGCCCGGCGACGGAGATTCCACGCGGCATTCGATGGGGTTTCGCCTCAAGGGCGAGGACAGCCCCGGATTTCTGGCTCTCAATCGCAACAAGCGCAGCATCGTTCTGGACCTGAAGAATCCCGAGGACCGCGAGGTGTTGTATGCGCTGGTCAAGACCGCCGACGTGTTGGTCGAGAACGCGCGCCCTGGTGTTGCCGAGCGGCTCGGCATGGGGTACGAAACCCTGCGTGCCCTGAACCCCGCCCTGGTTTACGCCAGCATTTCGGGGTTCGGACAGACCGGGCCCTGGGCGCAACGGCCGGGATTCGATCTGATCGCGCAGGCCCTGTCGGGAATCCTGAGCGCGACTGGTCTGCCCGGGCAGGAGCCGGTGAAAAACGCTATCCCGGTGGGCGATCTGGGCGCCGGGATGTTTGCCGCCGTTGGAATTCTGGCGGCTCTGCTCGGGCGCGCGCGCTCGGGAGAAGGTCAGTACATCGATGCATCGCTGTTCGAGGCCGCGCTCGGGTTGTCCGTATGGGAGACGACGGAGTTGTGGGGCACGGGCGAGTCGCCGGCTCCGATCGGCTCGGCCAACAGAATGTCGGCCCCCTACCAGGCCGTGCAGGCCGCGGATGCTTACTTCGTCATTGGCGCCGCCAACCAGCGCCTCTGGTTGAGCTTCCTCAAAGTGCTGGGCTGCGAGGAGTTGAACGCGGATCCGCGCTTTGCCACCAACAGCCAGCGGGTGCTGAATCGCGAGGCGCTCATCGAGGCCTTGCGCCCGACACTTCTGAGCAAGCCCGCGCAGGCCTGGATCGATGCTCTGCAGGCCGCCGGAGTGCCCGCAGGACCGATCTACACGTATGAGCAGGCAGTGGCCACGGAGCAGGCTGTTGCCCGCGAGATGGTGATGAACATTCCGCATCCGGTCGAAGGCACATTCAAGGCTCTTGGATTTCCCATGAAGTTGCGCGGCACCCCCCAGCGGGTCCGATTGCCACCCCCGTTGCTCGGGGAGCATAGCCACGAGATTCGCGAGGAGCTCATTGCCAGTGGTCTGCTGCGCTAGCCCGGATCCTCCAGTGCAGGTGCCGACATGATAGATGCCAGAGTCATTTTTGAGCGTGATGGCGCCATTGCCAGGGTGCTGTTCTGCAATCCGGGCGCACATAACGCACTGACACTGCAGATGTGGAGCGATTTGCGCGACCACTGTGCAAGGATTGCCGGGGACAACAGCATTCGCGTGGTCGTGTTCCGCGGAATAGGCCGCAAGGCATTCGTCTCGGGGACCGACATTACGGGTTTCGTCAGCTTCACTGGCGGCGAGGACGGCCTCGCTTATGAGAGGGGCATCGACGATTGCATGGGGGCAGTCGATGCGTTGCCGATGCCGGCCATTGCCGTGGTCGACGGTTGGGCCGTTGGCGGCGGTCTGAACATTGCCTCGGCGTGCGACTTCAGAATCGCAACACCTGCGGCGCGCTTCGGTTCACCGCTCGGACGGACAATCGGCAATTGTCTGTCGATGAGCAGCTATGCGCGGATCGTGAGCGCCATTGGCGCGGATGCGGCCAGACGAATGCTTCTACTAGGGGAGATGCTGACGGCGCAGGAGCTGCTGGAGAGCGGATTTCTATATCGGGTCGCAGAGCCATCGCAGTTGGATGCCGAGCTCGAGGCGCTCTGCGAGCGCGCCGCAACGAATGCTCCGCTGACTACCAGGGTTACCAAGGAAGCCCTGCGCAGGTGGCGCAATGCAACTCTGCCCAACATCGACGCCCTCATCGCAATGGTTTACAACAGCGATGACTTCAAGCTCGGTGTTCGCAACTTCCTCGAATCCGGAAAGAAGCCGCCCGATTGGCGCGGTTCTTGACCCACGGATGAGCTGCCCACCGTGCGCTCACCAATCGACCGCGATGTACTTGGCCTCGGTGAACTCACGCAAGCCGTGATGTGAGCCTTCGCGGCCGAGTCCGCTCTGCTTGACGCCGCCGAATGGCGCCGCGGGGTCGGAAACCAAGCCCCGATTGACGGCCACCATGCCGCTTTCGAGCGCCTCGGCCATTCTCAACCCGACTTTCAGGTCCGCGGTATACACGTACGCGACCAGTCCATATTCGGTGCCATTGGCCAGTGAGATGGCCTCCTCGACAGTGTCGAAAGGCATGATTACGGCGACCGGGCCGAAGATCTCCTGGTTGAGAATCTGCGCGCCTGCTGGCACGTCCACCAGGACGGTAGGTGGATAGAAGCAGCCAGGGCCCGGCGGAGCCTCTCCGCCAAGCATGATCCGCGCGCCGCGACGGACTGCGTCACCAACGAGACTTGTGACTTTGTCCACGGCAGCGCGGTTGATGAGCGCACCGCAACCGGTATCTGGCGCGGTTCCGGGTCCCATCTTGATGAGGCCCATGCGCTCTGCAAGCGCGCCGGCGAAGCTCTCATATACAGCACGTTGCACGTAGAATCGGTTGGCCGCCGTGCACGCTTCGCCGCCGTTACGCATTTTGGCGATCATCGCACCCTCCAACGCCGCCGGTATGTCGGCATCCGCAAGCACGATGAAGGGTGCATTACCTCCCAACTCCATGGAGCAGCTGATGACCTGGTCGGCGGCCTCACGCAACAGCAGCCGGCCGACTTGGGTCGAACCCGTGAAGGAGAGCTTGCGGACCCGGGAATCGTGCAGCAGTGCCGCGATTACCGGCCCGGGCTCGGCAGTCGTGATTACGTTGACCACGCCGGCCGGAATGCCGGATTCCAACATGATGTCCGCGATCGCGAGCGCAGTCAGTGGTGTTTGTTCGGCAGGCTTGAGGATGCAGGTGCATCCGGCCGCGAGCGCTGGGGCGAGTTTGCGCGTCGCCATGGCGGCGGGAAAATTCCAGGGAGTCACCAGTACCGACACGCCTATCGGTTGATACTGCACCAGTATCCGGTTGGTACCGGCGGGAGCGAAGTTGAGCTCGCCATCGTTCCGGACCGCCTCTTCCGCATACCAACGAAAAAACTCGGCTGCATACAAAACCTCCGACTTCGCATCCGTGAGCGCCTTGCCGTTCTCGAGCGAAATAAGGTGCGCGAGCCAGTCCGCGTTGGCCACGATCCTCTCAAAGCAACGAGCGAGCAACTCCGCACGCTTGCGTGTCGCTGTACGCCCCCAGCCTCGAGCCGCGTCATGAGCGGCCGCGAGCGCACTCAGTCCCTCCGCAACACCCGCGTTTGCCACCGAAGCCAACACCTCGCCCGTGGCCGGGTTGAGCACGTCCAACCTCCGCCGCTCGGCCGCATCCTCCCAGCTGCCGCCGATCAGCAGGTCCGTTGGGATGCTGCGGGTGAAGGGATTCGAGAGGCTGTACGTATGGACGGGTCGCATCGTTCAGGCGTGCTGCAGCGCAGCCCGGTCGCCGGTGTAGGCGGCCTGCGTGATCTGGCGCAAAGCCTGCAGATCAAGAGGCCGCGGGTTGTTCTTGACGAGGCGTGCTATCGACAAAGCGCTTTGCGCCGTCCACTCCTGCTTGTCGGCAGGAAGACCGAGCTCCTTCAGGGTCCGCGGAATGCCTACCGAGTCGAGTAGTCGTGCAATCTCGTCTATCAGGCGGCGCGACAGCGCATCATCCGTGTTTGTGGGATCCGTCAACCCCACCGCACGTGCAATCTGTGCGAATGGCCGCGTACAGGCCGGCCGATTGAATTCCATCACGTATGGCAACAGAGATGCCACACCCATGCCGTGGGCGGTATGTGTCAGGTTGCCCACCGGGTACTGCAGGGCGTGAGCTGCGGCCGTTCCTGCAGTTCCGAATGCGCAACCGGCGGCGAGTGCACCCAACATCAGGTCCTCCCGCGCCTGCAGGTCTGACCCGTCCAGGTACGCTCGGCGCAGGCTTCGCCAGATCGAAGTGATGGCCAAAAGGGCGAAGTGGTCCGAAAACCCGTTCTTACCTACAAACACGTGCTGTTGTGCCAGCTGCGGCGTTGCCGTGCGCGTCAGGGCGGTAAATGCCTCGATGGCGTGTGTAAGCGCGTCGCCCCCCGAGCTCGCAGTCAGCGCGGGGGGGCAGCTGACCGTGAGCTCGGGGTCGCAGATCGCTGCGATCGGAATCAGATGCGGGCTGGAGACGCCGATCTTCATGTCGCGCGCGGTGTCGCCGATCACGGCGACCGGAGTTACTTCCGAGCCCGTGCCCGAGGTGGTTGGAATCGCGATGACCGGCAGCGTAGGTCCGGGAACCTTGAGCTCGCCATAGTAAGCCTCGATGCCGGCCCCGAATGTCAACAGCAGGGCAGCCGCCTTCGCCAGGTCCAGGCAACTCCCGCCACCGATGCCGATCAGCACCTCGGGCGCGAAGGCACCCCCCTGGCTCACGCAGTCCAACAGCGACTCGACGGGCAGGTCCGGCTGGGTGCGGTCGAAAACCTGCACGGTGAGACCGGCTCGGCTCAGATCCGCCAACAGGGAGCGAAAGCTCTCATCGGCACCGAGGCGTTGATCGGTACACACCAGTGCACGCCGGCCAATCTCGGCGGCCATGTTGCCCACGGCGCGTCGTTGGCCACAGCCGAACGTGACGCTCCGTGGCAGCCGCATCAGGCCAAAGGAACTCATGAAAACCATCTCCGCTGAATCGCCTGAATCATATATCATATCGGATCTGAAACAGGCAAATGGACCACCGCTGGATGGCATAATGGGTGCTGAGCGCTCCGTCTGCAGCGCATGCCGTACACGAGTTCGACCTCAATGGAGCCATCACCTCCGCAGAATCCACCCGCCGCAAGCCGGGGCCCGATTCAACGTCCGTCCGGATTGGTGGACGACGTCTACGACCGGATTCGCGAGGACATCATGTCGTTGAAGATTCCGCCTGACACGCGGATCTCCGTTGATCGCCTCGCGCGCGAGCTGCAGGTATCGCAGACGCCCATCCGCGAGGCGCTCTCCATGCTCGAAGCCAACGGGCTGGTCACCAAGCAGCGGTTCGTCGGCTACTGCACCGCGCCCACGTTGAATCGAAAGCAATTCGAAGAGTTGTATGAGATCCGACTCCTGCTCGAGCCTTATGCCGCCCGCTGCGCGGCGGAGAGAATGAGCGACAAGGATCTGCTGGAATTATCGGGTCTGGCGTTGCACATGAGTCCGGAACATGCGACTGACTCACAAAGCGCCTATACCCATTTCGCCGTGGCGGACGGCGAGTTTCACTCCCTGATCGCCCGGGGCAGTGGCAACAGGTTGATCGCGGATGCCCTGGAGAGATTGCACACACACCTGCACATCTTCCGCCTGCGTTTCCATTCCGTCGTGGCCAAGGAAGCATTCAGCGAACATTCGACGATCACGCGCGCTTTACAACAGCGCAATCCCTCTGCCGCCGAGACCGCGATGCGCTCCCATGTCCAGAAATCCTACGAGCGGCTCGTAAAGTTCACTCGCGAATAGCGGCGCCGCGCTGCCCGCGCCCCCTAAACAGGCATCGCCAGGCAGCGGCGTCCGGCCGACCAGGCATGTGCAGCCGCGCCTCGAAAAAAACTCAGACTTATTGACAGCGTCAAGTGATGCGACGCATGATCCCGCAAATCAGATACGATATCCGATATAGCACATAAGCAATGCCGTAAGCTGAAGCTGCTGAAGAAAGGGGGCGGATATGCGGAAGCAGGGACTGAAGATCGCGCTCATTGCTGTGGGATCGTTATCAGGGAGCGTTGTGTTGGCGCAGGCGTCCGGTCCGTCGGTGCAATCGGCTGGGCCGCCAGCGGCGGGGCCCGCGGCGCCGACGCAGGGATCCGGCGCTGCAGACTCAGGGGTGCTCGAGGAGGTCGTCGTAACCGGCACCAGTATCCGGGGCGTCGCGCCGATCGGCTCGAACGTCATCACCGTGGATCAGGCCGCAATGCAAGCGGTCGGAGCCGTGAGCGTCTCGCAGCTGGTCAACACCGTACCGGCGATTACGACCGCCAACTCCGCGCCGCAGGGCGAAAACGTATTCTCGTACTACTCGCCGCAGATCCACAGCCTGGGCGGCAGCGCGAGCAACTCGACGCTGGTCATCATGGACGGGCTGCGGATGCCGGGCGGCGGCACGCAGTACTCCGAAACAGACCCAAACATCATACCAACCTTGGCGATAGAGAGAATCGAGGTCCTGGCCGACGGCGCCTCCTCGGTGTACGGCTCGGATGCGGTCGCCGGCGTGGTCAATTTCATAACCCGTCGCAAGTATGAGGGTTTGCAGCTCAACGTCCAGGGCGGCAAGGCTTCCGACTATCACAACTACAGCGCGGACCTGCTGTGGGGCACACACTGGGGCACCGGCTCGGCCATCATCGCGGCGTCGTATTCGCAGCAGAGCCGCCTGGACAACATCTCGCGGGATTTCCTGCGCATGAGCGACTACCGGCCGCTCGGCGGCAGTAACTTCAACACTTATACGTGCTCGCCTGCGACCATCAAGGCGCCGGCGGGCTCGAGCCCGGTGTACCTCTCGCCCAGCGCCACGACGCCCGTCGCCAACACGGTGGACAATTCGCCCTGCAACATATCTCTATGGGGGAGCGCGTTGCCGAAGCAGACACGGGCCAACGCCCTGATGAAAATCACGAACGACTTCAGCGACCGGCTGACCACGACCACCACCCTGATCGTCAACGAGCAGAAGACCAACAAGCCGAGCCAGCCCGGCTCGATCACCAATGTGACTGTTTACGGGCCTGGCTCGGGCAAGGGCGGGCTGATCAACCCCTTCTACGTGGCGCCGGCAGGCAATCCCGGCGCCACCTCCGAGCAGGTGAGCTGGCTCGACCTGCTCAGCCCCAGTTACGGCAGAGTCGATTCGCAGGAGGATGTGGTCTACGGCACCTTTTCCGTCGACTACAAGCTGTTCCACGACTGGACGGCCAACTTCACCGATGCGCTGGCGTGGAATGAGAGCAGCCTCAGCAGCTCGGGAGTATTCTGCGCTCCATGCGCCTACCTTGCCCTCAATGGCACGGCGCAGGTCACCGGCAATCCGACAACCTCCGACATCACCAACCAGAATGTCATTGCACTCAATACGCCGCTGACTGCCGCGAACGCGCTGGATGTCTGGAATCCCGTGGGATCGAATCTCACCTCGCCGGACGTTGCCAAGGGCCTGTACAGTGCGAATACCTCGAATACAAACCTCAACACGTTCAACCAGGCGAAGCTTGCATTGGAAGGGCCGCTGTTCGCTCTGCCCGCTGGCGCTGTGCGCATGGCGGTCGGCGGCGAGGTGATGAGCGCACACCTGACGCAGAACATCGTCGGCTTGAATAACACGGGACCGTCCATTACCGGCTCGGCGGAGCGCATCTACCGCTACAGCCGGATCGTCAGGTCGGCCTATGCCGAGCTCGAAGTGCCCGTGGTGTCGCCCTCGATGAACATCCCGCTGGTTCACGCTCTGGACGTGGATGTTTCGGGCCGCTATGACGACTACAACGATGTCGGTTCCACGCGCAATCCGAAGTACGCGTTCAATTGGACTGTCATCAAGGGTTTCAAGCTTCGCGCGAACTACGCAACCTCGTTCGTCGCACCGCCGCTGGCGGTCATCGGTGATCCGACACAGGGTTATCTGTACGCCTCCGGCAGCGTGGGACTGCAAGGGCAGTTCAACGTGCCGGTCGCGAATTTTCCAGAGGTGCTGGGAGTGCCTGGCTGTGCCAATGCGACCGTCACCTGCGCTCTGGGCCTGTCCAATAATCAGGGCCTGCGCCGCCAGCTGGGAGGCGGATTCGACAACATCCAGCCGGAGACCGGCCGCAGCTGGTCGGTGGGCGCCGATTTTGCGCCGCAGTTCATGCCGGGGTTCGTGGCCAATGTCACGCTATTCAACAACGTGTTCTCCGGCGGGGTAACCTCGCCGAATCCGAATTCCATTGTCAATTCCGCCGGTCTGCATCACCGGCTCACCCTTTGCCCGACCGGGTGCACGGCGGCGCAGATCGCCGCCTTCGCCAACACGGCCAACGGCGTCACGCTCTCCAGCACGATTCCGGCAAACGTCTATTTTCTGCTGGACCAGAATTCCGGCAATGTCCTGAACCTGGACATCCAGGGCATCGACCTGGAGCTGTCGTACGTGCTGCAAACGCAGCGCCTCGGCATCTTCCGCTTCGGCGATGCGCTGACCGAGTTCCTGCGGTTCAGGCAGAACTTCGGTGGCGGCGAGAGCTTCAGCATTCTCAATACTTCTGGATATAACACCACGTTTCCCTCGGTCCGGACCCAGGATCGCCTGAGTCTCGGCTGGACGGGAGGAGCGCTAGCGCTGGATGCGTTCTTCAACTACACCGGCAGCTATCGCAATTGGAGCAATACCGCGGTCAACCCGGTAATCACCAACTCCAACGGTACTCCGATCGGCGGCGGTGACGAGGTGGCATCGAATCTGACCGTAGATCTGCACGCGGCTTACAGTTTTCAGATGGGAGGCTTCAAGACTCTGCAGGTGTATCTGGACGGCAAGAACGTTTTCAACCGCGCGCCCCCGTTCTACAACGGCACGACGGGTGGCATTCTGGGGCCAGGCGGCATTCCCGCGTCGGGCGGTGGCACACCCGGCTCGTACGGGTTCAACGGCTTCGTCAGCAACCCCATCGGCCGTCTCATCTCATTGGGCTTGCGCGTCGAGCTTTGAAATGGGACCGTGGGAGCCGATGCCAAGGGAGGGGTCATGAGATTACGGCGAATGATGTTCGCCTTGGTGTGTCTCGCGGGCCTGATGTTGGACACGGCCTGGCCGGCTGCGATGGTGTTGAAGAACGTTACGCTGATTGATGGAACCGGCGCCGCGCCCGTGCAAGCCGCGGCGCTGGTCATCGACGGGGGCGGCCGGGTGAGCTGGGTAGGCCCGCTGGACAGGTTGCGGGCACCGGCAGGGGCGCAGAGCATCGATCTGACCGGCAAGTATGTGATCCCGGGGCTGATTGACGCGCACGTCCACCTCGGCCTCGTTCATGGACTCACGCAGGACGTTCACTTCTATACTAAAGATCTAGTCCAACAACAGCTCGGGGTATACGCTGCGTACGGTATCACCAGCGTGTTGGTGCTGGGTACCGACCCGGATCTGATTTTCGACATCCGGGCGGCGCAGCGCCGCGCGCCCGCCAATTCCACCCGGGTATTTACCGCGGGACAGGGTTTGGTCTACAAGGGATCCTACGGCGGAGTCGCAGGATTGAACGGGCGTGTCGCAACCGCCGCGGACGCGCGGGCGGCTGTTGATGCGCAGGTGGCCAAAGGAGTGGACGTCATCAAGTTCTGGGTTGATGACGAATTTGGCAGCTTGCCGCTCAGGATGCCGCCCGACGTCAGTCAGGCCATCATTGACGCGGCCCATCGTCACCACCTGCGCGCCATCGCTCATGTGTTTTATCTCGACGATGCACGAACACTTGTGCAGCAGGGAGTCGACGCGCTGGCACATGCCGTGCGGGACAAACCGGTCGACCAGTCATTCATCGACGCCATGAAGCTGCATCAGACCTGGCAACTGGCTGAAACATTGAGTCGGGAAGCCTCTTTCACGTATTCGACACTTCCATTTCTGAAAGATGCGTTCTTTACCCGCGCCATCGCTCCCTCGACCTTGGAAATTCTCTCCAGCAGTAAGTACGCGCAAGAGCGCGCCGCTGCTCCACACTTCGCGCGCTATCCCGCCGTGTTGCGGACCGCTGCGCAGAATATTCAGCGTGAGGCGGCCGATGGCGTGATGCTCGGCATGGGAACGGACAGTGGGCCCTCCGGCCGGTTCCCGGGGTACTTTGCTCACTGGGAACTGGAGCTCATGGTCAAAGCGGGCCTGACACCCTTGCAGGCCTTGACCGCGGCGACGGGAAACAATGCCCGATTTCTGGGGGCGCGGGATTTGGGGACGCTGCAGCCCGGCAGGTGGGCGGACCTGGTCGTGCTCGATCGCGACCCAGTCGCCGACATCCATAACACGCGCTCCATTCACTCGGTCTACATCGCGGGTCAGTCTGTTCCAACCATATGGACGCTGTGTGTAGACAGGCCGCCAAGCGCCTGTCAGACCGGCAATTGATGATGGACGCCTCGGTGACGACTGCGACGCGGGTGCGCTACGTCGTCCTGATGTTGACGGTCGCCGCCTACATGATCACCTACATCGATCGCGTGTTGCTCTCGGCCGCGGTTCCTTCGATCGAGAAGGAGTTCGGCTTCTCGACCATCACAATGGGATGGGTCCTGAGCTCGTACCAGATTGCCTACGCCGTGTTTCAGATACCGGGCGGGTGGCTGGGTGACCGACTCGGGGCACGGCGTGCGTTGACTGCCGTTGTTATCTGGTGGTCGGCCTTCACCGCACTGACCGCGCTGACCTGGTCTGCCACCTCCATGGCTCTGTGCTTGTTCCTGTTCGGGATGGGGGAAGCGGGCGCGTTTCCAATTGCAACGCGCTCTTTGTCGCGGTGGATGCTGCCGGGCGAGCGCGGAATTGCCCAGGGGGCCACCCACGCGGGCTCGCGCCTCGGCGGTGCCCTCACACCGGTCATGGCCGTGTTCCTGATAACCGAGCTGGGCTGGCGCGCACCGTTTTTCAGCTTCGCGGGCCTCGGGGTGATCTGGGCTTTGATCTGGTACCGGTTCTATCGGGACAGCCCGCGCGAGCACCCGCGAGTCAACGAGGCCGAGCTGCGGCGAATCGAGCAGGCTCTGGGCACTGCGGCAGCACGCCCGGAGGTGCCCTGGCGGCGGATTCTCGGCAGCCCGCAGATGTGGCTGCTCTCGGCAATGTACTTCTGCTACGGATACGACATCGGCATGTTTCTCAGCTGGTTCCCGAAGTACCTGAACGCCGCGCGCGGATTCAACCTGCAACAGATGGGGCTGTATGCGAGCGCACCGTTGCTGGCCGGTTTCGCGGGCGATCTGTGCGGTGGTGCCGCCTCGGACGGCATCCTGCGCCGCTCGGGCAATCTCAAGCTGGCCCGGCGCATGGTCTCGTTGTGCGGTTTTGCCTTGACTGCAGTGATGATTCCGCTTGCCTGCCAATCGACGGATCCATGGGTGAGTGTTGGGTATTTCTGTGGCGCGGTGTTTGGACTCGAGCTCACCGTGGGTGTTTCCTGGGCAATGACGCTCGACCTGGGTGGGGATTACGCCGGTTCGGTATCGGCGGTAATGAATACATCGGGCAACATCGGCGCGGCGGTTGCGGCGGCGCTGACCGGTTACCTCGCGACGCGCTTCGGTTGGAATTCCGCATTCCTGGTGTTGGCCGGCTTGGCGCTGATCGCCGCGGGCGTGTGCTCGCAGATCGACGCATCCCGAAAGTTTTCTCTAAGCGCGCCGCCGTTGCCGGCTGCCCCGCTGTCCACTTCTTAGTGAGAGTCCCGTATGTCCGATAGCGATCAACACAAGCCCCGTCGCCTGGCGCGCCGCTCGCTGCTGAAAATGGCGGCCGCCGGCGCCGCCGCGGGCAGCTTGCCGTTTGCCGGGGCGCAGCCGATGGAGGGGATGACGACACCTGCGAAGCAGGCCGGGCCCGGCCATTGTGACTCCGCACCGGCCGTGTACACATTCCTCAATTCACAGGAGGTGGCGTTCCTCGAAGCCGCGGTCGCCACTTTGATCCCCGCGGATGAGCTGGGTCCGGGGGCACTCGAGTTGGGCGCAGTCGTGTTCATCGACAGGCAACTCGGCGGCGACTACGGTCGCGGGGACCGCATGTATCTGCAGGGACCTTTTGCGGAGGGCACTGCGGAACAGGGATACCAACTGCGGATGACCCCCGCCGAGCTGGTGCAGGCCGGTATCGCTGATGTCCAGGCGCACACCAGCGGGAAATATCAGCGCCGGTTCGAAGAGCTGTCGGCGCAAGAGCGGGCTGCTGTGCTCAGCGGGCTCGAGACACACCAGGTATCGTTGCCTACAGTGCCGGGGGAGTTGTTCTTCGGAGTGCTGCTGGAGCTGACTCAGCAGGGCTTCTTCTGCGATCCGATCTATGGCGGTAACCGGGGCAAGGCATCCTGGAAGTTGCTGGGATTTCCAGGGATTGGCGCAATGTATGCCGACCGGATCGCTCCGTTTCGCAACCAACTCTATGTCAGCGAGCCGGTCAGCATCGAGGATCTGCTGTGACCTCGGGCCCTGCTGCGCTGAAGCCGGTCGATATCGTGATCGTCGGCCTCGGTTGGGCGGGCGGCATCGTGGCGAAGGAGCTCGCCTCCACGCGGCTCAAGATCGTCGCCTTCGAGCGGGGAGTGCCGCGCGCGACCGCGCCCGACTTTCTGGCGCCACGGATCCACGACGAGCTGCGTTATAACAACCGACACGAGCTGATCCAGAACCTGCGCAAGGAGACGCTCACTTTCCGCAACGACCCGTCACAGCGGGCGCTGCCCATGCGCCAGCTCGGGTCATTTTTGCCGGGCGAGGGCGTCGGAGGCGCGGGTACCCACTGGTCAGGACTGCATTGGCGCTGGCTCGAGTGGGAACACAAGATGTACTCGGGCACGGTTGCCAGGTATGGGCGCAAGATCATTCCGCAGGACATGAACCTGCAGGACTGGCCCGTCGATTATCACGAGCTCGAGCCGTATTACGAGCGCTTCGAGAGGCTCTGCGGGACTTCCGGGAAGGCGGGCAACCTCAACGGGCGCAAGGTCGACGGGGGGAATGTGTTCGAGGGGCCGCGCAGGAGCGAGTACCCCAATCCGCCGTTGACACCGTCTTACAACATGATGCTGTTCGAGAAGGCGGCGCGCGATCTTGGCTACCACCCATTTCCGGTGCCCGCCTCGAACGCGTCGCGCGCGTACATCAATCCGGACGGGGTTGCCTTCGGTCCCTGTCATTACTGTGGGTTCTGCACCGGCTACGGATGTGAAGTGAATGCGAAGGCGAGTCCTCATTTCACCGTCATTCCCCTGGCATCCAAGAATCCTAATTTCGAGGTGCGCGCCCGTTCCACTGTGTTGCGTGTCAACCTGGATTCGACCGGGAAGCGGGCGACTGGCGTCACCTATGTCGATGCCCGCGGCCGAGAGCTGGTGCAGCCCGCGGATGTGGTGATCCTCTCGGCATACGTGTTCGGCAACGTCCACCTCATGCTGCATTCCGGTATCGGCAAACCCTACGACTTCCAGAACAACACCGGAGTCGTCGGCCGCAACTATGCGTACCAATGTGGCGGCGGCGTCGCCGCGCTGTTCGACGAGCGGACGTATTTCAACCCGTTCATGGGATCGGGTGCGCTCGGTGCCTGGATCGATGACTTCAACGGCGATCATCACGATTTCGCGGAGTCCGGTTATATCGGCGGCGGGGGCGCCAGTACCGGCAGCAACGGCGGCGCTCCCATTGGACATCATCCGTCTCCGCCGGGCACACCTCGCTGGGGCTCTGCCTGGAAGAAGGCTGTGGTCGATACGTATCAGCGTTTCACCGGTGTGGGCAGTCAGGGATCGGTGATGTCTTACCGACAATGTTATCTCGATCTGGACCCCACGTATCGGGACTCGTTCGGGCGTCCGCTACTGCGGATGACGTTTGATTGGCAGGAGAACGAGTATCGCCTGATGGAGAAGCAAACGGCCGTGTGTGCGCAGATCGCGCGGGCGATGGGCGCACAACAGGTATTCGCTCGAAGGGGAGAGCGGAGGTTGCATTATTCCATTGCGCCGTACCAGACAACCCACAACACCGGCGGCGCGGTGTTCGGCGAAGATCCGGGCACGAGCGCGTTGAACGCGCATTTGCAAAGCTGGGATGTGTCCAACGTGTTCGTACTAGGCGCCTCGGCATTCCCCCAGAACGCGGGTCGCAACCCGACCGGCCCGGTGGGCGCTTTGAGCTATCGCCTGGCTGACACACTCAAGAACAACTACCTGAAGCATCCGGGTCCGCTCGTTCACGTCTGATGGGAGGCACTCATGCACACGTTTACACGGACGACCCGAGTCATTGCCGGATTGCTCCTCGCTCTCGTGCTGCTGCGAAACGCTGAATGCGAGGCTCAGTCGACTCCGCTCCCCGCGAAGTCAGCCCCGGCCCGACCACCCTCCATACTGGCCTGGTCACCCAAGCCCGCCCATCCCAATCCCTGGACTGCACCCAACAGGCCGCATTGGCAACTGGCCGCTGTTCTCGACCAACATCGAGGGAAGCGTAGTTGGTCGCAAACGCTCGTCAGCGATCGCGAGTTTTCGGCCCGCTATGTCTCCATGGCACCTGGGGAAAAGACCAAGACCCAGTTCTACGCGGACGATCGGGTCTTCTGGGTCGTGCAGGATGGCCGGCTCCGAGTCAGCATCGAGGGCATCGAGCCGTTCGTGGCCACCAAGGGATTTCTGGTGCAGGTGCCGTTCCGTGTACCGTACACCCTGGCCACCGAGGGGGATTCCCCAGCGCTGCGTTTTGAGGTCGTGGCCTCGCAGGCAGTGCCGCTATATCCCCTCGATGAGACACCGGCGCCAGCTCCGGGCAGGCAGTACGTGAAAGTCTCGATTTCCGGCCGCGGCAAATATGACGATGTCAACAAGCCCTACATCGACTTCCTGAAAGACATCGTCCAGGCAGACGGACATGGAGGCCCTTTCGTGAAGGATGATAAGACGTGGGCCAACATCATACGGGGCCCTGGACAGCCGCCGCCCCCGGACACCAACCGGGGTCACTTTCACGTCGATTTCGCTGAGTTCTGGCTGATCCTGGAAGGCAGCGTCGACTACCTGATCGAAGGGCAGCCTCTGTTTACCGCGCGACAGGGTGATGTCGTTTATGTCCCGCAAGGTCGATGGCATCGCGCAAGTTCCGGTGGTACCGGGATGGCGACGCGGCTTGCGATCAATCCGCGGCCGGAGGGGCTGCATAATTACCAACCCAACGAGTAGTCATCGTTATGTGACGGAAGCGCCGCATCGTTCTCCATTCATATTACTATTGGCAGGGTGCAAATTGGGGAGAAGGTGATGACGTTCAGCCGACGTGAGGCGTTAGGGGCAATCGGGCTTGCCGGGGCTGCAGCGGCGCTCCCGCTATCCGGCTCGGCAGCGGAAAAGGCGCAGCCGGGCAGCGGCGGTTTCACTGCCGATTGGGCTTCGCTCACGGCCGGTTACCGCGCGCCAGATTGGTTCCGCGACGCCAAGTTTGGCATCTGGGCGCACTGGAGCGCGCAATGCGTTCCGGAGGAAGGCGATTGGTATGCACGCGAAATGTACGTTCAGGGGACACGGGCGAACCGGGCGCATATCGCCAAGTACGGTCATCCCAGCAAGGTTGGTTTCATGGAGATCGAGAACCTCTGGAAAGCCGAGCGTTGGGAACCGGAACGATTGCTGGATTTGTACCTGCGTGCCGGCGCGAAGTATTTCGTCGCGCTTGCCAATCACCACGATAACTTCGATACCTACGCCTCGACATATCATCCCTGGAACGCCACGCGAATAGGGCCGAAGAAGGATATCGTCGGTACTTGGGCCCGGCTGGCGCGGGCCCGCGGACTGCGGTTTGGCGTATCCAACCACAGCGCTCATGCCTGGCACTGGTATCAGCCTGCATATGGTTATGATCCGGAAGGGCCGCTGCGCGGAGTGCGCTATGACGCTTGGCGCCTCACCAAGCAGGGCGGGAGCGGCAAATGGTGGGATGGACTTGATCCGCAGGCGCTGTACACCGGCCGCACCATGCCTCTGCCGGACGGCATCACTACTGTCGCCGAGGCGAATGCGCTCCATGAGCGCACTGATCTTCTTTGGAACGAGAGCGTGCCCGCGAACAACCCCGAGTTCGTCCGGAGTTGGTCGCTGCGGTGCCGCGAGTTGATCGACAAGTACCGGCCCGACCTGCTCTATTTCGACAATTCCAGTTTGCCGCTGCAGCAGGCTGGACTGGATATGGCAGCCCATTTTTATAACTCCAACCGCGCCTGGAACGGCGGTCGGCTCGAAGCCGTGCTCAACGCCAAGATGGTTCCCCCGGAGCACCGCCTGGGGTTGGTCGAGGATGTCGAGCGCGGCGGGAAGTCTTATATTGAGACCTATCCGTGGCAGACCGACACCTGCATCGGCAATTGGCACTATGACCGTGCCCTTTACGAGCGCGACGGATACAAGACCGCTGCCACTGTAATACACACACTTTGCGATGTGGTATCGAAGAACGGAAACCTTCTCTTGAGCATCCCGGTGCGCGGCGACGGTACGATTGACGAGAAGGAGGAGCGCATCGTTGAGGCGATAGCCGCCTGGATGAGCCGCTATGGCAATGCGATTTACGGCACCCGGCCGTGGCGTATCCACGCTGAGGGGCCGACTAAACCCAACGGCGGTATGTTTGCCGAAGGCGGTCCGAAGTCGCCCTATACGGCCCGGGACGTGCGTTACGTGCGCAAGGGCAACGACGTCCATGCGCTCGTCCTGGGATGGCCCGACGACCGGATCGCGCGGCTCACTTTGTGGAGCCTGGGAAATCCCATTGGGCGCGGAGAGGTCGCGCGGGTGACCGTGCCCGGTGATTCGTCTGCGCTTAAGTTCCGCCAATCCGCCGAAGCGCTCGAAGTGACCCTACCCGATCAGCTTCGCAATGATGTGGGCATCCCGCTGATCTTGTCCGGAACCGGACTGATTGAGGGCAGCCTTACGGATTCCGGCTAGTCCCGGCTAGATCCGGCTAGGTCTATGACTGTCCGCTGCGTCGGACAACCCATAACCTTTTCGGATCAAACAATCCAATCATTCTATTTCAGCCTGCGCCGCAGGCGACCGACAATTCGCCGCGAGGAGGCGAGTCGGACCGCTCGGGGGCAGCCTCCGCCATTTTCGGCATACGGGGAATTTCAGCATTCGAGTGCGCTCGCGTCCGGTATCAGGGCACGGGCGCGAGGGGACTTGGATGTCACCTATTCGAAAGTTGCTGGCAGGGCTGCCGCTGCTGCTGCCCGGCACGTTCGCGTTCGCGCAGGACGCGGCGGCGGCGCAACCTGAAACGATAGCTCCGAAGGCAGTACAGGCACAACCGACCCTGGACGAAGTGATAGTCACTGCTACCGGAACCAACATTTCCGGCATCCAGCCAGTCGGTTCCGAAGCGCTGAACCTGTCGCGTGGCGACATCCTCGATACGGGGATAGCCGACCTGCACGATGTACTGCGCGCATTGCCGCAGGTGGTGGATGTCACGCCGGCGGGAGTTGCGAATTACCGCCTCGGTGGGACTGCCGGCTACAGTGCGAATAACACGCAGGGGACCGCGATCAACTTGCGGGGCCTCGGCGCGCAGGCGACGTTGGTCCTGGTCGACGGACACCGGGTTACACCGAGTGGCACGGTGGGAGTCTTTACGGAGGCGGACCAGGTCCCGATTGCCGCCCTCCAGCGCATCGAAGTCATCGATGACGGCAATTCGGCGATCTACGGCTCTGACGCGGTGGGCGGTGTCATCAACTACGTGATCCGCAAGGACCTCGAGGGTATCGAGGCGAGCGGACGTGGAACCTTCGCCAACGGCTACAGCGGATTTGGTGCCTCACTTACCGGTGGTCACACCTGGAGCAGTCTCGGTCCTCTGGGAAAAGGCAACTTCATCCTGGGAGTGGACTACGATCGGCGTGCAGCGATGCCCTCCTCGTCGAGCCCGTTTCTGAGCGATATGAGTCGTTTCGGCGGGTACGACAATCGTATCCGCGGGAATTCGCAGGGTGGTACCGCGGGAGCCGTCAACGGCGGTGTGGGGCCGGGCCAGCCGGGGAATCTGGCTACCCCCGGAGGTCTGAACGATGTCAACTGGTGCGACAACTACAACGCGACGGCCGGGAGTTGCGCCAGCGGCAGGTATCTGTATCGCGGCTTGCCGGCGGGAAGCGGCATCCCGGCGTTTGGGCAGACCGCCGCAACGCCGAGCTTGGGGGATCGTGCCGCCGAAAGCGACTATCTTGGGCGCCGCTGGCGCTACCAGGTAACCGCTTTCTACAACCAGGAAATCAACTCGCGGCTCACTGCCTACTTCGAAGGTTTCTGGACCAAGCGCGATGTCTGGACCGCGGGCTCGCAGTACAACGATGCGGGCCTGATCGCTCTCAGTGTTAACCCCGACAGCCCGTTTTATATCATTCCTCCCGGGCCCGCCGGCGGTCCCATGGCC
>Ga0207703_10001420_pt1 | contig 21843 bp, 20 predicted proteins | sample KBSSwiS12_FD_184304 | JGI IMG/M metagenome (GOLD analysis project Ga0207703, IMG submission 184304) | Switchgrass rhizosphere microbial communities from Kellogg Biological Station, Michigan, USA - KBS Switchgrass S1-2 (SPAdes) (version 2) | ecosystem: Host-associated > Plants > Roots >...
CTTCGCGGTCACGTTGGCGATCTTCGAGACGCGCGTCGCGACCTCGCCGACCCGCAGCGGCCGCGCGAACGCGAGCCGGCCGCCCGCCCACATTCGCCGCGGCAGCTCGACCGGCGGCAGGAAGCCGCCGCGCCGCGGATGGCCGTCGGCGCCGAGCTCGCTCTGCCGCGCGACGGGCAGGAAGTACAGCCAGTGCCAGAGCGGCGGCACCGCGCTGCCGCTTGCCGGCGGCGGGTCGTCGCGGTCGAGCGTCGCGGCGAGCGCGGCGAGCGGCGCCGCGGTGATGGTGTCCAAGCGCTGCTCGGTGCGGCCGACCCACTCCCGCAGGTGCTCGAGCGCGTCCATGTCCGCCCCGCGCCGCTCCTCAGGCTGCCGCAGGCACCGCCGTCGCGGGCACAGGCTGCGGCCGCGGCCGCATCAGGGGCAGCAGCAGCAACCCGACGACGCCGGCGACGCAGTCGACGACGAGCGTCGCCGGATAGCCGATCCGCTCGACGAGCGAGCCCTGCCACGCCGCGGTGTACGAGGTGCACAGGTTCATCAGCGCCATGTAGGCCGTGAACTGAGTCGCCGCGACCGCCGGCGTCGTGATGTCCATGAAGAGCGCGCTGCGGATGCCGTAGTAGAGGCCCTGGAACACGTTGTAGACGATGCACGCCGTCCAGAACGTGACGATCAGCAGCCGCGAGGGTTGCGGTCGGTTCGCCATCTTCATGTCGACCGGCATGATCCAGCCGGCCTGCCACATCGTCCACGCCAGCCACAGCGTCGGCACGACGGTGAGGAAGATGAAGATCGCGAGCGTCATGCGGCGGCTGAAGCGGTCCGAGAGCCAGCCGCCGAGGATGCACGCCGGCGCGAAGATCAGCGTCGTGTAGAGGTTGAGCTCGGCGACCTGGTTGTCGTCGAGGCCGAGCTCGACGGCGAGGTTCGACTGCAGCGCGAGGCTGAGCGCGTACGCGCCCGCCGGCAGGACTGCGAAGAGGACGCCGAGCAGCGCGGCGCGCGAGCCGGTGAACGCGCGCCAGGCGTCGCGCACGAAGACAGCGACCTCGCGCGCGGCGTTGCGCGCCGCGCCGACCGCGCGCGGCACGACCGGCTCGCGCAACGGCAGGACGACGAAGACCGTGATCGCGGCGATCACGCCGGCGACGACGAAGTACGTCGAGCCGAACGGCATCGCCGCGGTGAGGAAGAGGACGATCGAGCCGCCGATCGTCTGCCCGACCGACGCGCCGGCGAACATGAAGCCGTTGGCGGCGCCGCGCTCGTGCTCGGGCAGGACGTTGACGGCGAGCGCGTCGATGGCGACGTCCATCGTCGCGGCGAGGGCGTTGTGCACGAAGATGATCGCGGTGAACAGGCTCAGCTGGTGGATGTAGTCGACGCCCATCGCGACGAGCAGCGTCGCGATCATCCCGACCTGCATCAGGAAGATCCACGTCTTGCGGCGGCCGAAGCGGTCGGACGAGAAGGTGTCGACGAACGGCCCCATCGCCCACTTCAGGCCCCAGGGAAAGTAGAGCGAGGCGACGAAGACCCCGATCGCCTCCGGGCCGAGGCCGCCGCGGCGCATCTGCGTCGCGATCGCTGTCGCCGTGAAGCCGAGCGGGATGCCCTCGGTGACGTAGAGGAGGAAGAACGCCGCCAGGCGACCCTTGCGGGACGCGAGGAGGTCGGGCAGGGGGATCCGCATGCGGCGGCACGCTAGCACACGCGGCCGCGGCCGCGCGGGCCGTCAGTGCAGGTCGCGGCGTCGGCCCTTGAACGCCTTCGGGTGGACGACGTTGCCCTCGCGCTCGCTCGCCGAGCGCCGCGCGCGGCGGATCGCCTCCTTCGTCTCGCGCCGCGCGCGCAACTCGGCGGCGGGCCAGAGCGCGGCGCGAACGACCCGGCTGCGCCACACCGCGGCGTGCTTGCCGATCGTCGCGTCGACGCGCGCGCGGCGGCGCGGGCGCAGCAGCATCCGCGCGAACAACACGAGGCACGCCACGACCATGGCGGCCGCGAAGGCCTTCTCGACGACGTTCATGGGGCTCGGTGCTGCTGCGGTGCGCTGCCATCGTAGCGCCGTTGCGGCGCCGCGGCAGGCGACCTGGGCCCGCGACTTTTACCTAAATGGGTACTCCTCGGCACGGTTCACAATCGCAGAGAGCGAACCGGCGGCGCGTCGTTTGCCCTGACGAGAGCGCAACCGACGATGAACGACTCCTCAGCGACTCCCCCTGCCGGCCTGGCGAGCCAGGCGGACGGGAGCGAGAGCGCGCGCGGCACGGCGCTCGAGGCTCCAAGCGAGCCCGCTGCCGACCACGCCGAGCAGGAGCTCGCCGACGAGATCGACGATCCGATCCCGACGCGCGCCTTCTCGTCGCTGCCGATGGTCGGCATCGGCGGCTCGGCGGGCGGCCTGGCGGCGCTGCTGCAGTTCTTCGGCGCCGCGCCGACCGACGGCGGGCTCGCCTATGTCGTCGTCATGCACCTCTCCGCCGAGCACGACAGCGCGCTGCCGGAGATCCTGCAGCGGGCGACGAAGATGCCGGTGCGCCAGGTCAACGACCGCGTCCGCGTCGCCGTCGACACGGTCTACGTCATCCCGCCCGGCAAGACGCTGATGTCCGCCGACGGCCACCTCGTCTGCGGCGACCTCAAGCTCGAGCGCGGTCGCCGCCTTGCCGTCGACCTCTTCTTCCGCACCCTCGCCGACACCCACGGGCCGCACGCAGCGGCGATCGTCCTCTCGGGCGCCGACGGCGACGGCGCGATCGGCATCAAGCGCATCAAGGAGCGCGGCGGCCTCACGATCGCGCAGGATCCCGACGAGGCCGAGCACGCCGGCATGCCGCGCTCGGCGATCGCCACCGGCATGGTCGACTGGGTCCTGCCGGCCGCCGACATGGCGGGGCGCATCGTCGACTACACGCGGCTGCTCGCGCGGCTGAAGCTGCCGCCCGAGGACGGGCCGCAGCCGGCGCGCCCGGTGGCGCCGTCGCCCGACCGCGACGAGGCGACGCTGCGCGAGATCCTCGCCTACCTGCGCACGCAGACCGCACGCGACTTCGGCTACTACAAGCGGGCGACGATCCTGCGCCGGATCGCGCGGCGGATGAGCGTCAACTCGATCGAGCGCATGGACGACTACCTGTCGTTCCTGCGCACCCACCCGGGCGAGGCCGGCGCGCTGCTCAAGGACCTGCTGATCAGCGTCACCAACTTCTTCCGCGACCGCGACGCGTTCGCCGCGCTCGAGGCGCACCTGCCGCAGCTCTTCGCCGGCAAGACTGCGGCCGACGAGGTGCGCGTCTGGGTCGCGGCGTGCGCGAGCGGCGAGGAGGCGTACACGGTCGCGATGCTGCTCGCCGAGGAGGCGCGCACGCTCGACGCGCCGCCGTCGATCCAGGTGTTCGCGACCGACCTCGACGAGGATGCGATCCGCGCCGCGCGCGACGCCGTCTATCCGCCGGCGATCGCCGCCGACGTCTCCGAGGAGCGGCTGCGGCGCTTCTTCATCCGCGACCCGCGCGGCTACCGCGTCCGCGCCGAGCTGCGCGAAGCGATCGTCTTCGCGGCGCACGACCTGCTGAAGGATGCGCCGTTCTCGCGCCTCGACCTCGTCTCGTGCCGCAACCTCTTCATCTACCTCGAGCGCGACGCCCAGCAGCGCGCGCTCGAGATCTTCCACTTCGCGCTGCGGCCGACCGGGCGGCTCTTCCTCGGCGTCTCCGAGACCGTCGACGCCGCCGAGCACCTGTTCGCGGCAGTCGACAAGAAGCAGCGCCTCTACGCGCCCAAGCTCGTGCGCGACCGCCGGATGCCGACGCCGAGCGGCGAGTCGACGCTGGCACGGGCGCTCGCGATCGCCGATTCGCCCGTCGGCGCCGCCGCCGTGATCCCGCGGCGCTCCGGCGCCTTCCTCGCGCAGCGGCCGAGCCCCGAGGCGCTCGGCGTCGGCTCGTGGCGCGAGCTGCACCTGAAGCTCATCGAGCGCTTCGCGCCGGCGTCGGTCGTCGTCACCGCCGACCACGACATCGTCCACCTCTCCGAGCGGGCGACGCAGTACCTCCGCTTTCCCGCCGGCGAGCCGAGCAGCAACCTGCTGCTCGTCGTCGACCCGGCGCTGACGGTCGACCTCAGGACCGCGCTCGTGCGCGCCGCCGACAGCGTCGAGGTGGCCGAGAGCGCGCCGGTCGCGTTCACCGCCGAGGGCGTCGAGTCGCTGGTCGTCGTCCGCGTGGCACGCGCCGACGACCTCGCGCCCGGGCTCCTGCTCGTCACCTTCACGCCGGCCGCGGTGGCGGCCGCGCCGCGGCCGGCGCCGGCGTCGCCGGACGCCGACGCCTGCGTGCAGCGGCTGCAGCAGCAGATCGAGGAGCTCAAGTGGCACCTGCGCGACGCCACCGAGCAGGGCACGGTCACGGCGCAGGAGCTGAAGGCGAGCAACGAAGAGCTGCAGGCGATGAACGAGGAGCTGCGCTCGGCGAGCGAGGAGCTCGAGACCAGCCGCGAGGAGCTGCAGTCGATCAACGAGGAGCTGACCACCGTCAACCAGGAGCTCAAGGGCAAGGTCGACGAGCTGAGCCACGCCAACACCGACCTGCAGAACCTGATGGCGGCGACGGCGATCGCGACCGTCTTCCTCGACCGCGAGCTCTGCATCGCGCTCTTCACGCCGTCGGCGGTCGAGTTCTTCAACCTGATCGCGGCCGACGTCGGCCGGCCGATCAGCAACCTCGCCAACCGGCTCGACTATCCCCAGCTCGTCGACGACGCGCACGCCGTGCTCGAGCAGCTGGTGCCGATCGAGCGCGAGGTGCGCTTCGACGAGCGCTGGCTGCTGGCGCGCCTGCGGCCGTACCGCAGCGGCGACGACCGCATCAACGGCGTCGTCCTGACGTTCGTCGACATCACCGAGCGGCGCCGCGTCTCCGACGCGCTGCGCGAGTCGGAGGCGCAGTTCCGCACCATCGTCACACAGGCCGCGGCGGGCGTCGTCCACACCGACCTCGAGGGTCGCATCACGCTCGCGAACGCGCGCTTCGGCCAGATCGCCGGCGCGCGGCCGGAGGAGCTCGTCGGCCGCTCGGTGTTCGACGTCGTCCATCCCGACGACCGCGAGCGCAAGGCGGACGCGTTCCACAGGATGGCCGTCGACGGCCAGCCCTTCGAGATGGAGAAGCGCTACCTGCGCGGCGATGGCACGATCGTCTGGGTCAACGCCGCGGTGACGGCGCTGCTCGACGACGCCGGCCGGCCGACGGCGGCGGTCGGCATCGTCCTCGACGTCAGCGACCGCGTCCGCACCGAGCACGCGCTGCGCGCGTCGGAGGAGCGGCTTCGCCTGATCGTCGCCAGCGCGCGCGAGTACGCGATCGTGACGCTCGACCTGAAGCGGCGCATCACCGGCTGGAACGCCGGCGCCGAGGCGATGACGGGCTTTCTCGCCGACGAGGTGATCGGCGAGAGCGCGGATCTCATCTTCGTCGAGGAGGACCGCCGTGCGGGCGTCCCGCAGCGCGAGGCGCAGCAGGCGCTCACCGAGGGCCGCGCGTCCGACGAGCGCTGGCACCAGCGCAAGAACGGCACCCGCTTCTGGGGCAGCGGCGTGATGACGCCGATGCGCGACGTCGAGGGCGGCGCGCCGATCGGCCTGCTCAAGATCTTCCGCGACCGCACCCACGAGCGCGCCGCCGAGCAGGCGCTCGAGACGAGCCGCTCCGAGCTCGTCCAGGCGCTGGTCGACAACCGGCGCGCGCGCGCCGAGGCCGAGGCCGCCAACCTCGCCAAGGACCGCTTCCTCGCGATCCTCTCGCACGAGCTGCGCACGCCTTTGACGCCGATCGTGATGGCGCTGCACGCGCTCGAGCGCCATCCCGAGCTGCCGGCGGCGTTGCGCGGCACGGTCGAGGTGCTGCGCCGCAACGTCAAGGCCGAGCTGACGCTGATCGACGACCTCCTCGACGTCACCCGCATCTCGAGCGGCAAGCTCGAGATCGCGCAGGAGCAGACCGACATGCACGAGGTGATCGAGGCGGCGGTCGAGATCTGCGCCGGCGACTTCACCGCCAAGCGGCAGCGCCTGACCGTCGCGCTGGAGGCCGAGCGCCACGTCGTCGCCGGCGACTCGGCGCGCCTGCAGCAGGTGGTCTGGAACCTGCTCAAGAACGCGGCCAAGTTCACTGCCGACGAAGGCGAGGTCCGCGTCGTCACGAGCAACCTCGGCGATCACATCGTGATCGTCGTCGCCGACACCGGTATCGGCATCGACCCCGAGTCGCTGTCGACGATCTTCGATGCGTTTGCGCAGGAAGGGCCGTGGGTGACGAGCGAGTTCGGCGGCCTCGGCCTCGGCCTCGCGATTGCCAAAGCGACGGTGGAGGCGCACCACGGCCGGCTGACCGCGACGAGCCGCGGACGCGGCGAGGGCGCGACCTTCACGATCGAACTGCCGCTCGACTGAACACCGCCGCCCATGCCCTCCTTGCCGAGCCCAGGCGCGAATGCGCGCTCTCCGCGTCCCGGCGCGACGCGGCCGTTGCGCATCTTCATCGTCGAGAACCACGAGGACACGCGGTTCCTGCTCGCGCTGCTGCTCGAGCAGCTCGGCCACACGGTGTTCACCGCGACGACGCTCGCCGAGGCGCTCGCCGCCGCGCCGGCGGCGCGCTGCGACGTCCTCATCTCGGACATCGGGCTGCCCGACGGCAACGGCTGGGAGCTGATGGCCAGACTCGGCGAGGAGCGTCCGCCGTACGCGATCGCGATGAGCGGCTTCGGCCAGGTCTCGGACCGGCAGCGCAGCCTCGAGGCCGGCTACCGCCATCATCTGCTGAAGCCGGTCGAGCCGAACCGCCTCGAGGAGCTGCTCGACGAGGCGGCGCGCGAGACGGCGCGCGCCGCGGCGCAGCGCGAGCGCGCGGCCGGCGCGCCGTAACGGCGCGCGCTGGCTCCTAGGGTGAGCCCGCTGGCAGCGCGCGCATGCCCTCGGCACAGTCGGCCGCCACGCACGCCAAAGGAGGAGCCATGCTGCGCAACGTGTTCGTCAGGATGCTCGCGGTTGCCGCGCTCGGGCTCGCCGGTGCCGTCGGCAGCGCACACGCGGCATGGCCCGAGCGCCCGATCACGCTGATCGTTCCATGGGGCGCCGGCGGCGGCACCGACGCGACCGCGCGCATCATCGGCTCGCTGCTCGAGAAGGAGATCGGCCAGCCGGTCACCGTCGTCAACCGCACCGGCGGCAGCGGCGTCGTCGGCCACCAGGCGATCTCGAGCGCGCCGCCAGACGGCTACACGATCGGGCTGATCACGGTCGAGATCGGCATGATGCACTGGCAGGGCCTGACCGACATCTCGGGCGTCTCGTACACGCCGATCGGCCTCGTCAACTCCGACCCCGCGGGCCTGCAGGTGCGCGCCGACGCGCCGTACAAGAACGTCGCCGACCTCGTCGCCGCGATCAAGGCGAATCCGGGCAAGTTCAAGGCGTCGGGCACCGGGCAGGGCGGCATCTGGCACCTCGCGATCGCGGGGATGCTGAAGGACCTTCACGTCGATCCGGCGGCGGTGCCGTGGGTGCCGTCGAACGGCGCCGCGCCCGGGCTGCAGGACCTCGTCGCCGGCGGCGTCGAGATCGTGCCGTGCTCGCTGCCCGAGGCGCGTTCGCTGATCGACGCCGGCAAGGTGAAAAGCCTGGCGGTCATGGCCGACGCGCCGGCGGCGCTGTATCCGAACGTGCCGACGCTGAAGTCGGCGAGCGGCAGCGACTGGAAGCTCGGCGCGTGGCGCGGCATCGCGGCGCCGCGCGGCATCCCGAACGACGTCCGCGACAAGCTCGTCGCCGCGATCAGGAAGATCGCGGCGAGCAAGGAGTACACCGAGTTCATGGCGAGCCGCGGCTTCGGCGTCGTCTACCTCGGCCCCGACGAGTTCGGGCGCTTCATGGCGAAGTCCGACGCCGACCTCGGCGCGACGATGAAGGCGGTCGGGATCGCGAAGTGACGTCGCGACGCGCATCGGGCGCATGAAGCTCGACGACGCGCTCTGGGGCGCGCTGCTCGCGCTCGTCGGTGGCGTGATCCTCTGGCACGTCCAGGCGTTTCCGCGCATCCCGGGACAGAACGTCGGCCCGGCGCTCTTTCCCGGCATCGTCGCCGCCGCGCTCGTCGTCTGCGGCGCGGTGCTGATCGCGAGCGGCGTGCGCGCGCGCCGCCGCGCCGCCGGCCGCGGGCGCTGGATCGAGTTGCCCGCCTGGCTCGGCTCGCGGCCGCACGCGATCGCCTTCGCGGCGCTCGTCGCGGTCAACGTCTTCTATCTCGTCGCCGTCGATCGCCTCGGCTTCGTCGTCACGTCGTTCGTCTGCCTCGCGGCGCTGATGGCGGCGCTGCGCGTGCGCGTGCCGGTCGCGCTCGCGGTCGCGCTCGTCATGACGCTGGCGATCCACTGGGCGTTCTACAAGCTGCTGCGCGTGCCGCTGCCGTGGGGCGTGCTGCAGGGAATCGCGTGGTGATCGCGGCGGCGCGCATCGCGCGAGCGCCGAGCGTCAAATGAGTCCCGCCTGGGCGGAGGCGTTCCGCCTCGTCTTCGATCCCTACAACATCGTCGTGATGTTCGCGGCGTCGCTGTTCGGCCTCTTCGTCGGCGCGGTGCCGGGACTGACGGCGACGATGGCGACGGCGCTGCTCGTGCCGGTGACGTTCTTCATGGCGCCCATCCCGGCGATCGCCGCGATCGTCACCGCGACCGCGATGGCGATCTTCTCCGGCGACATTCCCGGCTGCCTGCTGCGCATGCCGGGAACGCCGGCGTCGGCCGCGTACACCGATGAGGCGTACGCGATGACGAAGAAGGGCCTCGCCGAGACCGCGCTCGGCGCCGGGCTCGTCTTCTCCGCGGTCGGCGGCCTCTTCGGCACCGCGGTGCTGATGGTCTCGGCGCCCGCGCTCGCCGAGTTCGCGCTCAAGTTCAGCTCGTTCGAGTACTTCTGGCTCGTCCTGATGGGCCTGACGTGCGCCGTCTTCATCTCGACCGACCGCCCGCTGAAGGGCCTGGTCACGCTCTTCCTCGGGCTGCTGATCGCCGGCGTCGGCCTCAACAACCCGGCGGCGTTCCCGCGCTTCACGTTCGGCAACACCGACCTGCTCGGCGGCATCGGCCTGATCCCGCTCATGATCGGCATGTTCGCGGTCTCCGAGATCATCCGCTACGCGGTCAGCGACGACGGCGAGGCGCTGATCGTCGACCGCCCGATCGGCAACGTCTTCAAGGGCATGTGGGCGCTCGCGGTCAAGTACCCGAAGCAGATCCTGCGCGGCAGCGCGCTCGGCACGCTGATCGGCGCGCTGCCCGGCGCCGGCGCCGACATCGCGGCGTGGATGTCGTACGCGATGAGCAAGAAGCTCTCGAAGGAGCCCGAGAAGTTCGGCACCGGCCACGTCGAGGGGATCGTCGAGAGCGGCTCGGCGAACAACAGCGCGCTCGCCGGCGCCTGGATCCCGGCACTGGTCTTCGGCATTCCCGGCGACTCGATCACCGCGATCGTGATCGGCGTGCTCTACATGAAGAACATGAACCCGGGGCCGACGCTGTTCACGACCAACCCGCAGAACATCTACTCGGTCTACCTGCTCTTCATCGTCGCCAACCTGCTCATGCTGCCGCTCGGGTGGCTCTGCATCAAGGTCGCCAAGCGGATCCTGAAGGTGCCGCGCGACATCCTGATGCCGGTGATCCTGATGTTCTGCATCGTCGGCGCGTTCGCGATCAACAACAGCGCGTTCGACGTCCTCGTCATGCTCGTCGCCGGCGTCGTCGCCTGGATCCTCGAGGAAAACGGCTTTCCGATCGCGCCGCTCATCCTCGGCGTCGTCCTCGGCGGCATGCTCGAGGAGAACTTCGTCTCGTCGATGATCAAGTCGAACGGCGACCCGCTGGCGTTCCTTGCGCGGCCGATCGCGGCGACGCTCGGCGCGCTGACGATCGCGGTCTGGTTCTGGCCGCTCGTGCGCCGTCGTCTCGCGCGGCGCGCTACTTCCGCACCGTGACCGTGCCCTGCATGTACGGGTGCACCGAGCACGCGTAGGCGAACGATCCCGCGGACGCGAAGCTGCGGCTGAAGCTCTGTCCGGGCAGGAGCAGATCGCTCGGCGGCGCTCCGTCGGCGAACGCGATCGCGTGCGGCGCAGCGTCGTCGTTGCGCCACGTCACCGTCGTTCCCGGAGCGACGACGAGCGCCGCCGGCGCGAACGCGAAGTTCGCGATCGAGACCGCGCCGGCCGTGCCGCCGCTGGCGCCCGCCGCCGCCGGCTGGACGACGACCTTGCGCGGTGCGTTGCCGACCGCGATCGACTTCGTATCGCCGCTGGCGAGGTCGACGACGCTGAGGTCGTTCGAGCCTTCGTTGGTCACCCACGCCGTGCGGCCGTCGGACGCCAGCCAGTGCGGCTGCCTGCCGACCGCGATCGAGCGCAGCGCCGCATTCTTCGCCGGGTCGAAGACGAGCAGCTCGCCAGGCCCCTGGACGACGATCGCGCCGACCGCCGCGTCGAACGACTTGCCGAGGTGCGGCGAAGCGCCGGTCGGGATGTCGGCGACGACGCGGTCGGATGTCGCGTCGAAGACGCGCAGCGCGTTGACGCCGGCGCGCGTCACGTAGAGCAGCTTGCCGTCGGCGCTGAACTCGGGATCGCGCGGCGGCTGCTCGAGCTCGATCCGACGCGCGACGGCACGCGCCGCCAGGTCGACGACGACGAGCGCGAACCGTCCCGGCTCCTGCGACGCGATCACCGCGACCTTGCCGTCGGGGCGGACGGCGATCGTGTGCGGCTTGGCGACGGCGACGCTGGCGACGATGCCGCCGCTCGCGGCGTCGACGAAGGCGATGCGGTCGGCGCCGTAGACGCCGACGAGCACCGTGCTGCCGTCCGGGAGCATCGAAACGCCGTGCGGCGACGCGCCGACGTCGACCGTGCGCACGACGGTGTCGCTCGCGGTGTCGATCACCGAGACGCTGGTCGAGCCTTCGCCGGCGACCCAGACGAAGCGGCCGTCGGGGCTCACCGCCATGCCGTGCGGGCCGGCGGCGACCGGCACGGTCTTGACGACCACGCCGCTCGCGGTGTCGACGACACTCACGGTCGAATCCTTGAAGTTGCCGACGTAGGCCTTCGGCGCTGCCGCGGTCGCGGCGGTGGCGAAGGCGAGGACGCCGGACGCGAGGGCGAGCAGGCGGGCGACGCGGCGGGCGGACGATGCGGACACCGACATGACGAGCTCCCGGAGTTGTCGTTGCCTTACCGCGCCGGCCGCCGCCGTATTCCCGGGAATAAAACGGCGGCGGATGCGGTCAGGCGAAGACGGGCCATGACCGATCGAGCCGTCTTCGAGGCGCAGGTGCTGCCGCACCTCGACGCCGCCTACAACCTCGCGCGCTGGCTGACGCGCGACCCGCACGATGCCGAGGACGTCGTCCAGGAGGCGTGCGTGCGGGCGCTGCGCTACCTCGCGTCGCTGCGCGAAGGCGGCGCGCGCGCCTGGTTCCTGACGATCGTGCGCCACGCGTCGTACGACTGGATCGAGCGGCACCGCGACCGCGACGGTGGCGATGCGGCGATCGAGGTCGCCGGCGACGCCGAGAGCGAGCCGGCGCAGATCGCCGAGCGGCGCGGCGACTCGCGCGCGCTCGCGCAGGCGATCGCCGCGCTCGAGCTGCCGTACCGCGAGGTGATCGTGCTGCGCGAGCTCGAGGAGCTGTCGTACAAGGAGATCGCGAGCGTCGCCGCGATCCCGATCGGCACCGTGATGTCGCGGCTGGCGCGGGCCCGGGCGCTGTTGCGCCAGTCGCCGATGCTGCACGCGATCGCGCCGCGGCGCAGTGGAGGCGAGCGATGAGCGAACGCGGCGAGTCGATGAATTGCGCGGAGGCTGTCGTCGCGATCGGCGCGCGGTGCGACGGCGAGCTCGCCGGCGACGCCGCTGCCGCGCTCGACGCCCACGTCGCCGGCTGCGCAGCGTGCCGCGCCGAGCAGGCCGCGCTCGTCGCGCTGCGCGACGAGATCCGCGCGCAGGCGCCGCGCCACGTCGCCCCGCCGGCGCTGCGCGCGCGTATCGACGCCGAGCTCGCGCGCGCGTTCGCCGGTGCCGGCGTCGACGCTCGGCTGGCGTCGCCGACGATCGCGGCGCGCGCGAAGGAGGCCGTGCTGGCGCGCGTTCGCACCTGGACGCGCGAGCGCCGGCGCTGGTTCGCCGCGGGTGCGTTCGCCGGCGCGCTGCTCGCGGTCGTCGTCGGCGCGCTCACCGGTGTCGTCGCGCGCCATTGGGGCGGCGACGACGTCGCCGTCGCCGCGGTCGAGAGCCACGTCGCCGCGACGCTCGGCGGCCACGCGATCACCGTCGCGTCGTCGGACCGCCACCAGATCAAGCCGTGGCTGTCGGCGCGCCTCGACTACGCCGCGCCGGTCGTCGAGCTCGCCGATTCGCCCTTCGTCCTCGCCGGTGCGCGTGTCGACCGGCTCGGCGGCCGTCCCGTCGCGACGCTCGTCTACCGCTATCGGCTGCACGTCGTCGACGTCTTCGTGCGGCCGCTCGCCGACGCCGGCGACGCGCCGGCGCTGACGATGGTGCGCGGCTTCGCGGTCGCGCGCGCCAGCGGCGCCGGCATGGAGTGGCGCGCCGTCGCCGACGTCGAGCCGGCGGTGCTGGCGGCGTTCGTCGGCCAGCTCGCGCGGACCGCCGCGGTGCCGTCGCCGGTCGGCCGCTGACGCGCGCCGCCGGCGGCGCAGCGGAACTCGGCACGCCGGACTCGCCATCGACACGCGCGAGGCGTAGGCTACGAGGCTTGCCGCGGCCCGGCGCGGGCGGGCGGTTGCAGTCGAAGGAGGAGTTCGATGACGACATTGCAGATCAACGGCAAGTCGATGCAGGTCGACGCCCCGGCCGACACGCCCCTGCTCTGGGTGGTGCGCGATCACCTCGGCCTCACCGGCACCAAGTTCGGCTGCGGCATGGCGCTGTGCGGCGCCTGCACCGTCCACATCGACGGCGCACCGACGCGCTCGTGCCAGACGCCGCTCTCCGCCGCCGTCGGCAGGAAGATCACGACCATCGAAGGCGTCGGCGCCAGCCGCGTCGGCAAGGCGGTGCAGAACGCGTGGCTCGCGATCGGCGTGCCGCAGTGCGGATACTGCCAGGCCGGGCAGATCATGAGCGCGACCGCGCTGCTCGAGAAGAATCCGAAGCCGAGCGACGCCGACATCGACACCGCGATGAGCGGCAACCTCTGCCGCTGCGGGACCTACACCCGCATCCGCAGCGCGATCAAGGTCGCGGCCGGAATGAAGGGAGAAGCATGATGGACCTGCACGCTCTCATCTCCGCCAGGCCGAGCGGCACCAGCCGGCGCGCGTTCCTGAAGACCGTTCCGTTCGCCGGCCTCGTGCTCGGCGTCGGCCTGCCCGGATTCGGCCACGCCGCCGACGAGCCGCAGAAGTACGGCGGCGACGGCATGCCGCACGGCCTGCAGGACAGCCCGAAGGTCTTCGTTTCGATCGCTGCCGACGGCACCGTCTCGATCGTCGTCAACCGCTCCGAGATGGGCCAGGGCGTCCGCACCAGCCTGCCGCGCATCGTCGCCGACGAGCTCGACGCCGACATCAAGCGCATCCGCGTCGTCCAGGCGCCGGGCGACGAAGCGAAGTACGGCAACCAGGACACCGACGGCTCGCGCAGCACGCGGCACTGGTTCGAGCCGATGCGGCGCTGCGGCGCCGCGGCGCGCCAGATGCTCGAGCAGGCTGCCGCCAACCAGTGGCACGTGCCGCTCGACCAGGTCGCGGCGGACAACCACCAGGTCGTCCACAAGGCGAGCGGGCGCAAGCTCGGCTACGGCGCGCTCGCCGTCGCGGCGGCCCGGCTCGACGTGCCGGCGCGCGATTCGCTGAAGCTGAAGGATCCGTCCAAGTTCCGCTACATCGGCAAGAACGACAGCACGCTCACCGACGGGCCGGTCATCGTCAACGGCAAGTCGCACTTCGGCATCGACACGCGGCTGCCGGGGATGCTCTACGCCGTGATCGCGCGGCCGCCGGTGCTCGGCGGCAAGGTGAAGAGCTTCGACGCCGCCGAGGCGATGAAGGTGCCGGGCGTCGTCAAGGTGTTCGCGATCGACGGCACGCCGCCGCCTTCGGAGTTCATGCCGGTCGGCGGCATCGTCGTCGTCGGCAAGGACACCTGGGCGGCGATCCAGGGCCGCAAGGCGCTCCGGATCGACTGGGACGACGGCGCGCACGGCAGCTACGACTCGGCGAGCTACCGCGCCGAGCTCGAGGCCGCGGTCAAGAAGCCGGGCGCCAAGGTCGTGCGCAACGAAGGCGACGCCTACGCGGCGCTCGCGGGCGCCGCCAAGAAGCTGCAGGCGGACTACTACGTGCCGCACTACGCGCACGCGACGATGGAGTGCCCGGCGGCCGCCGCGCGCATCGTCAACGGCGCGTGCGAGGTCTGGGCGCCGAGCCAGTCGCCGCAGGCCGCGCGCGACCGCGTCGCCAAGGCACTGAACCTGTCGGCCGACAAGGTGACGGTCAACGTCACGCTGCTCGGCGGCGGCTTCGGCCGCAAGTCGAAGGCCGACTTCATCGTCGAGGCCGCGCTGGCGTCGAAGGAGATGGGCGGCGCGCCGGTCAAGGTGACGTGGACGCGCGAGGACGACCTCCACAACGACTACTTCCACGCCGTCTCGGCACAGCATCTCGAGGCGGGGCTCGACGCCAACGGCAAGGTGGTCGCTTGGCTGCACCGCACCGCGGAGCCGACGATCATCTCGATCTTCGCTCCCGACCCGAAGACGCTGGCGGCGTTCGAGCTCGGGCTCGGCCTCACCGGGATGCCGTACCAGATCCCGAACGTGCGGATCGAGAACGCGGAAGCGACCGCGCACACCCGGATCGGCTGGCTGCGTGCGGTGAACAACATCCAGCACGCGTTCGCCGCGCAGTCGTTCATCGCCGAGATCGCGCAGGCGCAAGGCAAGGACCATCGCGACTACCTGCTCGAGCTGCTCGGCGCCGATCGCCGGATCGACCCGCGCACGATCAGCGAGCCGTGGAACCACGGCGAGTCGCCGGAACGCTATCCGATCAACACCGGGCGGCTGCGTCGCGTCATCGAGCGGGCGACGAAGGAAGCGGAGTGGGGGAGAAAGCTTGCCTCGGGCCAGGGCCTCGGGCTCGCCGCGCACTACAGCTTCGTCACCTACATGGCGGCGGTGGTCGAGGTCGCGGTCAAGCCGACCGGCGAGCTCGTCATTCCCCGTGTCGACATCGCGGTCGACTGCGGGCCGCAGGTCAATCCCGATCGGGTGCGTTCGCAGATCGAAGGCGCGTGCGTGATGGGCCTGAGCCAGGCGATCGTCAGCGAGGTCACGTTCAAGGCCGGCCGGTCGCAGCAGGACAACTTCCACCAGTACGAGATCGTTCGCATGAACATGGCGCCGAAGCGGATCGTCGTCCACGTCATGCCGGCCGAGTCGTACGACATGCCGCTCGGCGGCGTCGGCGAGCCTGGCGTGCCGGTGATCGCGCCGGCGCTGATGAACGCGATCAACGCCGCGACGGGCAAGCGGATCCGGAGCCTGCCGCTGCGCGACCAGCTGTCGGCGCCGGTCTGATCGCTCGACGTCGGCGTGCCACGGCGATCCTCGCCGTGGCACGCCGAACGATCGCCGCGCCCGCCGGCGGCGGCGCGCCGCTTGCGCACAATCGACGGGATGACGAGCACGCCCACCGTCGATTCCCCGCAGGCCTGGCGCCGCCTCGTCGTCGCGCTCGTGCTGATGACGATCGGCTCGAGCGCGATGTACGTCGTCGCCGTCGTGCTGCCGATCGTGCAGGCCGAGTTCGGCACCGCGCGCGCCGACGCTTCGCTGCCGTACACGCTGCTGATGGTCGGCTTCGGCCTCGGCGGCGTCTTCATGGGGCGCCTCGCCGATCGCCGCGGCGTCGTCGTGCCGCTCGTGATCGGCGCCATCGGGCTCGGCCTCGGCTTTGCCGGCGCGGCCCTCGCCGGCAGCATCTGGAGCTTCGCGCTTGCGCACGGCGTCCTGCTCGGGTTGGTCGGCAGCTCGGCCAGCTTCGCACCGCTGGTGGCCGACACCGCGCTCTGGTTCGACCGCCGGCGCGGCATCGCGGTCGCGATCTGCGCGAGCGGCAACTACGTCGCCGGCGCGATCTGGCCACCGATCGTGCAGCACTTCGTCGCCAGCGTCGGCTGGCGGCAGACGTACCTCGGCCTCGCCGTGTTCACGTTCGTCACGATGATCGCGCTCGCGTTCTTCATGCGCGGTCGTGCGCCTGCGGTCGCGGCCGCCGTCGGCGCCGCGAGCCGGTCGGCCGCGCCCGAGCGCCCGTTCGGCGTCTCGAAGACGGCGGCGCAGACGCTGCTCTCGATCGCCGGCGTCGCCTGCTGCGTCGCGATGTCGATGCCGCAGGTCCACATCGTCGCCTACTGCGGCGACCTCGGCTACGGCCCCGCGCGCGGCGCGCAGATGCTCTCGCTGATGCTCGCGTGCGGCGTCGTCAGCCGGCTCGTCTCGGGGGCGATCTGCGACCGCATCGGGGGCTTGAGGACATTGCTGCTCGGCTCGGTGCTGCAGGGCACGGCGCTGCTCCTCTTCCTGCCGTTCGACTCGCTGGCGTCGCTGTTCGTCGTCTCGGCGCTGTTCGGCCTCTTCCAGGGCGGCATCGTGCCGTCGTACGCGATCATCGTGCGCGAGCACTTCCCGGCCAGCGAGGCCGGCTGGCGGACCGGGACGATCCTGATGGCGACGCTGTTCGGGATGGCGCTCGGCGGCTGGATGTCGGGCAAGGTGTTCGACCTCACCGGCTCGTACCACGCCGCGTTCCTCAACGGCATCGCCTGGAACCTGCTCAACCTGAGCATCGCCTTCTTCCTGCTGCGCGGTCACCTGGCCAAGCGCCGGCGCGCCGCCGCCGCGCTCGCCTGAGGGGCGACCTACACTCTCGCCGCCCGCGCATGACCACGCCCCCCGAGCCCGCCGACCGCGACCTCCTCGCCGACGCCGACCCTGCCGCCGCCGACCGGACGGGCGACAGCGGCGACGACGGTGCGCGCCTGCACTCGACCGGAATCGTGCCGAGCCAGGAGCTGCGCGCGATGGTGCTGCGCAAGGAGATCTTCGCGCTCGAGCCGATCGCCGACGACCAGTTCCAGCCGGCGAGCCTCGACCTGCGCCTCGGGCCGACCGCGTACCGCGTGCGCGCCAGCTTCCTGCCCGGCAAGGGGTCGGTGAAGGCCAAGCTCGACGAGTTCGCCATGCACGCGATGGACATCACCAGCGGCGGCGTCCTCGAGAAGGGCTGCGTCTACATCATCCCGCTGCTCGAAGGGCTCGACCTGCGCCACCGCACCGCGGCGATGGGCAACCCGAAGAGCTCGACCGGCCGGCTCGACGTCTTCACCCGCCTCATCACCGACGGCGGGACGGCGTTCGACCAGGTCCGCGAGCAGTACAGCGGCATGCTCTACGCCGAGGTCTCGCCGCGCACGTTCAGCGTGCTCGTGCGCAAGGGCTCGCGGCTCAGCCAGCTGCGCCTGCGCCGCGGCCGGCCGATCGCGAGCGACGGCTTCATGCGCCGTCTCCAGGAAGAGCACGGCCTCGTCCAGCTGCCCGACGACGACGACGCGCGCAGCGTCGAAATCGTCAACGGCGTTCCCGTCCGCGTCGACCTGCAGGGACGCCACTCGGGCGGGATCATCGGCTACCGCGCGAAGAGCCACGCCGGGCTGGTCGACATCGACCGCGTCGGCCACTACGCCGTCGCCGACTACTGGGAGCCGGTGCGCGCGCCCGAGCGCGGCGGCCTGATCCTCGACCCGGCCGAGTTCTACATCCTCGCGTCGCAGGAGGCGGTCCGCGTGCCGCCGGGCTATGCCGCCGAGATGATCGCGTACGACACGCTGGTCGGCGAGTTCCGCGTCCACTACGCCGGCTTCTTCGATCCCGGGTTCGGCCACGGCGAGGCGGGCGGCGAAGGCTCGCGCGCCGTGCTCGAGGTGCGCTCGTACGAGGTGCCGTTCGTCCTCGAGCACGGCCAGCTCGTCGGCCGCCTCGCGTACGAGCGGCTGACGTCGGTGCCGAACGTGCTCTACGGGCAGGGCGTGCGCTCGTCGTACCAGGGCCAGGGCATCAAGCTCAGCAAGCACTTCAAGGCGCCGTAGCGCCGCGCGGCCGCGACCGCGCTCAGCGGTCGAAGATGAAGGGCTGGCCGGCCTCGAACTCGCCGATGACGCTCTTCACGATCCGCGCGATCACCGGCTTCATCGCGTCGGGGCCCTGCCAGGTCGTGCCGACGACGTGTCCGGCGTCGTCGGTCGCGACGATGAAGCAGGTGTCGTCCTGGAACGCCGGGTCGGCGCGCAGCCGCTTGTTCAACTCGGCGACGAACGCATGCGGCTCGAGCGCGACCGGCTCGCGCGCCGGTCGGCGGAGGAGCTGCTTCCAGTGGTCGCTGCTCGCGCTCGCGGGGCGCCGTGCAGGAGCGCCGTCGCGCGTCCCGCCGACCAAGTGGGCTCGTTGCTTCGCCACAGGGAGGGCATCGTCGAGACGTGCAGGTGGCAACGGCTGTGCCTCCTGCGCGGTTCAGCGCGGTGGCGAGTCGACGCGGACGAGCCGCGTCGCGGTGCCGACGATCGTGAAGCTGCCGTCGTCGTTGACGGCGACGGGCAGGCGTGCGTGTGCGGTGCGGTACGTGCGCGTGCCGTCGGCGGCGATCTCTGCGACGATCGTGTAGCACGCGCCGGTGATCGAGCGCACTTCGAATGCAGGCACGGCGTCCTCTGGCGACGGGTCACTCGACATGGGCAGGGTTCGGAATCGTCTCCGCGTCATCGTGGTCGTCCGTCGCGCGAACGCGGCTCGAGGATCGGCCGCCCGCATTCGCCGGATGGGGGGTCGAACCCTTGGCAATCGTCGTGCACCGCCGCTGCCGCGCGGCCGCGGCCGGCGCGACGGGCACGGGCATTGCCCCTCAGCACTGCAATGCGCCTGCCGAGGCCCCGACTGTCGCTGCGTCACCGCCACGATCCGAAGCGGCGCGCGGCCGAACGCGCCGACGCGCCTGCGCCGGTGCCGCCCGGCGACGCGCCGCCGGCGCGCGAGCCCGACGACGAGCACGGGCGAGCCGAGGTCGCGGACGCCGGCTTTCGCGCGTCGTCGTACGACCTGCGGCGCGGCCTCGACGTCGTCGAGCTGCCGACGTCGCTGCCGGCCGACGTCCTCGATCGCCTGTTCAAGTCGCCAAAGCGATGAGCGGGTCGGCGCCTTTGCCGCAGCGCTCGCCGCGCCGTAGGACGGCAGCGCATTCGCCTGTCCAGCATCTTCCCGCCGGGCGCCCGCTCGCCTAAGGTCGCGGTCCGCCCCACCGCGCGAGACGACCATGCCCGCGACTTCGCAATCCGCCCATGCACGCGACCGCCGCGTCGCGACCGACGCCACCGAGCTCCTCGTCGCCGACCATCGCGAGGTGCAGCGCCTCTTCGCCGACTACCGCAAGCTCGCCGACGGCGGCGCCGACGCCGCCGAGCGGGCGCCGCTCGCCGAGGAGATCTGCACCCTGCTCACGGTGCACGCGGCGATCGAGGAGGAGATCTTCTATCCCGAGGCGCGCGCCGCCGGCGTCGAGGCCCGCCTGCTCGACGAAGCCGAAGTCGAGCACGCGGCGGCGAAGGACCTCGTCGCGCAACTGCGCGACAGCGACGCCGGCGACGCGCTCTACGATGCCCGGGTCAAGGTGCTCGGCGAGTACGTCGACCATCACGTCGGCGAGGAAGAAGGCGAGCTGTTCGCGAAGTGCCGCGCATCGGCGATGGACCTGCACGGCGTCGGCGCCCGCGTCGCGGCGCGCAAGGCCGAGCTGATGGGCGAGATGAGCGAGGGGATGGAGGTCGTCGGCTGACGCGACCGCGCGGCGGCGACGACCCGGGACGACATGACACGAAAGGAGCGACCATGAGCCTCATCAGTTTCCTGCGCGACGCCGGCGAAAAGCTGTTCAACGCGCCGAAGTCCGCGCCCGCGTCCACCGCCGCGGCACCCGCCCAGCCCGACGTCGCGGCGCTGAACGAGACGGCCAGCCAGGCGATCGAGCGCTACATCGCGTCGCAGGGACTCAAGGCCGACGGCCTCGACGTCAAATACGACGGCGCGACGCAGACCGTCACCGTCAGCGGCGTCGCTCCTGACCAGGCGACGAAGGAGAAGATCGTACTGTGCTGCGGCAACGTCTCCTCGGTCGCCAAGGTCAACGACCTCCTCACCGTCGCCGGCGGCGGCGAGCAGGAGGCGAAGTACCACGAGGTCAAGTCGGGCGACACGCTCTCGAAGATCGCCAAGGAGGCGTACGGCGATGCCAACGCGTACATGAAGATCTTCGAGGCCAACAAGCCGATGCTGTCGAATCCCGACAAGATCTATCCCGGGCAGAAGCTGCGCATTCCGCCGAAGTGACGCGCTGGCGACGACGAGGAAGAGATGGCAGACAGCGCCGCGGCGCCGACGGTCGGCAAGCGCTCGCTGAAGACCTGGATGACGCTCGTCAAGAGCGCGACGTCGTCGTGGCTCGATGACTACGCGCCGAGCATGGGGGCGGCGCTTTCCTACTACACCGTCTTCTCGCTGGCGCCGCTGCTGCTCATCGTCGTCTCGGTCGCCGGCCTCGTCTTCGGCGAGGAGGCGGTCCGGGGCGAGCTGTTCGCGCAGCTGCAGGGGCTGATGGGCGCCGACGCGGCGCAGGCGGTGCAGGGCCTGCTCGCGAGCGCGAGCAAGCCGACACACGGCGTGCTCGGCACGCTCGTCGGCGTCGCCGTCCTCGTCTTCGGCGCGACGACGGTGTTCGGCGAGCTGCAGGACGACCTCGACCGCATCTGGCGCGCGCCGGCGCGCAAGGGTGGCGGCATCTGGTCGCTGCTGCGCGCGCGGCTGCTCTCGTTCGGCATGATCCTCGCGCTCGCGTTCCTGCTGATGGTCTCGCTCGTCGTCGGCGCCGTCATCTCGGCGCTCGGCAAGTGGTGGGGGCCGTTGTTCGGCGGCTGGGAGGTGCTCGCGCAGGTGGTCAACGTCGTCGTCGGCTTCGTCCTGACGACGGCGATCTTCGCGATCATCTACAAGATGATGCCGCGCGTGCACGTACGCTGGCACGACGTCTGGATCGGCGCTCTCGTCACCGCGCTGCTGTTCACGATCGGCAAGTTCCTGATCGGTCTGTACATCGGAAAGAGCGGGGTCGCGTCGGGGTTCGGCGCGGCGGGCTCGCTCATCGTCGTCTTCATCTGGGTCTACTACTCGGCGCAGATCTTCCTGCTCGGCGCCGAGTTCACCTGGGTCTACGCGCGCACGCTCGGCTCGATGCGCGACGTCGCCGCCGCCGAGCAGGCGGCGAGCGAGAAGGCCGAGGCCGCCGAGGCGCGCGCGCCGACGCGCAGCGGCACCGGGACCGACGACGGCGTCGCCGCCAAGCCCGCCGAGCGCGGCGCGACGCCGCCGCGCGTCGCCGCAGCGGCGCCGGCGCGCAAGGCGATGCGCGACGTCGGCGCCGGCGTCGCGCTGCTGCTCGCGATGCGTTTCGTCCTTCCGCGACTGCTGCGCCGCTTCTGAAGATCGCGACCTGGAACATCAACGGCGTCAACCGCCGGCTGCCGCTCCTGCTCGAGTGGCTTGCCGAGGCGCGACCCGACGTCGTCGCGCTGCAGGAGCTGAAGGCGACCGATGCCGAGTTCCCGCGCGCGGCGATCGAGGCGGCGGGCTACGGCGCGGTCTGGCGCGGGCAGCGGACGTGGCACGGC
>Ga0207703_10001425_pt1 | contig 21819 bp, 18 predicted proteins | sample KBSSwiS12_FD_184304 | JGI IMG/M metagenome (GOLD analysis project Ga0207703, IMG submission 184304) | Switchgrass rhizosphere microbial communities from Kellogg Biological Station, Michigan, USA - KBS Switchgrass S1-2 (SPAdes) (version 2) | ecosystem: Host-associated > Plants > Roots >...
TGTCGGCCTGGACCTGCAATGGGCGCGCGGCACGCCTACCTGCAGGTCCAGGCCGACAACACGGGTGCCCGCAGCCTCTACCGGGACTTCGGCTTCACTGAGCAGTACGTCTACTGGTATCGCGGCCGGGAAGGGGAGCGGCATTGAGCACGGCGACCCTGATGGGGCTCGTGCGCGAGCTTGCGCGGAGCTGCCGCGCGAACGGCGATCGCATCGCGGTGGCGGAATCCTGCACCGGCGGTGGGCTCGCCGCCGCGATGACCAGCGTCGCGGGAAGCTCCGACTGGTTCGACCGCGGCTTCGTCACGTATTCGAACGAGGCCAAGCAGGACATGGTGGGCGTGTCCGTCGCGACGCTGAGGCGCCATGGCGCGGTGAGCGAGGCGGTCGCGAAGGAGATGGCCCGGGGCGCCATCGAGGAAAGCCGCGCCACGCGTTCGGCGGCGATCACCGGAATCGCCGGTCCCGGCGGCGGCTCGCCGGGGAAACCGGTGGGCCTCGTGTGGATCGCCTGGGCCCGGAAGGGGCAGGTCCGCGCCCGGCAGTTCCACTTCAAGGGGGGGCGGGCGGCCGTCCGGCGCCAGTCGGTGCAGGCCGCCCTGGAGGGACTCCTCGACAAGGGGTAGTTGACAGCCAGAACGATCGTTCTGTAGCCTACCGAACATTCGTTCTGTCATCGGGTCCCGTCCCATGGCGTTGAATCTTTCGAAGGGCCAGCGCGACGTCGAGTACCTGGAGAGGCTCCAGGACTATTACGCCGAGCACAAGGTCATCCCGTCGTACTCGGTGCTCGCCACCCTCTGGGGCGTGTCGGCCAAGTCGTGGGTGGCCGAATGCGTGAAGCGCTTCGAGGAGGCCGGTTACCTCGACTGGACCCCGGACAAGCAGCTCAAGCCCGGCCGGCGCTTCTTCGAGCGCCGGGTGGCGGAGGCATCCGTCCAGGCGGGCATGCCGAATGCCGCGGTGTCGGAAGGCTACGACTTCGTCTCGTCCCTGGACGAGATGCTGGTCCGCATCCCTTCCAGGACCGTGCTGGTCCGGGTGAAGGGCGATTCGATGATCGACGCGGGCATCCGCGAAGGCGACCACCTGGTGGTGGAGAAGCAGCCCCACGCGAACGTGGGCGAGATCGTCGTCGCCATCGTCGACAACGAGTTCACCGTGAAATACCTCGAGCGGGAAAAGGGCGCCTTCGTCCTCCGACCCGCCAACAAGGCCTATCCGGTCATTCGCCCGAGGGGGCGGCTGGAGATCTTCGGGGTGGTGGCGGGCCTGGCCCGCCGAACCCGGTAGCTCATTTGATGAGCCTGGAGCCAGGTAGTCTCGCAACCGTCACCACGAAAAATTAAGGGATAATTCAAATGCTCAAAGTCATCTCCAGCACCACCTCCGAAGCCCCCAAGATGGACGAGAACAAGGCCAAGGCGCTCGCGGCCGCCCTTTCCCAGATCGAGAAGCAGTTCGGCAAGGGCTCGATCATGAAGATGGGCGACGCGGACATCGACCGCGGCATCGAGGTCGTGTCCACCGGCTCCCTCGGCCTCGACATGGCGCTCGGCGTGGGAGGCCTTCCGCGCGGCCGCATCGTCGAGATCTACGGCCCGGAGTCCTCCGGCAAGACCACGCTCACGCTCCAGGTCATTGCCAACGTCCAGAAGCTCGGCGGCACCGCCGCCTTCATCGACGCGGAGCACGCGCTCGACCCGCAGTACGCGCAGCGCCTCGGCGTCGACACGTCGGAGCTGCTGCTCTCGCAGCCCGACAACGGCGAGCAGGCGCTCGAGATCGCCGACATGCTGGTGCGCTCGGGCTCGGTCGACTGCGTCGTGGTCGACTCCGTGGCTGCCCTCACCCCCAAGGCCGAGATCGAGGGCGAGATGGGCGAGCCCCAGATGGGCCTGCAGGCGCGCCTCATGAGCCAGGCGCTTCGCAAGCTCACCGCCAACATCAAGCGTTCCAACACCCTGGTCATCTTCATCAACCAGATCCGCATGAAGATCGGCGTGATGTTCGGCAACCCGGAGACCACCACCGGCGGCAATGCGCTCAAGTTCTACGCGTCGGTCCGCATGGACATCCGCCGCATCGGCTCGATCAAGAAGGGCGAAGAGGTGATCGGCAACGAGACGCGCGTGAAGGTGGTGAAGAACAAGGTGGCACCCCCCTTCAAGGCCGCGGAGTTCGACATCCTCTACAACGAGGGTATCTCCCGCGAGGGCGAGATCATCGAGCTGGGCGTGCTCCACCGCATCGTGGAGAAGTCCGGCGCCTGGTACGCCTACAACGGCGAGAAGATCGGCCAGGGCAAGGACAACACGCGCGAGTTCCTCCGCGACAACCCCGATGTCGCCCGCGAGATCGAGCAGAAGATCCGCGAGGCCGTCGGTGTCGCCGGCGGCATGCCGAATTCCGCCGAAGCGGCGGAAGCCGACTGACCGCAAGCTTTCTTCGTCGTAGCCGACCCGCGCATGGCCTGGGCATTCATGGCCAAGACCGAGCCTTCGTTGCGTGCCCGGGCCATGCGTTTTCTTGCGCGGCGTGAGCACTCGCGCGAGGAGCTGCGGCGCAAGCTGGCGGCGCGGGCGGGGGAGGGCGACGACGTCGAGGCGATCCTGGACGACCTCGCCAATCGCGGCTGGCTCTCGGATGCGCGCTTCGCGGAGATCTCGATCCGCTCCAAGGCCGGGCGCTACGGACCCGTGAAGCTCGCGCACGCGCTGCGCTCGAAGGGCGTGGACGAAGAGGCGATCGCCGCGGGATTTCGGGCGGCGGGCGCCGACGGCGCCTCGCACGTCGAGGCGGTGTGGGCAACACGATTCAAGGCAGTGCCCGTGGACGAGCGCGAGCGCGGCCGGCAGGTTCGCTTCCTGCAGGCCCGCGGGTTCCGGCTGGACGAGGTCCTGCAGTTCCTTCGACGGATGGAAAGGGAAAAACCATGAGCTATCGCACCCAGAACGTGATCGCCCTCGTGGCGGTGGCGCTCGTGTTCCTCCTCAACGCGGCGCTCTAGCACCGTGGGCCACGACCTCGCGTCTCGCATCGCGCGCTTCCGCGCGCTCCACGCGAGCGGCATCTTCGTGATCGCCAACGCGTGGGACGCGGGCTCGGCTCGCGTGCTCGCCGGCCTGGGGTTCGAAGCGATCGCCACCTCGAGCGGCGCCATGGCGAACACGCTGGGCCGCACCGACGGCCACGTGACTCGCGAGGAGGCCATCGAGCACGGGCGCTCCCTCGTCGAAGCGGTGGAAGTGCCCGTCGCCGCGGACCTCGAGAATGGATTTGGCGAAAAGCCCGAGGAGGCGGCTCTCACCATCCGCCGCGCGATCGCCGCCGGGCTCGCCGGCGGTTCCATCGAGGATTTCTCGGGCGACGAGTCGAAGGCGATCTATCCCGTCTCGCTCGCCGCGGAGCGCGTGCAGGCGGCCGCGGATGCCGCGCGCGCCTCCGGCTTCGTGCTCACGGCGCGCGCGGAAAACTTCCTCCACGGACGCGCGGACCTCGACGACACCATCCTGCGATTGCAGGCCTTCGAGAAGGCCGGCGCGGACGTCCTCTTCGCCCCCGGCCTGCCGTCGCTCGACGCGGTGCGGACTGTCTGCGCCTCGGTTTCGAAGCCGGTGAATTTCATGGTCGCGATCCGAGGCAAGTCGTTCTCGATGGCGCAGCTCGCCGCCGCCGGCGTGCGCCGTGTGAGCGTGGCTACCTCGTTCTATCGCGCGGCCATGGGCGGGTTGATGGCCGCGGCGCGGGAGATCAAGGAGTCGGGCACATTCAATTACCTCGACACCGCGGCCCCCGGCGCGGAGGTGGCCCGGTTCATGCGGAAGGAGTAGGGAACGACGTAACCCTTTGGTATCCTTGTGGTTTGCCTCGCGCGTTGGCGCCGGGCGCACGCACGCCTCGCAAGGCCATGAAAACCAAAGAGATTCGCCAGAAGTTCGTCGACTACTTCGCCTCGAAGGGGCACCAGCCCGTGCCCTCGAGCTCGCTCGTGCCCGGCGAGGACCCCACGCTCCTCTTCACCAATGCGGGAATGAACCAGTTCAAGGACGTCTTCCTCGGCATCGAGAAGCGTCCTTACGTGCGTGCAGTCACAGCGCAGAAGTGCGTTCGCGCGGGCGGCAAGCACAACGACCTCGAGAACGTGGGCTACACCGCGCGGCACCACACGTTCTTCGAGATGCTCGGCAACTTCAGCTTCGGCGACTACTTCAAGCGCGACGCGATCCGCTACGCGTGGGAGCTCCTCACGGACCACTACGGTCTGCCGAAGGACAAGCTCTGGACCACCGTCTACCACACCGACGACGAGGCCTTCGAGATCTGGACGAAGGAGATCGGCGTGCCGAAGGAGCGCTGCATCCGCATCGGCGACAAGCCCGGCGGGCGCAAGTACGAGAGCGACAACTTCTGGCAGATGGGCGACACCGGGCCCTGCGGTCCGTGCAGCGAGATCTTCTACGACCACGGGCCGGACGTGGCGGGCGGCCCTCCCGGCTCGCCTGGCCAGGACGGCGACCGCTACATCGAGATCTGGAACCTGGTGTTCATGCAGTTCAACCGCGACGCGGCCGGCACGCTCAACCCGCTGCCGAAGCCTTCGGTCGACACCGGCATGGGCCTCGAGCGGCTCACCGCGGTGCTGCAGCACGTGCACTCCAACTACGAGATCGACCTCTTCCAGTCGCTCATCAAGGCGGCCGCGCGGGTGACGGGCGCCGGCGACCTCGAGTCGCCGTCGCTGCGGGTGATCGCGGACCACATCCGCGCCTGCGGCTTCCTCGTCTCAGACGGCGTCATCCCGAGCAACGAGGGCCGCGGCTACGTGCTGCGCCGCATCGCGCGCCGCGCCATGCGCCATGGCTACAAGCTGGGCCAGAAGAAGCCCTTCTTCTACAAGCTGGTGGCGGACCTGGTGCGCGAGATGGGCGAGGCCTATCCGGACCTCGCGAAGAACGAGCAGCGCGTGACGGGCACGTTGCGCCAGGAGGAGGAGCGCTTCGCCGAGACGCTCGAGACCGGCATGGCGATCCTCGAGACCGCGCTCGCGAAAAACGCGAAGCGCCTCGACGGCGCCACCGCGTTCAAGCTCTACGACACGTTCGGGTTCCCGGTCGACCTCACCGCCGACATCGGGCGCGAGCGCGGTTTCGACATCGACATGCCGGCATTCGACGCTGCGATGTCGGCGCAGCAGGAGCGCTCGCGCTCCGCTTCCAGGTTCAAGGCGGGCGAGAAGCTCGAGTACACCGGCGTGAAGACGGGCTTTCGTGGCTACGACACGCTTTCGGAAGAAGGCCGCGTGACCGCGCTCTACCGCGAAGGCACACCGGTCGAGCGCCTCTCCACCGGCGAGGAAGGCATCGTCGTCCTCGACAAGACGCCCTTCTACGCGGAGTCCGGCGGCCAGGTGGGCGATCGCGGCGAGCTCTCGAAGGGTGGGGTCTGCCTCACGCTCTTCGAGGTGCAGGACACGCAGAAGATCCAGCCGGAAGTCTTCGGCCACCAGGGCATCGTGAAGAACGGCGAGCTCGCCGTGGGCGACACGGTCGCCGCGCAAGTCGACCTCGACAAGCGCATGCGCACCGTGCGCCACCACTCCGCCACGCACCTCATGCACAAGGCGCTGCGCGAGGTGCTCGGCGGCCACGTGCAGCAGAAGGGCTCGCTGGTCGACGAGGACAAGACGCGCTTCGACTTCAGCCACAACTCGCCGATGACGCGGGACGAGGTCCGCCAGGTCGAGTCGATCGTGAACGCGGAGATCCTGCGCAACGAGGCGACCAGCGCACGCGTGATGGCCATCGACGACGCGCAGAAGCTGGGCGCGATGATGCTCTTCGGGGAAAAGTACGGCGACGAGGTCCGCGTGCTCGACATCGGCAGCTCGCGCGAGCTCTGCGGCGGCACGCACGTGGCGCGCACCGGCGACATCGGCCCGTTCCGCATCACCTCGGAAGGCGGCGTGGCCGCGGGCATCCGCCGCGTGGAGGCGATCGCCGGCACCGTGGCGCTCGCGTTCGCACGCGAGGAATCCGACCGGCTCGCGCGCGTGGCCGAGACGCTCAAGGCGCAGCCCGCCGAAGTCGAGGCCAAGCTCGCGCAGGCGCTCGACAACGCGCGCTCGCTGGAGAAGGAGCTCGCGCGCCTCAAGGTCAAGATGGCCACCTCGCAGGGCCAGGACCTCGCGAGCTCCGCCGTGGACGTGAAAGGCGTGAAGGTCCTCGCGGTGAACCTCGAGGGCGCGGACGTGAAGACGCTGCGCGACACCCTCGACAAGCTCAAGGACAAGTTGAAGTCGAGCGCCATCGTGCTGGCGAGTTCCGAAGGCGAGAAGGTGAGCCTCATCGCGGGCGTGACCCAGGACCTCATCGCCAAGGTGAAGGCCGGCGAGCTGGTGAACTTCGTCGCCTCGCAGGTCGGCGGCAAGGGCGGCGGCCGTGCCGACATGGCGCAGGCCGGCGGAACCGACTCCAAGGCATTGCCCAAGGCGCTCGCGTCCGTCGAGCAGTGGGTGGCCGAGCGGCTGTAAGTTGAGCCTCGAGACGTTCTCCTTCTGCCCGCGCTGCGGCAAGGCGCTGGCCGACCGCCCGATCACCGACATCGAGGGCGTCACCTCCACGCGCCGCGCGTGCGAGGCGGCGTGCGGCTACGTGCAGTGGAAGAACCCGGTGCCGGTCGTGGGTGCGCTGGTCGAGCACGAGGGCGACATCGTCCTCGCGCGCAACGTGGCGTGGCCCGAGAAGTTCTTCGCGCTGGTGACGGGATACCTCGAGTCGAACGAGGACCCGCGCGGCGCCATCGCGCGCGAGGTGAAGGAGGAGATCGGCCTCGACGTGCAGGAGATGCACCTCATCGGCAACTACATCTTCGAGCTCAAGAACGAGGTGGTGATGTGCTACCACGCGATCGCCACCGGGACGATCACGCTCGGCAAGGAGATCGTGGAGACCCGCCGCTTCAAGCCGCGGGAGCTCAGGCCCTGGCGCCGCGGCACGGGGCTGGCGATCGCCGACTGGATGCGCGCGCGCAGCCTGCCATTCGAGTGGCTCGAGCGCCCGCCGCTCAAGGTCGCGACGGAAAAGACGTGAGCGACGCCCGCGCCCGCGTCACCGACTACCTCCGCAGCGCCGGCCTCGAGTCCCTCATGGGGCGCGAGAACGACGTCGAGCGTGCGGTGCGCGACCTGGTGGAGGCGATGGGCGAGAAGGTGGCCATCGGCGACGACGCGTCGCTCTACCGCTACCAGGTGCCGATGCTTTCCGAGGACGGCACGTGCTCGGTCGTGAACGAGATGGCGCCGGTTCCCTATGACCTCGCCCCGATCCTGGGCGGGCGCAACGAGCAGACGACGCGGCGCCTGGCGCTGCTCGAGCGGCTGGTCGAGCGCGTGCAGGAGACGACGGGCGCGGAGTGGGTCGGGATCTACCAGCGGCGCCGGAACGCGCAGGGCATTCCGGTGCTGGTGAAGCTCGCGTACGTGGGACGCCCCAGCCGCGCGGAGTTCCCGCTCACCCAGGAGTTCGCCGAGCGCAGCACCAACAGCACCGTGGGCCTCACCGGGCGCGCCACCGTGATCGACGACGTCGCGCGCCACGTGGAGGCGGGCGGGGGCTTCTACGTGTGCGACGACGGCGTGCAGTCGGAGGCGTGCGTGCCGATCCTCGACGCGGCGCGCAATGTCATCGGCATCGTGGATGCCGAGGCGAACCCGAAGGGCTTCTTCGGCGCCGAGCGCCTCGTCGTGATCGCGGCGCTCGCGATCACGGCGGCCGCCACGCTGCCCTAGCCCTTCTTGCGGGGCGGCATGAGGTCGGTGATCGTGCCCTCGACCATCTCGGCGGAGAAGTAGAGCGTCTCCGACAGCGTCGGGTGCGCATGGACGGTGAGCCCGAGGTCCTCGGCGTCCGCGCCCATCTCGAGCGCGAGAACCGCTTCGGCGATGAGCTCCCCCGCGTTCACGCCGACGATGCCGGCCCCGAGGACGCGTCTCGTTCCCTTCTCGTAGATCACCTTCGTGAGTCCCTCGCCGCGGCCCATGCTGAGCGCACGCCCGCTGGCCGCCCAGGGAATCGCCGCCTTTTCGTACTCGATGCCCTGCGCCTTCGCTTCCGGCTCCGAAAGGCCCATCCAGGCGACTTCCGGGTCGGTGTAGGCGACGCTGGGAATGGTGCGCGCCTCCCAGGCGTGGTGGGCCATGCCGGCGATCACTTCCGCGGCGAGCTTGCCCTCGTGCGAAGCCTTGTGCGCGAGCATGGGCTCGCCAACGATGTCGCCAATGGCGAAGATGTGCGGCACGTTGGTTCGCATTTGCCGGTCCACGGGGATCCAGCCGCGCTCGTTCACGTGAACGCCCGCCTTGTCGGCGTCGATGTTCTTGCCGTTCGGCCGGCGCCCCACGGCGAGCAGGATGCGGTCGTAGGTTTCAGGCGCGGGTCCCGCGCCGCCGTCGGCGGCCTCGAAGTGCGCGGTGAGCCCCTTCGGGCCCGCCTCGATGCGCGCGACCTTGGTGCCCAGCATGATCTTCTCGTAGCGTTTCTCGATCCGCCGGGCGAGGGGCTTCACGATGTCGGGATCCGCGCCCGGGATGAGCCGGTCCATGAACTCCACGACGCTCACCTTCGAGCCGAGCGCGTCGTACACCGTCGCCATCTCGAGGCCGATGATGCCGCCGCCGATGATGAGGAGGCGCTTCGGCACGTCGGTGAGCTCCAGCGCGCCGGTGGAATCCATGAGGCGCTTGTCGTCGTACGGGAATCCCGGGATCTTTGCCGACTGCGATCCCGCGGCGATGATGCAATTGTCGAAGGAAACCACCTTGCGGCCTTCATTGCCCTCGACCTCGAGCGTCTGCGGCGACGTGAACCGGCCCTTGCCCTGCACGATCGTCACCTTGCGCAGCTTGGCAAGGCTCGCGAGCCCACCGGTAAGCTTGGCGACCACGTCGCCCTTGAATTTGCGCAGGCCCGCCACGTCGATGCGCGGCTTGCCGAAGGCGAGCCCGATGTGCTCGCCTTCTTCGGCGTCGGTGATGATCTTCGCCGCGTGCAGCAGCGCCTTGGACGGGATGCAGCCCACGTTGAGGCAGACGCCGCCGATGATCGGATAGCGCTCGACCAGCACGACCTTCTTGCCGAGGTCGGCGGCGCGGAATGCGGCGGTGTATCCGCCGGGGCCCGAGCCCAGCACCAGCACGTCGGCATGCAGGTCGGCATCGAGGCTCGCGAGCGTCGAGTTGAGCGCCTGGCGCACGCTCTGGCCCTCCGAGCGGCCGCTCGTGGGCGCGGCCGGTGCGGCGGCCGCAGCCTGCGCAGCCGCGGGGGCCGCTGCGGCGGGCTTGGGCGCTGACGCATCAGCGCCTTCCGCTTCCAGCGTGCAGATGAGGGTGCCCTGCGACACCTTGTCGCCCACCTTCACGCGGATGTCCTTCACCACGCCCGACTGAGGCGCCGGCACTTCCATCGTCGCCTTGTCGCTCTCCAGCGTGACGAGCGAGTCGTCCTTCTTCACCGAGTCCCCCGGTTTCACCAGGATCTCGATGACGGGCACGTCCTTGAAGTCCCCGATGTCGGGGACCTTGATCTCGATGGCGGCCATTAGAGGACGCTCCGGCGGAGGTCGGCGATGACCTGGGCGAGGTAGCCGGTGAACCGCGCGCCCAACGCGCCGTCCACCACGCGGTGATCGTAGGAGAGCGACAGCGGCATCATCAGCCGCGGCACGAACTCCTTGCCGTTCCACACGGGCTTCATGCCCGCCTTCGACACGCCGAGGATCGCGACTTCGGGCGCGTTCACGATCGGCGTGAACGCGGTGCCGCCGATGCCGCCCAGCGAAGATATCGAGAAGGTCCCACCTTGCATGTCGGCGGGTCCGAGCTTGCCCTCGCGGGCCTTCGCGGCGAGCTCCGAGGTCTCCCTCGCGATCTCGACGACGCCCTTCTGGTCCGCGCCCTTGATCACCGGGACGACGAGCCCGTTGGGCGTGTCCGCGGCGAAGCCGATGTTCCAGTAGCTCTTGAGGATGAGGTTGTCGCCGTCGAGGGAGCTATTGAGCGTCGGGTATTTCTTGAGCGCGGCGACCACCGCCTTGATGAGGAAGGCGAGCGGCGTCACCTTGATGCCGGCCTTGGCGTTCTCGTCGTTCACCTTCGCGCGGAAGGCCTCGAGGTCGGTGATGTCGGCCTCGTCGAACTGCGTGACGTGCGGGATCATCACCCAGTTGCGCGCGAGCGCGGGCCCCGAGATCTTCTGGATGCGCGAGAGCGGCTTCGCCTCGACCGGGCCGAACTTGGCGAAGTCCACCTTCGGCCACGCCGGCAGGCCGAGATCGGAGAGGCCGCCACCGCCGCCGCGCGCGGCGGCGGGTGCGCCGCCGCCCGCGAGGGATTGCTTCACGAAGTTCTGGATGTCTTCCTTCAGGATGCGTGCCTTGGGCCCGGTGCCTGGCACGCGGCCGAGGTCCACGCCCAGCTCGCGCGCGAAGCGGCGAACGCCGGGGCTCGCATGCGCGGGTACGGAACCGCCGTGCATGTCGACCGACGGCAGCGTGGCCGAGGCCGGCGCGGGCGCGGCAGCCGCAGGGGCGGGCGCCGAAACCGGCGGCGCGGGCGGCGGTGCGGGCTTCGCGGGCGCCGATGCGGCCGGGGCGGGCGAGGGTACCGCCTTCTGCGCGGGCGCGGGCGCGGGAGCCGGTTTCGCGTCGCCGCCCTCGAGCACCAGGATCGCCGTGCCCTCGCTCACCTTGTCGCCGATCTTGACCCGCAGCTCCTTCACGGTGCCGGCCTGGGGCGCGGGCACTTCCATCGTCGCCTTGTCGCTCTCGAGCGTGACGAGCGAGTCGTCCTTCTTCACCGTGTCGCCGGGCTTCACCAGGAGCTCGATCACGGGCACGTCCTTGAAGTCCCCGATGTCGGGAACCTTGACTTCGATAGCGGCCAACTTCTTCTCCTCGTTATGGGTCCTTCCCGGCACGTCGTCAGACGGTCCAGGGCGCGGGCTTCTCCGTATCGATGCCGTACTTCCTGATCGCTTCGGCCACCTTCGCGGCGGGAACCTCGCCGTCCTCGGCGAGCGCCTTCAGCGCCGCGACCGCGACGTAGAAGCGATTCACCTCGAAGAACCGGCGCAGGTTCTCGCGGGAATCGCTGCGGCCGAAGCCGTCGGTGCCGAGCACCTTGTAGCGTCGCGGCACGAACTCGCGGATCTGGCCGGCGAAGTTGCGCACGTAGTCGGTGGACGCGATGACCGGGCCCTGCGTTCCGGCGAGGCACTGCTCCACGTGCGAGACGCGCGGCTTCTCGGTCGGGTGGAGCAGGTTCCAGCGCGCGGTGGCGATGCCGTCGCGGTGCAGCTCGTTGAAGCTGGGGCAACTCCACACGTCGCAGGCCACGCCCCAGTCCTTCTTGAGGAGCTCGCCGCCCGCGATGACCTCGCGCAGGATCGTGCCCGAGCCCAGCAGCTGCACGCGCGGTCCTTTCGCTGCGCCACCGTCTATCAGCTTGTACATCCCCTTGAGGATTCCCTCCCGCGCGCCCTCGGGCATGCCGGGTTGCGGGTAGTTCTCGTTCATCAGGGTGATGTAGTAGAAAACGTCCTCCTGGTTCTCCACCATGCGGCGCAGGCCATCCTGGACGATCACCGCGACCTCATGCGAGAACGTGGGATCGTAGGAGAGGCAGTTCGGGATCACCGAGGAGAGGATCTGGCTGTTGCCGTCCTCGTGCTGCAGTCCCTCGCCGTTGAGCGTCGTGCGCCCGGCGGTGCCGCCCAGCAGGAAGCCGCGCGCGCGCAAATCGCCCGCCGCCCACACCAGGTCGCCGACGCGCTGCAGGCCGAACATCGAATAGAAGATGTAGAACGGGATCATCGGCATGTTGCTGTTGGCGTACGACGTCGACGCCGCGAGCCACGAGCAGGTCGCGCCCGCCTCGTTGATGCCCTCCTGCAGGATCTGCCCGTTCTTGTCCTCCTTGTAGAACATCAGCTGGTCGCTGTCCTCCGGCTCGTAGAGCTGGCCCAGCTGCGAGTAGATGCCGAGCTGGCGGAAGAGCCCTTCCATGCCGAAGGTGCGCGACTCGTCGGGCACGATGGGCACCACGTTCTTGCCGAGGTTCTTGTCCTTCACCAGCGCGGTGAGCATGCGCACGAAGGCCATGGTGGTCGAGATCTCGCGGCCCTCGGCGGTCGGGTCGAGCAGCGCCTTGAAGGTCTCGAGCTTCGGCGCCTCGAGCTTGACCGTGGTCTTGCGACGGCGTTGCGGCAGCGAACCGCCGCGCTGCGCGCGCAGCTCCTTCAGGTACTTCATCTCCGGCGAGTCGTCGGCCGGCTTGAAGTACGGGATGTCGGCGAGCTTGTCGTCGGGGATCGGCACGTTGAAGCGGTCGCGGAAGTGCCTCAGCGCCTCGATGGGCATCTTCTTCTGCTGGTGCGCGATGTTCTTGCCTTCGCCCACCGCGCCCATGCCGTAGCCCTTCACGGTCTTCGCGAGGATCACCGTCGGCTGGCCCTTGTGCTTCACCGCCGCCGCGTACGCGGCGTAGACCTTGTGCGGATCGTGGCCGCCGCGGTTGAGGCGCCAGATGTCCTCGTCGGACATGTTGGCGACGCGCGCCTTGAGCTCGGGATACTTGCCGAAGAAATGCTCGCGCACGTATCCGCCGTCGCGGCTCTTGAACTTCTGGTACTCGCCGTCGACCGCTTCTTCCATGCGCTTGAGCAGCAGGCCGTCGTTGTCGCGCGCGAGCAGCGGATCCCAGTACGAGCCCCAGATCACCTTGATCACGTTCCAGCCCGCGCCGCGGAAGTCGGCCTCGAGCTCCTGGATGATCTTGCCGTTGCCGCGCACGGGGCCATCGAGGCGCTGCAGGTTGCAGTTGATGACGAAGACCAGGTTGTCGAGGTTCTCGCGCGCGGCCATGCCGATGGCGCCGAGGGATTCCGGCTCGTCCATCTCGCCGTCGCCCATGAACGCCCAGACCTTGCGGTCGGTCGTCTTCGCGAGGCCGCGGTCGTTGAGGTAGTGGAGGAAGCGCGCCTGGTAGATCGCCTGGATGGGGCCGAGGCCCATCGACACCGTCGGGAACTGCCAGAAGTCCGGCATGAGCCACGGGTGCGGGTACGAGGCAATGCCCTTGCCGTCGACTTCCTGGCGGAAGTTGTCGAGCTGCGCCTCGGTGAGTCGGCCGTCGAGGAACGCGCGCGCGTAAACGCCCGGCGACGAATGGCCCTGCATGTAGATGAGGTCGCCGCCGTGCTTGTCGGAAGGCGCGTTCCAGAAATGGTTGAAGCCCACGTCATACAGCGTGGCGGCGGAAGCGAAGCTCGCGATGTGCCCGCCCAGCTCGAGGTCCTTCTTGCCCGCGCGCAGCACCATCGCGACCGCGTTCCATCGCACGTAGGAGCGAAGGCGCGCCTCGATGGCGGCGTCGCCGGGCATGCGCTCCTCCAGGTGCGGAGGAATCGTGTTGATGTACGCGGTCTGCGCGCGATAGGGCAGGTACGCGCCCGAGCGCCGCGCCTTGTCGACGAGCTGCTCGAGGATGAAGTGGGCGCGTTCCGGTCCCTCGATCTCGAGCACGGCCTCGAGCGAGTCGACCCATTCTCGGGTCTCCAGCGGATCGATGTCTTGAAGGCGTTCCATGGTTTGCCTCGGGGGAATTTCCTGAAGAGGGGAAGGTCGGCGACGAAAGAGCGGGCCGTTTTGGGGTCAATCGTATAATGATTGAGTTAGGGGGGGAAAGCGGCGCCGGCGCCGCGGTCCCGTGCGGGGAAACCGGGGGAATCCGCCCCAAAAATCAGGTACATCGGGGCGGAAGCGGGATCGTTTCTTAAAAAACCGTTTTAAGTTACTATAAAACCGAGTCTTTGCGGTCAGGGGACGCGTCGATAACAAGCCGGGACAACAAGCCGGAAACGGGATGAAACAACAGGCGCACGGCACAGGGCGGGGACGCCCATGAATCTTTCGCAGTCGCTCCAGTCGGCGAGCCTGACGGACCCCGGCCGCGTGCGCGACCACAACGAGGATTGCATCGAGTCGCGCCCGGAGATCGGGTTGTTCGTCCTGGCCGACGGCATGGGCGGATACAACGCGGGCGAGGTGGCGAGCGGCATGGCGACCTCGCTCATCTCCGACGGGCTGCAGGAAGCGTGGAACCCGGGGGACGTCCAGCGGTTGTCGCGCGAGGAGGCGAAGGCGCTCTCGGAGAAGCTCATCCGCGAGCAGATCGGGCGCGCGAACAACGCCATCTTCACCACCTCGCAGAACAACCCGGAATGCGCCGGGATGGGCACGACGCTGGTCGTCTGCCTCTTCTACGACAACTTCCTCACGGTGGCCCACATCGGCGACTCGCGGCTCTACCGGTTGCGCGGCGAGACGATGGAGCAGGTGACGCGCGACCACTCGTTGTTGCAGGAGCAGCTCGACTCCGGGCTCATCACGCCGGAGGAGGCGAAGCTGTCGCAGAACAAGAACCTGGTCACGCGGGCCCTCGGCATCGATCCCACGGTGGACGCCGAGATCCACGTGTACGAGACGCAGACCGACGACAGCTACGTCCTGTGCTCGGACGGGTTGTCGGACATGGTGGAGGACGAGGAGATCCGGTTGACGATGATCACCCTCAAGCAGAACCCGAACCTGACGGTTCAGCAGCTCATCCAGGCGGCCAACGACAACGGCGGCCGTGACAACATCTCGGCGATGCTCATCCGCGTCGCCGAGCCGTACGGGGTGCCGCGCGGCTGGCTTGCGCGATTCAAGGCACTATTCCGGTAATACAAGGACAACGACCATGGCGAAGCTCATCCTCAGCGTCGACGGACAAGTGCTCAAGGAGTTCAACCTCTCCAAGGAGCGCACCCTGATCGGCCGCAAAGCCCACAACGACATCCAGATCGACAACCTTGCGGTGAGCGGCGAACACGCGGCGATCATCACCATCCTCAACGACTCGTTCATCGAGGACCTGGGCTCGACGAACGGCACCATGGTCAACGGCAAGCCGATCAAGAAGCACTTCCTGCAGAACAACGACGTGGTGGAGATCGGCAAGCACAAGCTCAAGTACTTCAACGACGCCCCGGCCCAGGCGAGTGCTGCGGACTTCGAGAAGACGATGATCATCCGCAACCCGGCGAAGGCCGCGCCCCCGCCGCCCAAGCCCGCGGACTCCGGCCTCGGCGAGACGGTGACCAACCTCAAGCCCGGCAGCGACGCGACCCGCCCGGTCCCGGCGGCCGAGGCGACCGCGCCGCCCAAGCCCGCCCCGGCCGCCGAGACGACCGCGACCTCCAAGCCCACCGCCCCGCCGCCGCCCCCGGCGCCCAAGGCCGAGCCGGAACCGGCGCCCACGGGCGCGGGCGGAGCGCCGCTGCGGGAGGCCGCAATCCAGGTCCTCTCGGGTGCCGCCGCCGGCCGCACGCTGGACCTCACCAAGAACCTCACCACGATCGGCAAGCCCGGCCTGCAGGTCGCGGTGATCACCAAGCGCCCCAACGGCTACTTCATCACCCACGTGGAAGGCGCCACGTACCCGACCCTGAACGGCGCCTCCCTGGGCGCGCAGGCCCATCCGCTCAACGACCACGACCTCATCGAGATCGCGGGCGTCAAGATGGAGTTCTTCTACAAGCCATGAGGCTTGTGGCGCGCCGCGGAGTGCCGCGGACGCCGCCCTTCCGGCAGCGCGATTCCGCAGCGCCAATTCTGTGGAATCGCGCACACTCGCCGTGGTAACGTTTCTCGGATAATGGATCGGGTGACCGTACTCCATCGAGATCGCAGCCACAGCGACGCCGGCAGCGGCCCGGAGGTATCGGTCGTCCCCGGACAGCAGGCGATGAAGATCAGGGTGCTGGGTTGCAGTGGCGGGATCGGCGGGGCGCTGCGCACGACCGCGCTGCTCGTCGATGACGACATCCTCATCGACGCGGGTACCGGCGTGGGCGACCTCTCGCTGGAAAGCCTCGCGCGCATCGACCACATCTTCGTTACGCACTCGCACCTGGACCACGTGACCAGCATCCCCTTCCTGGTGGATACGGTGTGCTGGATGCGGGCGAGCCCCCTCGTGGTCTACGGGATCAAGGAAGTGCTGGACATCCTGAAGGCGCACCTCTTCAACTGGAAGATCTGGCCGGACTTCACCCAGATCCCGGACGCGGACAAGCCCTTCATGGTTTACCGGGAGATCAGGGTGGGCGAGACCGTGGAGATCCGCGGGCGCAAGTTCACGGCGATCCCGGCCAACCACACCGTTCCGGCCGTAGGCTATTCGGTCCAGGGCAGCCGCAATTCCCTGATTTTCACCGGCGATACGTGTATCAATGACGGGTTGTGGAAGGTCGTCAATTCCACCCGCAACCTCAAGTACCTGATCATCGAGACCGCGTTCTCCAACAAGGAGCGCGACATCGCCATTGCCTCGAAGCACCTGTGCCCCCAGATGCTCGCCGAGGAGCTGGAGAAGATGCGCGCCGAGCCCGAGGTGTTCATCACCCACCTCAAGCCGGGGGAAGGCGCCCTCACGATGAAGGAAGTGACGCAGGCGGCGGGCCGGTGGCGGCCGCGCATGCTGGAAAACAACCAGGAATTCTCCTTGTAGTGCCTAACAGGAAGCAGGTGCAACCATGAGCGCAGTCCTCGAAACCAAGGTCTCCAGCAGCGCCGGCGGCGCCGACATGGCGACGAAGCTCGCCTTCTCGAAGAAGCTGCAGGCCGTCACCAACCGCATCCACTCCACGCAGAACGTCGACGAGATCATCCTCGACGTCTCGCGCGACATCTGCCAGCTGTTCGAGGCCGACCGGATGACGGTGTACATCACCAGCGAGGACGGAGGCTCGATCGTCTCGAAGGTGAAGACCGGCCTCAACTCCTTCAAGGACATCAAGCTGCCGATCTCGGAGAGCTCGCTCGCGGGCTACTGCGCGCTCAACCGCCGGCACATGAACATCAAGGACGTGTACGACGACGCCGAGCTCAAGCAGTTCTCGCCCAACCTCACGTTCCTGAAGGCCGTGGACCAGCGCACCGGCTACCGCTCCAAGCAGATGCTGATCGCGCCGATCCTGGGCGGGGAGAGCGGCTCCGACCTCGCGGGCGTGATCCAGATGATCAACAACCTGTCGGGTCAGCCGTTCACGGCGCTGCACGACGAGGGCGTGGTCGAGCTCACCAAGACGCTCGCCATCGCCTTCAAGGTGCGCCAGGGGGGCACCCCGGGCTCGGTGCAGTCGAAGTTCGAGTACCTGGTGATCGACAACGTGATCGCCGCGGGCGAGCTCGACCTCGCCACCAAGGCCGCCCGGCGCAAGAACAAGAACGTCGAGGAGATCCTGATCGACGAGTTCCAGGTGAAGCTGCCCGCGATCGGCGCCGCGCTCGCGAAGTTCTTCGGCGTGGAGTACGAGCCGCACAAGCCCGATCGCATCAAGCCGCCGGACCTGCTGAAGAACATCAAGCGCGACTATGCCGAGCTCAACCATTGGGTGCCGCTCGAGGATTCCAAGGCGGGCGTGATCGTGATGTCCACCGACCCCGAGCGCGTGCGCAGCTCGCGGATGGTGGACAACGTCTTCCCGCGCGCCAAGATCGTCTACAAGGTCACCACCGAGCGCGACTTCAAGAACACGCTCGACCACTTCTTCGGCGCGAACAGCGGCGGGGGTGGCATGGGCAACGAGTCCATCGGCGACCTGCTCTCGAGCCTGGACGAGGACGAGGAGGGCGCCGGCGGCGCCACCGCGGACGACGTCTCCGCGGCGGCCGACAACGAGCTGGTGAAGCTCGTGAACAAGATCATCGTGGACGCCTACAACCAGGGCGCCTCGGACATCCACGTGGAGCCCCTGCCCGGCAAGGGCAAGTGCGGCATCCGCTTCCGCAAGGACGGCTCGCTGTCGAACTACATCGAGGTGCCCGCGGCGTATCGCCAGCCGCTGGTGACGCGCCTCAAGATCATGTGCGACCTGGACATCTCCGAGAAGCGGCGTCCGCAGGACGGCAAGATCAAGTTCAAGAAGTTCGGCCCGCTCGACATCGAGCTTCGCGTCGCGACCATTCCCACCGCCGGCGGCGTCGAGGACGTGGTGATGCGTATCCTCGCGGCCGGCGAGCCGATCCCGCTGGACAAGCTGGGTGTCGGCCCGCTCAACATGGAGCGCCTCAAGGGCTGCATCTCCAAGCCGTACGGCCTGTTCTTCGTGTGCGGCCCGACGGGTTCCGGCAAGACGACCACGCTGCACTCGGTGCTGGGCTCGTTGAACAACGTCGACACCAAGATCTGGACCGCCGAAGACCCGGTCGAAATCACGCAGAAGGGCCTGCGCCAGTGCCAGATGAACCCGAAGGCGGGATTGACCTTCGCCACGGCGATGAAGGCATTCCTCCGCGCCGATCCGGACATCATCATGGTCGGTGAGATGCGCGACAAGGACACCACCTCCATCGGCATCGAAGCGTCGCTCACGGGCCACCTGGTGTTCGCCACGCTGCACACGAACTCCGCGCCGGAATCGATCATCCGCCTGCTCGACATGGGCATGGACCCCTTCAACTTCGCCGACGCGCTGCTGGGCATCCTGGCGCAGCGTCTCGCCAAGCGCCTGTGCAAGTGCAAGGAGCCGTACACGCCCGACCAGGCCGAGATCAAGCAGTTCCTCACCGAGTACTGCGGCGAGCTGGTGAACACCCCGGAGTTCAAGAAGGACGCCAACGCAGGCTACAAGCGCATCTTCGAGCGACTGCAGAAGGACTACGGCTTCGGCAAGCCCGACTTCAAGCTGATGAAGGCGAAGGGCTGCGACGCCTGCGGCGGCACCGGCTACAAGGGACGCTGCGGCCTGCACGAGCTGCTGGTGGGCACCGATCCCATGAAGAAGCTCATCCAGGAGCACGCGCGCGTGGCCGAGATGCTGGCGACCGCCCTCGAGGAGGGAATGCTCACCCTGAAGATGGACGGCATGGAGAAGGTGTGCCAGGGCGTCACCGACATGGCGCAGGTCCGCGCGGTTTGCATCAAGTGACATGACGGTCAAGGAAGTCACTCCGCCCGCCGCGGCGCTCGCCGCCCATTCCCGGGCTCCGGCGGACCTCGCGCGCGCGCTGGAGACGCACTTCCTCTCCAAGCTCGAGTACCTCAACGCCATCGGCATCGCGCTCTCCCAGGAGCGCGACATCCACAAGCTGCTCGAGACGATCCTCATCGCGGCGAAGAACCTCACGCACGCGGACGGCGGGACGCTCTACCGGCTGGTCGACGACAAGCTGCAGTTCGAGATCGTGCGCACCGACAGCCTCTCGATCGCGATGGGAGGCACCTCCGGCAACCCGGTGCCGTTCTACCCGATCCCGCTCCACGGCGCCGACGGCAAGCCCAACAACACCATGATCGCGGCTTACGCGGCGGTCAACTACAAGACCGTCAACGTTGCCGATGCGTACACCGAGGAGGGCTTCGACTTCTCGGGCACGCGCAACTTCGACAAGCGCACCGGCTACCGCTCGACCTCGTTCCTCACGGTGCCGATGAAGAACCACGAGGGCGAGATCATCGGCGTGCTGCAGCTGCTCAACGCCACCGACCCCTCCAGCGGCCAGGTGACCAGCTTCAACGAGGAGGACCAGCGCCTCGCGGAGTCGCTCGCCTCGCAGGCGGCGATCGCGCTCACCAATCGCCTCCTCATCCAGCAGCTGGAGGTGCTGTTCGAGTCGCTGATCGACCTCATCAACACCGCGATCGACGAGAAGAGCCCCTACACCGGCGGCCACTGCAAGCGCGTGCCGATGCTCACGATGATGCTCGCGGAATCGGCGCACAACGCGTCTGCCGGGCCGCTCGCGGACTTCCGCATGACGGAGAAGGACCGCTACGAGCTCAAGATCGCCGGCCTGCTGCACGACTGCGGCAAGATCACCACGCCCGTGCACGTGGTCGACAAGGCGACGAAGCTGCAGACCATCTTCGACCGCGTCGAGCTCGTGTCCACCCGCTTCGAGGCCCTCAAGCGCGAGGCCGAGGTGGAGATGCTGCGCGCGAAGCTGCGGGCCTTGGAGCACGGCGACGACGAGAGCGCGCGCCGCGCCGAGGAGGCCTACGCGGCGAAGATCCGCCAGTACGACGACGACCGCGAGTTCGTGCGCCGCGCCAACGTCGGCGGCGAGCGCATGAAGCCCGAGGACCAGGCGCGCGTGTCGCAGATCGCGAAGTACTCGTGGCGCAACGACAAGGGCGAGGTGGAGCGCTTCCTCAGCAAGGACGAGGAGGACAACCTGAACGTCGCCGCCGGCACGCTCACCGGCGCGGAGCGCGGCATCATCAACCACCACATCGTCGCCACCATCAAGATGCTGGAGGCGCTGCCCTGGCCGCGCCACCTGCTCAACGTGCCGGAGTACGCGGGCGGCCACCACGAGCGCATGGACGGCAAGGGATATCCGCGCGGCCTCACGCGCGACCAGATGAGCGTGCAGGCGCGCGTGATGGGCATCGCCGACATCTTCGAGGCGCTCACCGCCAAGGACCGGCCGTACAAGAAGGGCAAGACGCTCTCCGAGTCGCTCGGGATCCTCGGGCGCATGAAGGAAGGCGGGCACGTCGACCCGGACCTCTTCGACATCTTCGTGCGCGACAAGGTGTACCTGCGCTACGCGCGCGAATTCCTCGACCCCGAGCAGATCGACGAGGTCGACGAGACCGCCATCCCCGGCTACAAGCCCTGATTCCGGCTGACGCGAACCTGTCCGGGTTTGTGCGAAATTCCATTGGATATGGCCGGCCTTACGGTGCAGACTTCCAGTTCGGCAGGGCTGGCTCGTGGGTTGGATGCGGCCCGGTGACACACACGAACGGTGTGGCCGCAGCACCTTCCACATATCCAAGGAGTCTGTCCATGAAGAAGCAACAGGGCTTTACGCTGATCGAACTGATGATCGTGGTTGCGATCATCGGCATCCTGGCCGCCATCGCCATCCCGGCGTACCAGGACTACACGGTTCGCTCGAAAGTGACCGAACTGATCAACGCCGCCGGCGTCTGCAAGACGACCGTCGCCGAGTACTACCAGACCAAGGGCGTGATGCCCTCGGACGAGACGAAGGCCGGTTGCACGGACACCGGCACGGCCAACGGCAACCCGCCGAAGGTCGCGGCCTCGGGTGAAGTGCAAGTCGTCGCCAAGGGCGGCCTGCAGACCCAGCTGGGCGCCGGCAAGGACCAGTTCTCGTACATGCCGGGTTGCAACGGCGCCGCTTGCGCGGGCACGCCGATCACCGAGTGGATCTGCGCCGCCTCGGGCACGCCGGCCGCCAGCACGAACATCCTCGGCAAGTACCTGCCGGGTTCCTGCCGCTAAGCACCAAGCGTCGGTAACGGAAGGGGCCGCCCTACAAGGGCGGCCCCTTTTCGTTTCCGTATTGCCCTATTTCGTCACATTTGTCAGAAAAGCGTAAGCCGGTCCCGGCGGCTCAGGCCACGAGCCGGGCGATCCGGCGGGGGAGCCTCCGCACGGAGCGGAAGGTGGAGGGCTTCACACTTCAATCGTTTGATTAATAAAATGAAATTTGGCCTCCGGCGATCCGCCGGCCGATCTCCGGCGGGTCGGGCAGAGCAAGGCGCTGGCATGGCGGTTGCATAGCCGGGCTCGCACACACGAGACGTGTGCCGCGGCACCTTCCAAAATTTCCAAGGAGTTTTTGTCTATGAAAAAACAGCAAGGCTTTACGCTGATCGAACTGATGATCGTGGTTGCGATCATCGGCATCCTGGCCGCCATCGCCATCCCGGCGTACCAGGACTACACGGTTCGCTCGAAA
>Ga0207703_10001429_pt1 | contig 21791 bp, 16 predicted proteins | sample KBSSwiS12_FD_184304 | JGI IMG/M metagenome (GOLD analysis project Ga0207703, IMG submission 184304) | Switchgrass rhizosphere microbial communities from Kellogg Biological Station, Michigan, USA - KBS Switchgrass S1-2 (SPAdes) (version 2) | ecosystem: Host-associated > Plants > Roots >...
AAAGTTTGACTACCTCTCCAGTGTCTCAGGGGGCGGCTACATTGCCGCCTGGCTGCGGGCCTGGATGCATCGGCGGGGTGTCGATGAGGTGGTCCGGGAGCTGGGCAAGGGCGCGAAAGGCTCCGACCCACTCAACATCGAGCCCAGGCCGCTCGTCAATCTGCGCGAGTACAGCAACTACCTGACACCTGCCGTCGGCCTGTTTTCCGGTGACACCTGGTCGGCCGCCGCCACGATCGCCCGGAACCTGCTGCTCAATTGGCTGGTCCTGGTACCGCTGCTGGCCGCCGTCGTGGGCATTCCGCTGTTGTTTCTCCAGGTCATCCGCACATCCGGGATCGCGAAGCTGTGGCCACTGTGGCTCGGCCTGGCCGTGCTCACGGAGATCTGTGCGAGCGTGTTGATCTATCGGGCGCGCCGCCTCGCGAAGGATCCGGCCCTGAAGCAGAGCTATTTTCTGCTGAGATGCGTGCTACCGGTGTGCCTGGCCGGCACATTTCTGGCGATTGCCGGAGTGGGACTCGATCCCCGCAACCTGGCTCTGCCGCCGCTGTTGGGTTTCGGTCTGACCTGGTGCATCGTCGTGCCCATCCTGGGGTGGCTGATCGGTGAACGGCTGGCGGCCCGGGCCGCGAGCGAGAAGGTCCACGAAGTCACCCGGCAGGTGTCACTGAGAGTTGAATTCTTCGCGCTCCTGCTGTCCGGCGAGGTTGGCGCCACTTTGCTCGCAAAAACGACGCAGTGGTGGCTCCCCTTTCTCTACGATCATCCGGCCATTTACGCCGTGCTGGTGTTACCACTGTTGCTGGGCGAGTACCTGTTGGCACGCGTCATCTTCGTGGGTTACGCGAGCCTCAATGATGAGAATTCCTACCAGGTGGCCGGGGAGCCCGGCATTCGCAGCCGGATTTCCCGCAATGACGCCGACCGGGAGTGGTGGGCGCGGCTGTCGGGCTGGGTGTTGCTGGTGATTGTGTGCTGGGTCGCCGTGACCGGTATCTGCCTCGTCGGCTGCTATCTTCCCAACATCCTGTGGGACCTGTTCCGGGTCGCGACCCGGGAGGGCCGCGAGACCGTGAGCTATGTGGTCAAACTGTCGGTCACCCTCATCGGCGCGGTCACCGGGACCATCGCGGCATTCACCAGCAGTAGTCCGCGCACTCCCTCGGCCACTGAGGCCACGAACCAGCCGCCGCCGCCCAGACTGAAGAAGCTGATGGCAATCACCGGTCCCGTGTTTGTCATCTGCCTGATCATGGCGCTGTCATGGGCGCTGAAGGCGCTGGGGCGCGCGGTGACCGAAGGTTTCGGCGCGGCCTTTCTCGGCGATCGATCCAATCCGTTCGTGTTGCATTTCAATCAGTCGATCGCGAAGCAGTGCATTCCCTGGTACGCGACGGTCGAATTTCTCCTGATCCTGGTCGCGCTGCTGGTCATTGGCGTGTTGGCCAGCAGGATCGTGAACGTCAACCGGTTCTCGCTGCACGGCATGTATCGGAACCGTCTGGTGCGTGCCTACCTGGGTGCTTCCAACCAGGCTACCGGCGGTGCGGACCCGCGTGCACCGGATCCGTTTACGGGATTTGCACTGAATGACAACTTTCCTTTGCACGAGTTGTGCTCCCCACCGGATGCCCCTGCCCAGACCCTGCCGGCGCAGGTGCGAGCTCCGCTTTCAATCATCAACACCACGCTCAACCTGGTGAACGGCTCCAAGCTCGCGTGGCAGCAACGCAAGGCCGAATCCTTTTCCATGTCGCCCCTGTTCTGCGGGAGCTGGCTGGAAGGCTATCGCAGATCCTCGTTGTATGGCGGGCCCGGCGGCGTGACCGTCGGTACCGCGGTCACCATCTCGGGCGCGGCGGCCAACCCCAATATGGGTTATTCCTCCTCGCCGGTGCTCGGGTTTCTCATGGCCATGTTCAATCTGCGGTTGGGCGCGTGGTTGGGCAATACCAACGACCATGGGAATGAGACCTATGCGCATCCAGGCCCCCGCTACTCGATCCAGACCCTGCTCGCTGAAATGTTCGGCCTGACCAACTCCGAAAGCCGCTACGTGAACCTTTCAGACGGGGGGCATTTCGACAACCTCGGGCTCTACGAGGTGGTGCTGCGACGCTGCCGCCACGTGCTGGTGAGCGATGCCGGCCAGGACGGCAGCTTCTCATTCGAGGACCTGGGCAATTCCATCCGCAAGATCCGCATCGATTTCGGAATCAACATTGTGTTTGAACGGATCCAGATCCTGCCGAACACTCCGGAAAAGGACGGGTTGTGCTGCGCGATTGCCCGGATTCGATACAGTGATGTTGACGCTACGCCCGCCGACCACGACGGGATGCTGGTGTACGTCAAGCCGACGATACGGGGACGCGGCACCCAGATGCCTTATGATATCTACAGCTACTCACGCGAATGCGGCGCATTCCCGCATGAGCCCACGGCGGACCAGTGGTTCAGCGAGTCGCAATTCGAGAGTTATCGTGCGTTAGGGGCGCACATTACGGACCAGTTGACACGGGAGTTGGCTGGCAGCACGAATGCGTGCTTCGCCGAGTTTTATTCGAGTGTGCAGGCATACCTGGCAACCTCCCCCGCGGTGCCAGGTGCTGCGTAGCACATTTACGCCGACGGTGGATTCCGCGAGCCTGAATTGAGGTCCGGTTCCTCCGACTGCGTGTCGCCTTTTCCAGGGCCTCCCCGAGTGGGATCCGACCGTTGGGCCAGCTCAGCTTCGCGCTGGATGCGGTCGAAAATCTCCTCGCGATGCACCGCCACGTTCTTCGGCGCCTTGATACCAATCCGGATCTGATTGCCTTTCACGCCCAGCACGGTAACGTCGACGTCATTGCCAACCTTGAGGGTTTCGCCAACTCGTCGAGTGAGAATCAACATCGTCCGTCTCCTTGTTTCGGCACTCCTAATGTACTGAGACGTTCGTCTCAATGGAATCCGTTATTCTGGTTTTTCAGGCTGCCAAAAACCTGATCTGGGGTGACGCGAGATTGCTCAGTTCTGCTCATGGATCCGGCCACCGGCCGCGCCGACGGTCGGATGGTTGGTTCCAACACACGCGCCGTGGCGCTAGGCCGATCGCTCTCCAGTCGGGTCGGGCATGCCGACCGCCAGGGTGGTCAATTCATCCTCGGAGATCGTCTGCTTCAGGATCCACTGCGCCCGATGCAGCAGGCCCGGCGGGACCAACACTGAGAAGTTGCGGCCGAGACCCGGAATGGGCTCATCCGCGGCGATATAGGCAGGCACGCCCTCTCCCGCGAGAAGCCCTACGAGGGCTTCCGCGGAGAATCGATCCGCAAACGAATCGACATTGACCCAATGGACGTCGTTCACACGGGCCGGTCCTTGCCAGACATGCTGCAGAGCATATACCAACAGGGAGCCGTGGTGTTGAATCATCGGGTCATGGCATCAGGAAAGCCCGCGTCGTTTCGGGGATCTGTTGCTCGAGCCATTGCGCCATCGCCCGCTCCTGCTGAATGTGCTCCTCACACATGCGGACCACCTCCGCTTCCTCGAGAGCCGTGGCCGCCGCACCCAGCGAAAGATAGCAGGCGATTTCGAAGTGCCTCCATGAATAGGCGGCGCAACAATCCTTGACCACCTCATCCGAGGCGACTTCGACTGCAAAGGCCTGCGCGATCCCCACGAAGCGGCCGGCCAGGTCCTTGAATGTCGAGGTGTCTGATCCGAACCGCTTCAGACACACCTCGATCTGTTGTGCCTGGATGAGGGACAGGCGCCAATGCTCGCGCAGACCCGCGGCCAGCTCGGGAAAGCGGACCAGGCGGTCGGCCATCCGGTCCAGGGAGTCAACACTGGCCCGCTCCATTGCGTGTGCATCGCGCAACCAGGCTATGAGCGTCTGTTTGCTCTTCGTCATGGCGCCACTCCCGACGGCAGACGCCGCCGCTACTTCTGCCTTGGGCTATCCCCCGCGGCGACGGTCGTTGACTCTTCCGGAGAAACATACACAGCCTCGGCCATCACGCTGTCGGGACTGAACATGTCGCGGTAGAGCTTCCAACCGCCGTTGGTTCGCTTCCAGATCCGAAGGTACTTGCCGGTTTCAACGTCCTGGCCCACTCGAACGTTTCTAACCCGATAGATACCCTGCTCGATGCCAACGTCGCCTCGCACCACGCTCCAGGTCGTCTCGTTGCCAAAACCGATGTACTTGTCGATGTTGGCCTCAAAGAACGCGGCAATGGCTGGTTTGCCTTCGATGAGCGGATGCCGGGGTGGAAGGATCTGGGCGTCATCCGTGTAGTGAGCCGCTGTGCGCAGGGCATCTCCCTGGTTGAAGTCGCGAGTCACGGAGCTGGTAACCGCTGGTGGCAGGTTTTCTTCGACTTTGCTGCAGCCGGTGAAGCCGGCGCAGGCAATGGCTATCAGCATCGAGGTGGTCGCGACGGTACATGTGGTCATGTGTGCGTCCTCCAGTGCTACGGCGTTATTCTGAACCCTCCGCGCGCAGTTCCCAAGAGCCTTCGATAGTGAAGGCCCGGATTGTCATGCAAAGCTGACGCCCCAGCTCCAGAAACGTCCTGGACCAGCCCAGGGGCGTCGGGCGCCAGCTAGCCATCAGCAAGGAAGACTGAAATACAGCGTGGTGCCTTCCTGTGGACGGCTCTCTGCCCAAACCCGGCCACCATGGCGAAGGATGATGCGTCGGACGATGGACAGACCAATGCCGGTCCCCGGGAATTCAGCCTCCGAATGCAGGCGCTGAAACACGCCGAACAGCTTGTCTGCATACTTCATGTTGAATCCCACACCGTTGTCGCGGACGAAGTAGACCTGTTCCTGGCCCTCTTCATGGGCGCCGACTTCGATCCGCGCAGGATCGCGCGTCGCCGTGAACTTGAACGCATTGGATAGAAGGTTGGTCAGTACATGCTCCAGCAAGGAGTGATCGCCGTGGCAGTCCGGCAACTCGCCTATTTCGAGATGCCGGGCACGCTCGGGCCATTGGTGTTGGAGCGTCGCCAGAACCCGCCGCACGAGATCCTTCATAGACACGGTATGCATTTCGAGGGGCTGGCGGCTGAAGCGCGCCAGGTGCAGCAAGTCGTCGATGAGGCGTTGCATGCGGGCCGTGCCGGCGCAGACGTTAGCCAGAAAATCCAGTCCCTCCGCGGGAACCTGGCTGCCATACTCCCGCATGAACAGCGTGGCAAAGCCATCAATCGCCCGCAGCGGCGCGCGCAAGTCATGGGATACCGAGTAGGAAAATGACTCCAGCTCCGCGTTGCTCGCCTCGAGCTCCCGGCTACGCTCCTGGATGCGCTGTTGGAGCTCCCGGTTCTCAACCTGCAGGCGCCGCATGGCCAGTGCCCGTGACATCACGGCTAACAGATTGTCGAGGCGGAAAGGTTTGAGGACATAATCCAACGCACCGGACTGGAGAGATTTGACGGCCGTGTCGATCGTGCCGTGGCCTGTCATCATGATGGCTGACAGGTTGGGATCGATAGCCTGGGCGGAGCGCAGGAAAGTGATGCCATCCATTTCCGGCATCATCAGATCAGTGAGCAGGATGTCATAGCTGTGATGCCGGAGGTGCTCCAACGCCTCGCTGGCTGAGGTAAATCCAGTTGTGGCGTACTGTTCCACCTCGAGGGTCTTGCACAGCGCGGTCATGAGCGCAGGTTCGTCGTCCACGATCAGAAGCTTTGCGATGCTCGCGGTGCTCATGAGGTCTGCTCCCGTGAAGTGGGCGGAACCGAAGCGGCACCTGTGGTGAGCTCGACCAGTGCGGTTCGCAGGGCGGCCAGCTTGGGCGGTTTGCTCAAGATGCGATCCACATGCGGCGGGGTATCATTCTCGGCAATGAGCCGGCGCCCCCAACCTGTCAGCAGGACGACGGGCGTCTGCGGCGACTCCGCCTTGACAGCGGTGGCGACCTTGCGGCCGTCGACATAAGGCATGCCCAGGTCGGTGATCACCAACGAGAACGGTTGACCGCTTCGATTCGCGGTCTGAAAGGTATCGATCCCGTTCTGGCCACCATCCGCGGCCACAACGGTGTGACCGTCCGCATCGAGGACCTCCTTGACCGACTTCAGCAGCAACGGATCGTCATCAACGAGCAGAACCCGCAGGTGCCGGGTGGCACGCCCGGGCGGCGTGTCCTGCGCGATCATCAGGGTCGTTTGCGCCGGGATGAAGGACAAGCGCACGGTGGTGCCCTGCCCCACGGCACTGTCAATGTTGATCTCGGCACTGTGACGCTGAATCATGCCGTACACCATCGCAAGACCCAATCCCGTACCGCGCTCGCCCTTCGTTGTGTAAAAAGGCTCGAGGCAGCGGCGCCGGGTCTCCTCATCCATGCCGACCCCGGTATCGGAAACCTCCACCTGCACGGCGGGCGCATTCTCGGCCTGAGCCTCCAGATCCGGGTGTTCATACCGGGTCCGTAGCACGAGCATGCCTCCTTCCGGCATGGCATCGACCGCGTTGAAAACGAGATTGGTGAGTGCGTCGCGGATTTCCGTCTCGGAGCCCATGATGTCGGGCAGGTCGGACGCCAGGTTGGGCTGCATCGTGATGACAACGCCCTTTTGCATTGGAAGATCACTCCAACGCGCGCGTGTCGATTCAACCACCTGTTCAATCAGCCGATTCAGACTCACCCGGGTCAGGTTCATTTCCGGTGCGCGCACCCGGTAGAAGTCGCGCATCCGGGAGACAGTCTCCGCCACGTCCTCGATGGCCCGCTGTATGGTCACCAGGCAGGTACGGGTGCGGTTGCTCAGTCCGGGTTCCCGTTCCAGCAGCGACTCGGTGTAGAGCGCGATCGGTGAAATGGCGTTGTTGATGTCATGAGCGATCCCACTGGCCATCTGGCCCAGGGCGCGCAGGCGCTCCTGTTGGAGGATGGCCTGTTGTGACTGTCGTACATCATCATAAGCCTGCTGTAGAGCGCCGTAGAGCTGTGCCTGGTGGGACGCCAGGGCGATATGCTCGCTCAGATGGCGCAGAAATTCGCAATCCGTGCTGTTGAATGCTTCAACGGCCCGGCGGCCCACGATGAGAACGCCGAACACACGCTTCTGCACGAGCAAGGGGGCGAGCACCAGGGAGCGGATGCCGGCCCGGCAAAAGCGTTGCGGCAATGGAAAATCCACGGCTCCCACGTCTGGCTCATAGACCAACTCGCCGGCGACGCAACGGGCCAACCCGTTCTGGCCGATCGGCACCCGCGGCTGTTGATCGATCTCGAGGCGCTGCGCCAGGGGCTGGCTGCGGTTGCCGATGGTTGCAATGCGCACGGCCTGCGCGTCCGCGGGATCGCACAACGCGATGCATCCGAAGTCGATCGGCAGCTCCGCTTCCAGGTAACCCAGGAGAACCTGGAAAATGCTGGGCAGATCCTGGCGCTCGCCGATGGCGCGGGTGATCCGATGCAACAGGTCCAGACGTCCGAGCTGGCTCTGCAGGCGTGAGCGGGCCGCTTCGACCTGCACCAACAGGTTGTTGAAGGAATCGGCCAGCACGCCGAGCTCGTAGCCTCCGGGTCGCAGGACCTGCAGAGTGTAATCCTGGCGACTCGACACATCGGCCACGGCCCTGGCGAGCGCCAGGATGGGCTCGGATATCTGTCTTTGCAGGCGGGCGGCCAGCAGATAGGCGGCAGCGCATGTTGAGACCATGACGAGTGCGGCGATGAGCGCGAAGCTGCGCAAGCGTTGGTACACAGCAGCCAGGTCGGCCTTCAGATAGAGACTCCCCATCCGGCGTTGACCCTGCACCACGGGCTGGACCCCGATGAGGTATCCGCCCTCGAATCGGTAGCCATCCGGCGGCGGAGTTGCCGCTTGGACCGCCGAGTGCGTTGCTGGATACGAAGCGAAAAGCCGGCCATCCAAGGTATACAAGGAAGCATCGACTATGTGACTCTCCGCACGCAGTGCGGAGAGTACTTCGCGAGCGTCGTCCGGATTCTGAAATGCCAACGCGGCGGTGCTGTTGGCGGCGATGGCATCTCCCAGAGTGGCGAGATTGTGCAGAGTCTGTTGCCGATATGTCAGAAAGTCGTAGGCGCAGAAGGCCGACGAGCTTATCAACATGACGACCCCGCTGGTCAGCAACAGCGCGGTCATGAGCTTTCGCCGGATGGGTGTCGTAGGCATGCTAGCCCTCCGGGCTGCCGACGATCTCGGCAGGACGCAACAATTTGGAGCTGATGGTCAGATGGCCGGCCTTCGCCGCGCCCACATCGATCTGCAGCCCGACTCGATTGCTCCGGTTGACCAACCTGATCATGACCCCCGTCTGATCGTCTCCGTCGGCATCGCTTACGGTCAAAACGCTTCGGCCCTCGAGGGCCTCGAGTATCTGGGGAAGGTGTCCGATTTCACTGCGTGCGATGTAGAGGATGTGGCAGTCATGGAGCTCCGCGATGTTGTAGTAGCGTTGGACCACCAGCGATCGGTGCGAGACGGTTTCACCGCGCACCACGGCATCGAGCTCGGCGCCGAAGGGATCTTTGCCGAGAACTCCGATGACAAAGGGCTGACCGGGAGCCGTAAATGCATCCGGCGGCCAGTCGACGAATTGGGCGAAATTGAACAGGAACACCGCTTTGACGCGATATTCCGCGGGTGGGACGGCTGCACTGACAGACAGCCCCAGGAACAACAGAACGCACGCGGCCACAGACCCTGCCCGGTTCATCGTCGCCATGCGATCTTTCCGTAAACACTGCGTTGGATCTCGATACGGGCCGGGCTGGGAAAACCATATTCCGGATGGTGGTCATGCAGGAGATTCTGTCCCGACACCGACACCTCGAGGCTGGGGGACAGGGCCCAGCCGAACCGGGTGTCGAGCTCGAAATAGGCGGGCACCTTCCCGACGAGGCTGCCGCTGTCAACAACGAGCGCATCCACCCAGCGCACGGCAGCGTCCCAATTCAACTGGGCAGCCAGATGCAGGGAAGATCGAATCGAAATGCGATGCTTCGGGTCTGCGATTTCGCCCTGCCCATGGGTGAGGTCAGATTGCCCTGGACGAACGTGCAGCCTCTCATGGAGATAGTCGTAGCCGGCATGAACAGACCAGGATTGTAGCAACTGCGCGTCCGCTGTGACTTCCACCCCTTCCGTATGGCCCGCGACATTGTTGGTAATGAAGACCGGGAAGATGGTTCCCGGCGTGAAGCTCAGGCTGCGCACGTCCCGATAATCGTTCCGGAATACGGATACCGATACGGTTGAGCCCGGTGAAAGTCGACCCTTGTAGCCCGCTTCATGAGCCGTGACGTACTCAGAACCGTAGTCAGTGCCTCCAGTGAGGATCGTCGTATACGGAGGCGCCGGCTCCACGAGGTCCCGATCGATTCGCGAAGGCGTGCGGGCCGCGCGCGAGATCGCCGACCACAACGACTGATCCTGCGCGAGGCTCCAACGCAGGCGGATGTTGGGTTCATATTCGAATCCCGTGTAGTCGTTGTGCTCGATCTTGGAGCCGAGGATGAGCGACAGGTCGGGCGTGATCGCGAGCTCATCCTGCAGGAAGACGCTGAGCAGGTTTTGATTCAGGGTCGTTGGCAGGAAGCCGATGCCTGGGGCGTTCCTGACGACATCGTGGGTATAACGGTAACCGAGACCCCACACGAGGCTGTTGCCGCCCGCCAGTGAAATGCGATGCTGCAGATCAATGTCATATGTGGTCAGATCATCATGCAACAGTCCCGCAGGAGCCAGTACGACGCCGTTTAAAGCGGCCTGCGGAATCGGATCGATCAGGTGCGTTCGGTCGTAATAGGTTTGCAGATTCAGCTCGGATTCGTCTGACATCGCGTGGGTCCACCGGCCGAGGACATTGCCACCCGCTGTCCGGGCAGCCCCACCGGTGTTCAGGCCCGCATGCCCCTGGTAGAAGTCGCCGTGCAGACTCAACTTGTCCCGGTCAGACGCCGCCGAGTCGATGCGAAATCCGGTCTGGGCCTGGTGCCAGCCATCGCCGGCCGGTTGGCCGCCGGGATAAACCTCATCATCACGGTCGAAGTATTTCCCGTAAACACGATAGCTCGCCCCGGCTCCGACGGTGCCACCATATCGGGCCCCCGCCAGTGCCTTCAATTGATTACCACCACCCCCTTCCGCATACGCACCCTGGGTATCCGCAGCAGTGCGGGTGATGATGTTGATGACTCCATTGACGGCATTGGCGCCCCAAAGGGTCCCACCCGGCCCGCTGATGACCTCGATGCGTTCGATGTCCTCCAGGAGGTAGTCCTGATCATTCCAGAACACACCGGAAAACAGAGGCGTATAGACGGTGCGGCCGTCTATCATGACCAGGAGTTTGTTGGCGAGTGATGAGTTGAAACCGCGCGCGCTGATTCCCCAATCGTGGGAATTCTTCTGCGCCACCTGCAGGTTGTCCGCCAGGCGCAGCGCTTCGGCGATGCTGGTGACGCCTGAGCGGCGGATCTCATCGTGGGTGATGACCTGCACGGAGGCCGGTGCCTGCAGGATCGACTCAGAATGACGGGCGACGGAGGTAACCTGGATGTCCATGAGCTCCTCCAGGCTCAATTGCTTCAGTTCTCCTGTGGAATCCGGCTCCCCCACGGCCATGGCGCTCAGGCAGAGCATGAAGACCGCCAGGGCCGCGCGCTGCCGGTTGTGAGCACATCGCTCATTCATTCTGATCTGCCTCCCCCGTTCGGCGCCGCATGCGACCACCGGAAAAGTTGCTGACGAAGCAGATCGAGAGTGCCGTGTGCACGGCGTTATGCAAAGCACGGGCGTCGCAGAGTGTGAGGCGGATCGCGGTGCTGCGGCGCAGTCAAAGGCTGTGTTGTGTTGAGTTCGCCGTGCCGCAATGCGGCTGTCGTGCCGAGCGGGTCAGAACAACTCTACATCGCCACTGTTATCTTTCGGCGTGATGGCACCCGATTCCACCAGTTGTTCGAAGCAGCGAACCCCATTGCGCCCGTGGTGCTTGACGAAATAAAGTGCGGCATCGGCGCGCTCGATACAGAGGGCCGGCACTTCCCGGGGCCGGATCGTCGTGTAACCGAGACTGGCGGTGACCTCCCCGACTTGCGGGAAGCGGTGGTTTTCGATCGCAGTGCGAATTCTTTCGAATGCGATGTCGGCACCGGCCGCATGCGTGTCCTCCAGCACCACGACGAACTCTTCGCCACCGAAGCGAAAAAGCTGATCGCCGCCGCGCAGGGTCCGTTGCATGATCTGGCTGACCAGCAGCAGCACCTCATCACCCATGACGTGGCCATAGGTGTCGTTGATGGACTTGAATCGGTCAATATCCAACAGACCGAGCCAACTCGTGGGCTGCGCCGTGGAGCCCACCACCACAACCTCCGGCAGCTCAGCGCAGATCGTCACAAAGCGCGACTCGAAGGTCTTGCGATTGAGTAATCCGGTCAACGTATCGCGCTCGCCATAGTCGAGCAGCGCAATCTGGTTGCGCAGAATGCGCAGCACGCACTCTACCAGCCGGGTTTCACGCGCCGACATGGAACCGCTCAGCTCGATCTCCAGGAGCCCGGTGACGTTGGCGCCTTCCTCGACGGGGAAGCAGATACTCGACCTGCCGCTCGCAGGCGTGCCTTGCACCGGGCGCCGGCCGTCGACACACGCCTGCCATTCTGGACGGTCGGCGAGTTTTGGCAGATCGACGCGATCCTGGCGCACCCGCGACTGCGCCTGCAGACGACCGTGGCCATAGCCGGCCCGCCGACGCATCATCCGAGTGTGAGCATCGTCCTGCAGCAGTTGGTAGAGCACGACAGAGCGGGAATCGAGGAACTCCGCCAGCATCTGCACAACGGCGCAATCGAGTGCCCCCCGCTCACGATGGGAAGTGGTGTCAGCCACCCGATCCATCATCAATGGCTCGTTCACGCGTGTTCTGATCATCGAGTCCTCCTCGCAGTGCAACAGGCTCGGGGAGACCAACACGTCAGAGGCAAACGAGTCTATATTGACTCGGTCGACCTCATGCACGAGCGCTGATTAGAGTGAATGTCTGCAGGAAATGGAAGTCTGGACGGCGCAGGGCGAAATCCGGGCCCTGCGGATCGCACAGGCGCGTGAGCTCCCCGTAGTCCTCCGGGGACAGATACGGCCGCAGGCGCTCGCCCCAGGTGCCCCGAAAGATCGTCTCAAACAGGTAGTCCTCGTCAAAGCGCGCCAGGGGCGCCAGTCTTTCGATCACCACCGTGCGGGCCCGCACCTGGTGTAATCCAGCGCTGGCCACGAGCCCCACGAGTCCACGCACCGCCGCGGTGTCCCGCTCATCGAGCCCGTAGCGATTCAGGTAGTACGCACGATCCGCCTCTCTCACGACCCGTTCGAGGCGCGCGTCCCAGGCAAAAAACATTTCCGGCAGAAACCCACTCTGCCCCAGGGCCAGTCGACCTCCGGGGCGCAACAACCCGGCGAGGGTTTTCACCCCGGCCAGACGGTCACGCAGATGATTGAGGGTGTTGACGCACCAGATGAGATCAAACGTGCCGGGCGCGAACGGCGGCTTCAACATGTCCGCCTGCGCGATCACCGTCGTGTCCGGCGTGGTCGCCCGGGCTGCACGGATATGAGCCGAGGACAGATCGATTCCGGCGACGAGCCCGGTTGCTCCGGTCAACTCCTGGAACCATCCGACCGCCTCGCCCGTGCCGCAACCCACATCGAGCACCCGGGCACCCGGACCTGCACCGAGGCTCGCGATGAGGAGTTTCAACTCCGCCTGCGCGAACGCATTGAAGTGCCGCAACTTGGCCGAGTAGTCGCGCTCGGCGCTGTCGCCGAGCAACGCCGAGGATTCAGGAGGTGCCACGGTTTCCATCGTTTCGTTGACAGGTGTATCACATGCTAACAGTATCGGCGGCGTCACGCGAAGTCCGCCCCCGATGCAGCGAATAACCGTCTTCCTGCAGTGAGCGGTCTTCAGCGGGTCGGCCGCGGCTGCCTACACTGACTCACATCAACTCCATTCGTGAGGTCAGGAACATGAAGACTCGTCAGGTTACGCGGTTGGCCGTTTTACTCTGTATTGCGGCGATGGGTTCGGCGCATGCGGCAACCAAGGGCATCAAGGCAGATCCCGCCCCCAACAGTAGGCAGGTCCCCGACGTCATCAGCGCCCTGGTAGCGGCTGGACCCCATGCCTCCCTGGGCGATCAGGCGAAAGTCCTCGAGCAACTGGTGGGCACCTGGGACGTCGAGTACCGGGACATCCTGAAGGACGGGCGGGAACAGCGTCGCGGCGGGCAGTTCATTATGGCATGGGTGCTCGATGGTCGCGCCATCGAGGATGTCTGGATTGTTGATCCGTCGGAGAATCGACAGGAGCGCGAGGTCTACGCGGCGATCCAATACTTTGACTCGAAGACTCGCAGTTGGCCCATGGTGTTCATCGATCCGGAGCACGCGTCGACGGCGAAGTTCACGGGCGGCGCGACTCTCGATGGCCGTTTGGTTCTGCAGACATCCGATCTGGGTCGTCCTCAGAACCGTTGGTCGTTCACCGTCGCCGGTCCGGACAGTGTCGTGTTTCGCGACGAATTCTCGAGCGACGGCGGCGAGACCTGGAAGCTGCTGTCGGAGGACCATTTGAAGCGCCATCACGACGCTGCGTCCCGCTGATCGCGCCACTCCTTCAGCGCCACCCGGACATCCCCATGCACTCAGCTCGTCAGAGAGTCAGAAGCGCGCTCGCGTGCGCCGCGCTCATCCTTCCCGGCATGCACGCCATGGCCCAACATGCCGCCGACAATCCAGTGACCGCAGCGGATGATGCTTTCGGGCTCACCCTGGGACTCGAGTCCATCGGCATGTACAGTCCTGGACAGGTGCGCGGCTTCAGCCCGCGCACCGCGGGAAACCTTCGGATCGAAGGAATGTACTTCGACCAACAAGGAAGCCTGTCGAATCGCGTGATAGAGGGTTCAACCATCCGCGTCGGGGTGACCGGGATCGGCTATGCCTTCCCCGCGCCCACCGGCATCGTTGACTACACCCTGCGGCGTCCGGCCGATGGCACGCCGAGCGCCACCGTCATCGTCACCGGGGGTCCCTATCAGGGACGAGGTTTGAGCTTGGATACGAGCATCCCGCTCATCGGCCAGGAGTTGGTATTGCCAGCCGGCGTAAGCTATCAGGTGAGCTCGCAGACTCCTTACGGTGCCTATCCGGGCTATACCTCCACCGTGACGAGCGTGGGCCTTACGCCGAAATGGTCGCCCAACGATGCGCTCACCGTGCGGCTGCTGCTCGATTGGCAACAAACACGCGGCGCCAGGACATTTCCGCTCTACTACACCGCGGGCGCGTATCAGCCACCCGACATCACGCGGAGCTATCTCGGCCAGGATTGGGCCGAGGGGAGGAAGCTCACTGAGAACTCGGGAGCGCTCGCCACCTGGAAGCTGAATCAGACCTGGTCGTTCGCCGCGTCGATCTTTCATTCGACCGCCCACAACCCGCAGACTTTCGCAGACCTCTACACAGTGATTCAGCCGGATGGACGCTCAGAACACATAGTCATCGGGTATCCCAATCAGACTATGGCCTCTACCTCCGGAGAGTTGCGTCTAACCTCGCACTTCAACAGTGGCGACTGGCGACATGAATTTATCATGCTTACCCGCGGCCGTGATGGCCTCGCCCGCTACGGCGGCAGCGATGTAGTGGATTTGGGAGAGGCCCTCATCGGCAACAACGTCCAGGTGCCTGAGCCGAACTTCAACTATGGAGAACGCACGCTCAATGCAACGGAGCAATGGACCATCGGCGGTGCCTACCGCGTCGACTGGAACCGTAGGGCGGAACTGCAGATGGGGATCCAGGAGGAGAATTACCGCAAGGCGGTGACTATTCCCGGCGGAACGCAGACGAAGGTCACAGACCATCCGCTCCGCGCTCATAGTAACGCGGCATTCGTCCTGACGCAGAAACTGTCGCTGTTCGCAGGCTACACCCAGGGGCTCGAGGACTCCGGCGTGGCGCCCAGCATCGCACGCAATGGCGGGGCCGTGCTGCCCGCGTCGAGGACCTGGCAGTTGGATTCCGGCGTCCGCATTCTTCTGACTCAACACCTAAAGCTCATCGCCGGTGTGTTCGAACTGCAGAAGCCCTATTTCAACCTGGACACGAGCGGCGTAGACCGGGAGCTCGGTGTGCAACAGGCGCGCGGTATCGAAGTCTCCATCGCGGGACAACTCCTTCCACATCTGGACCTCAACGCCGGTGTGCTGTCCGGCAGGGTGCGCATCCTGGGGGCCAATCTCGCCGCCGAGGGCGTCGGACCGATTGCCGTGGGACAGCCGCGCCTGCAGTATGTCGCGAATGCCAACTACACCCTGCCCTTCTGGCCAGCCCTGTCGTTGGATCTGTCGGCCACTCACTTCGGCAGCGTTCCGGAAAGCGTCCGCAATGACATTTATACACCGGCCGTCACCGAACTGAACCTCGGCGCGCGCGTGAGGTTCAGTATTCTCGGCAAGCCGGGCAGTCTCAGGCTGCAGATCCAGAACCTGCCCAATTCCTACCGTTGGACCAACGTGTACACGCCCGGCTTTTTCGAATGGGCGGGACCACGCACAGTGTTTGGCTACCTGACCGCTGATCTGTAGGCCTGAACACCCGCCCTGGGGGTCACCGCCGAAATCTGTGTCCATTCCAGAGGTTGTTAACCCGACGCTGGCGACGTCGTGTCGGGAATCGCGGCCCCCACGCGGGCCGTTGCTTTTCATAGGTGAATACGATATTTGTCTCGTGAATGAAAAAGGCCATTGCCGTCACCGATGACGAGCTCGACGAGGACAGCGACACCGGCCGCCGCTATCGGGCTCCCGCCTTGGAGAAAGGCCTGGAGATCCTCGAGCTGCTGGCAGGCGAAGCCGGCCCCATGCCGATTTCGGCCATCGGCCAGCGCCTGGGGCGCTCTACCAACGAGCTGTTCCGCATGATCCAGGTGTTGCAATACCGGGGATACACCCAGCAGGAAACCGGCGGCGGCTACCGACTGACGGACAAGCTGTTTTCGCTCGGAATGGAGCAGCCACGAACCCGCAACCTGCTCGAGGTTGCACTGCCGGCCATGCGGCAGCTCGCTGTGAGGATCGGCCAGTCCTGCCACCTGGCCGTCCACAGCAAAGGCCAGATCGTCGTGATTGCTCGCATGGAGTCCGACGAGCAGATCGGATTCACGGTGCGTGTCGGCTACCGCCAATCGCTGCTGAAAACCACCTCAGGCGCGGTGCTCTACGCACATCAGAATGCCGACATGCGCAAGCGCTGGGCGACCCTGTGGGAGCCGCAACCGACTGCCAGGGAACTGGCTGCCTTCCATCATCGTTGCGAGTCGATTCGCGGCCGCGGATACGAGATGGCCGTCAGCGGTTTCGTCGCCGGCGTAACCGACATATCCGCGCCCATCATGCGTGGTGGACAGGCTGCGGCCGCACTGACCGTGCCTTTTGTTCATTCCAACCAACTGCGGATGTCGATGGAGCAGACGGTCGGGCACATCGAGGCCGCGGCGCGCGAGGTCTCCGAGCAACTCCTTCGCAGCGACAGCCGGGTATAGGTTTCCGTCAGGCATCGGCCATCAGCGCATAAGCCTCCTCGGCATCGCGGACGCCCGTCCAACACCAGTTGTACTCGAGATAGTCGACGCCCCATTCGGCGAACGCCCGAAGGGAAATTTCGCTGGATTCGCTATGAGAGTCCCTTGTGCGTCACTGCCAACCTGCCCAACAGCCGCCGGTTGGGGCGTTGGTTGTTGTTACCGCTAACAACAACAGTACCACTGCGCCGTGTTAGAAAACGCTTATTTTTCAGGTCATTTCGCTCCACGCCGCAAGTTCGTCACCGGGCGGCGCGATTTAATCATATAAATCCTACTTTACAGATATGAAAATGACACTTATATATGAAAAAAACGGCGCGCATGAAACCGCGCTACAAGGAGGGGAAAATGCAGTCACCGGGAAGCACTCGGGCTCTGGCGGGCGCGCTCGTGCTGGCAACATGGATCGCCACCGCTGCGACCCAGGTCTCGCAGGCTCAACAGACAGGCGCGGCGACTCAACCTACAGACGCGCTGGAAGAGGTTGTCGTCACTGGTATCCGCGCGTCACTGGCCGGCGCGCTCGATACCAAACGCGAGGCTGCCGGATTCGTCGATGCCATCAACGCCGAGGATGTCGGCAAGCTACCGGATCAAAACATCGCTGAAGCATTGCAACGTGTGACCGGCGTGGCGATCCAGCGCTCGCGCGGCGAAGGTGACTTCGTCTCGATTCGCGGCCTGGGCCCCAATTTCGTCCGCGGCACGATCAACAACCGCTCACTGGTCAGCTCGACGGAATCCCGCGACGCGACCCGCAGCGGCGGCTTCGAGAGCAGCACCGGGCGTGAGACCAACTTCGATCTGCTGCCGGCCGAAATGATCGCCTCCATCGACGTAATCAAGTCGGCGTCTGCTTCACAGGTGGAAGGCGGTATCGGTGGCGTCGTGGACATCAAGACCCAGCGACCGCTCGCCCTGGGGACAACAGTCATCGGGTCGGCGGATGGCACCTACCGCGATTTCAACAAGAAACTGGATCCGCGGGCCTCCGCTCTCGGAAGCTGGACCGATCCGTCCAGGACCTTTGGCGTGTTGGGAGCCATCGCCTACTCCGAGCGGACGATCCGCGAGGATGATCCGGACAGTTTCGGCTATGCCACGTTCGGCCCGACAGTCGATACCGACGGCAACGGCGCAGGTGATCGTGCCGGATTGTCTTTCCCCTTCTCCTTCAATGCGCAGTCATTCAACGAGAAGCGCAAACGGCTGACGGCCCACGGAAGCCTCCAGTGGCAGTTGCCCGATGACAGCACGCTCGTGGTAGACACGCTGTATTCCAAGCGCGATCTGACGAGCGGGGCATTCGTCTCGTTCCTCGGCACCTGCTGCGGCTTTCAGGGCGCGTTCGACGATGTGACCAATGCCGACAAAAGCATCCGTGTGCCGGGCATTGGAATCGTAGGTAATTCGGCCATTTCATTTCCGGTCAGGTCGCAGATCTCCGACAACAGTGACGACCAGACAGTCGAGGACCGGCTCTATAGCATCGGGACCCATTACAACAAGGAAATCGGCGACTGGGACGTCGGCGCCGACCTCGCCTACTCCAGATCGCGCGGCGAGCTCGACTTCCATCGCGTATCTCTGCTGACGCTGGCGGCGGTGCCGCTGATGATCACCGAGTCCCACGATCAGCTGCAGCCTGCAGTGCTGCCCGGCGGGCCCGATCTCACCAATCCGGCGAACTATCGCACCAACAACGTCGATGTGGTAGACCGGTTCAACCGCGATCACGAGTTCGACGCTTCGCTGGACATCAGGCGCAAACTACCGGACAACGGCTTCGTCAGCGCCATCGAGGTCGGCGGTCATTACAGCTCGCGCCATGTGGACCGCCAGGACGAAACGACCTTCAACGTCAACACGGACCAGCTCAATGCCTCCCTGCTCCCTGCTGGCGGCTTCCGGCACTTTGACGGGGACTTCGCCAACGGCAACTCCGTATATCCCATGAGCAGCCTCCTGTTCGGCGATTGGGCTGCGCAAACTGCGCTCCTCCACGCACACAATCCGAACGCCACCTTCGATCCCACGTTCAACGCGGCGCAGTCATTCCGGATCACTGAAAAGACTTCCGCTGGCTACGTCCAGGCGGACATCGATGCCTCGCTCTGGGGAATTCCGATCAAGGGCGATGCAGGAGTACGCTTTGTGCATACCCAGACCGGGACCACCGGCTTCTATCAGGCCTTCAGGATCGATAACGATCCGAACAACAACAATCTGGGCAAGGTGGTCATCCTGGATCCGACCATCCTCGCTACCGAAACGGACAACAGCTACAACAACGTCCTGCCGATGCTGAATCTGAAAGCGCAGCTGATCTCAGACCTGTTTCTGCGCTTCGCCGCGGGCAGGAGCGTCACGCGCCCCACGTTCCTGCAGATGTCGCCCGGCCTGGCCGGGATCAACCCAACCCAGCGCTTCGCCAACTCCGGCAATCCCAAGCTGCGCACGTATCAATCGAACAACTACGACCTCGGCCTGGAATGGTATTTCGGCAGGGGCAACGCCCTCTACGTCAGCGGGTTCCGCAAGGATATCCATGACTTCATAGGCGATGTGACGGCTTTCAATGTCGATTACCTCGCGGTGAATTTCAGGAGCTTTTCGCAGCCGCAAAACCAGGGGGACGCGCATATCACCGGCGCGGAGATCGGCGCCCAGCAGACATTCGACAGCGGCTTCGGCTACATCCTGAATGGCACATTCATCGACAGTAACGCGCACTTCATCCAAGGCAACAACGCGGGCAAGGTTATCCCCTTTGAAGGCGTTTCCAAGACCAGTTACAACGCCACCGTGTTCTACGAGAAAGCCGGCTTCAGCAGCCGGCTGGCGTGGTCCAACCGCAGCAGCTACGTCCAGCTGTCTTCGGATGTGTTCGGAAACAAGCTGATCAGCGCGCCTTACGGGCAGCTCGACGGCTCGATCAGCTACACCTTCGATCAGCACTTCAGCGTACTCCAACATTTCACGGTGTTCACCAACCTGATCAACCTGACGGGGTCGGCCGAGAGGATCTACTCGGACACGAACCTCCAGCCGGTCTCCTGGTCATATGTCGGAAGACGCTACGAGCTCGGCGTCAAGGCGAAGTTCTGATCGTGGCCTCGTCCGCGTACACCGATTGAGAAGGCATTCGCCGGGTTGTATACAAAGAGCATGTCGAGCTCCGCTTGCGTAAAGCCTTTCGCCCGCAGGGCCGGGATGAACGAGGTGAATACCGTGTCGAACGGGCGAAATGTTCCGCCTCGAGGCTGTCCCACGTGGTACCAGCCAGCGTCCTGCGAGACGAGCACGTGCTGCAAGAGGCCCTGGTCTCGCAGGCTCACGACCATCTCTACGAGCTCACTGATGCTTTCGGGCTGGACACCGTCGAACGAAACCCAGGCGCCCCGTTGAGCGGCTTGCGCATGGCGAGCATGGTCTTTCTCCACATGCGCATGGATCCAGATCCAGGCGGACGGATGGATCCCTGACGCTTCGAGAATCTCGAGCTGCTCGAACGCCGCGATCGCCGGCCCCGTATGCGCTCCGATCGTCAGACCGGTTTCGCGGTGTGCGATCGCTCCAGCGCGAATCAATGTTTGTTCGACTTCGCTCAGCGGCCCGCCATTGAATCCGAGCTTGATGAAGCCGGGTCGTATGTCCGTGCCACCGATACCGTCGTGCCACTCTCGAATCCAACGACGCGCCAGGATTTCCGGCGAGTCCGTAAACACATTGCGTGGCAGCTGCCGATACTCATTGGCGGCGTAATTGCCCGTCACGGTGAGAACGTGCAGCCCGCTCATTTCCGAGAGTCGGCGAAGGAGCACGGCATCTCGCCCGACGCCCACCGCCGTTGCATCCACGAATGTGCGGCACCCCAGTTTGCGGATCTGAGTCAGGTAAGGCAGAACCACTTCAATGACTTCGTTGCGATCGTAGATTACTGGATGGTGCTCCCACTCTTCATACGGCTGGAAACTGGCCAGCAGGTGCTCGTGCGTGAGAGTCACACCCATTTCACGGGCTTTGACTCGACCGCGCACCGTCATGACTTCCTGCTCCCGGCGTATCCCTTGCGGGATCCCGGCGGCACATGAAGACAGAGCCAGCGCCGCGCTCACTGCGGGAATCTTTTGCAGAAAACCTCTTCGATTCATGGTGGCACTGTTTCGCTGATTGGGACCGCGCGGAAAGGTACAGATGTTGTCAGGAAGAGGACTTTGGGAAGACAATTCACGAGCTGCCACTGCTTCATCGTGGGCCCTGTAGCGTATTTGAACACTCCAGCTCAGGGGAGACTTCAAGCGGCACACGCGGGCGGTGCGGATGGCAGCGGAATGCAATCAAGGAAGCCCAGGCATGCAATACCGCATTGGCGAATTTGCCAGACTGACCGGCATCTCCATCAAGACGCTGCGTTTTTACGATCAGATCGGCTTGTTCCAACCCGCAGCAGTAGATCCGCGCACGCGATATCGGCTCTATGTTCCGCAACAGCTGAAGGATCTGGCTGCCGTTCTCGCATTGAAAGATCTGGGTGCGTCGCTGAATGACATTCGGCGGGTGGTCCGCAAGACTGCGTCGAGGCAAGAGCACAGCAAGCTTCTGGAAAAGCTCAGGAGCAACGCCGAGAGCTCGATGGAATCTGCGCGTCGATCTCTCGTATGGATCGATGACGCACTGGCTAAGCTGACTGACGGCGAACGCGAAATCCCCGTGTTGGTCAAGCAGCGCGCGGCAATTCGCGTTGCATCCTGTCGCGCGCAGGTCAAATGTTACGCGGAGATTGGCCGACTCGAGCGCGACTTGCAGCGCGCCGTGGTACCGGGGCTCACCGGCAAACTTCAGGGCGTGCTTTGGCACCGGTGTGCAGAGTCCGGGTCGATCGAGGGAGAGCCGTTTGTGGAGATCAGTCGAGGGGCGCCCCGATCCGCTGACTACGAGCTGAAAGAATTGCCTTCGGCTACGGTCGCCACTGCCTATTGTGAGTCGGATGAGCCTGCGGCGGAGCGTGCGTATGAGGCCATCGACCGGTGGGTGCGGCTTCATGACTACCGGGTGGATGGGCCCAAGCAGGAGATTTATGTCGGGCAGATTCTGGAGATCCGGTTTCCGGTGAAGCCGAGGTAAAGATCAATGACGGACGCCAGTAGCCAGCG
>Ga0207703_10001440_pt1 | contig 21728 bp, 16 predicted proteins | sample KBSSwiS12_FD_184304 | JGI IMG/M metagenome (GOLD analysis project Ga0207703, IMG submission 184304) | Switchgrass rhizosphere microbial communities from Kellogg Biological Station, Michigan, USA - KBS Switchgrass S1-2 (SPAdes) (version 2) | ecosystem: Host-associated > Plants > Roots >...
AGATGGTCCTCGAGGTCGACGACCCGGTCCTCGGCCGCGTCCAGGGCGTCGCGCCCCCCATCCGCTTCTCGGGTTCTGGACACGTGCGACCGAATGGCAACCGCAACCGTCCAGAACCCGAGGGTGGGGGGGTGCTCGCCGGGGTGCACGTGCTCGACCTGGGGGCGTTCTACGCGGGGCCGTTCGCGTCGCGGCTGCTGGCCGACCTCGGGGCCGACGTCATCAAGCTGGAGCCGACCGCCGGTGACCCGCTGCGGGGGCTCGAGCGGCCGTTCCGCGGCGCCCAGGCCGGCAAGCGCTCGCTGGCCGCCAACCTGAAGGCGCCCGAGCTGGCGCCGGCCATCGAGCGCCTCATCGAGTGGGCCGACGTGGTGCAGCACAACATGCGCCCAGGCGCCGCCGAGCGCCTCGGCCTCGGCTACGAGCAGGTGCGGGAGCGCAACCCTGGCGCGGTCTACCTCTACTCGCCGGGCTGGGGCTCGACCGGCCCCGACCGTGACCGCCAGAGCTTCGCCCCGATGATCTCGGGCTACGTCGGCGTCGCCTTCGAGGTGGCCGGGCAGTACAACGAGCCGATGTTCCCGGTCGGCAACGAGGACCCGGGCGCCGGGCTGGTCGGCGCCATCGGGATCCTCATGGCGCTGCTCGAACGCCAGCGCACGGGCGCCGGGCAGTACGTCGAGAGCCCGCAGCTCAACGCGGCGATGGCGCACGTCACCCACATCGTGCGCACGGCCGACGGCACCGTGATCGGGGCCGACCGCCTCGATCCGCTCGCGTATGGCGTCGGCGCCCTCGACCGCCTGTACGAGACCGCCGATGGGTGGATCTGTCTGGTCGCCACGTCGGCCGACGGGCTCGATCTGCCCGACGACGACTACGAGCGGTCGATCGTGCTGCGCGACCGGTTCGCCGTGCGCAAGACCGACGAGCTGATCGCCGAGCTGGCCGCCATCGGCGTCGCCGCCGTCGAGCCGGTGCCCTACAACAACGTGGCGTTCATGACCGACCCCGAAAACGTGCGCAGCGGTCGCGTCGCGGTGTGCCCGCATCCGACCCAGGGGGCCGTGCGCGAGGTCGCCGCCCTGGTGCGGGTGAGCGACGCCGAGGTGCCGCCCCACCGCGTCGCCCCGGAGCTCGGCGCCCACACCGACGACATCCTCGCCTGGCTCGGCTACGACGACGCGACGATCGCCGACCTGCGGGCCCGCGGCGAGATCCGCTGACGTCATGAAGGTCGGCTTCGTCCCCGCGGTCCATCCGCGCCAGCTCCTCTCCGCCCGCGTGATCCGCGCCTTCGAGGAGCTCGGGGCCGACTCGCTCTGGGCCCCCGGCCACATCGCCACCGATCGCCCCGTGCCCGAGGTGATGACGTCGCTGTGCTGGCTCGCGGCCCATGCCGAGCAGGCGATCGTCGGCAGCGCCGTGTTGCTGGCGCCGCTCTACCACCCCGTGATCGTGGCCAAGCAGCTCGCCGAGCTCGACCGCGCCACGGGCGGCGGGCGCATCCGCCTCGGCATCGGCGTCGGCGGCGAGTACCCGTCGGAGTTCTCGGCGTGCCAGGTGCCTGTCGCCGAACGAGGGCCCCGCACCGACGAGGCCATCACCATCGTGAAGCGACTGTGGCAGGGCGGCCCGGTCGACCACGACGGCCGGTTCTGGCCGTTCGAGGGTGTCGCCATCGAACCACCGCCCACCACGTCGGGCGGACCGCCGGTCGTGGTCGCCGGCCGCAAGGAGCCGGCCATGCGCCGCGCCGGCTCGCTCGGCGACGGCTGGATGCCGTTCCTGTTCTCGCCCGAGCAGTACGCGTCGTCCGTCGAGCGGGTGCGGGCCCACGCCACGGCCGCCGGCCGAACCCTCGACGACGACTTCGAGTGGTACTGCTTCCTCTACGTCAGCGTCGACGACGACGGTGATGCCGCCCGCCGCCGGGCGGCCGAGTTCATCGGCGCCCGCCAGGCCGGCGACGCAGCGCGCTTCGCGACCGTCATCGACCGCGTCGCGGTGGCCGGCACGCCCGACGACGTGGCCGCCCGCTTGCAGGCGTTCGCCGACGCCGGCGCCCGCCACCTGGTGATCGTGCCGTGCGAGCGAGAGGACCCGATCGGTGCGGCACGCCGCATCATCGAGCTCGTGCCCTCTCAGCCCGTCGCGTCGCCCGCCAAGTAGGAGAGCTGCACCTCGTCGAGGCGGCCGCGGATCTCGTCGGCCGTACCCGACATGACGACCTCGCCGCGCTGCATCACGTAGACGTGGTCGGCGACCTCGAGCACCTTGGCCACGTGTTGCTCGACGAGGAGCACGGCCACCCCGTCGTTGGCCGCGTTGCGCACGGCGGTGAGGAGTCGATCGACGACGAGCGGCGCCAGCCCGAGCGAGAGCTCGTCGGCGAGCAGCAGCTTGGGCGAGCGTGACAGCGCCCGCGCCAGGCTGAGCATCTGCTGCTGGCCACCCGAGAGCAACCCGACGCGGCGCTTCAGGTGCGGCTCGAGCTCGGGGAACAGTTCGAGCGCGAGCCGACGGTCGCACCGGCCGATGCGGAGGTTCTCCTCGACCGTGAGCCGCGTGAACACGGCTCGCTGCTCGGTGACGAGGGCCAGCCCCTGCCGCGCTCGATGGTGCAGGCGCGACGTGGTGACGGTGCCCCCGAACCGCACCTCACCGCCGAGCGCCGGCAGGTCACCGCTCAACGTCATGAGCGTCGTCGTCTTGCCGGCGCCGTTCGGGCCGAGCAGCGCCGTCACCTCGCCGGACCGCACCTCGAGGTCGAGATCGCGCACGACCACGGTCGCGCCGTACCCGGCGCGCAACCCTCGGGCCGCGATCACCGGTGCGATCGCCGTCACGTTCGTGCTCATGCCGTACCTCCCTGGGGCTGCGCCCCAGACCCATCGCCGTCCGGCTCGCTGGCGCTCGCGCGGCCGGCAGCACTCGCTTCGCTCATGCCGTCACCTCGGTCGCTTCGGTCGCTTCGGTCGCCTCGCCCAGATACGCGGCGATCACGGCGGGATCCTTGGACACCTCGGCCGTGGTGCCGTCGGCGATCTTGCGGCCGAAGTCGAGCACGACCACGCGGTCGCAGATGCGCATGACGAGGGGGACGTCGTGCTCGACGAGCACGACGGCGATGCCGCGTTCAGTGGCGATGCGCCGGATCTCTCTGCCGAGCTCCTCGGTCTCGGCGGCGTCGAGCCCGGCGGCCGGTTCGTCGAGGAACAGGACAGCGGGTTCCGCCGCCATGGCGCGGGCGATGCCGACGATGCGGGTGGTGCCGTACGACAGCCCGGACGGTCGCTCGTCAAGCACCTCGCCGAGGCGGAACTCGTGGATGAGCTCGTCGACGATCTCGCTCACCGGTTGTCGACCGGGGCGCACGAGGTCGGTCAGATATCGGCGCGGGTCCTGGCGGTCGGCGGCGACGAGCAGGTTCTCGCGCACCGTCATCTCCTCGAACAGCTCGACGGCCTGGAACGAGCGTCCCAGGCCGGCGCGGGCGCGCCGCTCGGGTGACCACTTCGTGATGTCCTCGCCGTCGACGAGCACGGTTCCGTCGGTGGGCCGGGTGAAGCCGGTGACGACGTCGAGCAACGTGGTCTTGCCGGCGCCGTTGGGCCCGATGAGCCCGAGCACCTCGCCGGGGTGAACCGTGAAGCCCACGCCGTCGAGGGCGCGGACGCCGCCGAAGCGCACGACGAGGTCGCGCACCTCGACGGTGAGGCGGGGCCGCACCCGTCGCGGCTCCACGAGGGTCGCGCGTCCTTCGCCGATGCGGCCGAGCTTGCGGGCGATCGGCGAGAACAGGTGGGCGTTGATCGACGCGATCCCTTCGGGCGCGTTGCGGATCGTGAGCAGCACCCCGGCGCCGCCGATGACGAGGAGCCAGCGGTTCACGTCGAACAGCGACGACAGGATCTTGGCGAACACGCCGCCGCCGACGATCAGCGAACCGGCGACCGACCCGCTCGTCCACGCGATGCCGCCCATCACCGCGAACTGGATGGCCTGGATCGAGCCGAACACGTTGAACTGGCCGAAGACGACGTTCTGGCGCTGGAAGGCCAGGAACACGCCGGCCAGCGCGGCCAGCGCGGCGGCGAGCGAGAAGGCGTAGAGCTTGGCGCCGTACACGCCGATGCCGAGCGACGCCGCGGCCCTCTCGTTGCTGCGAACGGCCAGCAACCGGCGGCCGGCGCGCCCCCGGCGCAGGTTGGCGACCATGAGTCCGCACAGCACGAAGGCGGCGAGGACAACGAGCCCGAACCGGTCGGGGTGCTTGATGGGGTCGATGGAGAACCCGAACAAGGTCGGGTTCGGCAACGACGTCCCGCTGAACCCACCGGTGAGCGTGCTGTTGTCGAAGATCAGCGCCTGGATCATGAGCGACAGGGCAAGCGTCACGACCGCGAGGTTCACACCGCGCGTCCGCAGCGCGGGGAGCGCCACGACGAGTCCGACCGGCACCGTCGCGGCCACGCCCAGCACGAGCACGACCAGGAACGGCAGGCCGTGGGTCGCGAAGAGCCGTCCGGCCACCCACGCGCCGAAGCCGGCGAACGCGAACTGGCTGAGCGAGAGCTGCCCGGCGTAGCCGGTGACGACCACGACCGAGAGGATCACCAACGCCCACGCGAACGATGTCGTGAGCGCGTCGGCCCATGAGGTGTCGAGCGTCAGCAGCAGCACGGCACCGACCGCGGCGGCGATGGCGATCACCACCGGCGACACGAAGCCGCTGCCCGGCAAGGGCAACCGTGTCGACTCATCGCCCCGAGCCGCTCGGGCGCGACCGCCGGCGACGATGATGACGACGACGACGAGCAGCGGGACCGCGTTGCCGAGCCCCTGGAGGTTCTTCCAGTGGATGAAGTCGGCCACCTCGCTCTGGTAGCGCTGGGCCTCGCCCTGGAGGATGCCGATGAGGAACGCACCGGCGACCGTCAACGAGAACGACGAGAAGCGCCCGACGAGGGCGGCCGCGAGCGCCGGCAGGATCAGCCCGACGGTGAGCGTGCCGGCGGCGAGGCCGACGATCGGGGCGAGGAGGATGGCCGCGGCGGCGGCGAGGATGCCCGCCAACGTGAAGTTCGCGAGCTCGATGGTCGCCGGGGCCAGGCCGCTGGCGGCGGCGATGCGCCGGTTCTCGGCCACGGCGGACGTGGCCAGGCCGAACGACGTCTTGGCGTACACGAACCACAGGCCGACCGCGAGCAGGATGGCGAACCCGATGATCCAGATCCGGTCGGAAGTGATCACGAGGTGTCCGGGAAGCGTGTCGAGGTGCACCGGGAGGATCGACTTCGGCTGCCCGAGTGTGTCGCCGCCGTAGCGGACGACGACGAGTCCTTGGATCAGCGTCATGAGGCCGAGCGTGGCGATGAGTCGCGCCAGAGCGGACGCCTCGCGCAGCACGCCCATCACGATCACGCGCGTGAGGGCGCCGATGGCGCCGCCGATGACGAGGGCGGCGACCAGCGCCAGCAGCCAGTACACGTGGTGCTTGTCGCGCAGGTCGTAGAACCCGAACGCGGCGGCGGCGCCGGTGGCCCCGGCCGCGAAGTTGAGGACCCCCGACGCCCGGTACGCCAGCACGATCCCGAGCGCGACCAGCGCGTACAGGGCGCCGGTCGCCGCTCCCAAGAGTGCAAACCGCAGGAACTCCTGCATGAGCCCGTCCCCTCGATCGCGCCGGCCCGCCCGGCGAGATGAGTGCAATGTTATTGCTTCTCTACCTGATTATCGAATACCGTCTTTCCAGGGGGATCACCTCGTCGGGGAGAGAGACGAGGGCGGTGCTGTGCCGCACGAGCCCGCACGCACAAGGGGAGAACACATGCTCGGTTCCAAGCGCAGACTCGGCATCGCCGCGCTGCTCGTCCTGGCGTTGGTGGCCGCCGCGTGCGGCAGCAGCAGCAAGAAGTCCTCCTCGGGCGGCGGTGCCACGACCACGACGGCATCGGCCGCGAAGCCGACCGGCGCGCCCATCAAGATCGGCGTCCTGACGTCGATCACCGGCCCGAGCGTGCACTTCCCGGACGTCCCGCAGGGTGCCCAGGCCGCGGCCGACGCCATCAACGCCGCCGGCGGCGTGAAGGACCCAGCCGGTGGCCCGAACCGTCCGATCGAGATCGTGGCCTGCGACGACGCCTTCGACCCGAACCAGGCGGCGTCGTGCGCCCGCAAGGCGGTCGCCGACAAGGAGCTGGCGATGGTCGGCAACGTGTCGCCCCACGGCGACGTGTACGCGCCGATCATGTACGCGGCGGGCATCCCGCTCGTCGGCATCCAGGCCAACGCCGCCGCCGAGTCGCTGAACGAGCTGTCGTTCCCGATGCAGGGCGGTTCGGTCGTGAGCCTGCTCTCGAACGTCGCGTTCCTGGCCAAGCAGGGCGTGAAGAAGCTCACGGTCGAGCACATCCAGAACGCGGCCGCCGACTTCCTCGTGGCCCAGATGAAGAAGCGCGCCGAGGCGCTGGGCATGACCGTCGCCAACGACGTGCTGGTGCCCGCCGACGCCGCCGACATGACGTCCTACGCCGCCCGGTTCACGTCGAACGGGGCGGACGGAGCCGTCATGGTCGAGCCCAGTGACCGTGTCGCCAAGCTGATCACCGCGCTCAACCAGGGCGGCGTGTCGCTCGAGAAGTTCAAGATGAGCGGCCAGCTCAACCCCGGCGACCTGAAGAAGCTCGGCGCCGCCGCCAACGGGTTCTACGGCTCGGACGCCGCGTTCCCCGTCGATTACACGGCGAACCCGGGCATCAAGCAGTTCGTGAAGGAGTACTCGGCGCTCAAGAACGCCGCCGACCCTTCGACCTTCGCGCTGCAGGCGTGGGTGGCGGTGCACGTGATCGCCGAGACCCTCATCCCGAAGATGACGACGATCGACTCCGCGTCGCTGGTGTCGACGATGAAGACCATCGGCCCGATCGCTCGTCCCGAGTGGACGCCGTTCGACTGGTCGCAGCCGGTGGAGGCGATCCCTGGCCTCAAGCTGCGGTCGTTCTCGCTGAAGCTCCTGTACTCGAAGGCCGAGAACGGCAAGTTCACGCCGGTCACCTCGGGCTTCACGCAATACCTCTGACGTGACGGACGAGCAGCTCATCCCCCGGGTTGCTCTCGTCACCGGTGCCGGTCGGGGGCTGGGGCGTGCACACGCCCTGGCCCTCGCCGCGCACGGCTGCGCGGTCGTCGTCAACGATCTCGGGACCGATGTCCAAGGCGGTGGTCACGACGACTCGCCCGCGAAGGCCGTCGTGGCCGAGATCGAGGCGATGGGCGGCCGGGCCGTCGCCGACGCCACCGACGTGGCGTCGATCGCCGGTGGTCGGGCCGCGGTGGCCGCCGCCATCGAGGCGTTCGGCCGCATCGACATCCTCGTGAACAACGCCGGGTTCGCCCTCGGCGGCGGCGAGGTCGAGTCGCCGGTCGACGACGAGCTGGACGCGTTGCTCGCCGTCCACTACAAGGCGGCACTGGGCACCATGTCCGCCGCCTTCCCCGACATGCGCACGCGCGGGTGGGGCCGCGTGATCAACACCGTGTCGGAGGTGGCGGTCGACGCCCGGTTCGCCGGCTCGCTCGGCTACGGCGCGGCGAAGGCCGCCGTGTGGTCAGCGACGTTGTCGGCGGCGGTCGCCGGCGCGCCGTACGGGATCACGGTCAACGCCATCTCGCCGGGGGCGCGGACGCGAATGAACGCCGACCTGCTCGATGCGGGGTTCCGCGACGGGAACGGTCCGGCCGATCTCTCACCTGAGCACGTGGCCCGAGTGGTCGCCTACCTCGCGTCCGACGCGGCGGGCGACATCACGGGGCGCATCATCCACGCCGCCGGCGGCGCCGTGCGCGAGTACACCACCACCCGCACGTCGAGGTCCCCGCTCGTCGAGCGCCTGGCCGCGGCACTCGCCTGATCTCGTTCTTTGTCGACTGGTGGTTGCTGTGCAACCACCAGTCGACAAAGAACAGGCGGCGTCAGTCGGCGCCGGCCTCCACGAGGAGGCGGTGGATGTCGTTGGGGCCGAGGGGGGTGCTGTTGGCGTTGATGCCGAGGTGGGCGAGGGCGTCCCCGACTGCGTTGGCGACCGCGGCGTGGGCGCCGATGGCGCCGCCTTCGCCCATGCCCTTGTAGCCGCCGGGGTTGGTGGTCGAGTCGGTCTCGATGTGCCCGATCTCGATCATCGGCACCTCCGTGGTGGTCGGCAGGAGGTAGTCGACGAACGTGGTGGTGAGCGGGTTGCCGTCGGCGTCGTAGACGAAGTCCTCGAGCAGCACGCCACCGATGCCCTGCACCACTCCGCCGAAGATCTGGCCCTCGACGACGCCGGGGTTGATCATGCGGCCGCAGTCCTCCGACACGATGTAGCGGAGGATGCGGGGGATGCACGTGTCACGGTCGATCTCGACCACGCACAGGTGCGTCGCGTTCGACCACGTCGGGAACTGCGTCGGACGGAACCGCACGGTCGCTTCGAGGCCGGTGCCGATGTCGGCGGGCAGGTCCTGGGCGTGCGTGTACGCCGCCTTGGCGACATCGCGCATCGTGAGCGACTTCGTCGGCGTGCCCTTGACGAACACGTTGCCGTGCTCGATCTCGAGATCGGCGGGCGACGCTTCCAACGAGTGGGCGGCGACGGCGAGCACCTTGTCGCGCACGACCAGCGCGGCCTCGCGCGCGGCGCCGCCGGCGACCACGGCGGTCCGGCTGCCGCCCGTGCCCGGTCCGTAGGGCGTCGACTGCGTCTCGCCCTGGACGACCGTCACGTCGTCGTAGGAGACGCCGAGCTGGTCGGCGACGATCTGCGCCATCGTCGTCTCGATGCTCTGGCCGTGCGACGTGGTGCCGAGGTAGGCGACGACCTTGCCGCTCGACTCGATGCGCACCGTGGCGCCTTCGGTGCCGAGCGACGGCACGTTCATCGACGTCGGCTCGACGTAGACGCAGATGCCGAGACCGAGCAGCCGGCCCTCGGCGCGCGCGGCCGCCTGCTCGGCGCGGAACGCCTCGTAGTCGAGCATCTCGAGTGCCTGGTCGAGCGTCTCGAGCGGCGTGATCTCCTGGAAGACGTTGCCGGCGGGCGACGTGAACGGGAGGTCGGGGCTCGAGAGGAGGTTCTTGCGCCGCAGCTCGACCGGGTCGATGCCGAGCGTCCGGGCCGCATGGTCGATCGCCATCTCGCGCGCCGTCGTCTCGAACATCCACGGCCCGCGGTACGCCGCCTTGCCCATGGTGTTGGTCCACACCATCGACATGGAGAAGCCGAGCCGCGGGATCTTGTACGGGCCCGGGAGGAGCTGCAGGTCGGCGACGGCGGGGCAGATGGGGTAGGCGCCCACGTCGGCCACGTGGTCGATGGCGATGGCCTGGATGACGTGGTCGTCGTCGATGGCGAGACGGACCTTGCCGAGCTCGTTGCGCGAGTGACCGGCCGCCATGAGGTTCTCGCGGCGGTCCTCGATCCACTTCACCGGCCGCTCGAGCAACCGCGACGCGAGGACGACGGCGCACTCCTCGCGGAACACGAACATCTTCTGGCCGAAGCCGCCGCCGACGTCGCGGGCGCTGACCGTGATGTTGCCCTCGGGGATGCCGAGGTAGCGGGCGAAGAAGTTCCGGGCCTCGTGCACGCTCTGGGTCGCCGCCACGATCTCCATCTCGTCGCGACCCGACGTCCACGACGCGACGATGCCCCGTGCCTCCATCGGCACGGGCACGTAGCGGTTCTGGCGGATCGTGCACTCGATCACGTGAGCAGCGGCCGCGAAGGCCTCGTCGAGGTCGCCGCTCAGCGGCATGAACGGCACGTCGACCATGGCGTTCGACGGCAGGCCCCAACCGGCGTGCACCAGATGCTCCGTGTCGGCCGCCGCGGTCGCGTAGTCGACGGCGGGCGTGACGACGTCGAGATCGAGCTCGATCAGGTCGAGCGCGTCCTCGGCGAGGTAGCGGCTCTCGGCGACCACGAGCGCGATCGGGTCGCCGACGTGGCGCACGTCGCCGATGGCCAGCGGCGGGGGCACGATCAGCTCCTCGCCGAGCATGGAGTGCCACGCTTCGCCGAAGCGACCGTTGAAGTCCTCCCACGTGAACACGGCGACGACGCCCGGGAGCGCACGCGCGGCGGTGACGTCGAGCTTGGTGATCGTGGCCTTGGCCACCTCGCTGCGCAGGAACGCGGCGTGGAGCATCCCGGGCAGGCTGACGTCGTCGACGTAGAGGCCGTGACCCGTGAGGAGGCGACGGTCCTCCTTGCGCCGCACCGACTGGCCGATGTAGCGGGCCGCGGTGCCCGGCGTGGTCATCGTCATGCCGTCCTCGCCTTCGTCGCCTCGGCCGCGACGCGCACGGCGCGGAGGATGCCCTGATAGCCCGTGCACCGGCAGAGGTTGCCCGACAGGCCCTCGCGGATCTCGTCGTCGGTCGGGTCGGGGTGCTGCTCGAGCAGCGCGGTGACCGACACGACGAACCCCGGCGTGCAGAACCCGCACTGCAGGCCGTGCTCGGACTCGAACGCGGCCTGCACCGCCGACAGCTCGCCGTCGGTGGCCAGCCCTTCGACGGTGGTGATCTCGCTGCCCTCGGCCTGCACGGCGAACACCAGACACGACCGCACCGCTCGCCCGTCGAGGATGACGGTGCACGCGCCGCACACCCCGTGCTCGCAGCCCAGGTGGGTGCCGGTGAGCCGGCAGTCGTCGCGCAGGAAGTCGGCCAACGTCTTCCGAGGCTCGACGACGGCGGTGCGGGAGACGCCGTTGACGATGACGGACACGGGCAGCTCAGGCACGATCGGCCTCCTCGATGGCGCGTTGCAGGGCTCGGGACACGGTGGCGGCGCCCACCCGAAGGCGCAGGCCGCTCGACGCGTGCAGATCGTCGGGTGGTTCGAGACCTTCGACGGCGAGTCGTCCGATCTCGGCGGCGTCGACGCCCGACGCCGCCGCACCGGTCAGCGCCGACTCGGCGGCGCTCGCCCGCAGCGGCGTGTGGCCCATGCCGAACAGCCCGATCGCCGCCCGTGCCACCTGGCCGTCGGTCACGGTGACAGCGACAGCGGCGCCGGCGATGGCGAAGTCGCCGTGGCGGCGCGCCACCTCCTCGACGGCGAAGCCGGAACCGGCGCCCCACACCGGGAACCGGGTGGCGACGAGGATCTCGTCGGCGCCGATGGTGGTCATCCACGTGCCGAGGAAGAAGTCGGCGGCGGGGATCGTGCGCCGCCCGGCGGGCCCGGCGACCTCGAGCTCGGCGTCGAGCGCCAGCGCGACGGCCGGGTACTCGGCGGCCGGATCGGCATGGGCGATGGAACCGCCGACGGTGCCGCGACTGCGGATCTGGAAGTGGCCGATGAGCGGCGTGGCCTTGGCGAGCAGCGGCACGCCGGCGGCGACCGTGGCATCGCGCTCGACGACGCACTGGGCGACGGTGGCGCCGAGGTTCACGGTGCCGTTGGTGCGTTCGATGCGGCGCAGCTCCTCGACGCGGCCGATGTCGACGAGCGCCTCGAACCGCGTCAGGCGCAGGTTGAGCATCGGCACGAGGCTCTGACCGCCGGCGAGGACCTTGGCCTCGTCGCCGAGCCCGGCGAGCAGCTGCACGGCGGCATCGAGCGTGGTGGGCGCGTGGTACTCGAACGGCGCTGGCTTCACGGTCCCCCTTTGTAGCCGCGCCCGGCGGGCGCGGGCGGGTACAGTACACTGATATGCGCATTTCGATCGACGACACCCGGTGCAGCGGCCACGGCCGTTGCTACGACGTCGCCGCCGACCTGTTCGACGCCGGCGACGACGGCCGGGGTGTCGTTCGGATCACCGATGTGCCCGCCCACCTCGAAGGCGCGGCGCGCCTCGCCGTCGGGAGCTGTCCCGAGGGCGCCATCGGCATCGATCCGTGACCAACGTCGGCACCGCCATCAAGGCCCCCAAGCTGGCGAGCGTGGTCGCGCGCGCGATCGAGGACGAGGTGGTGGCCAGCAGCTGGCCCGTGGGCACCGTGCTCGGCTCGGAGTCCGAGCTGCTCGAGCGCTTCGGCGTCAGCCGCGCCGTGCTGCGCGAGGCCGTGCGCATCGTCGAGCACTCGGGCGCGGCTCGCATGCGACGCGGTCCGGGGGGCGGGCTCGTCGTCACCGAGCCGAACCGCGACGCGGTGGTGGCTGCCATCTCGATCTGGCTCTCCTACGTCGGCGTCACCGCGGCCGAGATCATCGAGGCCTGGGCGCCCCTCGCGGTCCAGGCGGCGCGCCTGGCCGCGGAGCGCCGCCCGCCCGAAGTCGGGCCGCTCGCGGCGGACATCGCCGACCTCATCGAGGACGAGACGATCGACGTCGAGGCGCTGGCCGCGCTCGACACCGCGATGGCCGGGCTGTCGGGCAACCCGGCCATCGCCTTGTTCGCGCACGCCCTCAACGACATCGGCATGAGCCGGTTGCGCCGACAGCGGGATGCGTTGTGGACCGATGACGCGTCGCAACGGGCCACGCTCGCCGGGTACCAGCGGGTGATCACCGCCATCGCCGACGGCGACGTGGCTGGGGCCGAGGCGTCGATGGCGCACCTCGCCGGGACGTTCCTCGGCCGGGTGTCCGAGCCGCCGCGGCGCCGGCGGCGCGCCGCCGGCGACCTTCCGGGCACCGGCAAGCTGGCCGAGCGCGTCGCCGAGGCGGTGCGCGACGACATCGAGCGCGAGGGGTGGCCCGTGGGCGCCGTGCTCGGGTCCGAGGTCGAGCTCATCGAGCGCTACCAGGTGAGCCGGGCGATCCTCCGGGAGGCGGTGCGGATCCTCGAGCACCACGGCGCGGTGCGCACGAAGCGCGGGCCGCACGGCGGTCTGGTCGTCGCCGCCCCCGACGGCGCCTCGATCGTGCGGGCGGCGCGCCTCGTGCTCGAGCACGACGGCGTCACGCCCGGCGGCCTGCTCGCCATGCGCGTCGCCATCGAGGCCGAGGTCGCCCGGCTCGCCGCCGAACGCTGCACGGCCGACGATGCGGCGCTGCTCGGCACCGTCCTCCAGGCCGAGGTCGACGGGTCGGCGGTCCTGAACTTCCACTCCCTGCACGCCGACATCGCGGCCGTGGCGCGGAACCGCCCCCTGGCCCTGTTCGTCGACGTGGCGGCCGCGCTCGTGCAGGCCCACCTCCCGGCCGAGGTCCGCGCCGGCGAGGGGCTGCAGTCGCTCTCCGGCGAGGTGCACGCCGCCCACCAACGCATCGTCGACGCCATCTGCGGCGGCGACCTCGAGACCGCCGAGCGGCGGATGATCCGCCACCTCGACGCCGGGGCGGCCGTCCTCACGTAGTGGCGCCCCTTCCGGTGAATCAGTACATTGAGATGACTGATTTGGGGAGGGCGGGGCATGCAGGCAGAGCACATGCGGATCGACGTCGGGGGTGGGCGGCACACCGCGGTCGACGTGTACCGGCCGGCCGAGCTGCCGGAGCGGCCCGTGGTGGCGTTCGCGTTCCCGGGCGGCGGCTACAGCCGGGGGTACTACGACATCCGCCACGACGGCGACGCCTACAGCCAGGCCGCGTTCCACGTCGCCCGCGGTTGGGTCGTCGTCACGTGCGACCACCTCGGCGTGGGCGACAGCGACCAGCCCGACCCGTCGACGCTCACCATCGAGGTGCTGGCCGACGCCAACGACGCGACCGTGCGCGGCGTCCTCGCCGCGCTGGACGTCATCCCGGGATTGGTCATCGGCATGGGTCAGTCGATGGGCGGCTGCCTGTCGGTCGTCACCCAGGCCCGCCAACGGACGTTCGACGCCCTTGCCGTGCTGGGCTACAGCGCGATCCACACCCAGATGCCGTCGCCGGCAGGTCGGATCGAGCTGAGCGCGGTCGAGCGCGGGCACATCGACGTCGCCGACACCGACCGCACCACGGCCGAGATCGGCGGCATCGACGCGTTCCGGTGGGCGTTCCACGCCGACGACACCGATCCGGCGCTCGTCGAGGCCGACATGGTCGGCGGCTACCCGATGCGCACGACGGCTCCGGCCTGGGGCAGCGTGAGCCTGCCGCCGGCCGCCGTCGCGATGATGACGGCTGGCGTCATCGCCGCCGAGGCGGCGCTCGTCGACGTCCCCGTGTTCGTGGGCTGCGGCGCGCGCGACGTCGTGCCCGATCCGCGCGCCGAGCCCGCCGCGTACGCGGCGAGCGACGACATCACCGTGCTCGTCGTCCCCGGCATGGCGCACATGCACAACTTCGCCCCGACGCGCGCCCAGCTCTGGCACCGGCTGCACGGGTGGGGCGAGTCGCTGCGCGAGGCCAAGTGACCAAGCCCTTCCGCTTCTCCGTCACGGCGCCGCCGTGGCGCGGCTCCTTGCCCGAGTGGCAGGCCGACCTGCGCCGGTTGGAGGATGGCGGCTTCCACGCCGTCGTCGCCGCCGACCACTTCACCGAGGGCTGGGAGATCGAGCCGCTCGTCGCGCTCACGGCCGCCGCGCTGTCGACGACCAGGCTGCACGTGCAGACCGGCGTGCTCGGCAACGACTACCGCCATCCGGTGCTCGTCCATCGCATGGCGGCGGCCCTCGACGCCCTCTCGGGCGGCCGCCTCGTTCTCGGGCTCGGCGCCGGCTGGCTCACGTCCGACTACGAGGCCGCCGGCATCCCGCTCGACCCGCCCGGCACGCGCATCGAACGCCTCCAGGAGGCGGTGGCGGTGATCAAGGGCCTCTTCCGCCCCGAGCCCTTCGAGTACGAGGGGACGCACTACCGCATCGCCGGCTTGCAGGGCGCGCCGGCGCCCGTGCAGCAACCGCACCCGCCGATCTTCCTCGGAGGCGGCAGCCCTCGCGTGCTGCGGCTCGCCGGTCGCGAAGCCGACATCGTCGGGATCGTGGCGTCGCTGCGCGCCGGCACGATGGGCCGCCACGCGGTGGTCGACCTCGCCCGGAAGTCGGTGGAGGAGAAGCTCGGGTGGGTGGCCGAAGGGATCGCGGCGTCCGGTCGATCGGCCGACGACGTCACGATCGAGATGAACCACTGGCTGGTGCGCGTCACCGACACGGAGGCCGACGCCGCCGCGTTCCTCGCCAAGGTGGCGGCCCGCAACGAGGTCGACGTCGAGCTGCTCGAGCAGTCACCGGCCGTCCTCGTCGGCACCACCGACCAGCTGGTCGACGCGCTCGAGGAGCGGCGCGAGTCCCTCGGCATCTCCTACCTCCAGGTCGACGCCGGGTTCCCGCCGGCCGACGTCGAATCGCTGTTCCCGCTCGTCGCCAGGCTCGGGTGAACGACCTGCTCGTGCGCGGCGGCACGGTCGTCGACGGCACCGGTGCGCCGTCCCGCCCGGCCGACGTGCGTGTGCGTGATGGGCGCATCGCCGAGGTCGGGGAGCAGCTGCGACCCGACGGCGAGCCGGAGGTGGACGCGTCGGGCGCGCTCGTGACGCCGGGCTTCATCGACAGCCACACCCACTTCGATCCCACCCTCTTCTGGGACCCGATGTGCGACCCGATGCCGCTGCACGGTGTGACGACCGTGCTCGTCGGCAACTGCTCGCAGTCGCTCGCGCCGGTCCGGCCCGACCAGCGCGACGTCGTGAGCGAGGTGTTCTGCTACCTCGAGGACCTGCCGCGCCCCACCTGGGACGCGTCGATCCCGTGGACGTGGGAGCGCTACGACGACTACCTCACCGCCCTCGGTGGTGACGGCCTCGGCCTGAACGTGGCGACGCTCGTCGGCCACACCGTCCTTCGGCTCTTCGCGGTGGGCGACGACGCGTGGACGCGACCGTCGACGCCGAGCGAGGTCGACGCCATCGAGGCCGCCCTCGACGAGTGCCTGCGCGCCGGCGCCTTCGGCATGTCCACGTCGCTCGGCTTCGACGAGCACCCGCGCCGCGGCAAGGTCCCCAGCCGCATCGCCGCCGACGACGAGCTCGACGCGCTCATCGCCGCGCTGTCGCGCCGCGACGGGCTGCTCCAGTTCATCCCGGCGCCGGGCAACCGGTCGCTGCGCCGCGACGTCGAGCGCATCGCGGCGCTGACCACGCCGCACCACGTGCGCAGCACGTGGATCAACGTGTTCCACGACACCGCCAACCCCGACCTGGCGCGCGGCCTCCTCGACTTCGCGGCGGCGCTGCAGGACGGCGGTGCCCGCACCTATCCGCAGGTCTCGCCCCGGCCGCTCGACATCCAGGTCAACTGGAGCGGCGGCATGTCGTTCGCCCTGCTGCCCGAAGGTTGGCACCGCTTCGTGCAGGCCGGTCGTGACGAGAAGGCGCGCTTGATCGCCGACCCCGCGTGGCGGGCCACGGCGCGCGCCGAGTGGGACACCGTCGGCTGGGCGATGATCCCGCACCGGCAGCCCGAACGCGTCCGGTTGATCGACTCCGACCACACGCTCGCCGATCTCGTGGCGCTCCGTGGCGGCCACCCGTCGGACGTCCTCGCCGACTGGGTTGCCGAGCACGACCTCGCGCCGGGCGTCGTGGGCATGGGCGTCGCCAACACCGACGCCGATGGCGTGGCCGAGCTGCTGCGCCATCCGGCGGCGGTCATCTCCAACAGCGACGCCGGCGCCCACGTGCAGATGTTCTGCGCGGCGGGCGACACGACGTTGCTGCTCACTCGTCATGTGCGCGACCGCGCCGACCTGACGATCGAAGCGGCCGTGCAGGCGTTGACGCAACGGCAAGCGCGCCTCGTGGGGCTCGACGACCGCGGCGTCGTCGCGCCGGGCGCGGCAGCCGACCTGGCGGTGTTCTCGCTCGACGAGGTGCACTGGGACGTCGACGTCATGATCGCCGACCTGCCCGCGGGCGGTAGCCGGTTGCGCCGCCCAGGCGGTGGCTACCGGGCGACGGTCGTCGGCGGCGTCGTCACCCAGGAGCACGACGTGATGACCGGCGCGGCGCCGGGCCGCGTCCTGCGGAAGGAGCATCGTGACTAGGAAGGTGTTGCGCGGTGCCACGGTGATCGACGGCACCGGCGCGCCCCGCCGGTCGGCCGACGTGGTCCTCGACGGCGACCACATCGCCGAGATCGTCGAGCCGGGCAGAGCGAGCGGCGACGAGGTCGTCGATCTGACCGGTCTCGTCCTCGCACCCGGCTTCGTCGACTGCCACACGCACTACGACGCGCAGGTGCTGTGGGACCCCGACCTCACGCCGTCGTGCTGGCACGGCGTCACGACCGTCGTGATGGGCAACTGCGGCTTCGGCATCGCGCCCACCCGCCCGGAGGACCGCGAGACCATCGCCCGCACGCTCGAGAACGTCGAAGGCATGTCGGTGGAGGCACTGACCGCTGGCATCCCGTGGACGTTCGAGACCTTCCCCGAGTACCTCGACGCCGTCGACCGCACGCCGCTCCGACTCAACGCCGCGGTCATGGTCGGGCACACGCCACTGCGGACCTACGTGATGGGCGCCGACGCCACCGAGCGCGCCGCCACCGCCGCGGAGGTGGCCCGCATGCGCGCGCTCGTGGGCGAGGCGATCGACGCGGGTGCCGTCGGGTTCGCCACCTCGAAGTCGCCGGCGCACGCGGGCGCGTACGGCAAGCCGGTGCCGAGCCGGCTCGCCGAGCCCGACGAGATCTACGCCATCGGCGAGGCGCTCGCCGCGCGCGCTCGCGGCGTGTTCGCGGTCACCAACGGCCCCGACTTCTACGTCGAGCAGCTCGCCGAGCTGTCCAAGCGGACGGGCCGGCCGGTCACGTGGACGGCGCTGGCCGCCAGCGCATCGAGTCCGACCGCGTTGGAGACGCTGGAGCGCCAGGCGTCGTACGGCGGCGACGTGTGGCCGCAGGTGGCGTGCCGGCCGATCGTGATGCAGCTCACGCTCGCCGATCCGTTCCCGTTCGCGCGGGCCAAGGCGTTCACCGAGGTGCTCGCCCTCCCGCACGACGAGCGGGCCGCGCGGTACGTCGACGCCGCGTGGCGCGAGCGGGCTCGCGCCGACATGGCGCGCAAGTTCGGCGCCCGTTGGGACCGCATCAGCATCCAGGAGACCGGGCGTCACCACGACCTCGTCGACATCCCGCTCAGCGAGCTCGCGGCCGCCCGTGGCGTCGACCCGCTCGACGCGATGGTCGACCTGGCGCTGGAGGACGACCTGGCCACGCGGTTCCGCTTCGTGCTCGCCAACGACGACGAAGGCGATCTGGCCGCGGTGCTGCGCGACGAGCGCTCGCTGCTCGGGCTGTCCGACGCGGGTGCGCACGCCAGCCAGCTGTGCGACGCCGTGTTCAGCACCTACCTGTTGGAGCACTGGGTGCGCGACACCGGCGTGCTCACGTTGGAGCAAGCGGTGTGGCGGCTGACCGACCACCCGGCGACCGTGTTCGGCCTCACCGGGCGCGGGCGGATCGCGCCGGGGTTCGCGGCCGACCTCGTCGCCTTCGACGCCGAGATGGTCGGACCCGAGCCACCCGAGCGCGTGCACGACCTGCCGGCCGGCGCCGACCGCCTGTTGGCCCGCAGCCGCGGCATCGCCCACGTATGGGTGAACGGCGAGCCGATCGTGCGTGACGGCAACGACCTGGCCGCCCGGCCGGGGACGCTTCTGAGGGGGAAGGCATGACCACTGATCTCGCGCCCGACGCGGTGGCGCGCATCCGCGCGAGCATCGATCACCCGATCGTCGACGGCGACGGGCACCTGCTCGAGCTGATGCCGATGGTGTTCGACATCGTCCGAGACATCGCCGGTGAGGACGTGATGCGCCGGCTGCAGACGTTCAACCGGGCGCGGTTCACCGCGAACGAGGGCTTCGTCCCGGTGCGGGTGTTCCACGGCTTGCCGGCCGAGAACACGCTCGACCGCATGACCGTCACGCTGCCGAACCTGCTCTACCAACGGCTCGACGAGATCGGCATCGACTTCGCGCTGCTGTACCCGAGCTTCGGGCTGACCCTCCTCGGCTATCCCGACGACGAGATCCGCCAAGCCGGTGCGCGCGCCCTCAACCTGTACTTCGCCGAGGCCTACGCGGATGTGCGCGACCGGCTCGAACCGGTGGCGGTGATCCCGACGTTCACGCCCGAGGAGGCCGTGGCCGAGCTGCGCTACGCGGTCGGCGAGCTCGGGCTGAAGGCCGTCGTCATGAACGGGATCATCCCGCGGCCGGCCCGAGCCGACGGCACGCCGCGGGCGTGGGTCGACACCCTCGGCCACGAGAGCCAGTACGACTACGACCCGGTGTGGGCGACGTGCGCGGAGCTCGGTGTCATGCCCGCGTTCCACGGCATGGGCTACGGGTGGGGCAGCCGGGTGTCGTCGAGCAACTACGTGCACAACCACCTCGGCAACTTCGCGGTCGCCCAGGAGAGCGTGTGCCGCTCGCTCATCATGGGCGGCGCCATGCGTCGGTTCCCCGACCTGCGCTTCACCTTCCTCGAAGGCGGCGCGTCGTGGGCGTGCCAGCTGTACGCCGACCTGCTCGGTCACTTCGAGAAGCGCAACATCTCGGCCGTGGGCGCCTTCGACGACGCCCGCATCGACGTCGATCTCGCCGCGACGCTGTTCGCGCAGCACGCGACCGGCCGCATGGCGGACATGGGGGAGCGTTTCGTCAAGAGCATGCAGCGGGTGGTCGCCACGGCGGCCGCCTACGACGCCGAGAACGACCTCGACGACTTCGCCGAGTCGCAGATCCGCAGCGAGAGCGACATCGTCGACATCTTCACCCGCCAGCTGTCGTTCGGGTGCGAGGCCGACGACCCGTTGAACGCGCTGGCGTTCGACACGAAGCTGCTGCCGCACCACGCGCGGCTCAACGCCGTGTTCGCCTCGGACATCGGCCACTGGGACGTGCCCGACGTGCGCGGCGTGCTGCCCGAGGCGTGGGAGATGGTCGAGCACGGCCACCTCGATGCGGCGGAGCTCAAGGACTTCACGTGCGGCAACGTCGTGCGGGCGCTGAAGGCCGGGAACCCGAGGTTCTTCGAGGGCACGGCGATCGCGGGCACGGTGTGAAGGTGAGAACGGTGTGAAGCTGGGCATCTTCGCCGACTCAACGGATCGGTCGATGCCGATCGTCGACCTGGCGGAGGCCATCGAGGCGCGCGGGTTCAGCGGGCTGTTCCTGAACGAGCATCCGCACGTGCCGATGGCCCATGACCGCAGCGCGTACCCGGGCGGGGGTGACATCCCGGACCGGTACGCCCGCTTCTGGGACCCGTACATCGCGCTGTCGTTCGTGGCGGCGCGCACGGCGCTCGAGATCGGGCCATGCATCTCGTTGGTGGCCGAGCACGACGCGATCGCGCTGGCGAAGGCGATCGCGACGCTCGACGTGCTGTCGGGTGGGCGGTTCCTGCTCGGCGTCGGGTTCGGCTGGCATCGCGAGGAGTTCGAGGACCACGGGCGGCCGGCGAACGTGCGCGCGGCGGTCGTCGAGGAGACCGTCGAGCTGATGCGGCGCTTGTGGGTCGACGACGTGGCCTCGTACGAGGGCGAGCACCTGCGGCTGTCACCGAGCCAGTCGTGGCCGAAGCCGGCGCAGCGGCCGCACCCACCGGTGCTGCTCGGCGCGCCGGCGAGCGCGCGCAACTTCGCCCGGGTGGCGGCGTGGGCGGACGGGTGGATCCCCATGGCGTCGCCGGTGTTCGACGACGCATTCCCGGCGTGGCTCGACGAGCTGCGCCGCGTCTGGCACGCCGCCGGGCGGGAGGGCGCGCCGGTCGTCATGCCGATCCTGACGACGGTCCGCGTGGCCGACCTCCCGCGGGCGCTCGACCGGCTGCGCGACCTCGACGTCGATCGCGCCCTCGTCCACGTGGCCGAAGCCGATGCCGGGCCGACGCTCTGGCGGCTCGATGCCCTCGCGGGATCGATGGACTAGATCAGTGAACTGATCTACGCTGCCGAAAACGGACCGTGGGGGTGGGCGTGACCGAAGTGACGCAGATGACGTGGGACGAGATGTCCCCGGCCATGCGAGCCATGATCGGCTACGAGCCGAACGGCTCGCTCGACGTCGAGCACCCGCAGGAGCAGTTCCTCGAGATGCTGAAGACGCCGATCGTGCGATGGGAGGGCGGCGTCGCCTTCTTCGGCATGAACGAGATCGTGGAAGCCGGCCGCAACCCCGACATCACGTCGGCCAACCCGTTCACCGGCAACGGCGTCGGGATGGGCAGCCGCGAGCCCCTCATCCCGCTGCACGTCGACGGTGACGTGCACAAGCGCTATCGCAAGCTGCTCGACCCGCTGCTGGCGCCCAAGCGCATGGCGGCGCTCGAGCCCGACGTCCGCAAGCTGGCGGACGAGCTCATCGACGGGTTCATCGGCGATGAGCAGGTCGAGTTCCACGACGCGTTCTGCGTGCCGCTGCCATGCATCATGTTCCTCCGCCTGTTCGGCATGCCGATGGAGGACCTCGACTTCCTGATCGCGTGCAAGGACGGCGTGCTGAAGAACGCGGCCACGACGTTCGAGGAGCACGAGGAGCTGGCGTGGCAGGCAGGCGACCGGTTGCGCGAGCGGCTCACGTTGCGCCTCGCCGAACGGCGCCGGTCGGGTGAGGTGCGCGACGACCTGATCGGCGCGTTCATGAGCTTCGAGCTCGACGGCGAGCAGCTCAACGACGCCGAGATCGTGAACCTCATGCACATGTTCACCATCGCCGGTCTCGACACGGTGACGTCCTCGTTGAGCGTCATCGTCGGCTGGCTCGCGCTCCACGAGGAGGAGCGCCATCGCATCCTCGCGGAGCCCGACCTGCTCAACCCCGCCATCGAGGAGATCATGCGGTGGGAGAGCCCGGTG
>Ga0207703_10001443_pt1 | contig 21702 bp, 33 predicted proteins | sample KBSSwiS12_FD_184304 | JGI IMG/M metagenome (GOLD analysis project Ga0207703, IMG submission 184304) | Switchgrass rhizosphere microbial communities from Kellogg Biological Station, Michigan, USA - KBS Switchgrass S1-2 (SPAdes) (version 2) | ecosystem: Host-associated > Plants > Roots >...
TGTCGGTATCGTCGGCAGGGTTGGAGGGTTGGCAGGTCCAGCCCAAGACTATGCAGGATGCCGGTATCGGCAGGGCCGCATGTGGGATTGGCGGCGGTGCCGCACGGTAACCAGCCTCTGCCGGTGCCGGTACGTTCCTCTTCGAGCAGCGCGCGCACTTCATCGCTCGGGTCCTCGCCGTTCAATGCCGCCTGGAGTTGCGCCGGCGTCAGGTCTTGCAGATACCAGGCCAAGCGCGGATCTTTGCTGAGTCCGGTAGCGTCAAATTGATAGTCGCCGGCATTACCGCCGCTGCCGCTGGTGACCACACCCAGACGCCGTACCGTGCGCGGAATTCGGACGCTGTGAATCATTGAGCCTCGCGCCACCATGCCGGCCGTGGGAACGGGCTGCGGGCCCAGCGATGATTTCCGCCTCCGTCTTCGATCACTCCCAGATTCCGCGCTGGGGGAATCCTGCCGCCTCGGCCTGCCGGCACGGCTCCGCGTCCGGGAATTTGGTAGATGGTCCGGTTACCCGGGGGCACCCATTGATTGATCGCACCCAGGGGGAACGCTCCGCGCCTCGCCGGCAGAATCCGGCCGATGCGTCCCACCTCAAGGCCGGCCGCCAGTCGCCGCGCCTGATACTGTTCAGCGCTCATGACTGCCTGCCGATCGTCGCCGGGGAAGAGCGGGATACCCTGCACGATGCCGGTCGATTGCGTGTAGTACGCATCCCACTGCTCGGCCGTCAGCATCGCGCGTTCATCGCGTCCCACCAGTCGGGCAATCTGTGGGTTTGAGCTGGCTTCGATGAGCACGGCGTTATTGATCGGCAACGCCTGGGTGATGCTGCCGGCGAGGCCTCGCAGTCCGCGCACGGTGGAGCCGGTTGCGCTTCCTTGCCGGTAGTAGACATTGTTCAGCGACTTGTAAATATTGCCGTCGCTGCCCGGGGTCATGGTGCCATCGGGTGCGTTCGTTCCGAGTCCCAGCAGGAACGCGAGAACGGTACCGCTGTTGACGCCGGTGGTGGTCGCATACATGGACAAAATCTGCGGATCGATCCGCATAATTTGTTCAGACGGGATGTCGCCGAAGCCTGTCCACTGCGTGCTGTTCAGGTTGGCCAGCAAGTAGGCGTCTGGGTACCGCGTGCAGATGCCGGCGGCGTCCTGTGTGAACCCAGAAGCGCAATTGCTGTTGGGCGGGGTCGTTGCCGGCGGGCTCACACCCGGGGGGCAACTGATAACCATGCTGCCGTCCGTGCCGGTCGGATATCGATAGCAACCCTGCGTACCCAGCGGCACTGCGCCGGGGACGCCCGCGCCTACGGGAACGTTGCCGGTGCTCGACGTCGGGCCGCCCGTGTTGGAGCCGGCCGGGGTGAAGCCGGTAGGGGCCGGCTGCGGGCCGCTCTTCATCTCTTCGGGCAAAAGATCCTGCACGGCCGGCAACCATTTGTCACGCGTGAGATAGGCCGCGACGCCGGCGGCTCCAAGTAGCAAAAATGTGTTGTTGTTCGCCATGGGGGTTACCTCCTGTCCGTTGCGCGGCTCATCAGATACGTGAGTGAAGCGGCCGCGCCTAACAGTCCGATGGCTAGCCACAGCTTTTCTTTTTTGTCGGGCGGGGCGGCCGCCGGCTGCTCGGCCGGTGGTGGCTCGTTGAACGGTCCACAGTTCGGCATACTCCAGCTATTCCAGGGCGGCGTGTTCTGCCTCGGCGTGCTGGACGCCGGCGTATAGGCCAGACTCCCGGGGGTGGTCTCGCGGGCTCTGGCCTGTTCGCGCAATTTGAGGCTGAGCCAGTTCTGGCTGGAATCGGGGGGCGCGTCTGAAATCGTCGTCCACGCGACGCGTGAACCGCCGGCCGAACTGCTGCCGGCAAACCCGGGGCCGATTGAACCCATGCGCGCCCGCTGGGGCCTCGGTACCTGCACTACCGCGATTCGTCGCTTCGGCGTTCCTTGCTGGGTTGTGTGGATCATAGGGCCTTTGCAATTGCGAATGCCGCCAGCGCTGCCGCGCCGATGAGCAGGGGAGTGGAAGTGCTTCCGGAGCTGGGGGCGGCCGGGATCGCGGCCGCCGGCGTCTGGATCTGTGCCGCGTTCGCGCCGGTCTGGGTACTGCCGCCGGTGGACGTAATGCCGGTGCTCATGTACGTTCCGGTGTTGAAGTTGGGGAGCAATACGCTTAAGCCGGTGTCGCATCCCAGCTCGGCCATGCGCGGGTCTGTGGCCATCGGGTCGCGATAGTAGCTCTTCCAGGGCCAGCGCCCACCTGGTGCGCGGTCGGCTACGCACGCGTCGCCGGCACTGCCGAAGCCCTGCTGTCCGCAAGCTGCGGGGCTTTGCAGCCAGGCCCACGCCTCATCGTAAAGATTCAGCGCGGCGCGTTGGTCGGCGCACGATGGGTTTCGCTCGCTGAGATAGGCATCGCGCAAATTGCGCAACTGCTCTTCCAGTCCGTTCACAATCGCGGTGGTGGCGCTCTTCGCGTTGTTCTTCCGAACGTTGTTCTGCATCCACATCGAGGCCGCGGCCGTCGCGAGTCCGACGCCGGCACCGATGCCGGCGGTTATCGGGTTGAAGCTTGTAGCGGCGGCGGCCGGACTCATCCCCATGCGCCGGCGGCCAAGAGTGAACTGCGCGTACATAGGGACGGCTCGAATCATTTGGACTTAACGACGGACAGCAGCGCGATGCCGGCGATAGCTGCGATTCCCCAGGTGAGGTATTGCGGGTTGATGGCGCTCGCGATGTTTGAACCGCTGGCCACTCTTCCGGTGTTAGGGTCGTACAGAACGGACTGGCCGGCCGCGTTCGACACGAAATAGGGGCTGGCCGGCCGCTGCTGGGTACCGAGTTGCTTTTGGGCAAAGGGCACGCCGATCTGTATGCCGGCGTTGATGACGTCCTGAAGGGTCTGTGACCATCCGCTGCCGCCTCCCGTGCTGTAGTCGCCACCATACTGCCCGTAGGTGTCGATGTTGAAATCCTCGTAATCGCCGCGCAGGGTTGCGTTTCTCATGCCTCTGCGGGGCCCTGCAAACGTTCGGAGCATGTCTGAGGTCCTTTCCTTCGTCCTGCACTTGCCGGGGGTCAGGCGGGGCCACACGCGCCGCTGATAGGGCTTGGCGTACTCTGCGCCGGGAGCTGGCCCGTTCGAAGAGTCGAACGGCATGTATTGGCCGGGTCCGACTTCGACGGTGTTGTAAACGTGGCTCCAGATGCGCGGGTCCCGTTGATCGGCCTTGATGGTCACGAAACGCGAATCCATGCAGAGAACCCGGAACATTGCCGACGCGAGCATCGAGAACTGGGGGCAATCGCCGATGGGCTCGGGCATAGCCAGCACGGCTAACGGCGTGATCAGTGTTTGGTCGACCAGCGGACTGGTGCCCGGGGTAGGCACGTACCTGATGCGCTTCTTCAGCCACCAGAACACGGCCTGCGCCTTCTGCATCGGATCGGCGTAGCGATCGAGGCCGGCCAGCTCCAGCGCTTCCGTTGTGGCATCCTCGACGGCCGGGTCGTTGCTGTCGATCGCGCTGAGCTCGTCCATGAACGTGACGGTCTGGGCCGTCTCGTCATCGTCGTCAGTCATCGGCCGGTCGATTTCGATTATTCGAACCGGCCGCCCGAATTCCTCGACGTAGGCAACTCGCGAAACTGAATCGTGCGCGTGAGGCAAGAAACAACTTTGCGGCCGTTCACGTGCTCAATGCAACCGGATTCCTAGCCTAAGATATAGGGGATACAGGAGGTTTGCGTAAATGGCACAGCAAGCAGCGCTAAAGCGTGCGACGGGGCCCGCAGTGGTGCCCCCCCCAGTGACCGAAACGAACAAGGGCGGGCGTCCGAAGGGCTCGAAAACACGCCCTGCGGAGGAACGGGCTGCTGAGAAGGTCCCGAAACTCAAGACGTTCGACTACTCGCGCTACAAGCTGACTTTTCAGAAGCCGGCCGACTTCTACGCCTACATGGCCGGCTATCCGGATCGCACGGGCCTTTGCTTCTACCTGTTCCGTCTGCGGCCGGCAATCGACCATGGGCTGATCGGCATCGATGAAAGCTCCATCGCCATCACGTCGAATGAAGCCGACATGACCGAAGACGCGGTTGCTGAAGTGTGGGGCCGTGGGTTCTACATGGTGAAGGTGACTGATGCGAATCGGCCGAAGGGTCAGCAGGAATTGTGCCGCACGTGGTTCGATTGTGAACTCGCTCCGAAAGCGCCGGTCTACGACATCCGCACGCTGAAGCTTGCGGTACAGACCAACGGCGATGAGATCCAGCGGCACATCAATCTGGGTACGCTGGTGCGGGATCTGCACACGCAACAAGTGCGGCTCCGGAACGAAAGCGACAAGCCTCTGGCTTCGCCGTCCGTGGCGGCGGGTGCGTCGGGGGGCCCGTTCAATCTCGACGTCAACAGTCTCGTTGCGAGTCTGATACAGCGCGGCGCTACCAGCGGGGCCGATCACGTAAAAGAGACTATCGAGGTGGCGCGGATGCTGAACCCACAGCAGGGGCCCATCGATATGGACGTGCTGGCGGATAAGGTGGCCGCGCGTCTGAGCAACAAGACTGCGACGGTGGCGGCCGAACCCAACGACATGTTTTCGGCCTACGAAAAAATGGAGCGCTTCATCAACCGTGTGACGGGGAGAGCTGAAAATCATGTCGCCGTGCCGGTCACTGGTGAAGTACTGACGGGCGAGGGGCCGGCGGCTGTTGCGGCCGGCGGCGGTTCGTCTTCGTGGGCTGCGCACGTCCCGGGTATCCTCGGCGAAGTGAAGTCTTTGATACCCACGATGATGGACGCCTATCGAGAGCTGAAGAGTGAAAACGGCGGGGGGGAAGGGATGCAACAACGACAACAGGCGCGCGCGGCCGCGCCGGCGACTTTCGAAGATCGGGTTGAGGAAATCCTGCGGCTCGGTTTCCAGCGAATGAATGAGGGCGTGGGGGGCTTCGACTATGCCGCCTGGCTGGTGAAGTTCCAGCCAGACGGCGCGGCAATGTTCCGCTGGTTTGAAGGCGTGGGCGTGGCGGGGCTCATGGGAATGCTGGCGATGAATGCCCGCAGTCGTGCCCTGGTCACTGGTACCCAGCGTCCTCAAATTGAATCCTTCATATCAGAGTTTCTTTCTTTCTCGATTGAAGAAGTAGCCGACGATGAAGGCGAGGGCGAAGGTCCAGGCGCTTCCGCTTCGCCGGCGGCCTGATCGGCGGGCGCGTCTTCGGCGCGGGTCGTAACTGACATGGCCATCAGCAGATTTGAACGCCATAGCCTTTTCACGTCCTCTCCGGAAACGGTCAGCAGTTGCGCCGGCTCGGTGTCTGCCCAGTTCATCGCGTACATCTTCGCGGCGCGCTGCTGTACCAGGATTCCTTCCTGTACCTGCATCGGGTGATTCTCCGAAATGTGGAGCCACATGTATGCCGAAAGCCGGTCGTACTCGATCAGCTTTTCTCTGTCGTCTTCCGGGTCCATCGGCGCGTAGTTCGATAGCACCGTGACGCTGCAAAGCTGGCAACGGGCGGTCATTTGGCGGACCACGTTGCCGGAATTTGGGAATGCTCGGACTCGGCCGCTTCGGCCTTGTCCAGGAATTCTGCGACCAGCAAGTCGTCTTCCTGCCAGGTGCGGCACGCAAAGCGGATCAACCAGCCATAGGCCAGGGCGGGCATAGCCAACACACTCCACGGGTGCAGGGTGGCGAAGTCCGGAATCGCCTCGGGGTAGGGTAGGGGGGGCATTATCGGGACTCCTGTTTTACGGCCGTCGTTTCACGTGAAGCAGCCGAAATTGGGTTGCAGGTCATTTCGGCCTCCGGTTCTTCGGATTCATGTCTGACGTCTCCCACCAGTGTTCCTCTGGCGCTGCCGGGTCGTTGTCTATGCCGGGGCCGGCGGGAATCGTCTGGCGGGCCGCCAGCGCCTCATTGCGGGCGCATTCCTTGGTCCAGTCCTTCAGGGCATCGTCGGCAAGATTCTTCAGCAGTGCCGGTTTGTGCTTTCCGACATCGCGGCGGTTCCGTAGTTTGAGATTGACGCGGTGGGCGAAATGGCCCAGCGGGGCATTTCCTGCCCGCGCAAACACTTCATTTATCAGCGTTTCGTCCGCTTCGATGGCCCAGAATCGGGCTACAAATTCTGTGATGGCGTCCGAATACTCGCTAAAGCGTTTCTTTTCTTCTGTCTGACGGGAATTTGATGGCGAACGTTTGGCGAATGACTGTAGTTGTGTACGACTACAGTTTCGGGCATCTTCGGGGTGGTGCGGCGTGGCCGTGATCTGGAGTCGGCCGTTCCTGCCGCTTCGGCAACGGAAGGTAACCGGATGGTCGAATCCCTGCGGACAGTATGACAGGCGAACGATGACGGCCGGGGTGTTCTTGGCGAGTGTAACGGCTACTGGCTGGGGTCGCGAGACTTTGCCCGGGTTCACGATGCTTTCCGGTTCGGCCGGCTCCGCTGGCAGAAATTCCAGCTCGATGCCTTCCATGTCGCATCCGGGGTTCTGACAGATGAACCCTCGCTCACCTTTGGCGGGGCCGGCGAATTCTGAGAGCTGCTGTCCGCACGAATTACAGACAGGGGCTGTCTCCTCGGCTTCCTCCTCGGCGGCCGCCAGCTCGGCGGCGGCCAGCTCCTTGGGCGACGGCGGTTTATAGGGCGGGGCCGCCTTCCAGCGTTCGGGCGTCAGCTTGTACATCTTCGCCGTTGTTTTGCCGCATCCCTTGCGTTCGCGGGGCTGGATGATTCCGCGGGCTTCGAGGTCGGCCAGCGCCACAGCAACGCTTTTGCGCTCGACGGGCTGCAGTTTCCCCTTCTTCTCATCCCAGACCTGGCAGAGTTTGGCCAGTGCGCCCAGGCTGAGCTTTGCATACTCCGGCCGGGTGATCACGTTGGGCTTTCGGCTGGTGTTGGTGCCGAACGTGTAGCGCTCGATCCAGTACAGCAAGTCCCGCTGTAAGGGGCCGCCCAGCTTGCCGCCGGCAATCAGCACATCGCCGTATTCATGCGGCGTTTTGCTGTAGCGCGCGGGGTCGTCATCCTTTCGCTTCGTCGGTACCTTGGCGTAGGCCTCGCGGGCTCGTACCTGTTGGGGGAGGGGTCGGGACTTTACAGACGGGGCGGGCATGTGGTAGTTGCCTTTCCTGCCCGCACTCCGTACACTGGAAAGCGGGAAACTGTGCCGGTTGCGGGCTCAAACCGCTTTCGGCTGTAAAGGGAAACGGGGCTGCTCTGCAAAGGGTTGGCCTCTTTTCTTTTGGTCATGCTGCCTGGCGCTCGTCTCGGCTGTCGGGCTGCTGGTGCTGCTTGCTTCGATAGCGTTCGTTGCGCAGACGTCGTAATTCGATGTCGTACGCGGATGGTTCCGGTTTACCCTGTTGCTGTCTGCGTCGTCGCTCGCGTAACAGCGCGGCCGCTCTCTTCCTGGGTGCTTTGTTCATTCCGGTACCTTCCGCCTCTCTGAGATCGTCTCACATAAAACGGGCTAGTAGTACTGTTTTTTTTGCGGCCGTTTTGATGCGGGCCATTTTCCGGTTATTCACTCGAATTATGGAATCCCTGTAAACATGGGCTTTCCACGGTCAAACTGTAGTCGTGCACAACTACAGCCGTTCGCCTTTCCTTTGTCCCTGTGCACAACCACAAAACTGTAGTTGTGGGCGACTACAAACGGGCGGCCGCCTAAATAGGAGTTGAAAAAGAAAAAAGCTAGGGGGGGTGAAAGTGAGTGAGTAATACAGCTTTTGTGCTGGCTTCACTCACCCACTCGCTGTTAAGCTCGTGATCGATGGTACGAACCAGCGGCGGGATTTCGGTACCTCGCCTGGGTGACTCTCCCTTAGCCATGCTGGCGTTCTACGGCCGCCGTCGCCGCTTACTGGGCGCATCGATCCCGGCGGTGGTCGTAGATTCGCTGGCGGGCGCTATTCAGCGCCAGGAGGGGTATTACCCGGGTTCCCTCGCCTACCGCAACAACAACCCGGGAAATCTGATCTACGTCGGGCAACCCGGGGCGCATCAGGGGGCGGGGGGCTTTGCCGCCTTCGATTCCTACAATGCCGGCCTCGCGGCGCTCAAGTCGCAAATCACTCTGAATGCCGATAGGGGCTACGATGCGGCCGGCCGGCCGGTAACCACGGTGCGGGAACTCATCAGCTCGTGGGCTCCCTCCAGTGATCCGCGCAACGACACGGCCGCGTATATCGCGAGTGTGGCCAGCTCCACGGGCTTTGACCCTGACATGCCGTTGTCGTCGCTCGGCGTTCCGCTCTTCTCGGTCGACGTGTTCGGCCAGGGTGTCGACGGTTCCGGAGCTGGGGCGGTGGACTCGGCCGCCGGCCTGCCCGATCTGTTCGATAGCGAAATTCTGACGGCCGGTCCGGATCTCTCCGCGTTCGGCGTTCAGGACTCAGTACCCTGGTGGCTCATCGGTGCCGGAGCCTTCGGGCTAACCTTGCTGGCTCGCCGGCTCTGAAATTTCCTTTGCATCGATGGCAACCCGGGTGACTCTCCACGCTTCACGGCCGTGGGCGCAAAAAATCGCCAGGTCGGGAACTCCGTTTCTGCTGAGGGCCACATAGCTGCTGCCGGCCTCCTTCATCTTTCGCCAGGCGCTGTAAGCCAGCCAGGCGAAACGGATAGCCTCGATCAGAACGGAACCTCTGCCCGGGCGGCGGCGCGGCGCTTGCGCTTGTATACGGCCATCTGGCGCGCATACTGGCTGCGGATCGCCGGCGGCGTCGCGTGAATGATCTTGCCGCCTTCATCGTGCGCGCCTCGCTTGTGGATCGTCACCGCGTGCGCGTACTGTGCCAGCGTCGGGGCCTCGGCCGGATTCTTCGCGATGCGCTCGGCATAGGCGGCGCGGCGCTCGGGTGGCGTGATCCGTATCAGCTCGGTTGCTGTGCCGGCGTCGCCCTGGACTCTTCCCAGCAAAATGGCGGCCGCGTGTTTGAACTGGGCGAACGTCGGAACCTTGCCGGCCGGATTATATTGCCGGGTCCGAATACCGATGCGGTTCCGCTTCTGCACAATCCCTTTGGTCGTGTTGCAGGGCCGGCAAAGGTACATCAGGTTTTCCGGCTCTCCGTCGCTCTCGTTGCCGGTGATGTGGTCGACGTCGACGTTCTTCCGGTTCGCGCAAAAGTTGCAAAGCTTCCGGCCGGGGGGCCGGTTCTTCTGGGCCCGGTACCGCTTGCCTCGGTCGGTGATCTCGCCGGCGGCCTTCACAGCTTCACACCTCGGCAAGTCGGCTGCGGTACCAGGTCGAACTCGATAGGAGTTACCAGCTTCCGGCCTCGATGCGATTCGACAATCAGGAACCGGCCGCATCCCGGGCCTTTGTCCTGGTCGCTGCATGTGGTGATGGCGTCGGGCGTCCGGACGGTCAGACCACAGGGGCAGGGGATTACATAGTTCTCGCTCATCGCTTGCTGACTCCTCTGACCAATACGGCCTTCAGAAAATTCGCGGCCGTTTCGGCAATCTCTTCCATGCCGGCGATTCCGCGGCGCTCGAATGCTGCGAGGGCCTGCGCTTTCGCCTTGTCGATTCCGCCCATACCGCGCTCTACGATCTGGACAGTGTTTTCATTGACGGCCGCCTGAAGCTGCTCACGGATCGGTCGCACTCTGGCGGGTTCGTTGGCCATGGGCTTATTGTGACTGAAAAAGGCTCATCTGCATCATCCGGTCATATACTCGAGCGGGAATTTCCCACGATGCCAGCGGGGCGTACTCCAGCTCCTCGAGGAGCCAGGTCTGTCCGGTCTCCGTTGCTTTCCTTCGTCGCATGATGGCGATACGGTGGCCGGCATCGTGGCGCGCGTGGCAGCTCGGGCACATTCGCCTTACGCTGGCTTTGTTCTTCGGGTCGTGGTCCGTGTGGGCCAAGTTGATCATCGGGTGTTCCGTGTCGCACGTTGTGCAGGCTCGGCCTTCCTCTTCGATCAGCTCCAGGCGGAACGCGCGCCACTTCGGACCATAGAAGCGGCGGCGCTCTTTGCGTAGCGGCATAATCGTCACTTCATCCGGAAGATGTACCGAAAGACGAATGACTGGAAGCGGCTGCGGAACCTCTGCCAGCGGGTGGGCGCTGCGATCTCCACGGGCAGGGCGGCCGGGGTAGCCACGGGCGCGGCGGCTAACAGTCTTTCTCTGTCCGCGCGATCGAGGGCCAGCAATTGCTCGTGCTCAAGCTGCGCCTGGTTGAATTTGCTACAGACCATCTTGTGGCGCTGCGCGTTGTGGTGATTCTCGATGTGATCGTCGGACATCGGGATTCGGTCCCCACAGTTGCCGCACAGAAACGTCCGCGCCTTTCGCGCGCCGTGTCTGGGTTCCGAGTCGCGCGTGAACCGTTCGCCTCCGATGAAAATTTCGTCCAGCGGGATTTCCAGCTCCATGCCTTTCGACCTGACCACAAGCCGGCGGCCGCTGTCGGCCGGCGGATCGCCGCCGGTGGCTTCAATGAATTTGTCGACGCTGGAATATTGTGGATCGTCTTCGGGCACTGGGTTAGCCTCCATAGGTCGCGTCTTTCGACGGGCCTTTGTATTCGGTCGTGTCGGGCATCTGCACCGTGTTCGTCTCAGGCATGAGAGCTAACAGCATGGTGATTTTGCGGCCTCGGGCAATCAGTGTGATGCGCTTGCCTTTGCGGTCGTAGGTGATGGCGTCGACGTGCAGCGGGAATTGTGCGCGCTGTCTGAGCGCGGCCTCGGGCTCGACAACGACTAGCGAGTCGAGGGGTAAATCCGGCGTGATGGGTGTGCCGGCGGCTGGGTTCTTCCGTCTGAAGCCGGATCGTTTCATCGGGTTTTTTCGCGTGGTCATTCCTTTTCCTTCCAATCATGGCTGCGCATCACGCTGGGCAATGCGGCGGGCTTTGGTGCCGGTCCTCGGCGGAATTTCTTCACCTTGGCACGGCGAAGGATCTTACTAACGTATTTCGGGGTGGTGGCCAGCTCCTCGGCCAGCTCGGCCGGCCGTTTACCCGGGTTGGCGCGGTGCGCCTTCCGGATCTGCGTAGCCAGCTTCGGTGTTTCTCTCAACGGTCCTCCGCCTGATCTGCAAAAACGGATTCTGCGATAGCGTGCTGTATCGGTTCCAGCTCGGCTTCGGTGGCTTCTCGGTTGCATTTGCCGGGGCCGTGACTCTCCTTCAGCTCGCCAATGTTGGCCAGGCGGTGACAGAACACGCAGGGGGCTTCCAACTCCATTCGTCTATTTTCACCCATCTCTGCAGGAATGGGTGAAAATTAAACGGATGACTCCTCCCTGGCTTTTGTCCGGTGGCTGCTACTGCCATTCCTGTGGACTCTGTACCCATGTGGCGCGGTGGCGCTTCCCGGCTCGTCATTTCATGAGCTGCGATGCCTGCCTTACCTGTCCGCACTCCGGCCGGCTGTGGGGCGACTGCTTCAACGGCTTCGGCTCGTTCGGCGATGAGTCGCGCCGGCTCTCGTCGGATCATTTCCGGCTGTCCGACTGGTGGCACTTCCGGAGCTGGCTTTGTTCCGTTGTCGGGATGCTGGCCTATAAGTGGATCCACCCGAAAGACCCTGTTTCGGGATCCGCCGGATCCGGCGAAAAAAAAGTCGTCGCGGATCCGCGCGGCCATTTTTGAAAAGTGTGCGCCTGCGGGGCTCAGATTGCCAGGGCGAAGTCTCGCCGTGGGTACCACTACCGGTTGTGGTTTTTTCCGCGCTTTCCGGTGATCGCAAAAAGTCGCCCTGGATGTTGTAGCAGGCAAAGGTTTGTTTCCATAACACCCGTTCGCAGAACTTGCCAGGCGGGGACTCAGGGGCGCATACTCGGATTCATGCCGTTTTCACCCATTCAGGTTATTGCCGGCTACATCTATTTGCAGACCACTCAGGCGGTGGTGGACTTCATGGTGATGTACGGCTTTTTTCTGCTTTACTATCCCGGGCGTGCGGAGCTGCGACGGGGTAAGTCGTATGAACCCAGTGGGCCGGCCTGTGAGTATGCGAATCGTCTGCTGCTCGATATCGATGTTGCCTTGCAGGCGATGAACTCGGGCGCTCTGCGGTTCCTGCCTCGTAACCGTTCGGGCCATCTGTCGGGCTGGTCGGAACTGATGCCGGGGCAGGATGAAGAGGGGTCATGGGACAAGGGCGGTTGGGACGTGTACGCGGTGAAAATGTGAAGACCATCTGGTTTATCGGCGTGCTCTCGAACCTCGTGGCGCGTAAGTGGATCGTGCTGGCCGTTCTGCTTATTCTGGGTGTGCAGCGTTACGGCGGGACCGCTTGTGACTCAAACGGGGTGCGGCACTGGTGGATGCTGGGTCTGTGTATTTCGTCCGCGCCGGTCTGGTCGTTGGGGGTTCGCCGTATGTGGATTGTCGGACGCCAGGGCTGTTGGCTGGTGGTGAGTCTGCGCTGGGCCAGCGTGTCGCTGCCGTGGTTTGGGGATAACAAACAGAACCATGCCTTTTAACAAACTCATTGAAGGGCACCTGGTCTGCCTGCGGCCTCGTGGTGGCCCTGTTGTCACGCTGCTGCAAGATGGTCTGGTTACGCCTGCGCAAATTGCTCTGGTGGGTTTGCTTTCGGATCTGAACTTTCCGGAGTTCACTGTGAGCGAAGACGGTTCGCCTGAAATCGATGCGGAATTTGTGCATCGCTTCCGATCCGATGAAAACGAAGAGCTCGTGGTACGGCTCTCCGATTCATCGGTGTGGGAAGTGGATCAGGTTGCCGCGCCGGCTCTGGTCGTCTAGTGGGGCCCCAACAGGCCTTGCGCCTTCAGCAGCGCAACGATGCCGTTGACGGCAGTGATGGTCTTCTCGGTCGTCGTGTTGGGCGGTGGCAGGATTGCGCCGGCTGAAGTGGCTCCCTCGATTCCGCCTACGACGGTGGCCAGCTTGGACGCGCCGGCTTTCGTTTGGCCCTTGGCTCCCTCCTCGGCTCCCAGCACGGCTCCGGTGATAAATCCAATCCACTGCGCGATTATTTGTGTCCTCGATGCGGGCATACTTCCTCTTCCTTCGTGGGTTGCACGAATCTGTGTGCGGCCGGCCGGCTTCGGCACTCGTATCGAAAGCCGGTTGCGGAACTTCTTCGTTTCGCGCCGGGTCATCGCTGAAAATCGTCTTCGTTGAAAAGATCATCAGGCAGTGTGACGGGCAGGCGCTTCGGCAGCTCCGGAACTACCGCGATGCGCGGGGCTACCTGAACGGGTTCGCCTTCCCACATGCTGGCGATGGCGTGCCACTCTCTTGCCACCTTCAGCGCCCATCGTGGATCTTGGCCGCTGGCTGCAATCTCTGACGGGCTTGTCAGTTCGGTGAGTTCGAGGGCATGACGGTGAAGCTTATCAATGTCGACCATTACAGCGCGATCTCCGCGACGGCATTCAGCCAGGCTATCTGTGTGGCCGCGCCCAGGCTGACACTCAGATTGACGAAATCACCCGGCTCGGCTCCCACACCCAGCGAATAGCTGGACGTGACGCCGGCGGTGGTGGAGCTGACCGCAATTTGTGTTGCCGCTCCGACGCTGCCGCCGTTGGGTACAAAGTGAACCTGCACCGTGCGGGTTCCTCCGGTGTCGGCGCTGAAACGCATATCGCAGTTGGTCTGGCCGCGCGTGTTGCTCAACATCGTGGCGGAAAAGCCAGGGGGCACCGTGTAGATTGTGTTGGCACCTGTGACCACTCCCAGCTTGCGCGGGCTGAAGAGTCGGCAGGTTGCGTCAAACTCGATGACGGCTACGTTCGTGTTGAGCTGGTTCGCTGTCGTCGTGACCACGGCCGCAATGCCTTCGCCGGCTTCCAGAATTATCGAAATCGCAGTATTGCTTGTGAGGGCTGATGCTGCATTCACCGCTACAACGGTTTGGAGCTGGTAGTAAGCGGCCGCCACGGATTTGAGAGCCAGGGCAACATTGACGGTGCCCACAGCGCCCGTGTTGTAGGCCTGGAGTGAGAGCACGGCCCAGCGTTTGCCCACGGGCACCGTGTTTATGCCGCCCGTCGTCGCCAGATCGTTGGTGCCGATCGGGAGGAGTGAACCGCGTAGCGTGAATGTACGGACGCCTGTCAGGACGATGCCGCCGATGTTGAGCTGGCGGCCGCCTCCGGTCGGATCGACGCTGATCACGCCGTCGACGTCGACCACGATGGTTTCGCCGTCCGGACGAACCACGCCCACGTCTGCGTCCGTTGCGACGGCGACGGAAATTTCCGGGGTAGTACCGCCGGTGCTGAATATCGGTTCCAGGCCGGTCACATCGGTGACTACTCCGCTGGGTGCGCCGGCACTGATGACGCCGGCCGGGTCTATCGTGATGCTCGATCCATCCGGCTGCACAATACCCGGGGTGGTGTCGGTGGCAACGGCGATTGTAAGCGTGGGCTTAATCTTCTCGTTGCTCATCAGGGGCGCTTCGGCAAATGCGCCCTGGCTCGTGGGTATGTTGGTGACGCTCATCTTTTCACTTCCGGAGGAAGAGCAGGCCGATACCTGCGCCCGCTGCCCACTTCGCCCAGGTCGGAATGTTGCTGAGGAAGTTTTCAGATGGGGGCGCGGCCGGCGGGGGTGGTGCTGGCAATTGTGTTGCTGGTGGCGCTGTAGCGGGCTGTGACGCGTTCGGCTGGGGGATTCCGATATTCCGGTAGAGGGCGGCCAGCTCGACGGCTCCGCGGGCTTGGTTGTCGGCCGTCGCTTCGCGCTGGTAGTCCAGCCAGTCTTCGATTTGCAGCCTCACGTTCGCGGGGTAATGTGCGGTTGCCTGGCTGGTGGGTCCGTAAATGGCGGGGCCGGTACCTCGGATCATTGCGAAGCCTTTCGAAAAACGAAAACGGCGCGGGCTCTCGGAGGAAGAAACCCGCGCCGCTCGGGGGGAACCGTGGACCGCCGGCCGGGATATGTCTGCTCTGGCGTTCCTTGGTGCATCCCCAGCCCTTAGAGGAGCTTCTGTGCCGTCACGTAAACGTCGTAGGTGGTGCCGGTCAGTCCGGTAACTGCGACGGCTCCCGTGATGGTCTGCCCCTGATTCATCCAGATGGGGACGCCTGCCATGAAGCCGTTCGCCGGCGTCGCCAATACCGGGTTGCGCACAATGGCGGCGGCCGGCGTCAGCAGTACGGGTGTGTTCTCCGTGATTGTGCCGGCATTCGGGGTCCCGATGGTCAGCGCCAGCGTTCCGGCTCCGTTGGTGGTCACCACGCGAACGGCGGCCGCAATCATGTAAAGGCCGGCCACGGGGGCGGTGAAGAAAATGGCAGTTGCCAGGGCGGCCGTGTTGCCGATGCTGCTGCCGGTCAGAATATCGCCGATATTCATATTCGTGCTGGGCGGGTAGTTGTTGGGTACGGTGCCTGTCGGCATGTTTTGGGTCCTCTGGGTTTGAAGTTGTGCGGCCGGGTGCCCTGTAGCAACCCAGCGAGAGGCCGCGCGCTCTCGCCGGGTACGGGCCTGATTTTGGCTATCGGAACCGCGACGATGTTTTCACGGGTACGGGCTGGCCGGTCTTCTTTGCTTTCGCCACGGCCGCTTTGGTCAGCGTGGGTGGAGCGGCCGCCGGCTGCTCGGCCGGTGCTGCTGTACCTTTGCCGAATCGCCGCGATGTGCGGAGCTTCGTTGCGGTGTCAAACACTGGGGGCGGGGCTGCGCCGCCTCCCACTGGCGTGGGCGCGATCGCGGCCGGCTTCGTGGGTTCGCTGCGGAGGGCTTCGAGTGCGTTCTGGTCGGCCAGCTCCCTGTCCAGAAGGTCAATGTAATAGTTTGCTTCGCGTGTGGTGTCGCGATTGTTGGCGGCCGTCTCCTTCAGCAACCAAATCAGGACCCGGTGTAGTGAGTTGGGCCGTACAGTGGCCTCTTTTTCGTGGCGGGCGTCTATCTCTGCCTGCTGCTTCTGGCGGTCGAATTCCCGCTGCTCTTCGTCTCGGTCGCGCATCGTCGTTTCCTTTCGTTGAACCATCTCGACGCCTGAATTAAAAAAGCTTCGTCGCCCCGTGCTGTCTGGGTACACACCGTCAACTCGGCCGCCTCCTCGATGTCGAGTTCTGCCATGTGGTCGACCAGCTCGGCGGGCGTCATCAGCTTTACAGGCATGACTGGATTATTTCGTACCGCCTCCAAAACCACCAGCCCCCCAGAAACCTACGTGGGTCCCGAACCATTTGCCGCCGGCCGCCGGCAACACGCTTGAATACACCTCTCCGGTCAGCGGCTCGATGGTCATATTCCCCAGTCCATCGGTCAGGGGCACGCGAATCCAGAACCACGTACCCAGCGCGTCTATGCTCGGGTAGTACCAGAACTGATCCCCGCCGATGGGTCCGAAATTGTTGAAGTCCCACACCCAGTAAACGGAGGGGTCGCCACTCGGGCCCAGCGATGCATCCGGCATCGTGAACGTGATTTCTCCGAAGGCGCTGCCGTCGTAGCTCAGGTAGAAAAAATTGGTGTTGGCCGCCGGCGTCACCCAGTTGACGCCCAGGACGAATTGAGGGGTGTAGAAAATCGTGAAGTTGCCGAACAGGCTCGGCGTGAAAGCGGCAAAGGCCTGCGCGGTGATGCCGTCCGTGTAGAGGGTCGTTTGCGTGACGGTCATGGGGAACACGTTTACGTTGAAGGCCAACGAAAGCATGGTGACGTCATTGGGCGCGGAAAAGTCGGCCTGGTAGTTCACTGTGCCTACGGGTATGGTGACCGTGGGCTGAAAGTGCAACAAGGGATCGAGTACCCAGGCGGTGGCCGTTGCGAGGTTGGCGCGGATCGGCAGCAACACGTTATCGAAGGTGCTGAGCGAGACGCCCCACACCACGAAGCCGCGCTCTCCGTTGGTGAACACAACGGGATAGATTCCACCAAAGCTGACGGGCTGAGGGTTGGTGATGTTGAGAACCACCATTCCCGCGCCGCTGTAGTCCACATCGCCTGGCCAGCTCGTAATCTTTGCCGACACATTCGGGACGCCGTTGTCCCACGTGATCTGCAACAAGCCGGGGCCGTCTTCATCGAAGCCCCAGAGATCGAATGCCGGCAAGCTTCCGGTTCCGGTGGCCGCGTATTCGGTACTCGCGCCGGGGTCCAATGCGAAGTTGGCCGGCGTGGAACTGGTTGGCGAATGGAACTCGGAGTTATAGCGCGGGAAAGTTGCCTGCTTCCAGAACGAGCCATAGCCACCCAGGCCGCTGGGCTCCTGCCTCGGGAACACCAGGCCGAATGCTCCCAGGTCGACGCCGCCCAGGCCGTTAGGTGCGCGGAACTGGTAGCCGGTATCGAACAGCGTTACGGCGATGTCGACCTGGGGAATCATCAGATTGTGCTGTAGCGAATGAAGCCGGTCACCCGGGTTGCATTTTGCAGGTTCAAAATCAGGTCCTGCCCGTTGTCGATTTCCCAGTGGGGCATTTCCCAGTTGCCATTGAAGCCAAGTGTTAGGCCGGTGAGGGCCGGATAGTCTGGCAGGTCAAGCAGCACAATGCTGCTTCCTTGCAGCCACGTCAGCGATTGCGCATCGACGTTCCACATGACGATTTCGTAAATCGCCTTTGCGCCGGCGAGGGCGGCCGGGATGATGATGTTCGCGCCGGCGGTGGACGCCTTGATTTGGATGGTCTTGAGAGAACGGCGACGCTGCCGCGAAAGAGTGATGTTGGCGGCGAACGTTGCGCGGTAGCTCGCGGGGCCTCGGTCCTGTTTCTCCGGATCGCATACGGGGGCGAGGGGCACGCGCTCTGCGCGGCTCAACAGGCCGCGCTGTTGTGACAGAAGCAGATTGTACGGATTCGGCACTATGCCGGCTGGACTGGTTCGGCTCATGGCAGCTCCACGCAACAAAAGAGATTCACCCAGCAACGCAGGTCCGCGTCTGACGTGTTGATGATTCGGACCACGGGAAAGGAGGGCGGGACATACAGGTGAGGCTTCACCAGGTGAAGCGGTCCACGATTGCCAGAGACTCCGGAATTGTTCAGGCCGGTCACCGCTGCGTTGTAGCTCCGCATCGAAACGGGCTGGCTGAACATCGATGCGCCGGTGACGCTGTCGGTGATGTTGAAAAGAAAGTCGGTGTTATTTGGCCGGCTGCTGGCATTCAGCGCCCACAGCCACGTATTGGGGTCTATGGGGGCCTCAAAGTCGATGGTCTGGCCGGCCGGTATCGTGCGGCTCCGGTCATCGGGACAAACGAACAGGCGGGGCTCTATGCCGCTGGCCAGTCGCAACGCCAGCATGAGTGGATCTTTCAGCAGAGCAAAGGCGAACGGATTATTATTTTGGCTGAATCCCGGTTTGGCCAGCGGGTTCAGCGCGTCTGTCCAGTCGGTGCCGCTGGGGTCCTGCCACGGTCGGTTGAGCATCGGGCCTCCCTTCGTTAGGTCGTGCGGATTCGGCGGATGCCGTCGAAAATGATCAACACATTGTTGGTGCCGCTTATCAGGTTGGTGAGGTCGAGCTGGGGACCGCTGCTGCCCGCGCGATAGATCGGAGGGGGGCCAATCGCCGTTGGCTGGTTGGCCGTGCCGATAATGTCCGTGTTCGGGATCTCGGCATTGGAATACAGCCGGCCGCTGGGTAGGCGGAAGTTCATCGTATAGGCGTCGTCGCTCGATCCGTGGATTCCGGTGAGCATGAAATCACTGTCGCGGTCGATATTGACAGACACCTGCTGCAAACGCTCGTCGGCGGCCAGGTCGGTCTGGAAAACGTAGGTACAGGGCTCTTCAACATATGTCGGTTGCACGTCTTCGGGCATGGTGTCTCCTTGGGGTTCAATTGAAAGGGTCCACCGTTTGAAAGCGGTGGACCCTTCCGTGGGGTCTGTGCGGTTGTTGCCCGTGGGTTACTGCGCGGGCTGGGTCTTCTGCCCGTCGAGGTAGACGCGCAGTGTGAAATTCTGATCGGCGACAAAAGCGGTGCCGATGATTTCGACGCGGAAGTTCACGCCGTCCGTCAGCAAAATCGGATCGACGTCGAACGGCACGATGGCCCGGGGGTCCGGTATGCCGTTGGTCGCCGCGGCCGACGTTCCGCCGTAAGCGCCCGCGCCGCCTGCCCAGAATTCGAGAGGCGCATCGCAGTAGTAGAAGTTGCCGGCTCCGATCACCAGACGCACCGTGTTGTTGATCATGAAGTCGTCGACGTCGGCGAGTGCGCAACCCACGGGCACGCAGCGGAACGCGGACAGCAGGAACGATTCACCGCCACTGAGCTGGTATTGCTGCTGCATGTTGGTGATGTTGGGACCGATGCCGTTCGCGCCCTGCACGTTGCCGAACATGCGCGTTACACCTCCGCTGTTGACCGTGCCGCCGGCTGCAACCGTCAAGGTGTCGAAATAAGGACTCTGGACCGTCCGGACTTTGCCAGGTACGTAGACGCTGGCTGAAACCATATTGGGGCTCATCGAATAAATTCTCCTGTCGTTGAAATTGGTGAAGCCTGCGGCACTGCCGCAGGCCTCCGGGGGCTACTGGTTGAACCGTCCCTGAAAACGGCTGCTGAGCATCATGCCGTTAGCCGTATGCCGGCGAAGGGCTGAAGGGTTCACAGCTCCGACGCGGCCGGCCGGCATCACCATTGGGGGCATGGCCGCAATCGCCGCATCGGTGAAGGGCGGCGGGACGTACATGCTTCCGTCGGGGTTCTGCAAATTGGGATGGGTGAAGTAACCCTGTCGCACGGTGCCCAGCTTGCTGTACGCCATCGGGTCGCCGGTGCCGGACAGTTTCACATACTCGGCCAGGGGCGACACGTGGTCGCTGATGACGCGGTCAAGCAGAATGACCACTGCGCCGATGGCTGCGCCTCGGCCGGCGGCCGTGCCTCCCATCGCTGCTGCGATCCACGTCGACGCGATTCCGACGCCGACGTTAGCGAGGTATCCCATTCCGCCGGTGTTCTTCTCTTCGAGGGCGAGCTGGGGGATTTGGCGGGTCGCCGCTGCCGATACCAGGGCGGCGACGCCTCCCGTGATCAGCTCGCGCGGACTGCCGATAATTGCGTTCAGCCCCCCGGGGTTCGATCTGCGCCGCTTGCGGTGCGTTGTGCTCTTGCCGTTGGGCCGCGACTTCCGGTGTTTCTTCGCGCCATTCGGCTTTTTTTTGCCTGCTGTTGCCATATTGGTGCTTCCTTTCTTCTTGGCCGTTGGCCGCGAACCTGACCGATGGGGGTTACTCGCCATCGAAACTTTTCTTGCCTGATGTGCCATGCTCTTCAGCTCCTCAGTTGACGATTCCTTCGTACTTGACGGTGTAGTTTCCGCCCATCAAAAAAAGCTGCTTGTTGAGGCGGTCATAGCAGAGGATGGGGCGGATTTCGTCCTCTTCGCCAAACAAATGCCAGTAATTCGTCGGCTCGAAGTCGTGAAAGCCTTTGACCGTGTAGTACTCGATGTACATGCAGGGTCCCAGCTCGATCATGTCTTTGTCGCTGGCGATGTCGAGGGCTTCCAGGTCGATGCTCTGATCGCCGTTCAAAAAATAGATGTTGCGGCCGTCCGGAGTGCAGGCCACCTGGGTACCGCTGAATTGCGTGAACGGAAAATCCGGGTTGTCGTCATCGAGATAGACGAGCAGCTTTTTCAGCTTGCCCAACTGAGCAAACGCGCTTTGGTAGTGAACGAGCTGCTCGAAGTCCACAATCTTTTTCGGCGGCATCTGGTGGAAGGTTTCGAACATCGCCTCTGCGTCGCTTAGTTCGCTGTTGCGGCGCTTTCCGCGGTGCCTGTGGCTGTTCGCCTTCTTCGGGGCCGTCTTGCATTTGTGCTGATCGAAGCCGCCCTGGGTCTTGTAGCCCTTGCCGCACTTCGCGCATTTGATGGGACCACCCACGCGGCGCCGGCCGGCGTTCTTCTTCGCCCGCTTCTTCTTGGGTGCGGGGTTCGTGGCCTTCCAGAGCTGTGCGGCGCGCACGGGTCCGAATTTCTGCACTAAGATCTGGTAGCGCTTTTCCTGTGCCGGCGTCCGCTTCTTCGCAACCTTGCGCGGCTTCGGGTTCGTGCGCTTCTTCGCCTTGCGTTTCTTCTTCGCCCACTCGGCCGCCAGCGGCTTTGTGAAACCCTTGGCGATCACCTTTTTCGCTTTGCGGACGCTGGTGTTCTGGGCCTTCTTTCGACCCTTGGCCATGCGTTCCAGAAACGCTTTCTTCTTCGCGCCGTTCAGTTTCGCCATGCGCCCCTTATCTCCTTCGCCCTAAGATTTCGCCCAACACGAGAGCAGCGAGAATGCCGCCTCCGACATACAGCGCCACTGACGGGATACTGGTCGAGCTGGCGCAGCTCGCGACGCCTGGAGGGCATCCCGGGCCAGTCGTCAGGGGCGCGCTGATCAATACACCGTCCTGCCAGCAATTGCCGCTGTCGTCGCAGATCGGCGTACCCAGATTCGGCACGGTCGTTGTCAGTACGTCACCGATGCGGCCGTGATCGCCACACGAGCTGCAACACCCTTTACCCGGGGCACACCCAAGCCGGCTGACCGTGCGCGGAATTCGGACGCTGTGAATCATCGCCGGCTGAGTCCTCGCAGCGCTATCAGCCCGATCACGCCGCCGCCGGCAAGCCAGACCCATGTCGGTATCGTCGGCAGGGTCGGGAGGGTTGGCAGGTCCAGCCCAAGACTATGCAGGATGCCGGTATCGGCAGGGCCGCATGTGGGATTGGCGGCGGTGCCGCACGGTAACCAGCCTCTGCCGGTGCCGGTACGTTCCTCTTCGAGCA
>Ga0207703_10001444_pt1 | contig 21692 bp, 22 predicted proteins | sample KBSSwiS12_FD_184304 | JGI IMG/M metagenome (GOLD analysis project Ga0207703, IMG submission 184304) | Switchgrass rhizosphere microbial communities from Kellogg Biological Station, Michigan, USA - KBS Switchgrass S1-2 (SPAdes) (version 2) | ecosystem: Host-associated > Plants > Roots >...
GGGTTCTCGTTGGACGCGAGCTTGATCGCGTCCGCGATGCCGAGCTCGCGCTCGAGCTCTTGGATGGGCTTCCCGGGAACGTACGGCTGGAGGGAGCGGACTTCGCTTCGGATCGAATCGACTGCCGGCAGGGCCATCGGGATCTCTCCGTTCCGCGTCAGAGTGGCGTCATCGCAGTGTAGCATCGCCCCCTCCCGGTCGGAAGGCGATCCGGCGGAGCGCGTCCACCTCGGCCTCGGCGAGCGGCCGGAGGAGCCCAGGGCGCAGCGTGCCGAGGGCGATCGGCCCGAAACGAATCCGGAGGAGCCGCGTCACGTTGAGCCCGGCGGCCTGGGCGAGACGCCGCGCTTCGCGTTTCCTGCCTTCGCCCAGGTCCATGGCGATCACGCCGCGGCCGCGGTCGACGCCCTCGTGCTCCACGTGCACCGGCGCGACGTGCACGCCTTCGACCTCGGTCCCCTCGGCCAGGAGACGCAGTGCGTCCGGATCCGGGACCGGTGAGACCCAGAGCCGGTACCGGCGGACGATGCCGGTCCTCGGATGGAGGAGCGCTTCGGAGAGATCGCCGTCGTCCGTGAGAAGCAGGAGTCCTTCCGATTCGTGATCGAGGCGGCCGACGGCGTGGAGACCGCGAACGCGCGCTCCGAGCGACTCGAAGATGGTCCGCTTGCCCCCCTGGCTCTTCCGGCTCACGAGCATTCCGGCGGGCTTGTGATAGGCGAGGTAGCGGTGCGCTTCGGGAAGGCGGACCGGGGATCCGTCGAGGGTCACGCGGTCCTGGGCGGGATCGACGTCCACGCCCATGCCGTTCGGCGGCGCGCCGTTCACCTGCACGCGTCCATCGCGGATCCAGCCGTCGGCTTCGCGGCGGGAGCCCCCCGCGCCGCGCGCGAGGAATTGGTTAAGCCGCACCCTCGGGGCTCATCACTTCTTCGGCGGGCGTCTCCGCCTCGGCCTTCGAGGACGGCTCTGCGTCGGGAGCCGGATCCGTTGCGACGTCGGGCTGGAACAAGTCGGGACCTTCCACCGCGTCGGCCACGGACGCGTCATCCAGCCCATGCAAGCGCTCGCGCTCCTCGATGACGCTTCCCAGCTCCTTCAGCTCGGGGAGATCCGAGAGCTCGTTGATGCCCATGTACGACAGGAAGTCCGGCGTGGTGCCGTAGAGGAGCGGACGGCCGACCGCCTTGGACCGGCCACGGATCAGGACGAGATTGCGCTCGAGGAGCGTGTGGAGCGAGCCGCCGGAGTCGACGCCGCGGATGCTGTCGATCTCGACCTTCGTGATCGGCTGCTTGTACGCGACGATGGCCAGGGTCTCGAGTCCCGCGCGCGAGAGCCGAGCCTTGCGCCGCGAGCGGAGCATCTCCTCGATCCAGGGAGCGCATTCGCGACGCGAGAGGATCTGGAAGCCTCCCGCGATCTCGGCCAGTGCCACGCCGCGCTCGCTTTCCTCGTACTCGCGTCCCAGCTCCGTCAGGATCTCGGTGACCTCGGGCGGCCCGGGACCGTCCAGGACTTCGACCAGCGTCGCGAGCGGCACCGGCGCGTCGCTGGCGAAGAGAAGGGCCTCGAGGATCTGCTTCGGTGTCGGCGTCACGTGTCCACCTCCTCCCCAGCGAATTCGGTCTGCGTCGTTTCGTCGAGCAGCGGCTGATCGCCCTGCCATTCGATCCAGATCGGTCCGAAGAGCGCTTCCTGCGTCGCATGGATGGTCCCCTGCTTGAGCAGTTCGAGGAGCCCCAGGAACGCCGTGATCTTCTCGATGTGCGTCACGAAGGCTTCGAGCAGCTCTTCGAACAGGAGCTTGGGCTTGGAGCCAAGCTGTGTGCGCATGAGTCCGATCGCCTCCTCCAGCGAGATCGGCTCCGCGTGAACCGTGTGCACGATCGGCGGCACCTGACGCGAGAGGACGCCCTTCAGCGCGTCGAGCAGGCGGAACATGCTCACCGGGAGGAGCTCGCGCGACTCCGGGTCCTCGAGCTGAGCCGGAGCGCCCCGCTCCCAGTGGAGCCGGCGCTCGGCCTCGAGCTTCATCAGGTCCTGAGCCGCCTCCTTGAACCGGCTGTACTCGAGGAGCTGGCGCACCAGAGTCTCCCGCGGATCTTCCTCTTCCTCCTCGGTCACCGCCGGAGGCAGGAGCATCCGCGCCTTGATGCGCATCAGGGTCGCGGCCATGACGAGGAACTCACCCGCCACCTCGAGGTCCAGCTCGCGCATGAGCTCGAGCGTCTCGAGGTACTGCCGGGTGATCTTCGCGATCGGAATGTCGCGGATGTCGAGCTCGTTCTGCTGGATGAGATGGAGGAGCAGATCGAGTGGACCGTCAAAGGCCGGGACGTGCACGCGGATCGACGAGTGCCCCACCGTGCCGTTCGCGGATGGATCGACCGTCATCGAGGTGGCTTGGGCAGACGCCTCGGCGGCCGCCTTGGCGCCTTCGCCCTCGGCAGCTGGAGCGGCCTCCGTCGTCGGAGCGGCCTCCGTCACGACATCGACCTTCTCGTCCGGCCCGTCGCTCATGGCAGCTTCATCGCCTCCCGGACTTCCGCCATCGTACGCTGCGCGATCGCGCGCGCCTTCTCCTCGCCGTGCTTCAAGGCCTCGGTCACCCGCTTCGGATGCGCCTCGAGCTCCTTCCGCCGTTCGCGGAACGGAGCGAGCTGGTCCGCCAGCACCTGCGAGAGGTCCTTCTTGTCGGCCACGCAGCCGAGCTGTCCCGCGCGGCAGAGCTGGTCGATTTTGGGCGCCTGGTCCGCGTTGAAGGCGCGATGATACGCGAACACGACGCATCCGTCCGGATTTCCTGGATCGGTCGCGCGAATTTTCTTGGGGTCCGTGTAGGCGGTGCGGATCTTGGCCGCGATCTCCTCGGGAGAGTCCGAGAGGAGCACCGTGTTCCCCATCGATTTGCTCATCCGCCGTCCGTCCAGACCCGGCACGCGGGCGAACTTGGTCAGCTTCGCCTCGGGCACCGGAAAGACGTCGCCGTAGAGCGTGTTGAACTTCCGCGCGATCTCCCGCGTCAGCTCCACGTGGGGCACCTGGTCCTCACCGACCGGAACCAGGTTCGCCTTGTAGAGCAGGATGTCCGCCGCCTGGAGCACCGGGTAGCCGAGGTGCCCGTAGCTCACCGTCTCCTCGAGGTTCAGATCCCGGACCTGCTCCTTCACCGTCGGATTCCGCTCGAGGCGCGCCGTCGTCACGAGCATCGAGAAGAGGAGGTGGAGCTCCGCGTGCTCCTTCACCCGCGACTGGATGAACACGGGGCTCTTCTCCGGATCGATGCCCGCGGCGAGCCAGTCGATGACCATCTCGCGCGTGTTCGGCTCGAGCTGATCGACATGCTCGTAGTCGGTCGTGAGCGCGTGCCAGTCCGCGACCATGTGGAGGTTCTCGGAGGAGTCCTGGAGCGCCACCCAGTTCTGGAGCGCGCCGAGATAATTTCCCAGGTGGAGCTTCCCCGTCGGACGCATGCCGCTCAGGATGCGCGGCTTCGCCGCAGCGGTCACAGGATGCCTCCGGTGAAGAGCGAGCCGAGCGTGCTCGTGACGGGCGAGATGATTCGTCCGATCACGCTCACCCCGGAGAACGAGCCGATGAGGATGATCCCGAGCAGGATGATCGGCCCTATGGGCTCGAGCTGCTGAAAGCGCGCCGCGGCGGTCGGGCTCAAGAGGCCGGTCAGGACCTTGGAGCCGTCGAGCGGGAAGATCGGGATCATGTTGAACGCGGCGAGGCTCAGGTTGAGGACGACGCTCCAGGCCACCATGTTGACCAGGGCACGCTCGGCCGGGCTCGAGAAGTCGTGCCCGATGGCGTTCATCCCACGGAGGATCATCCCGAAGGCGAACGCGAGGATGATGTTCGAGACCGGGCCGGCGAGCGCGATCCACATCATGTCACGCCGGGGATGCTTCAGGTAGCGAACGTCGACCGGTACGGGCTTCGCCCAGCCGATGTGCGGCGGGATGATGAAGATGAGCGTGCCGAGCGGATCGAGATGCACGAGCGGATTCAGCGTGAGCCGGCCGAGGAGCTTCGCGGTCGGGTCCCCCAGGCGGAGCGCCATCCATCCGTGCGCGGCTTCGTGGAAGGTCAGCGCGAAGAGAAGCGGCGGCAGGAGAAGGATCAGCCCGACCGGATCGTTCACTCCCCCTCCCCTGGCCCGCGGAAGCGCCGAATCGCGCTAGGGGCGGGACCCACTTTGCGTCGGTACGAGCATCGCCTCTACGGAGTGCGTGAACCACTTCTCGGCGGTCGCACGCACGTCCTCGGGATGGAGCTGGAGCAGCCGCGTCTCGAAACGCTGCGGGTAATCGAGCCCAACCCCCTCGGTCTCGTAGCGCGACAGATTGCGCGCCCGGACGAGCGGATTGGATTGATCTTCGAAGAAGCTGTTCTGCACGCGCCGGATCTGGACGCCCCACTCGCCTTCGTCGAGGTGATTCTTGGCGAGGCCGCGCATCACCGAGAGAACGGTATCGCGCGCGGCCGGGAGATTCGCGGTCGTCGCCCCGTAAAAGATCGCCACCGAGGAGCGTTTGGGATACGGCGGATAGAGCACGCCGACGCCAGTCGCGATCTGCCGCTCGGGCAGCCAGTAGGTGATGGGCGACCGATCGCCGGAGCGCAGGTACGAATCCACGACCATGAACGCGGGATAATCGGGGTCGTCATAGCCCGGTGCCGGGAAGCCGAACGTCACGGCGTTCGCGAGGATGGGCCGCTCTTCCTGGACGAGCGTATCCGCCGTCGCCGCGGTCACCTCGCCTCCGACGCGCGCGGGTGCGACGCCGTCGGGCAGCGCGCTGAACGCCTGCTCGAGCTGCGCCATCATCTTCTTTCCGTCGAAGTTCCCCACGAAGGCGACCGTGACGTTGCCGCCCACGAAGAGCTTCCGATAGAGCGCGACGATGTCGCTGCGCCGCGCGGCCGCGATCGAGTGGACCATGCCATAGGCAGGACGCTCGAACGCGCTTCCCCGGTACATGGTGTGGAGGAAGAGGGCGTAGGACGCGGCCAGAGGGCTTTCCAGCTCATCGGTCGCCTTCCCGAGGTACAGCGCCTTGGCCGATTCGAACGCCGTGTCCGGAAAGGCCGGATGGAGCACCACGTCGGAGAGGAGCTCCACCGCCTTCGCGGATCGCTCGCGCGTGGTTCCGATGGAGATCTGGCCGATGTCGGATCCCGCGCCCGATGCGAGCTTCGCGTTGTCCGCGCCCGTGAGCTCGAGCTGCATCTGGACCGGCGTCCGGGTGGTGGTGGCCGCGAGCATCGATTTCATGAGGACCTGCCCGAGCCCGCTCTCGTCCTCGGTCTCGTAGAGGGTTCCCATCCGGAGGGCGACGACGCCCCCCACGCGCTCGCTGGTCCGCTGCTCCTGGACCAGGATCCGGACCCCGTTCTTCAGGACCTTCCGCTCGACCGGCTGGCCCGGATCGTAGATCGGCACCCTGGGCTTGGCCGGGGTGTTGGGCACGACCCGGTCCTGAGCCTGGGCCGGGAGGGCCATGGCCAGGGCGAGGGCGATACCCGCCCAAACCGTGGAAAGTCCTTTGAAATGAATGGGATTCAAGCGATGGGACATGTGCGTGGAAGCTACCAGAGCGGCGTTCCTCCGTCAATCGAGGGACCCGGGTGCGGGCAAATCGAGAGGCGGAGGCAAAACGCCGGGCGGTTTCTCGTCAAGGATGCGTGCCTCGGGACCGAACTTTTACATGTGGGGCCGGGTGGCCCCGCTCAAGGAAGGCCATCATGAACGCAATTCGAACCGCGCCCGGGGCCCCGCCCCGAGCCCAACGCGCGCTTCTCCTTGCCGCGGCAGCGGCCGCCGGCCTCGCCCTTTTCACGCCCGGCGCGGCGCACGGCGGGGTGGATCACTACGCTCAAGTACCCGAATTCAATCGAATCTGTTCCGACCTCGCGCACGCCCGTGAAGAGCTCCGCTCGGGCCATCTCGCGGAAACTGCCTTCGGGAATCGTATCCTCGATCTCTTCGTGCAGGCCGACAGCCTCCGCACCGCGTTCCTCGCGACCGCCCCCAGGATCCGGATGCCGGGCACGCCCGCCTTCGCCATGGAGCGCGGGCTGAGGTATCTGATCGAGAGCTTGCGGTTCAACTACGTGGGGATGGACGGGGCGAACGGGATCAACTTCGTGGATGCGGATCGTGCGCTGCAGGCTGCGATGGCGTGGCGGAGCGGGGCCGTGAGTGCGGGCGATTTGACCGGCGCGGGCGCGATCCGACCCTAGGGCTGCTGGGTTGAGGAGGGGACCAAGAGTGACGCCTACGAGGGGGGTACGGGTATGGTGGAGCTGGCGAGGATCGAACTCGCTACCTCTTGACTGCCAGTCAAGCGCTCTCCCAATTGAGCTACAGCCCCATCCCGTGCCGACAGGCGTCAATTTACCCGGGATGCGGCCGACCGTCAACCTGAGCGCCCTCGGATGGCTGGCGGCGCCCGGCGCCTTCAGGCGCGTCCGTCCGCGACTTTCCTTGACCCCGAACGGCTCCCCCGCGAGACTGCGGCCGTGACGAACGCGGCAGAGCGGCGGTACCACTTCAGCGGCGTGGGAGGGAGCGGCATGGCCCCCCTCGCCATCCTCACGGCCTCGCGGGGCGCCCTCGTGACCGGCTCGGACCGGAATCACGACCGGGGGCTCGCGCTCCCCGTGTTCGACGCGCTCCGCGCCGCGGGCGTGCGCCTCGTGCCCCAGGACGGTTCGGGCATCGCGCCGGACCTCACCGCCTTCGTGCACTCGACCGCGGTCGAAACGGGCAATCCCGATTTCCAGCGTGCGGTGGAGCTGGGGGTGCCCTGCATCCGCCGGGGCTCGTTCCTCGCCCAGGTCGCGTGCGAGCACCGCACCATCGCCGTCGCCGGGACGAGCGGCAAGTCGTCCGTGACGACGATGATCGCGCACATCCTCGTCGAGGCGGGCCTCGATCCCTCGTTCCTCGGGGGCGGCGCCGCCGTGTCCCTGCCAGGCTCGATTCCGCCGGGAAGCATCCGCGTGGGCGAAAGCGACTGGCTCGTGATCGAGACCGACGAGAGCGACGGCAGCGTCGCCGAGTTCGCGCCGGCCATTTCCGTGCTCACGAACCTGAGCCGCGACCACAAGGAGATCGAGGAAGTCGCGCGCATGTTCGAGGCGCTCCTCACCGCGACCACGGAGTGCGCGGTCATGCACGCAGGCGACCCCATCCTGGGTCGGATCAACCGTCCGGAATCGCTGCCGCACCACTACGTCGCGCTCGAGGGGCGGCAGGCGTGGATTCCGCCGGACATGATCGCGTGCGCGATCGAGCTCGAGCCGGACTCGGTCCGGTACGAGGTCGACGGCGTTCCGGTGCACGTCCCCTTCCCGGGAATCCTCACGGTGGAGAACTCGCTCCTCGCGATCGCCGCGGCCACGTGCGCGGGCGTGCCGCTCTCGGAGGCGGCCCGTGCGATGGGGACCTTCGCCGGCGTGCGACGCCGCCTCGAACGAATCGGCGCCGCGCGGGGCGTGGACGTGTACGACGACTTCGGACACAACCCGGTGAAGATCCAGGCGGCGCTCGAGGCGCTTCGCCCGCGCGGCGCGTTCTGGGTTTACTACCAGCCGCACGGCTACGGCCCCACGCGCTTCTTCCGGAAGGACCTGGTTGAGACCTTCCGCGCGTCGTTCCGCCCCGGCGATCATCTCCTCCTCGCGCCCATCTACGACGCGGGCGGCACCGCGGACCGTTCCATCCGCTCCGAGCATCTCGTCGAGGAGCTCCGCATGCTCGGCGTGAACGCGACGCTCGCGGAAACGCGGGATCAGGCGGCCCGCGCGATCGCCGAAGGCTCCCGCCCCGGCGACCGCGCGGTGGTCATGGGAGCGCGCGACGACACGCTCCCCGCCTTCGCGCGCGACGTGCTACGCGCGATGCAGCAGCCGGCCGAGGTTGCGCCGCCGGCCCAGCGCTCCCGCTAGCCCCCCGATCAACATCAGTCCGGACGTCCCCGGCAGGGGCGCGGAGGCCGTGCTGGTCGACGTGGTCGTCGGCGGCTGATCGATCACGTCCGGCCTCGGCCCGACGCACGTGGCGGTCCACGCTCCGGTCGTGAAGCTCGTCCCGCCGAAGCTGAACGTCGGCAGGTCGAATCCAAAGCCGATCTTCGCCACGTCATCGGCGCGGCCGAAGGCCAGAACGTGCGCGAACCCCACCACGTCCACGTACTCGCCCGGATGGAGCGTGAGATTGGCCAGGAAGGCCGAGAGCTCCGCCCCGGACGCGCCGGTGATCGAGATGTAGGTGTTGGCGACGCCGGTCGCGGCCCCGCCGCCACCGCCGCTCGAGCCGGAGGCCGTGGTGCTGATGGCGTCCAGCGGCCCGGTCATGTCGAGGGCGGTCCGGCTCACGGCGCCATCCGTCCCCGCCGCGCCGTTGCTTCCCCTGGCGCCTCCAGCGGCGATGTTCTGCTTCACCGTGTATCCGGAAATTCCCGACACCTCGGTCAGCACCGACACGCCGGGAAGCGCGTCGGGGAAAAGGAGGTCGAAGTCGGAGATGTTGGTGATCCGGAACGTCAGGTCCATGGGGAACGGTGCTGTGAAGTCGTAGATCGCCGGCACGCCGAGCTGAGACAGGGTCGTGCCCGTCAAGGATTCCTGTGCCAGCGGATCGCCGAGAACCGTCGAGCCGTCCGTCCCGATGGCGCCACCGACCAGGGTCAGAGAGATGAGCGCGGCGTGAGCCGTGTGGAACGCAAACAGCGGGAGACAGGCGACGAGGATGAAACGGACGAAGCGTGGCACGCGGCTCACCTCCATGGAATGGGACTCGAGGCAGGGGGCGAGCGGGGCAAAGCGAAGGACGTGCCGGACGACCGAGGCCTTAGCGAATCGTAGGAAGAACCGCGACGGTATGCATCGGATCACAGAGCGCGCGACGCACGCTCATCGACCCACAGGCACACAAACGCAAACCGGCGTTGGCGGAAGCGCCAACGCCGGTCGACGGTACCGCGTGGACGAGGGGCCTAGCCGACCAGCTCCGTCGTCACCTTGCCCTGCATGAAGAGCCCGAGGTAGTCGCGTCCGCCCGCCTTCGAGTCCGTGCCGCTCATGTTGAAGCCGCCGAAGGGATGGATGCCGACGAGCGCGCCCGTGCACTTGCGGTTGATGTAGAGGTTCCCGCAGAAGAGCCGCCGCTTGGCCTCGACGATCTTCGCGCGATCCCTGGAGTAATATGCGCCGGTCAGGCCGTAGATGGTGCCGTTGGCGATCGCGATCTCCTCTTCGAACGAGGAGGCCGGGATGATTGCGAGCACCGGGCCGAAGATCTCCTCCTGGGCAATCCGCGCGTCCGCCTTGATGCCACCGAAGACGGTCGGCTGGAGGAAGAAGCCCGGATCGGAGTGCTTGCCGCCACCGGAGAGCAGTCTCCCCTCCTTCTTTCCAATCTCCATGTACTCGAGGATCGTCTTTTCCGCGCGGCCGCTCACGACCGGGCCGAGATAGTTCTCGCGCTTCTCGGTCGGGCCGATGGTCATTCCGGCGACCTTCGCCTTCAACCGCTCCTCGAACTCCGCGACGAGGCTCGTATGCACGATCGCGCGCGAGCAGGCGGAGCACTTCTGCCCCTGGAACCCGAAGGCGCCCGCGTAGACGCCGTTCACCGCCGCCTCGAGGTCCGCCCCTTCGTCGACGATCGTGAAGTCCTTGCCCCCCATCTCGAGGATCGCGCGCTTGAGCCAGATCTGGCCCTTTTGCACCCGCGCGGCCTTCTCGTTGATCCCGATCCCGACCGGCATCGAGCCGGTGAAGGCCACGAAGCGCACCTGGGGATGCTCGACGAGAGCATCGCCCATGGCGCCGCCCGGCCCGCTCAGGAAGTGGAGCGCGCCCGCGGGCACGCCCGCCTCCTCGAAGATCTCGAAGATGGTCCAGGCGGTGAGCGGAGCGTCGCTGCTCGGCTTGAGGATCGCGGTGTTGCCCGTCACGAGCGCGGCCGCCGTCATGCCCATCGCGATCGCGCACGGGAAATTCCAGGGCGGGATGATCGCGCCCACGCCGAGCGGGAGATATTCGAACACGTTGCTTTCGCCCGGGTTCGGCGTGATCGGCTGGCGGTCCGAGTAGCGCAGCATCTCGCGCGCGTAGAACTCGAGGAAGTCGATCGCTTCCGCCGTGTCGCCATCCGCCTCGCCCCAGCTCTTCCCCACCTCGAGCACCATGATCGCGCTCATCTCGTGCCGGCGGCGGCGGAGGATGCCCGCGGCGCGCAGGATCACGTTCGCGCGTTCCTCGGGCGGGATCGCACTCCACGAGGCGAAGCCTCGCGCGGCCGACTCGACCGCCTGGTTCACATGCTCCGCGGTCGCCTTCGAGAAATTGCCGAGGCACTCGGACGGGTTCGCCGGGTTCGCGCTTTGAAAGTGGTCCGGGGTCGTGATCCTCTTACCGTCGATCACCAGCGGATAGGACTTCCCCAAACGAGCCCGCACCGTCTCGAGGCCGGCGCGCATGCCGGTCTCGTTCGCGGGCAGGGCGTAATCGAGCAGGGCGGTGCTCGTGTACTCCTGAAGCATCACTTCTCCTTGTCGGGGGTTGGTGGATTCGAGGATACTGCGGCCCTCATGATATCCGCTCTGCTCCTGGCTGTCATCCCGGGCATCCTGCTGCCCTGGATCCTCATTCCGCTCCGGAGCCAGTTCCTCTTCGCCCTCCTCCCCGTGATTCCGCTCGCCCTGATCTACGCGCGGTGGATCGCTTCGCGCCGCGCGGGGCTCGCGCTCGCGAGTGCCGGCCTCTGGGCGGTGGGACTCTCCCTCTCCACAGTCGCCGCCAGCGCCTTCTTCTCGGAGGCCTCGACCAAGGCGATCTGGCATGCCGGCGCTTACCGGGACGAGATGCTGGCCTGGATCGCATTCGGGCGCGGTCCCGAAGGCAACATCCACCTCTTCCTGCCCCGCGTGCTCGTCGAGTACGTCCTCGTGTTGGTGTTGAGCGCGGTCTCGGTCGGAGTGGGGGCGCTCGTCCTCGGCGGAGTCCTGCTCGGCTACATGAACGGATACGTCGGGTGGGTGGTGTCGCACGCCGATCCCTCCGCGTCCCACTGGGTGGCGGGGGTGCTCGCGTGGCCCCCGTGGGCGATCTGCCGCGTGGGCTCGTTCATCCTCGCCGGGACGGCCGGCGCGCTCTGGGGCTTTCCCAGGCTCTATCGCAAGGACACGCCGCGCACGCCGGTGCTGCGGATGCTGATCTTCTCGCTGGTCCTGCTGGGACTCGACATTGGATTGAAGTGGTGGCTGGCGCCGATCTGGAGGGAGCTGCTCCGCGCGCTCCTCGGCGCGAGCGCGGGAATCGAAGCGGGCGGGAGCGGCTGATCGCCGCCCCCGCCGCCTCGGTCGACTACTTCATGATGGTCACGCTGCCCGTGTCGAGCGTGCTCGCCGCTTCCACCCGCAGGTAGTACCGCCCCGACGAGAGCGACGTGCCGTCGTCACGGCGGCCGTCGAACCGGATCTCGTGGTCACCCGCCGAGCGCGACGCGTCGTCGACGAGCGTGCGCACGAGCCGGCCGGTCACGTCGTACACCCGCACGCGAAGCCGTCCATCCTGCGGCATGTGGATGCTCAGCACCGCTTCCGGATTGAGCGGATTCGGGCCCACGCGCCGGAGAGCGCGCGCCCGCTCGGGCACGACGTTCGACGAGACCATCGCCGTCACCCTGCGGCCGTCGTCCAAGCTCGCCGTGAGCGTGAGCGGCGCCGTGCCCGCATCGACTAAGGCGAGCAGACTGCGTAGATCGTCCTTGCTGAATTCCATGCGCAGCTCCATCACGCCGTTACGGTCCTGGTCCGAGCCGAGGACGAAGCGGTCCGGAAGCGGCTGAATCAGGGCCACGGTGCCGGAGCCCGGCTCCGACGCGAGCTGAATCGACGCGAGCACGACCGAGCCGATGGCGAACGACCCATCGATCGCCTCGAGATAGAACCGCTCGCGCGGCTTTCCGATGTCGAGACGGATGGGATCGCTGTCGGTCCACGCGCGCGCGATGGGACCGGCCACGATCGGCATCACCGTCACCGCGACCGCGACGTCCACCGTCGTCGCCGGGTAGGCGCTGTCAGCGGCGCGAAGCGTGACCGTGTAGGAGCCCGATGCGTCACCCGACGCGGTCACCTGAAGCTGGCCGCCGCTCAGCGACGTCTGGAGCGCGGAGCCGCCGCTGGAGCCCGCCACGGAGAGACTCGGCGCGGCAGCGCCGCACGCCTCGTCCGGATCGCTCGCGGACACCGACAGCGTGCCGGACGAACCCGCCGACACCGTGAGGGCGTATCCGCCCGCCGGCGCGTTCCACGCCGGAGCGCGGTTCTTGTCGGTCACGACGATCGTGAACGATTCACCGTCGTCCATCGCGCCGTCGCTCACCGACACGGACGCCGGGTAGCTCCCCGCGTCGCAGTAGCCGGGCGCGAGCTCGAGACGCGCGCTCGAGGCACCGGGCGCGCTCGAGGTCACCACGCCATCCGCGAAGCCCGGAAGCGAGAAGGTCCAGTTCAGAAGGTCCCCGTCCGGATCGGTCGCGGAGAGCGAAACCGAAGCCGGGGAGGACTCCTGGACGGTCGGTGAACCGATGGCCGCGAGCACCGGCGGCTGCTGCGACGCCGACGTCACCACGGTGATGTGGAACGTCTCCGACGCGTCGAGAGAGCCGTCGGAGAGGGTGACGGTCATCGTGTAGATGCCCAGCGGGGTGGCGGCCACGGGCTCGAACGAGAGCGCGCCATTGCCGTCGCCGAAGTCGTAGAGCGTGCCGAACGCCGGTAACCCGGAGACCGAGTACGTGAGGGCGTCACCGTTGGGATCGTATCCGGTGAGCGACACGATGAGCTGCGTGCCGCGCTCCACCGTGCGATCGCCGATCGCGAAGAGAACCGGAGCATCGTTGCCCACCACGACGCCGATGGCGACCGATTTCGTGTCCGTGCCGCCAAAACCGTCATCCGCCACGAAGGTCGCGCCGTAGCTCCCGGCGGTTCCCGTGCCGGGCGTCCACGAGAAGGTGCCGGTGCCGTTGTGATGGTCCGAGAACGTCGACCCACTCGGGCGCGACGTCGTGTAGAGGAGGATGGACTGCCCTTCCGGATCCACAGCGCTCACGTTGAACGTGAGGAGCTGACCCTCCTGGACGGTTTGCGATCCCGGGACCGTGAGGGTCGGCGGTGCTGCGAGCGCGATCGAAGCCGTGCCTGCGAGGCCGGTCAAGAGCGCGAGCGTGCCGAGCGTGATACGGAGCGAAACCGATACGCGGTTCATGGCTCTCCCCTTTCGGATGGACTCTGCAAATCCCCATCCGTGGGGCTGCCGTGTTTGACTGGCTAAAAAGCAAGCAGTAGGCCAGAGGGCACGGATCGTGCAGGTCGTGATGGCCGGGTCAGTTACACAACCACGTAGACAACCACTTCACCGGAGAGCGTTGCGTTCCGCGTTGCGTGCCGCATTGCGGAGCGCAACCGGCGCATGCCCTATGGACCGACACGAGAAGGGTATCGAGCGAGTCCCTGGCCGAGCGGACAAGCCGCTCCCGGAGTGGAACGGGAGCTACTTCGGCGACCCTCAGCGGCTGCCCAAGGTGGTCCAGAAGCTGATGGCGGGACGGCCCCTCACCGCGGAAGAGAAGGCCGAGCTCCTGTGGCGCTTCTACGAGATCGATCAGCGGGCTCGCATGCGGCAGCAGCGGACCCGGGCCGTGGTTCTGAGCGTCCTCGCCATCGGTGTCGTCGTCTATCTCGCGATGTACCAGCGGGTCTGGATCATGAATCAGGTCATGGCCTGGCTCAGTCCGCCCGCCTCGCCGCTCTAAGCGTTCCAGCCGAAACCGGCGGGCCCCTCGTACGGTATAATGGTTGGCCGATCGCAACCATTCACCCCCATCCCACGAGGGAACCGACGATGTCGTCACGCACCGCCAAGAACCGCACGGCAGCCGCCGCGGCGTCCAGGAAGTCCGGGCAGTCCACCTTTGGCGAGTGGGCGAAGGCGATCGTCTTCAGCGTGCTCTTCGTCGTGACGTTCCGCGGGGTGGTGGCGCAGGCCTACCAGATCCCGACCGGCTCCATGGAGAACACGCTCCTGGTCGGCGACTATCTCTTCATCAACAAGATGCTCTACGGCTCGGAGATCGACATCGGCATGGGCGGGCACCGGCTCTTCTACTACCGCTTCCCCGCTTTCCGTCATCCCGAGCAGGGCGACATCATCGTGTTCCGCTACCCGGAGAATCCGCGGCAGGACTTCATCAAGCGGTGCGTGGCGCTGTCGGGACAGACGGTGGAGATCCGAAACAAGGAGCTCTACGTCGACGGGGTCCGCCAAGTGGAGCCGTATGTCATCCACATCGATTCGCGCGTGTTACCCGCGGAGCTGAGCCATCGGGACAACTTCGGTCCCTTCAAGGTTCCAGCCGGCACCATCTTCATGATGGGCGACAACCGGGACAATAGCCACGACAGCCGATTCTGGGGGCCGCTGCCGGTCAATCTCATCAAGGGGAAGGCGGCCATCCGGTACTTCTCGTGGGACGGCGATCACCACGCCGTACGCCTGGGCCGGATGTTCCAGACGATCAGCTAGCCGGGGCGCGCCGCTTGGGCGCGCTAGCGAGGCTGGCGGTTCAAGACCACCTTCGCCCACACCGGGCGATGATCGCTCGCGCCCCGCGTCTCCTCGATCACGCCGGTTCCGTTCGCGCTCGGCACGTCGAGCCCGCGGAACAACAGGTGGTCGAGCGTCCAGAGGGACGCCGTGGGAGGAAGGTGCCGCGTGGGCCACGCGTAACCGCGCCGCTCCGCCACTTCCGGCACCGTCTCGCTGTTGAAATCCCCGCCGATGATCGCCTTCGGGAAGGAATCCGCGTCGGCGAGCACCGCCTCGAGCTGATGCCGCCGCGACTTCGGTCCGTTGCCGATCCAGGTCGCGAGGTGAAGGCTGTAGACGCGGATCTCCTCATCCCTCACGCGGATCGTCGCCGCCACCGCGGCCCGTTGCGTCCGCCCCACTCGGGATCGATACGGGAGGATGATCTTGCGGTCGGCCTCGATCGGCCAGCGCGAGAGGATCGCGTTGCCGAAGTCCTGCCCCGTCGCGGGATGCCGGGTCGCCGGATAGTAGACCCACTGAAGCCGCAGCCCGGCCGCTAGCTTCGCCGTGCTGCGCGCGGTCATTTCTTGGAGCAGGACCACGTCCGGACCCTTGAGCGCGGGCTCGTGGCGGAAGAGATCCATCACGCGATCGATCTCGCGTCCAAACTCGACGTTGAAGCTGATCACACGGAGCGTGTCCGAAGTCGATGGTGCGGGACGGCCACCGGCAAAGCGAGGGCCCGAGGGATCGTTGTAGTTGTGGGCCGCGCAGCCCCCGACGGCTAGGGCGAGACCAGCGAGGCGGAGTCCGACGGGAAGGGACATGTACCAGCAAAACCCATGCATGCGGCGAGGGTTCCCGCATCGGCGGGGCCGCCTCGAAAGGCGTCCCCGCGTCAGCAGGCGAAGTGCGTCACGAACGAACAACCATTACTTCCTGATGACCTTCGACTTCACCATGTCCTCGGTGACCTTGTACGCGACCGAGTTCGCCACGTCCTGCGCGGTCTCGGGATTGAGGGTCTCCGTGACGCCGCTCCACACGAGCTTCTCGCTCGCGACATCGTAGACGTTGGTCTCCAGCTTCACGATCGTGTTCTCCTGATAGTAGCCAGGATCGTGCACCATCGCATAGGCGCTGTTGTAGTAGCCGTACATTCCGTAGTACGCGGGGGCCGGCGTGTAGTACGTCGAGCCCGGAACGTACGACGTCTCCTTGTCCACGGCGATGAGCCGCGTCACGGCGGCGAGGTTCGCGCCCGACTCCTTGACCACCTGCTTCAGCGTCGCCTCATCCGCGGCGTTGTTCGGCGGCAGGAACTTCGAGCCGACGAGCGGCGTGACCTTCTCCTTCGTGAGCGCCTGCGAGAACGCCGACTCCCAGACCATCTGGTTCCGCTCGCTCTTCGCGAGCGCGATGACCATCATCTTCTGCCCCGGCTGGCCCACGTAGGCGGGATCCGACCACCGCTGGGTCATCGTCGTCGTTGTGCCGCACGAAACGGCGGCGACCGCGATCGCGAGAAGGGCGACCATTACAAGAGTACGCTTCATGACGTTCCTTTCGTTGGGTGTTCCGGCATGCTCGCCCCCGCCCCCGGGGACGACTAGAGATTGAACGAGAGTCCGGTGCGAAGCTCGGGGACGCGCTGGTGCACGTCCGGGAAGTCCCTGTAGTTGCGATCCGCGCGATAGAGCACGTAATCGGCGCCCAGGGACACGCCGTGCTTCAGCGGCACGTCGATCCGCGCTCGCGTGCCGCTCACCACGTGGTCCGCCGCCGTTCCGTTCACGGAATGAATCCAGAACTCACTGTGCGACAGGAGCAGGAACGGGTGCCCGCGATAGTAGAACGTGCCGCCGAACTTGAACCCGAGTCCAGGTCCGAAATCATACGACCGTCCCGAGACCGATTCGTAGTCCGACTTCGTGCCCCCCATGATGATCGCATTCACGTGGAGCTGCGTCCGGATTGCGAAACTGTCCCCCGACCTCATCTGCGAGTAGAGCGTCGCCGCCAGGCTCTGTCCGCCCAGCTCGAAGGCGTTGTTGTTGAAGTAGTCGAAGTGCTGAGTGAAGCCGATCATGTGCTTCGAGTTTTCGGTGCCCATCATCGACGTGGCCGAGAGAAGTCCGATCGCCTGGGCGCGCCCCAGGGTCTTCTTGTCACCGAAGTTGAGCTGTCCGCCGAACTCGAAGGAGTCGAACGGCTTCTTGTTGTCCCCGAGGAAGGGGTCGCCCATGTTCGCCGCGAGCTCCATGAACACACGCGTCGTGTCCGCCGTCCAGAGCTGCTCTCGCCCGACCGTACGTAGTCCCACGCGATACGACATGTGGCTCGAGTGCGGGAAGCGGTCCGGAGGGTTCGGGTGCACCTGCGACCACTCACCCGTCACGAGGCGCGTGAATCCGCGCACGGGATTGACCAGGGTCCCGCCAACCTCGCCCCACGTGCGCTTGGAGCCCGTGGCGGTGTTGTCGGTGATCATCTGGGAGAACCGGAAGAAGGTCTCGCCCAGCGTGTTCCCGCCCATGCTGGTCGCGATCCAATCGTTGACCGCCGGATGGTGCACCTCGCCGAAGTACTCCCACATGAAGCTGCCCGCCCAAGTGTACGGGATCGATTCCCAGTAGGTCATCCCGTTCGACCGGGCCGCGTTGAAGTACAGGTTCCCGTGGTACGGGTGTGCGTACATATTCGTGGCGAAATTGTTGTCGTCGTACTCGAATCCGTTTTGGATGTTCTCTTCGAACGAGTTGATCCCGATCCGGAAGCCCGGATTGGTGCCGTTTTCGCGGATGTAGCGGTCGTAGATCCAGACCACGAGGTTCGTGGCGACGACCTCGCCCGCGGCGAACCACGGCCGCCGCTGGGCCACGTAGGTCCCGTTCCCGCTCGGCTCGCCCAGCGCCTTGAGCACCGCCGCGCTGTCGGCCAGGACCGCCGGCCCGCCCTCCTGGGCCTTGGCGCTTGCCGGGATCGCCAGCGCCGCGAGAAGCGCAAGGCTGGCCGCAAGGGTCTTTACCCGACGACGCACGCTGGACCGCATCCGGTTACGTTCCATCAGTAGAGTGCGATCCCCCCGAAGACGAGCGGCTCCGTCTCGAACGGCGCGTCCATCCGGTACTCGTCCGAGATCCGGGCGACGCCGCCGCCGATGAAACCCTTCGCCTTCGGGCTGAAGGTGCGCTCCACCATGGCCCGTGCCTGTAGTGAGAAGTGCAAACGGTCGTTTTCGTTGGGATCGTCGACCTTTTCGGGGATGTAATGGGCGAACCCGAGATCCAGGCCGACGCTGGTCTTCCGGCCCGCCGGAATGGCGTAGCCATAGTTCCAGGTCAGGATCATCGTCTTGGACACGTCTCCCTGCACGTCCGGCCACCCCACCGTGAGCATGGAGTAGAAGCGCCGGACGGAGGTGTAGATCCCGGTGTTCACCGCACCGAGATTGCTGCCGTACGTGATCCAGTCCGCGTCGCCGTTCTTCGCGAGATTGACCATCCCGAATGGGACCCCCTTCTGCTCCGTGGCGGAGTTGAAGGCTCCCATCTGCAGGCCATGCGCGACGGTGGTGAAGTTGGCGATGCCAATCTGCGTTCCCTCGCTGGTCACCGCCATGTTCACGCTGCCGAACTGGAGGCCCACGATCCGACCGTTGGCGTAGTTGAACCCAGGCGCCACCTGCCATCCGTCGAAGGAGCCCGCAGCGTTGCCGGCGCCCGCGAGCTGGAAGCCGCGCGCGTCCCCGTCCGCCAGATTGAGGAGGGTGGTCGCCTGGATGCCGGTCATGCCCTTCCCCGCCATGTTGATGAGCCCCGACCACTGCAGGCCGCGAAGCTTGCCGCCGGCGATGTTGGCGAGGCCGCTCACGTGGATGCCGCTCTCATCCCCCATCACGTAGCTCGCGCCCCCCGTGAGGTGGATCCCCTTCGCCTTGCCGTAGATCTGCGAGTAGACGCCCGTGAGCTGGAGCGCCTGGACGTCGCCGCCCGTCAGCGAGGCGATGCCGTGGATACCCAGGCCATCGACGGAGCCGACCCGGCCATAAAGGACGGAGAGGTGCACGGACGTTGCGGCTTGCGGGTCGCGGTTGGTCGAGATCGGATAGAGCAGGGAGAGAACGATCGGCTTCTTCGCAGGCGCGGCCAAGGCGGGCGCGGCGACCGCGAGGACGAGAAGGACGGCCAGAGCGCGGAGGGTCACGTCAGAAGTACCAGTTCAATCCGAACGTGACCGGGATGAACCACGCCTTGTCGAAGAAGTCCTTGCCCACCGTGTGGTAATTGGCCGTGACATCGAGCGCCACCGCACAGGGCTTGGAGACGCGGAATTCGTAACCGCCGCCCACCATGTAGGCGGTTCCGCCCTCGTCGATGTGGTCCTCGGTATGCGTCGAGTCCACGCCGCCGATCGCATGCGGCGAGACCGCGAGCCTGGCGATGGAGAGACCGGCTCCCGCTCGAAGGTAGATGCCACCTGTCTCCGATTTGGGATTGCCCGGAAAGTACGTAAGCGCGGCGCCGAAGGTCTGCATGCTGACGCGCACCGCGGCGTCGCCGTAGCCCTGCTCGTCGACCCACTGGAATTGCTCGTATCCGAGCATCGCGCGCTTGCCCAGCATGTGGCCCAGCCGGAGGCGCGGCGTCGTTCCCTCTTCCCAGTCGGTTTCGAAGTGGTTGGCCCGAGGTCCCGCCTCGATCTTGGCCTTGCTGAACCCGATGCCGATGCCCGCGACCCAACCGTCGCGTACGTGTTCGTAGAGCGCGAATGCGGGCCGGTTGGGTATGGCGAGGAGGAGAAGCGCGACGCACCCGAGCGTCCGTGCCGCGCCCCACCGCGCGAAGAGGGTCATGGGCCGGAAACTACCATTTAGCGGAGCGCAACGGTAGTGGTTGGTTTGGGTTGGGCCCGGAGGCTGGGCTACAATCGGAGCATGAACACCATCTATCTGGTCTTGGCCGGCAGCAAGGAGAAGTTCCGAATCTGCGCCGCATTCGACCTGGCGCCATTCGCGAAGGCGTATGCCGCCGGGTTCAAGCATCACGCCGAGCCTGTGTGGGTCGAGGAAGTGCCCGAGGGTCTCGGTCAAGACTTCCGTGTGGGCGACAAGCCCTACGTCGTGCGATTCGACCGCAAGAGAGAGATGGTGTGCGTCATCGAGGATCCGCCCATCGACGACTTCCTCGGCCATGCACCACCGCATCGAATCGCCGAGGACGAATCGTCCGTCGATATCTTCCGCTGGGCGCCCAACGCTGCCTCGGCGCGGCATGAAGCCGAGGCGAGGCTCGACTACCCACCGTTGAAGTCCTGGGTACAGCGCTAGCCGTCAGCGCCCCAGAAACCGCTCGATCTGTCGGCGATGCCGGAGCACGTGGACGATCGCGTGCTCGAAGAGCTGCTCGAAGTCGAAGGTCGGCCCCCAGCGGACCACCATCTTCATCTCCGTCATCTCCTTGTCGCTCATCCCCCACTTGGAGTCGAGCGTCTCGATCATGTAGTCGAGCATGGTCCGCATCTCGCCCGCGATCTGCCCGCGTGAAACCGGCCGGTCCCACCGAATGACGGGTTCCTTCCCCCACGCCGTGCGCATGTATCCCGCGTATCCATAGCCCGCGCGGACCACGTGCCTCATGATGGTCTGGATGGAGCGGCAGTCCTCGTCCTGCGTCTCTGTGTCGCGGATCCGCTCGAACTCCTCGTCGGTGATTCCGTCCAGGATGGAGACGAGCTCCGCGGCGGCGCGCTCGTACTCGTCCATGAGCGCGCCGACCGCGCCCTGCCGGTAGGTCTTGGTGGTCATGAGTGCCCCCTGCTCGTGGTTCGGTGCGGTCTGCGGAAGCAACATACCACGCGTCGGAGGGGGCGCAATCGACGCGACGGATGCCAACCAAAGCGCCCTGAAGCCGGTCCAAGGAGGCATGAGCCCCAGCTACCGGAAAACGGTGACGATCCTGCTCGTGAGCGCCCTCGCGATCCTGACCCTGATCGGGGCGTCCGAGCCGCCTCCGGGCACGATCGTCTCCGGTCGCACGAAGGTGAAGGACAAGAGCAAGCCCGTGCGAACCGCGCTCGAGGCGAGATATGCGGCCATGGTGGAAGCGTATCGGCGGAAGGATCCGAATCCGATTCTCGACTTGCGGACCAAGGACTTCCATGTCCACATGCCGTCGGGCGAGGTCTGGAGCGCGGAGCGATCGGCACAGTACACGCTCGCGGGGATTGCCCAGGTCGAATCCACCCTCTCCCTCACCTACGACATCGGCGTGATCGAGCTGCACGGCGACACGGCGGAGGCCGAGATCGATCAGCACTGGGTGCGGCGCCAGCAGAAGGCCGGCGCTGCGCGCCTGGTCGACACGCGGGCGCACCAGCGCGAGACCTGGATTCACTCGGGAAAGCAATGGCTCCTCTGGCGGATCGATCACATCGAGCCCGGCGCCTGGATCGTCGACGGCAAGCGGGTCGACCCGAGCAAGCCCTACGATCCGAACGCCCCGACGTGGACGCCTCCGAAGTAGTGCCCGCTGCCGCGGACCGGCAAGCCCGAAGTCGTGAAAACCCGGTGACGGGCCGATAGATCCTGGAAGTCCCAGGGTCTGTCCCTCTCACCGGAGGAGCACGTGGAAGGTGTCGACCGCGCTTCGAACCCCGGCACGCTCGTAGCCGAGCCTCCCCCTCAGGCCCGCTGGCTCTTGCCTCTGGTCTTTCTCGGTGGTGTCGCCTACGCCTGGTACCTGTGGATCCAGGCGGCCCAGGGCGAGAGGGTGCGGCTGGAGGATTGGTTCCTGCCGGGGATCGCGATCCTGTGCGGTCCCTTGTGGCTCTTCAACGGGAGCCGCCGGATCGTGATGAGGTTGAACGGCAGGCGCTTGGCCAGGAAATTCTTCCCGAGCGTCTCGACGATCTTCGGGTCGTCGTCGGGCTTCGGGTTCGGATTCACCTTGAGCGTGCGGTCGAAGGCGAGCTCGCCGCGCTCGACCTCCTCGAGCGTCTTGAGCGCGCTCTTCATGCAGAGGCCGGACCCGATCGCCTTCTTGCGGAAGCGCTTGCGCGTGATCTCGATC
>Ga0207703_10001447_pt1 | contig 21656 bp, 23 predicted proteins | sample KBSSwiS12_FD_184304 | JGI IMG/M metagenome (GOLD analysis project Ga0207703, IMG submission 184304) | Switchgrass rhizosphere microbial communities from Kellogg Biological Station, Michigan, USA - KBS Switchgrass S1-2 (SPAdes) (version 2) | ecosystem: Host-associated > Plants > Roots >...
TCGACGACATGCCGCGCACCGGTTCGGGCAAGGTGAAGAAGTACGAACTGCGCCAGCGCTTCGCCGATCCCGGCGGGGAGCAGGGAGCAGGCTGAATTCGCCCCGTCGCCGTGCTTGCGCCTGACAGACCGCATCGACATATCCACTGCGGAATCCGTCTCTTAATTTCGTGCGGGGGACTTAGGCTCGGTCACGTCGGGCTGCTTGCCCCAGGATTTGCGAACTGCCCATGCGGGCGTGAAGGAGAGGATCGCCCCGCGAGACAACACAAGTGCGCGATTTGCGTCATGCAGACTGATTGGCGAGCACCGCGTCAAGCAGACCCGGAAAGCGACGATCGAACTCGGCCCGGCGCAGCGTATTGATCATCTCGCGCCCGGCCTGCGTCGTCTCGATCAGACCCGCAGCTCGCAGCAGCTTGAGGTGGTTCGAAAGCGTGCTCTTAGGGATCGGTTCGCACGGAGCGGCCTGGGTGCAGCTGAGCCGCCCGGCCGCGGCCAGACGCGCCACCATGCCCAGCCGATTGGGATCGGCCAGCGCATGCAGCGCCATCTCGAGTGGAACGTCTTCCAGCCTGGGATGGGTGAAGCGCGGCATAGAGTGGATATAGGACATGCCCGCAACATTTAATAGTTCGGGATCATTGAACTATCGAACTGATGTCCCATGTTCCGTCAGCCGACAGCGCACGACCCCGTGATCGCCGGCAAATTTCGGAGACGTCACATGTCACTTAAGGCCAAGAAGGCACTGGTCACCGGTGGTTCGCGCGGCATCGGTTCGGCAATCGCCAAACGGTTGGCGGCCGATGGCGCGGCCGTCGCAATCACTTACGCAGGCAACAAGGCCGCAGCGGATGCGACAGTAGCGGCGATCACGAACGCAGGCGGAACCGCGTTCGCCTTCCAAGCCGACGCTGCCGATGCGGCATCTCAACGGGCCGGAGTCGAAGCCGCCGCTGACGCGTTGGGCGGGCTCGATATCCTGGTGCACAATGCCGGGGTGGCAGAGTTCGCCACTATCGCCGAGGATAGCGATGATGCCTTCGACCGGCAGTTCGCCGTCAACGTCAAGGGGTTGCACGTCGGCACGCGCGCGGCGCTGCCGCACCTCAGCATTGGCGGACGAATCATACTGATCGGAAGTATCTCTGGCGAATTCGCCATGCCGGCGAACGCGGTCTACAGTGCCACCAAGGCGGCGGTGGCAGCGCTGGCGCGTGGCTGGGCAAAGGACCTCGCCCCGCGCAATATCCTGGTCAACACCGTGCAGCCTGGCCCCATCGACACTGATCTGAATCCGGCCGACGGAGAGTTCGCTCAGCAGCTGCTTGGCGCCATTCCACTCGGTCGCTACGGCAACGTCGAGGAAATTGCCGGAGCCGTGGCGTTCCTCGCCGGACCAGACGCCAGCTACATCACCGGCACCACGCTCAACATCGATGGTGGTGTAGCAGCTTGACGGGCCGCTGGCAGCGCGCCGCTGGGCGCGGTGTACGCCATCGCCGCGCCCCGGCCGGCCAGCGAGCGTGCGGGGGCGATCGCCCTGCCTCCGCGTTGAGACCGCGCCGCCCGGCCTGGCCTATGCCTTTGTCGCAGCTTCAGTCAGAACCCGGCTCAATTGCTGGGCCACGGCCGCGATAGCATCCGGCGCTGCGAGCCTGTCCTGGCGCAGCTCCAACTCGAGGTACGGACTGTCGCCGGCAATCGCGTGCCTGCTGCAAATCTGTCGTGGTCCTTCCCTTTCGCTCTGGAAGCTGTCCACTCGGAACCATGGATTTCTACAGTTTCCCCCTAGTCGCTGCCTTGCGGAGGCAGGGGCCGGAGGTTCGAATCCTCTCTCCCCGACCACATAATTCCGCAGGAACCAGCGATGTTGCGAAGGCGTCCGCGAGGGCGCCTTTTGCATTTCCGCCCTCAGCAGCGGGCCCGGTCAGGGGCTACATCGAAGCGCTGGATATAAGTGGCGAACCGCTCCCGCAGGAGGCCGGCGGACAGGCCGTAGTCCTCTGGGGCATAGCGATGGACGCCATGCTTGTTCTGCGGGTTGTGGATCATGAATTCGTCGGTGCGCCGGGCGTGCTCCTCGTCGAACGGCAGGCCGAAGTGCGCATAAATTCGACGCATGACGGTGATCGGTTCGGCGAGCACGTCGTTGTAATGCACGTCGATCACCTGGCTCTCCGGAAGAAGCCGGTCGCGCGCGGAGAGGCCACGCAGGAGCGCCATTTCCTCCATCGCCGCCCACTCCAGGCCAAAGCGGCAGGCATCTGCTTCCGGCGTGAAGATCCGCCGGATCTGGAACGAGAAGTCGGCCACCGACGGGATTACCCGCACCGGATCGCGATGGGTCCAGATCACCTTGGCGGTGGGGTACACTGCGAGCAGCGCATCGAGGCCGAACAGGTGCTTGGGATGCTTGAGCGTCCAAGGGCCGGGATTGAACGCCTGAAGATGCTGGAGCGTGCGATAGTGGTGCGCGTAGGCAATCTTCTGGTCGGCGCCGAGGAAGTGGCTGTAATAGGCCGGCCCGTGAAAGCGGGCGAGTACCGTGTAGTTGTTGAAGCTCCAGTCGAGCAGGCCGATGCATTGTTCCGGACGGTCGGCCGCGAACGGGTGACGGACGAGCATTTCAGCCGCCTTGGGGCGGCTGTCGAGCTCCGCCTGGACCCGGGCGATCCGCGCGTCGGTCCGGAAGGTCTCGCGGCGGGGCGGCGGGGACGGATGGTCCATCTCCCACTGCAGGGGCGCGCGCCGGTGGGGATCGAGCGCCATCAGGGCGTGGAGGTGAGTCGATCCGCTGCGGGGCAAGCCGACGATGACCAGCGGCGGCGCGACGGTTTGCGCGGCGATCTCCGGCCAGGTCTTGCGATCGTCTACCAACCGCAGCCGCTTGGCGAGGACCGACTTGATCACGCTGGCGAGGAGCGCGTCCATCGCCGCGGGAGCGAGGCCGGCTTCGTGCTCGATCGACCAGAGCATGGCGTCGAGCGCATCAAGGAACGGCAGGTCGCCCCAGTCGCTGAGGCCGGTGGCCCGCTGCGCTTCCTCGAGCAACTGGTCGCGATTGATCTGACCCATGCGGCTTCCTCCTCACCACTGCGGCCGCGCCAAGCGGCTCGATTTCGAGCAGCGTACTTGACCTTCTGCCAACGGCGAAACGCAAAGTCCGGGTGTCACTGACATTGATCCTTCCCGTCGAGCGCAGGCGGTCCGGGCTGGTTGCCGGGTTGTCGGTCGATCGGTGAAGGTGGCCTTGCGCGGCGGCCCGTGGAACCGTGCTGACGTTTCACGCCTTGTTGGAGCATGCGCGCCGCAGTTGCGGGCGCCTCATGCAAAGCCGGCGAGGAGCATCCCATGGCGACCAAGACCTATACCGACGCGATTGCCCTGCTTAAGGCCGACCACCGCAAGGTGGAGGAGCTGTTCGAGAAGTTCGAGAAGGCCCGCGAAGGTTCGAAGCAGAAGTTGGCCGAGGAAATCTGCACCGAGCTGAAGATTCACACGATCATCGAGGAAGAGGTGTTCTATCCCGCGCTCAAGGGGAAGATCGAGGAGGAGACCTGGAGCGAGGCATATGTCGAGCATGACGGGGCCAAGGTGCTGGTCAACGACATCATGGCCGGTTCGCCCGACGGTGACGAGTTCTACGACGCGAAAGTCCATGTGCTGTCGGAGGACATCAAGCACCATGTCCGCGAGGAGGAGCGCCGACAGGACGGCATGTTCGCGCAGGCCCGCGACGCCGGGGTGGACCTCGTCGCGCTGCGCGACGAGATGCTGGCGCGCAAGCAGGAGCTGATGGCGCAGGCCAAGAGCGGCGGGCTACCGCCGGCCGAAACGAAAGTGGTCCACGCCGCCTAGTACACGGGTGACACAGGGTGACAGGTGTCACCCTGTGTTTCCGAGCGTTATTCCTGCCTTTTCCACGACTTGAGCCGCAGAGTGCATGGGTGACACTGACACGGCGCAATTCACGTTTCCGGCTGTCAAAGAGCGCAGGACGAGGGACTGCGGGGGGAGGATGACAGCCGCTGGGCGTGTAGGAAAGCGGGATGAAGAAGGCTGGGCTCCGGATCCAGGTCCGGGGCGACAGCGTGTCCGGGCGTCGGATCGGTCTATCCTATCAGCCGCCGCGCAGGAGCTGGACGCCGTAGTCTCGCTCGAACAGGTAGAGGAGCAGGCGGGCGGCTTCGCCGCGTTCGCCGGTGAGGCCGCCGTCGCGCTCCATCAAGAGGCGGGCGTCGTCGTGGGCGAGGGGCAGGAATTCCGCAATCTGTTCGAGGCTGGCGATGCGGAACGGGGTGTCGCCCGACTGGCGGGTGCCGAGCAGTTCGCCGCCGCCGCGCAGGGCGAGGTCCTCCTCCGCGAGGCGGAAGCCGTCCTGGGTTTCGCGCATCAGGGCGAGGCGCTGGCGGGCGACTTCGGACAGGGCATCTCCGCGCAGCAGCAGGCAGGTCGACTTGCCCTCCCCTCGCCCGACCCGGCCGCGCAGCTGGTGCAGCTGGGCGAGGCCGAAGCGTTCGGCCTGTTCGATCACCATCAGCGTGGCATTGGGTACGTCCACCCCGACCTCGATCACGGTGGTGGCGACGAGGAGCTTCGCGTTGCCCGCAGCGAAGCGCTCCATCGCTGCGTCCTTGACCTCGGGCTTGAGCTGGCCGTGGACGAGCACGACATCCTCGCCGAGCACGGCCTTGAGCTCGGCATAGCGCGCCTCGGCGGCGGCGAGATCGTCGGTCTCGCTCTCGCGGACCATCGGGCAGACCCAATAGGCCTGGCTGCCACCCGCGAGGTGGCGTTGGAGCGCGCCGACGACGTCGCCCATCCGATCGACCGCGACGACGCGGGTATCGATCGGCTGGCGGCCGGGGGGCATCTCGTCGAGCCGGCTGACGTCCATCTCGCCATACTGGGCAAGGGTGAGCGTGCGCGGAATCGGGGTCGCGGTCATCGCGAGACAGTGCGGCGTGCGCTTGCCCTTCTGCGTCAGCAGGAGGCGCTGGCCGACGCCGAAGCGGTGCTGCTCATCGATCACCACGAGCGCGAGATTGCGATAAGCCACCGTCTCCTGGAAGATCGCGTGGGTGCCAACGCAGATGTCGATCGAGCCGTCGAGCAGGCCCATCAGGATCGATTCACGAGCCCGGCCCTTGTCGCGCCCGGTGAGCAAGGCGATCGTCACGCCGGTGCCGGCGGCCATGCGGGTAAGCGTGGCATGGTGCTGGCGGGCGAGGATCTCGGTCGGCGCGAGGAGCGCGGCCTGGGCCCCGGCCTCGACCGCGATCAGCATCGCCTCTAACGCGACGACCGTCTTGCCCGAGCCAACATCGCCTTGCAGCAGGCGCAGCATGGGCGCGGCTTGCGCCAGATCGCCCTCGATCTCTGCGATGGAGCGGCGCTGCGCCCCGGTGAGCCCGAATGGGAGCGAGAGTTTCGCGCGCAGTCTGCCGTCGCCGTGCAGCGGCTGGCCCACGCGGGCGCGGTTGGCATTGCGCACGAGCATCAGCGCGAGCGAATTGGCCAGCAGCTCGTCATAGGCGAGGCGATCGCGGGCCGGCTTGTCTTCCCGCTTGTGCGCCTCGAGCAGGGCAGGCTTCCAGTCAGGCCAGGCGAGGCGGGCCTTGAGCCCGGGCTCGATCCATTCGGGCAGATCGGGCAGGTGATCGAGCGATTGCCCGACGAGCGCGGCGATGCGCCCTTGCGTGAGCCCTTCGGACAGAGCGTAGACCGGTTCGCACAGGGTGCCGAGCGCCATGGCGCCATCTTCCGCGACGTGTTCGGGGTGCACGATCTGGAGCGTCTGCCCGTACTGGTCGAGCCGGCCCGCGATCCACCGGGGCTCGCCGATGGGGAGCTGCTTCTTGGCCCAGCCGGCGTTGCGGCCGAAGAACGTGAGCGCGCAGACATTGCCTGCCCCATCGGCGGCATAGGCGCGGAACGGGGCGCGGGCGGAGCCCGAGGAGCGGTGCTCCTGCACGGTGAGGCGCACGACGATCTGTTCGCCTACGCTGGCCTCATCAAGGCTGGTGACAGCGCGGCGCTGCACGAACCGATCGGGCAGATGATAGGCGAGATCGCGCACCCGGGTGAGCCCGAGCTTCTCGAGCGGGCGCATGACGCCGGCGCCGACGCCCTTGAGGCCGGCGCTTTCCGCGAACAGGGGGTTGAGCCGCTCGGGACGCATTGCGGCCGTTCATAGCTGGCCGGGGCGAAATCACCAGCCGCGCGGCAGCTTTTGCACCGCGCCGGAGCCTTTTTGACCGAGCGCATGGAATCCGCCCCGCCCCGGTGCTGCATCTGATCCGCAAGAACGAAGGAGATCTCAATGCTGCTGCCCCATGGGACCGTTATCGCGCTCGTCGATGGCCACAACTTCCAGCTGCTGCGCAACGCCGGCAACGAGGCGACCCCGGAGCTGGACCCGCTGCCGAGCCCGAAGCTCGACACTCACAACCATTCTAACGGGAGCCACCATTCGAGTTCGGGCAACCATGCCGGCACGCTGGTGAGCGAGGACGCGCACGCGATCGCGGCGGTGAACTGGCTGAATGGCCAGGTGCTGGCGCACAAGATCGAGCACCTCGTGCTGATCGCCGCGCCGCGCACGCTGGGCGAGATGCGCCGGCACTATCACAAGCAGCTCGAGCAGGTGCTGATGGGCGAGCTGGCCAAGGATCTCTCCGGCCGGAAGGGGCCGGAGATCCTCGCTGCCCTGAAGGGCAAGTGAGGAGGGCCTGGGCTTTCCTGCCGCGATCGAGGCGGGAACGCTCGGGAGGGGGGCGCCGGGGATTGCGGAAAGGCGGTCGCAGCCTCCCGCGTCTCCGGCGTTACCGACGAGGGGACGCCTTGCCCCCCGCACTTGCCCCCTGCCGCGCAATGGCCTAGCGGGCGCCGCATGGACGAGACCCGCCGTAAACGCCTCCACTTCCGCGCCTGGCATCGCGGGACCCGCGAGGCGGACTACATGATCGGCTGTTATTTCGACCGTTTCCACGCCGAGTGGGGCGAAGCCGAACTCGCCTGGTTCGAGGCGCTGATCGAGGAAGAAGACGTCGACATCATGGGCTGGGCGCTGGGCACGCTGGCCGTGCCCGACGAATATGCCGGCCCGCTGATGGAGCAAATGAAGCGGCTCGACTACGTCGAGATCCCGCGCTGACCGCTGATCGGGCCGCGCCTCAGCGTGCGGCTTCGGGGTGGCGGCATTCGGCGCAGTAGAGCCGGTAGCCGAGCCAGGCCGAGACGAGGCACATCGCCGCGCTCAGCAGCAGTTGGCGCACGATGCCGACGCCCGCCGCGCTCAACCCCATCGCCAGTAGCGCACCGAACACCATCGCGCCCGAGTTGACGATGTTGTTGGCCGCGATCGTGCGCGCGGTCTGCGACTTGTCGACGAAGGTGGTGAGGAAGGCATAGAGCGGCACCACGAACATGCCACCCGATACCGCGATCCCCAGCAGGCACAGCAGTAGCGGGATCGCCAGCGGGTGATGGATGAACTGCGCGGCGTTCATCAGCCCGGACGACTGGTCGGAGGTCCAGCGCGCGCAGACCGCCCAGAAGGCGATGACGAACAGCGCCATGACCAGCACCGCCGGTGGGGCGAAGCGGGCCGAGACGCGGCCCTTGAGCAGCGCGTTGATCGACACCGAGCCGAGCGCGACCCCGACCGAGAACACCACGAGGAACAGGCTCGCCACTTCCTTGCTCGCCAGCAGCACGTTCTTGGCGAGCGGCGGGAACTGGATGAACAGGATCGTGCCGACCGCCCAGAAGAAGCTGATCGCGGCGATGGCAAGGAACACCCGGCGATCGTGCGCGGTCTGGCGGATGAGGGTGAACGAGGCGCGGATGAAGTGATGATCGAGCGGCACGACCTCGCCCTGCGGCGGCGCGGGCGGCACGAACCGCGCGCTGACCCACCCGAGCAGCGCGGTGACGACAACGCCGACCGCGGCCCATTCGACCGGGATCCACCCGGCGAGGATAGTGCCGGCGAGGATCGCGACGTAAGTCCCTGCCTCGACCAGCCCGGTGCCGGCGAGGACTTCCTCCTGGCGCAGGTGCTGCGGCAGGATCGCGTACTTGATCGGGCCGAAGAAGGTGGAGTGCACCCCCATCGCGAACAGCGCGGCGAGCATCAGCGGAATGGCGAGGGCCTGCACCGCGATGCCCTTCCACGCGAGCAGGAGCCCGCTGGCGCCGACGGTCATGATCGCGATCTCGGCCAGCTTCACCAGGCGGATGATCCGCGCCTTGTCGCGCATGTCGGCCAATTGCCCGGACAGCGCCGAGAGGATCACGAACGGGATGATGAACAGCGCCGAGGCGATCCCGCTGAACGCGGCTTCCGCGCTCTCGGAATTGTAGAGGCTGTACACGACATACAGCACCATCGCGTTCTTGAAGAGATTGTCGTTGAAGGCGCCAAGGAGCTGGGTGACGAACAGCGGCAGGAAGCGCCGCCGGCGCAGCAGGTGCGTAGTGGTCGTCATGCAATCCTTCGGCGCAGCCAATCCCGTGGGCGGACCCTAGCGGCCTGTGCCCGGCGAACAAGTCTTTTGCGTGACGGCGCGAGCCACTCGACAGACCCCGCGTTCAGCGGCTAGGCCTTGCCCCCGCGATGCTGACGCTGCCCAACATCCTGACGCTTTCGCGGATCGTCACCGTGCCGGTGCTGGTCGCGCTGCTGTGGTGGCCGACGTGGCAGGCCGGGTACCTGGCCGCCTTCGCGGTCTATTCGCTGATGGGCGTGACCGACTATTTCGACGGCTACCTCGCCCGGGCGCAGGGCGCGGTGAGCAGGCTGGGCGTGTTCCTCGATCCGATCGCCGACAAGATCATGGTCGCCGCCGTGATCCTCGTGTTGACCGCGCAGGGCGTTCTTACGGGGCCATACGTCGGCGACATGCACGTGATTGCCGGCCTGATCATCCTGATCCGCGAGATCGCCGTCTCGGGCCTGCGCGAATTCCTCGGCGGACTGCAGGTCTCGATGCCGGTTTCGAAGCTGGCGAAGTGGAAGACCACCTGCCAGATCCTGTGCCTGGGCGCGCTGATCCTCGGGCGCGGGATGCCGTGGTGGACGGTGACCGTGAACGGGCTGACGATGAACCTGCCGCACACCGTCGGCCTGACCACGCTGTGGGGCGCGGCGGCGCTGACGGTGATCACCGGGTGGGACTACCTGCGGGTGGGCCTCAAGCACATGGATTGAGCGAAGCAGCCAAGGCTGTGGCTTTTTCCAGCCGGCTGACCTAAGGGGCGCCCCAATCACGCGTTGCCGGCGACCCGGCCGCTCCCTGCCCGCGCTGCCAGCGCGCGCCAACATACATAGGCCCCATGCCGTTCACCCAGCTTCCCCGCGCGCTTGCCGGCGCGCTTGCCGACCGTGGCTATGCCGAGCCGACCGCCGTCCAGGCCGCCGTGCTCGAACCCGAGGCCGAGCGCCGCGACCTCCTCGTCTCGGCACAGACCGGGTCGGGCAAGACGGTCGCGTTCGGGCTCGCTTTCGCCAGCGACCTGCTCGGCGAGGAGGCGATGCTCGGCCAGCCGGGTGCGCCGCTGGCGCTGGTGATCGCGCCGACGCGCGAGCTGGCGTTGCAGGTGGCCAAGGAACTGGCGTGGCTCTACGCCCCGGCGGGCGGGCGCATCGCGACCTGCGTGGGCGGGATGAACCCTTCGGTCGAGCGGCGCGCGCTCTACCAGGGCACGCACATCGTGGTCGGCACGCCGGGGCGGCTGCGCGACCATCTTGAGCGCGGGGCGCTGGACCTTTCGGCCCTGCGCTGCGCGGTGCTCGACGAGGCCGACGAGATGCTCGACATGGGGTTCCGCGAGGAGCTCGAGGAGATCCTCGACGCGACGCCCGAGACCCGCCGCACGCTACTGTTTTCCGCGACCATGCCGCGGCCGATCGCGGCGCTGGCCAAGCGCTACCAGCGCGATGCGCTGCGCATCTCGACAGTCACTGAAGAGCGCGGGCATGGCGACATCGCCTACCAGGCGGTGGCGGTCGCGCCGTCGGCGATCGAGCACGCGGTGGTCAACCTGCTGCGCTTCCACGAAGCCGAGACCGCGATCCTGTTCTGCGCGACCCGCGACAATGTGCGGCACCTGCACGCGACGCTGACCGAGCGCGGGTTCGCCGCGGTGGCGCTCTCGGGCGAGCACAGCCAGAACGAGCGAAACCAGGCGCTGCAGGCGCTGCGCGACGGGCGCGCCCGGATCTGCGTGGCGACCGACGTGGCCGCGCGCGGGATCGACATTCCGAGCCTCAGCCTCGTCATCCACGTCGAGGTGCCGCGCGACGCCGAGGTGCTCCAGCACCGTTCGGGCCGGACCGGCCGGGCCGGGCGCAAGGGCACCGCGGTGATCGTGGTCCCCTACCCCCGCCGCCGCCGGGTCGAGATGATGCTGCGCAGCGCGCAAGTCTCGGCCGAATGGGTGCCGGTGCCGACCGCCGAGGCGATCCGGGCGCAGGACAACGAGCGCCTGCTCGAGGAGCTGCTGAAGCCGATCGAGCCGACCGAGGCGGACGAGGCGCTGGCTGCGGCGCTGCTGGAGCGCCGTTCGCCGCAGGACCTCGCGCTGGCCCTGGTCATGGCCTATCGCGCCAAGATGCCCGAGCCCGAGGATGTCGGCGAGCAGGACGAGCCGCGCGGGCCGGTCCGCCGCGAGGGTTTCGACGAGGTGCAGTGGTTCCGCATGGACATCGGCCGGCGCCACAACGCCGACCCGCGCTGGCTCCTGCCGCTGCTCTGCCGTCGCGGCCACGTGACCCGGGGCGAGATCGGCGCGATCCGGATCGGCCAGAACGAGACCTTTTTCCAGATCCCGACCGCGGCGGCCGGCAAGTTCGCCGCCGCGGTGAAGCGGACCGCCGACCCGACCGCCGAGGACGAGCGGGGAATCACCATCGAAGCCTCGGCCGAGGCACCGCGCGACGTGGCCAAGGGGCGGCGGCGCGACAATGCGGGGGCTGCTCACGGCGGGCCGCCGCGCGTTCACCGCAAGGGCCCGCCGCGCGGGCATGCGCCGCGGCGCTGAGGCCAGATCGCTTCACGCGAGGATCGCGGCGCCGCATTGTGCGGCGATGGTGCGCCGTGGATTCTGAAACTGGTTCAGCATGACGAGGTCTGACGGATGGTGTGTGTCCGCAGACCTTCGGTAGCGCGTTGCCCCGGCGCTGAGCCTCAGCCGAGGAAGGCCGAGACCGCCATGAAACAGGCCAGGTAGGCGAGGAGGAAGTCCTTCGCGTCCTGCACGGTGAGCCACGGGCGGCGCTGCAGTGCTTCCTCGTCGGCAAGGCCCTCGCCCGCATCGATCCGCGCCTGGACCTCTGGCTCGAGGCGCGGCAGGCGCTTGAGCGCGTGCAGCGGGAGGCTGGCGCGGAACGGGTGGCGGGCGGTGCCGAACATCGGGGGGGCGGACAGAGTGCTCATGTCCAGGACAATTAACGGCGAGTTTACCTAGTTCCAGCCGGTTACGGGACTCGTTTGCCCACTGTCCGGAAGCGGGACAGACCGCGCGCCGGGTTCAAACGCGAACGCCGGACAGGAGGCCCTGCCCGGCGGTCTGGAAGGTAACCGGCCCTTCCCGGCCCCTCCCGGTTACGGGAGGAGGAAATGCGGACCCTCGCCTGGCGGGAGGGAAATCCTTGTCAGGCGGCGACGGCGGCCGTCTTCCGGGTGGAACCCGCGTGGATCTCGTCGATCGCGCCGGCCAGCGACGCGTCGAACTCGGCATCGCTCATCTGGTGGCGCAGGTCTTCGAGGAGAGCGCGGCTGAAGCTGGCGATGATGCCGGCGTTCTTCGCGAGCTCGATGCAGGCCTCGGGGCGCTTGTAGCCGCCCGAGAGCGCGACGACGCGCAGGACCTTGGGGTGCTTCACCAGCGGATCGAAGGTGCCGGCGACGACCGGCAGCGACAGCTTGAGCATGACCTGCTGGCCTTCCGGCAGTTCATCGAGGTTCTTGAGAATTTCCTTGAGCAGAATCGCGTCGCATTCCTTGCGCGTCTCGCTCTTGATGTTCACCTCGGGCTCGATGATCGGCATCATGCCGTGAGCGAGCACCTGGCGGCCGACCTCGAACTGCTGCTTGACGACCGCGGCGATCCCGGCCTCGTTGGCCGAGTTGATCACCGAGCGCTCCTTGGTGCCATAGACGCCGAGCGCCTTGGCCTTGGTGAGCAGGGCATCGAGCTCGGGCATGGGCTTCATCAGCTGGACGCCATTGGCTTCGTCCTCGAGGCCCTTGTCGATCTTGATGAACGGCACCACGCCCTTTTCGATCAGCGCGGCGGGAACGCCCTTGCCATCGACCGATCCGTCCATGGTGCGCTCGAACAGAATCGCGCCGATGACCTTCTCGCCAGTGAACGAAGACGAACGGATGATGCGGCAGCGCATCTCGTGGATCAGGCCGAACATTTCCTCTTCGGTCGACCATGCATCGTCCGTGACGCCGTAGCCGGCGAGGGCCTTGGGGGTCGACCCGCCCGACTGGTCAAGCGCGGCGATGAAACCCTGGCCGGCGGCCATCTTGGCGGTCATGTCGGAAGTCTGCATGCGAACGGTGCCCTTCTTGCTGTCGGTGCTCGTGCCCAAACGCCTGCGCCGCGATTCTGCCGGGCGCATACGTATGCTGGGCTCCATAGCAGCATTCACGCCGAGGGCAACGGGGGGCAGAGATCGCCCGTTTCACGGGGCCGTTCGTCCTGAGGAGGCCTGGGCCGTAGGCGGCCGCAGGCCGACCCGCAGGCAGAAAGCCGTCTCGACGAACGGCGCGTGTGCTTCGAGCCGCGTCCTCGATCTGGGATTTCGGCCGCGCCTCAGCACGAGCGGAAAGGGGGACCGGATTTCCTAGGCCAAGATCCCCTCGATCCGCCGCGCCATTTCCGCATCGCGGGCCGATAGCCCCCCGCAATCGTGCGTGGTGAGCGTAATCTCGACGCGGCTGTAGACGTTGCTCCACTCGGGGTGGTGATCCGCCTTCTCCGCGAGCAGCGCGATGCGGGTCATAAAGGCGAAGGCGGCGGAGAAATCGGCGAAGCGGAAGGTGCGGGAGATGGCGAGGCCATCGGCGCGCAGGGTCCAGTCGGGCAGTTCGGCAAGCAGCGCGGCGACCTCGGCATCGGTTAGGCGGGGGATGGGCATGGCGCGCTCCTTGGCAAGGGCGGCAAGGTTCGCCTAAACGCCGGGGCGATGCAACGGGGCCACATCCGCGCGACCGATCTTGCCTGCCGGAGGGGCGAGCGGGTGCTGTTCGCGCGGCTTTCGCTGGCGGTGGAAGCGGGCGAGGCGCTGCACGTGACCGGGCCCAACGGCATCGGCAAATCGAGCCTGATCCGCATCCTCGCCGGATTGCTCCCCGCGTTTGCCGGGACGGTGGACACCGCCGGCGCGGCAGGTCTGGTGGACGAGCGGCCCGCGCTCGACCCGCACCTGCCACTGGCGCGGGCGCTGGCATTCTGGGAGCGGATGGACGGGCATGCTGCCGGAGCGGTCGAGCGGCTTGGCCTTGGCGAGCTGGGCGACGTGCCGGTTCGGTTTCTTTCGACCGGGCAAAAGAAGCGCGCGGCGCTGGCCCGGCTGGTGGCGCAGCGCGCGCCGGTGTGGCTGCTCGACGAGCCGCTGAACGGGCTAGATGCCGCGGCAGTCGGCTTGGTGGAGGCGCTGGTGGCCGAGCATTGCGCGTGCGGCGGGCTGGCGGTGGTGGCCTCGCACCAGGCGATCGCCCTGCCCGGCGCGCAGCGACTGGCGATCATGGACTACACGGTGTGAAACGGCAGTTGCTCGCCCTGCTGCGCCGCGACCTGGCGCTGCTGCTGCTTGGCGGGCGGCGCGGCGGCGCGATGTTGCCGCTGGTGTTCTTCCTCGCAGTGGCGACGTTATTTCCGTTCGGCGTGGGGCCCGATCCGAAGCTGCTCGCCCGGACCGGCGGCGGAGTGATCTGGGTGGCGGCGCTGCTCGCCGCGATCCTCCCGCTCGACCGGCTGATCGAGCCCGACGTGGAGCTGGGCATGTTCGACCAGTGGGCGCTGCGCGGGATCGGCGAGGAATGGATCGTCGCGGTGCGGGTCCTCGCCCACTGGCTGAGCTTCGGACCGTTGCTGATGGTGGCCGCCCTCCCCGCCGCGGCCCTGCTCGGGCTGGACGCAGCGACCGTGCGCACGGTCGAGCTGGGGCTGCTGGCGGGAACGCCGGGGCTGGCGGCGGTTGGCGTGATGGTCGCGGCGCTGACTTCGGGGCTGCGCGGCGGGGCGGCTCTGGCTGGGCTGCTGGTGATACCGTTGGCGGTCCCGTTGCTGGTGTTCGGCGCGGGGAGCCTGGCACCCGGCGGCGAGACCGGCGTGGCGCTGACGGCGGCGGTCAGCCTGGTGCTTCTGGCGATCGCGCCGTTCGCCGGCGGGGCGGCGGTGCGGGCGGCGCGGGGATAAGGCGAGACAGATGGCGCGCAAGCATTCGAAGCATGGTCGTTACGAGGACTTCTATCCGGCCGAGGAGGAAGCGCCACCGCCGGTGCCCTGCTGGCTGTGCGGGCGGCCGACCGGGCAGACGGTGGTCTGGCATCACCCGGTGCCCAAGAGCCGGGGCGGGCGCGAGGTCGTGCCGATGCACCCGATCTGCCAGCAGACGCTGATCGCCAACTTCACCAATTCGGAGCTGCAGCGCCACGGTTTGGATGTGGAGGGCCTGCTCGCCAACCCCAATGTGCGCAAGTTCGTGGATTGGGTGGCGAACAAGGACCCGGATTTCACCGCGACGATAACGAAGAAGCAGCGCTGATCGCGACTATCCGTCAACCAGGCTCCGTACCTCGATTCCTCCGTCATCCGGGGCTTGACCCGGGATCCCGCTGCCTTCGCCAATCTTGCCAGGAACAGCGGGGCCCCGGATCAAGTCCGGGGCGACGATGGGTAAGTGTCATACCATGCGGGTAATCCCCCTGTAGGCGAGGCCGATGGGGAGGACCCTTCGCTCAGTACGGCGGCTTGTGCAGGCCCTTGGGGCTGAGCGTGAAGATCTCGCAGCCTTTGTCCGTGATGCCGATCGAGTGTTCGAACTGGGCGGAGAGCGAGCGATCGCGGGTGACCGCGGTCCAGCCGTCGTCGAGCATCTTCACGCCCGGCTTGCCGAGATTGATCATCGGTTCGATGGTGAAGAACATGCCCGGTTTGAGGATCGGCCCGGTGCCGGCCTGCGCGGCGTGGATCACTTCGGGGGCGTCATGAAACAGGCGGCCGACGCCGTGGCCGCAGAATTCGCGGACGACGCCGTAGCGGTTGCTTTCGGCATGCTTCTGGATCGCCGCGCCGATATCGCCGAGGTGCTTGCCGGGCTTGGCCTGCTCGATCCCGAGCATCAGGCACTCGTACGTCACCTCGACCAGCCGGCGGGCCTTCAGCGGCACGTCGCCGACGAGGTACATCCGGCTCGAATCGCCGTGCCAGCCATCGAGCAGCGGGGTGACGTCGACGTTGACGATGTCGCCGTCCTTGAGGACCTTGTCGCCGGGGATGCCATGGCAGATCACGTTGTTGATCGAGACGCACGAGGAGTGCGCATAGCCGCGGTAGCCGAGCGTGGCGGGGACGGCGCCGCCATCAAGCGTGAGCTGGCGGACCAGGTCGTCGATCGCGCCGGTGGTGACGCCGGGCTGGACGAAGGGGGCGACCGCATCAAGGATTTCGGCAGCGAGGCGGCCGGCCTTGCGCATACCTTCGAAGGCCGCGGGGCTGTGGAGCTTGATCGTGCCGTCGCGGAGCTGGACTTCGTCGCCGGTGACTGTCTGGTATTGGTGCATCGCGCCGACATAGCGACTGGCGGGCGCTTTTGCGACTCCCTGTCAGGTGGAATTGCGGGCAATTTTCTCTCGACCCCCGGGGCGCGGCGCGGCAGGATCGGCGGAGCATGACTGACAGACACGCGCTTATCCAGCCCGACCGCGGCCAGGCCGCCACCCTGATCCACCTCGTCAGCAAGGACGGCTTTGCCGAGTGGGCCAAGCGGCTCAACGCCGGGCAGCGCGCGGCGCTGGCGGCGCAGAAGTTCGAAGGCAGCGGCTACGAGTTCGCCATCGTGCCCGAGGGCGACGGGTGGTTCGTGGTGGCCGGGGTCGCCGATCCGGAAGGGCTTTCCAGCTGGTGCCTCGCCAAGCTGGGCGACGCGCTGCCGGGCGGAACCTACCGGCTGGCCGAGCACGCGACCGGACGCGCGCTGTTCGGCTGGGCGAGCGGGCAGTACCGCTTCGACCGCTACCGCAGCGAGGCCAAGGACGAGGAGCCCCGCATCCTCCTGACCAAGGACGCCAAGGCGATCGACCCGGCGCTGCGCGAGGCCGGGGCGACCGAGCTGGTCCGCGATCTCGTCAACACGCCGGCCGAGGACATGGGCCCGGCGGAACTGGAGGCTGTCGCCGCGGCGGTCGCCAAGGAGTATCGGGCCGACCTGCACGTCGCCAAGGGGGACCGGCTGGAGCAGGAATTTCCGATGGTCCACATGGTCGGCCGCGCGGCGGGGCGCGCGCATGCACCGCGGATGATCGAGCTCGAATGGGGCGATCCCGCGCACCCGCGGGTGGCGATCGTCGGCAAGGGGATCTGCTTCGATTCGGGCGGGCTCGACATCAAGCCGTCCTCAGGAATGCTGCTGATGAAGAAGGATATGGGCGGTGCGGCCCATGCCTTGGCGCTGGCCCGGCTGATCATGCAGCACGGCCTGCCGGTGCGGCTGCACTGCCTCGTGCCGGCGGCGGAGAACGCGGTTGCGGGCAACAGCTTCCGCCCGGGCGACGTGCTGCGCAGCCGCGCGGGACTGAGCGTGGAGATCGGCAACACCGATGCCGAAGGCCGGCTCGTGCTGGGCGACGCACTGACCCGCGCGGGCGAGAGCAAGCCCGGGCTGGTGATCGACTTCGCGACGCTGACCGGCGCGGCGCGGGTGGCGCTGGGGCCGGACCTGCCCGCCCTGTTCGCCCGCGAGGACGCGACCGCCGAGGCGCTGCTGGCGGCGGGCAAGGCGGTAGACGATCCGTGTTGGCGACTGCCGCTGTGGGACGGCTACAAGGAACACCTGAAGAGCGACATCGCCGACCTCAACAATGGGGGCGGCAACGGCATGGCCGGCGCGACGACCGCGGCGCTGTTTCTCGACAAATTCGTGCCCGAGGGCACCGACTGGGCGCACTTCGACACCTTCGCGTGGCGCCCGGCAGCCAAGCCCGGCCGGCCCAAGGGCGGCGACGCGCTGGGCCTGCGCGCCTCGTGGCATATGCTTAAGGGCCGCTACGGCGCCTGACTCGCGGTTCGACGACGACTGTAGCGCTTTAGCAACAGGGACTTGGCCCACTCGCCTTGCCTGTTTGCGCTCGATTGTCTAAGCGCGCGCCTTCTACGCAAGGGGTCTGGACAAGCTTTGCCGCAGGACGCGATTACCGATCTTTCCGCGATGACCGCGCCCGGGGCCAGCTTTGCCCTTGCCGGACCCAGCGTGAAGCTCGACGCGGCGCACCTGCCAGTGCGCGGCGACCTTGCGCATATCCGCCTCGCGGGGAAGGTCTTCGTGCCGCACTACGTCGTGCCGATGGCGCACACGGTGAACGGCCAGGGCGCGCGGCTGATGAGCAGCGGGCGCGCCGACGGCGAACTCGTCGCCGAACTGCCGACCGGCACACTGTTCAATGTACTCGACATCGCCGGCACGCCCGCGAACGCCTGGGCCTGGGGCCAGGTCGGCGAAGATGGTGCGGTGGGCTACGTTCTGCTCGCCGCGCTGCACCCGCACGCGTAAAGAGCGCGGCATGACTCGCAGTGTGTTCATCGACGGAGCCGCCGGGACGACCGGGCTCGAGATCGCCGACCGGCTTGCCGGGCGCAACGAGTTCGAGCTGATCGTGCTCGACGATGCCCGGCGCAAATCGCCCGAGGCACGCCGGGAGGCGCTCCACGCCGCGGATTTCGCAGTGCTCTGCCTGCACGACGATGCGGCGCGCGAGGCGGTCGCCATGGCGGCGGGCAGCCGGGTGCGGATCATCGATGCCTCGACCGCGCACCGCGTGAGCGAGGGCTGGACCTATGGCCTGCCCGAAGTGATCGGCCGCAAGGCGGTCGCCGAGGCCAGCCGCATCGCCAATCCGGGCTGCTATCCAACCGGGTTCATCGCGCTGCTTGCCCCGCTGGTCCGCGCCGGGCTGCTGCCGGCGGACTGGCCCTACACGGTCAACGCCGTCTCGGGCTATTCGGGCGGCGGCAAGGCCCTGATCGAACGGTTCGAGGCCGATCCCGACATCGCGTTTCGCGCTTATGGCCTCGCCATGGGCCACAAACACGTGCCCGAGATGCAGCGCTATGCCGGACTCGCCCACGCTCCGGTGTTCGCGCCGGCGGTTATCCCGGCGCACCGCGGCATGGTCGTCGAGGTGCCGCTGCCGCTGGGTGCGATTTCCGGCGCAGCCGGACCCGATGCGCTGCGCGCCGGGCTGGCCGAATTCTACGCTGAGAGCCCGCTGGTGCGGGTGCGCGACACTGCGCCCGACGAGCTGCTGCTGCGCAAGTCCACCCCGGCTTGGGATGGGCTGGACCTGCACGTATTCGGCGCGGGCGACGGGTCGCAGGCGCGGCTGGTGGCGGTGCTCGACAATCTCGGCAAGGGCGCGAGCGGCGCGGCGGTGCAGAGCCTCAACCTGATGGCGGGCCTGCCCGAGACTGCGGGACTGAACCTGCCGGCCTGAGTCTGCCAGCTTGACCGGGCCGCGGCCAACTTCACTGCACAGCCGCGAGCCGGGTCAGCCGATGTTCCATCGGGCGATCGGGGCTCCAATTGTGCAAATTTTGGGCAGCGCTGCGCAAATAAGCAGCAGCGGTCGAGACCTGCCCCCCTCGCCCGGCCCAGCGGAGTGCATCCGGGCGGTGCGGACCCTGCATTTCCGGGCTTTGCGAGCGCGCTGGCATGGCCTAGGCAGCACTGACGCCTCTGGCACGATTCTTGATACCGTGCCGGGGAAGCGAATGGACATCCGGTCCGGCCGGCCCCGCGCAGCAATGCCCGGGCGCTCATGCCGGAACGACGCGCAGGGGTCTGGAACACGTGAAAAAGATCGAAGCGATCATCAAGCCGTTCAAGCTCGACGAAGTGAAGGAAGCCCTTCACGAAGTGGGCGTCTCCGGCATCACCGTCACCGAGGCCAAGGGCTTCGGGCGGCAGAAGGGCCATACCGAGCTCTATCGCGGCGCCGAATACGTGGTCGACTTCCTGCCCAAGGTTAAGCTCGAGGTCGTCGTGGCCGACGCGCTCGCCGAGCGCGTGGTCGAGGCGATTGCCCAGGCCGCGCAGACCGGCCGCATCGGCGACGGCAAGATCTTCGTCATTCCGGTGGAGAGCGCGCTGCGCATCCGCACCGGCGAACGGGACGACGCGGCGATCTGACCAGCCGGTCAGGCGCCGTTCGGAGGGTTGATTTCAACACAGTTTCGCGCCGCTGCGGGCTCGCCCCGGGCGGCGGAAAAATGCGAGCAAAGAGGGATCATTCATGAGCAAGGCTAGCGACGTCCTGAAGCGTATCAAGGACGAGGAAATCCAGTGGGTCGACCTGCGGTTCACCGATCCGAAGGGCAAGTGGCAGCACCTGACGATGGTCGCCAGCGTCCTCGGCGAGAGCGAGCTGGAAGACGGCCTGATGTTCGACGGTTCGTCGATCGAGGGCTGGAAGGCGATCAACGAGTCGGACATGATCCTCAAGCCCGACCTCGACGCGATCTACGTCGATCCGTTCTCGGCCACCCCGATGCTGATCATCAACTGCGACATCGTCGAGCCCTCGACCGGTGAGCTCTATGGCCGCGATCCGCGCTCGTGCGCCAAGCGCGCCGAAGCCTATGTCAAGGCCGGCGGGTTCGGCGACACCGTGTATGTCGGTCCGGAAGCCGAGTTCTTCATCTTCGACGACGTGCGCTTCTACGACGGCTACGACGGCAACGGCTTCAAGATCGACGACATCGAGCTGCCGACCAACTCGAACCGCGAATACGAAGCAGGCAACCTCGCGCACCGTCCGCGCGCCAAGGGCGGCTACTTCCCGGTCGCCCCGGTCGACTCGTGCGTCGACATCCGCGGCGAGATGGTCGCCACCATGCTCGAGATGGGCCTGCCCTGCGACAAGCACCACCACGAAGTTGCCTCGGCGCAGCACGAACTCGGCCTGACCTTCGGCACGCTGGTGCAGACCGCCGACCGCATGCAGGTCTACAAGTACGTCGTCCACCAGGTCGCGCAGGCCTATGGCAAGACCGCGACGTTCATGCCGAAGCCGATCATGAAGGACAACGGCTCGGGCATGCACACCCACATCTCGATCTGGGACAAGGGCAACCCGCTGTTCGCCGGCAACGGCTATGCCGGTCTGTCGGACATGTGCCTGTACTTCATCGGCGGGGTGATCAAGCACGCCAAGGCGCTGAACGCCTTCACCAACCCGACCACCAACAGCTACAAGCGCCTGGTGCCGGGCTATGAAGCCCCCGTGCTGCTGGCCTACTCGGCCCGCAACCGTTCGGCCTCGTGCCGCATCCCCTATGGCGCCGGCTCGAAGGCCAAGCGCGTGGAATTCCGCTTCCCCGACGCGATGGCCAATCCCTACCTGTGCTATGCCGCGCTGCTGATGGCCGGCCTCGACGGGATCAAGAACAAGATCCACCCGGGCGACGCCATGGACAAGAACCTCTACGATCTGCCGCCGGCCGAACTCGCCCAGGTGCCGACCGTCTGCGGCTCGCTCCGTGAGGCGCTGGAATCGCTCGAAGCCGACAGCGCCTTCCTGCTCGAGGGCGGCGTGTTCACCGCCGACCAGATCGAGAGCTACATCGAGCTGAAGTGGCCGGAAGTGCTGCGCTGGGAAACCACGCCGTCGGCCGTCGAGTTCGACATGTACTACTCGGCCTGATCCTGCGGGACCGGCTTGAAGAAAGGGGCGCTCCGGGAAACCGGGGCGCCTTTTTCGTTTCAGCCCAGCGCCCAGAACACGGTGCCCATTACGAGGAACGCGGCGAGCCAGAACGCGCCTTCGGCGAGCGCCTCGCGGGTGTTCCAGCCCGACCGCACCCGGCCGAGCCACAGCGCAGGAATGACGAAGAACGCCGCGATGCCTCCGGTCTGCATCCAGTAGAGCCACGGCTTCAGGGCCAGCCTGTCGGGCCCGATCCGCGCCAGCGCGTGGGCGATCATCACCGCGGGCAGCGCCAGTAGCGCCAGTGCGCCGAGCAGCGCCGACAGACGGCCGAGTGCGGCTCGCCCGGGCCAGGCCGCCCACAGCGCGAGCATGACCAGCGCGGAGACCCCAACGGCAAGCCAGTTTACCGGACCCATATGCGCAACTCCTTGAAGCGGGCGCGTTGTGGGCCGGGCGCGGCGCGCTTGGCAATGGTCAATCAGGGCCAATGCGTGTAAGGGCGCGCCCCAATGACCCGGCAAAACTCCCCGCTCGAAATCCCCGGCCCGCGCAAGGTCGGCATGGTCAGCCTCGGCTGCCCCAAGGCGCTGGTCGATTCCGAGCGCATCCTCACCCGGCTGCGCGCCGACGGCTACGCGATGAGCCCCGACTACGCGGGCGCCGACGTGGTCGTGGTCAACACTTGCGGCTTCCTCGACAGCGCCAA
>Ga0207703_10001449_pt1 | contig 21627 bp, 19 predicted proteins | sample KBSSwiS12_FD_184304 | JGI IMG/M metagenome (GOLD analysis project Ga0207703, IMG submission 184304) | Switchgrass rhizosphere microbial communities from Kellogg Biological Station, Michigan, USA - KBS Switchgrass S1-2 (SPAdes) (version 2) | ecosystem: Host-associated > Plants > Roots >...
CCAGGAAGTCCGGCTCGCCAGCAATGGGGACGGGCCGTTCAAGTGGCAGATCGGCGGCATGTATTTCGACCAGCGCGACATCACTGAATTCTACCAGCGCGCCTATTTCCTCACCACGGCTCAGCACAATCCGAATAACTGGGTGCGACTGCACGACGTCAACACCTCCTGGGCCGCCTTTGGCCAGGTCAGCTATGAGATCGTCCCCAATCTGACGATCACCGCCGGCGGCCGCGTCACCGAGGACACCAAGACGACGCAGCTGCTCAAGACTGCCGACACCATTGCCGGGGGTTCGACCTATGGCGGCCGCCGCTTCGTGCGGCTGAAGGACACGCAGCCGAGCTGGGATGTGAGCGCGCTCTATCAGGTCGATCCCAATGTCAGCCTCTATGCCCGCGTAGCGCGCGGCTTCCGCGGCCCGACCATCCAGGGCCGCTCGGCTGTGTTCAATTCGGACTTCACCACCGCGAATTCCGAGACGATCCTGTCCTGGGAGGCCGGCTTCAAGAGCAGCCTGTTCAACCATCACCTGCGCCTGAACGCGTCGGCCTTCACCTACACCGTCGACAACATCCAGCTGAACGGCAATGATTCGGACGGCAATGGCGTGCTGTTCAATGCCGACAAGGCCAAGGCCTATGGCATGGAAGCCGAGGCCGAGTGGAAGCCGGATTCGAACCTGACGCTCGGCGTCGGGCTCAGCCTGTTGCACAGCGAGATCAGGGACAAGCGGGTCTATGCCCAGGTCTGCGCGCTGAACGGCATTGTGGTCTGCACCGTGCAGGACCCGACGATTACCAGGTCAGTGTTCGGCAACCCGACTGTCTTCGCTCAGATCGACGGCAGCCCGCTGCCCAATGCCCCGCAATATACGGTCGATTTCAACGGCCGGTACGATGTGCCGCTCGGCAATGGCGGCAAGGTGTTCGTCGCGACTGACTGGAACCTCCAGGGCTTCACCAGCTTCGTGCTGTACAAGACCAAGGAGTTCACCTCGAACGGCACCTTCGAGGGCGGCCTGAAGCTCGGCTATGCGGCGCCGGGTGGCAAATATGAGATCGCGGTGTTCGGCCGCAACATCACCAACGAGAAGAACCTCAAGGGCGTGATCGAGAACTACATGGCCGCGGTGTTCAACGAATCCCGCATCATCGGCGTCTCGCTCAGCGGCAAATTCTGACGTCCAACCACGGATCCTGTCGCGCGATAGCGCGGCGGGATCCACGCTGGTCAGGCACTCATGAGGCGCGCCCGATGATCTTCTCGATCGCGGTCGCGGCCGCCTCGGCGCCGTCCTCACAGGCGATCACCGCGCCGGCGCGCTCGGCTTCGGCGCGGTAGCTGCTGTCGCCAACCAACGACGCGATTACGGGCGCTGCCCGGCCGGCGGTGAATCGCCGCGCAGCCAGAATGCGGCCTACACCCATCCTCTTGATCCGATGGGCATTGTCGGACTGGTCGCCCATGTGCGGCACCACCAGTTGCGGCTTGCCCGCGCGCAGAGCCTGGCCGGTCGTGCCGATCCCGCCATGGTGGATGATCGCCGCGGCCCTGGGGAAAAGCATCGAGTGCGGCGCATAGGGCCGGACCAATATATCGCCTTCAGAGCTCAGGCTGGTCTTCTCGCCGGTCAGCAGCACGGCACGCATCCCCAGCCGCCGCGCCGCTGCTGCTGCCTCCTTGTAGAAATCTCCCGGCGCGTAGACCGCGAATGAGCCTAGCGTGAAGACGAGAGGCGGCGGGCCTTTGGCGAGGAAGGCCTCGAGTTCGGGGTCCTGCACTGCGCTGTCGCCGCTCTGGCTGTCATAGACCGGAAAGCCGGTGATCTCGGCGTTTGCCGGCGCATCCTTTTGCGGCGGTCCGAACAGCGGCGAATAGCAGCACAGGGTCAGCGCCGTTTCCTTGCTGACGTCGAACATCGAGGGGTCGCGGGTCGGGCCGAGGCCATGTTTGGTCCGTACGGCCTCGATCTTGCCCCCATAGCGCCGTCGCATGATCCTGCGCATGACGCCGTAGGCCATGCGGTTCCATCTCACCCCGAGCTCGCTGCCGGGCTGGTGCTTCAGCATCCAGAAATCGGGCGTCTTCGGCGTGGTATAGGCGGACAGGATCGCCATTGGCTGCAGGATCACCGAGACTAAAGGCACCCGCCGCTTTTCGGCGACGATCGGCGCGCCGAACACGAACAAAGATGCGACCAGCGCGTCCGCATCGGCGACGACCTCATCCAGCGCGTCAGTGCTCGATGCGAGCCAGGGCAGCAGCACCTGTTCCAGCAAATAGGTCTGGTCGGCCATCACCCGTTTGACGGCATCGTCCTCGTCGAGCCCCATGTGCTGCCGGATGACGTCGAAGCTCGGCAGCACCGCGACCGCGTCCAGCCCCGCGGCGCGCGACTTGGCGACATGATCCTCAGCCACCGCCAGCACGGGGTGATGGCCACGCCGCTTCAGCGCGAGGCCGATCGCGATGAACGGGTGGAGATCGCCGAGAGTGCCGACCGTCGTAAGAACGATTTTTCGCATGAAACTATCGTGTACGCTCGGCTCGCGCCGCCTTATTGCTTGAGCCAGCTATCCTCGCGGAACCACTTCGTCACGATGTATTTCGTGCCCTTCACCACCGGCATCCCTTCATGGAGCGTATGATCGTTCGGGCTGCCGTCCGGATTCATATTATTCCAGGCAAGCAGGAGCCCGCGTTTGGGCGCAACCCGGATGCCGGCCTGGGGAAACCAGGTCGCGCCGCCCTCCTCGACATCGTTGAGATAGATCATCGCGGTCCAGGTGCGCTGGCCGCCGCTCGTCTTCATCTTCGCCCAATATTCTTCGCCCTCGTGGAAAAAATCATGATGGGCGCGGAATTGCTGGCCGGGGGCGTAACGCTGGCCCTGCATCGTCTCGCCCTTGACGGGGTCGATGCCGAGGAGATTCGCGATCGACTCGTCGATCGGCTGCACCTCGGGAGACCAGCGGTCCATGTCGCAGCTTTCGCTGGTGCGAAAACTCGGGCCGGATTTGTTGGACAGCAGTGAAGAAGGCCGGCGATTGGCGTCGATCATCCTCACCAGCGCCGTGCAGGTCGCCGGGCTGAGGAAATCCACGTGATAATAGACCTGCGCAGCATCCGTCTTCGCGCGCTTTATCGACGGATTGGCTTCGAGCCTTTGCGTGACGCTTTCGCCGATATGTTTGCGGACAGCGGAAAGGCCGCCGGATTTCCTGGAGAACAAAGCCATGGGCGCGCAATTTGCCGCCCCGCCCGCAAAAAACAAGGGGCCCGGCGATGATGCCGCCGGGCCCCTGCTTCATATCGTCAGCTTACCAGAAAATGTCGTAAACCGTGTCCACGACCTCGCCGCTATAGATATCGACGAGCAGCGCATCATTATAATAGCGCACCCAGCGATATGGCCCATAGGCTTGGGGCAGGCCGTAATAGCTCGGATCGTCGATCCAGTAATTCTGCTCGTACAGGATCGAGCTCAGGCCAAAGCCGATCGAGAAGCGGCGATAGCCATAGTCCCAGCCATAAGGCGCGTAATAGCGCGGCAGGTGGAAGGCACTGCGGTTGCGTGAGCGCCGTTCGCTCCAGTTGTAGCGATTGTCACGGTGCCAGTCGCGGTTCCAGTTGCCGCCCCGGTTGCGATCGCCACGCCAGTCGCCACGGTCGCGCTGGCCGCCACGCCAGTCGCCGCCATTGGTGTGCTGGCCGTTATTGCGCCAGTCGCCGCCATTGGTGCGCTGGCCGCGGTCGCGCCAGTCTCCGCCATTGTTATGCTGGCCACTGTCGCGCCAGTCACCGCCATTGCTGGCCCGCTCCTGGACCTGGCCCTGTGTCTGGCCCTGGCCCTGGCCCTGCCAGTTGCCGCCGCCACGATGCTCGCCGCCCCGCTGCTGCCAGCCCTGACCGGCGCCACGTCCATCGCGCCAGGCCTGCGCATTGGGGTTGGGCTGGAAGCGCTGCGGGCCCTGTTGCTGAACCTGGGGCAGCTGAGCCTGGGGCTGCTGTCCCTGGATCTGTGCACGACCCTGCCAGTTGCTACGGCCGCCCTGCCCGTTGCCGCGGTCGAAGGTGCGCGCTGGCGCCTGTGCGGGCTGCGATTGAGGTGCCTGTTGTTGCGGCGCCTGCTGGTGCTGGCCGCCGCCACCGCCACGTCCACCACGCTCGCCGTCGCCACGGTGCCAGTCTTGCGCAAAGGCGGCAGTCGGAACGATCGCCGTCGCCGCCAGAAGCGCCATGATAAAAGAGGTACGCATCTTAGTCCTTCCGGTTCGCGGGCACGGAGTCGGCCCGATCGATGGACCGTTTGTGCCCGATTGGCGATGACTTGTTTCTGAATTGCCCTGACAGCGTTGCGAAAGGATTCATTTCCTTTGCCGCCCGCCCGGGGTGAGTGCCGGAACCAGTCTGGCGGCCGTGGCAGGATCTATTCCGGGCGTTGGGCCCGGATCGATGGTTTCGTCGCCGCGCTGAAGTCGCGCGGCACGCATCACCGCTTCGATGACCCGCGGATAGACTCCGCAACGGCACAGATTGGTAATTGCCGCCTTGACGTCATCCTCCGATGGATTGCGGTTCTTCTTCAGGAGCACGGCGGCCGCCATGATCATGCCGGGAATGCAGAAGCCGCATTGCGGCACATTATTGGCGATCCAGGCGAGCTGGACCGGGTGAGTCCTTTCGCGCGACAGCCCTTCGATCGTGGTGACATAGCTGCCCTCGATCGCCGCGATCGTCGTCTGGCAGGATTTGACCGCCTCATCGTCGATGATGACGGTGCACGCCCCGCACTCGCCATTGCCGCAGCCATATTTCGCGCCGGTCAGGTTCGATGCGTCGCGCAGGGCCCAGAGCAAAGGCGTATTCGGGTCCATCTTGTAATGGACCGGCTGGTTGTTGACGGTGAAGCTGGTCATGGCCGGAGCATATGCCAAACAATCCTGTTACGAAACGGCGTGTTTCCGCAGGCGCGATTGCAGCGCCGCCGGGCGGCCCCGATATGACGGACATGACCCTTCCCACACTCTTCATCCCGCATGGCGGCGGCCCCTGCTTCTTCATGGATCCGGCCGGCGGCCCGCCCGACCCGATGTGGCGGCCGATGCAGGCCTATCTCGCCGGGCTGATCGATTCGCTGCCCGAACGGCCGAAGGCGATCCTGCTCGTCTCCGGCCATTGGGAAGAGCGGGACGTCACCGTCCATGTCGGCGACGGTCAGCCCTTGCTGTACGATTATTACGGTTTCCCCGAACACACCTATCGCCTGCGCTGGGATGCGCCGGGCGCGCCCGATATCGCGCGGCGTGCGGCCGGGTTGATGCGGGATGCCGGGTTTGCCGTCGCGGAGGAATCGCAGCGCGGCTGGGATCACGGCGTGTTCGTGCCGATGAAGGTGGCTGTGCCGGGTGCGGATATTCCGCTCGTGCAGATGTCGCTACGCAAGGATCTCGATCCGGCGGCGCATATCGCGATCGGCCGGGCGCTCGCGCCGCTCCGCGACGAGGGCGTGCTGATCGTCGGATCGGGCATGAGCTTCCACAATCTTCGCGCCAGGGGGCCGCAGGTAACCCCGGTCGCGGATGAATGGGATGCGGCGCTGACCGACGCGGTCACCGATCCCGACCCGGTTGCCCGCGCGGAGCGAGTCGCACATTGGGAGCAGTTGCCCCATGCCCGTTTCGCGCATCCCGAGGCCGAACATCTGCTGCCGCTGATGGTGGCGCTGGGCGCCGGCGGCGATGACGCGGCTATGTGCGACTATCGCGATCACGTGATCGGCTGGGCAGTGTCCGGATATCGCTTCGGCTAGGGTCCAGAGCCACTATTAATGAGGTCGAGATGGAGACGAAAAAGGTCGCTGGGAGGGAGGAAGCGCAGCCAGATAGCGGTGTCTATCTGGCAAGCGTCCGACCGCTCCAGCGGCCTTTTTCGTCCCACCGCTTCGCGGCAGTCTTGTCCGGGCGCTGCGGAGCGTCGGAACGCTTAGACGGGGGACGAGCCCCGTCTTTCGCGCTCCTCCTCCCACAGCATCCCGGACAAGACTGTCTCGATCCTCATTAATAGTGGCTCTGGACCCTAGTTCCGCCAGCTGGTGTCGATCTTGTCGACCAGCCGCACCATCGCGTCGAAATCCGCCTTGCCGGCGCCGCCGGGCACCTGCACCTGATGCAGGTCGCGCTGGTGTACCGCGATCACCTCGGGCGCTATCTCGATGATCGGCATGCCCATCGAAGCGGTCGCGACCTGGATCTCGCAGGCGCGCTGGAGGGCCCAATGCTTGAGGAAAGCCTCGGGCAGGGTCTTGCCCATCACCAGGATGCCATGGTTCTTGAGCAGCATCATGCGCTTGTTGCCGAGATGCTCCATCAGCCGCTCGCCTTCCTCGTCGCGGACGGTGACGCCCTCGAAATCATGATAGGCGATCTGCCCGATGAAGTTGCAGGCGTAGAAATTGATCGGGCGCAGCCCGCCCTCGACTGAGCTCACCGCCATGCCCGCTGTGGTATGCGTGTGCATGATGCAATGCGCGTCGGGCAGATGGCGGTGGAACAGCGCATGCTGGACGAAGCCCGCGCGATTTACCGGATAGGGGCTGTCGTCGAGCTTGTTGCCGTCGATATCGATCTTCACGAGGCTCGATGCGGTCACTTCGCTGAAGTGCAGCCCGAACGGGTTGATCAGGAACGCGCCTTCCTCACCCGGGATCTTCAGCGTGATATGGTTGTAGATCATCTCGGACCAGCCGAGCATGTGGAACACGCGGTAGCAGGCGGCGAGCTGCTGGCGCGCCTCCCATTCGGCTTCGGACATCTGGCTGTTGCGAAGGACGGCGGTGGCCATGGCGCTCTCCTGGGTTTTTCTTTGCAACGAATATCGCACGCAGCGGCCGGACAGGCAACATGAGAGCGCTAATCGGCGCCCGTCGCACCGGCTTCGTGGAGCGCCGCGATCTCCTCTTCCGAAAACCCGTTTTCGGCAAGGATCGTTTCGGTTTCCGCGCCGCGCGCCATGCGCGGCGGAACGGTTTCGCTGACGGAATAGCGCGGGGCCGGGGCCGGCTGAATCACCCCGCCAGCCTCGACGAACACGCCGCGCGCCTGGTTGTGCGGATGCGCCACCGCCTCGTCGAAACTGAGCACCGGCGCGAAGCAGACCTCATGCCCTTCGAACGCGGACACCCAGTCGTCGCGAGTCCGCGTCTTGAAGCGCCGCGCCAGTTCGACCTTCAACGCGGCCCAGCTGGTAGTAGCAAACTGCGCATCCCATTCGGCGCCCTCGAGCCCCATTACCCTGCGAAGGCTCGCATAGAATTGCGGTTCGATCGCCCCGATCGACACCCATTTGCCGTCCGATGTCTCATAGGTGTCGTAGAAATGGGCGCCGCCATCGAGCAGATTGGCACCGCGCGGACTTCCCCACATTCCCATCGCGCGGAATCCCCAGACCATGCTCGCCAGCACCGCCGAACCCTCGGTCATCGCGCAATCGACGATCTGGCCCTGGCCCGTTGCCTGCGCCTGCAGGATCGCCGCCAGCATGCCGAAGGCCAGCATCATCCCGCCGCCGCCGAAATCGCCGACCAGGTTGATCGGCGCCACCGGCTTGCCGCCAGCCTCGCCGATGGCATGGAGCACGCCCGAGATCGCGATGTAATTGATGTCGTGCCCGGGCTCGCTCGCCATCGGTCCGGTCTGGCCCCAGCCGGTCATGCGGCCATAGACGAGCGCGGGATTGTCGGCGAGCAGCACCTCCGGCCCGAGCCCAAGCCGCTCCATCACGCCGGGCCGGAACCCTTCGATCAACCCATCACAGTCTTTTGCCAGCTTGCGCACGGCCAACACGGCTTCGGGCTTTTTCAGGTCGAGCACGATCGAGCGGCGCGACCGCACCAGCGGGTCTTTCGCCGCATTGGACAGGCCGGTGTCGCCTGGACGTTCGACCCGGATCACCTCTGCGCCGTGATCGGCCAGCATCATCCCGCAGAACGGACCCGGCCCGATCCCGGCGATTTCGAGGATGCGCAGGCCTGCCAGCGGTGGCGTGGCCATTTAGAAGGCCGCAATCCCGGTGATCGCGCGCCCGAGGATCAGCGCATGGACATCATGCGCGCCCTCATAGGTGTTGACGGTCTCCAGGTTCATCAGATGCCGCATCACCTGATATTCGCCGCTGATGCCGTTGCCGCCATGCATGTCGCGGGACTGGCGCGCGATATCGAGCGCCTTGCCGACATTGTTGCGCTTGACGATCGAGATCATCTCGGGCGCGAACCTGCCCTCATCCATCAGCCGGCCGACCCGCAGGCTCGCCTGCAGCCCAAGCGCGATCTCGGTCTGCATATCGGCGAGCTTCTTCTGGTAGAGCTGGTTGGCGGCGAGCGGCCGGCCGAACTGGGCGCGGTCGAGGCCATATTGGCGCGCGGCATGGAAACAGAATTCAGCCGCGCCCATCGATCCCCAGCTGATCCCGTAGCGCGCCCGGTTGAGGCAGCCGAACGGCCCCTTCAGCCCCTGCACCTCGGGCAGCAGCGCGTCCTCGCTGAGTTCGATCCCGTCCATCATCACCATGCCGGTGATCGAAGCGCGGAGCGAAAGCTTGCCCTCGATCTTGGGCGTCGACAGGCCCTTCATGCCCTTTTCGAGGATGAAACCACGGATGCCCCCGCCATGCGCGTCGGACTTCGCCCAGATCACGAACACATCGGCGATCGGCGCGTTGGAGATCCAGGTCTTGCTGCCGGAGAGCCTGTAGCCGCCATCGATCTTCTCGGCGCGGGTGCGCATCCCGCCGGGATCGGAGCCGGCATCGGGCTCGGTCAGTCCGAAACAGCCGATCCACTCGCCGCTCGCCAGCTTCGGCAGATATTTGCGCTTCTGCTCTTCGGAGCCATAGGCATGGATCGGGTACATCACGAGGCTCGACTGGACCGACATCATCGATCGATAGCCCGAATCGACTCGCTCCACCTCGCGGGCGACGAGCCCATAGGACACATAGGACGCACCGACCCCGCCATATTCCTCGGGGATGGTCGGTCCGAGCAGCCCGAGTTCACCCATTTCGCGGAAAATTGCCGGCTCGGTCACCTCATTGGCGAACGCATCGATGATCCGCGGCGCGAGCTTTTCCTGGGCATAGGCACGCGCGGTGTCGCGGATCATCCGCTCGTCATCCTCGAGCTGATCGTCGAGGAAAAAGGGGTCGGCCCAATCGAACGCGGCCATGCTGCTCATTACAAATCTCCTTGAGCCGCCCGCTGCCAGCGAAGCGCGGCCCCTGTCCAGTCCTGTGTCCAGCCTTGGTGACTATTCCCGGCCTTGATGACTCTTCAAAGCGACAGGACGCGGTCGTCGAACAGCCCGAACGCCAGCGTCGAGGCATAAAACGCCACCGCCTTGTCGCGCGGCATGGTGCTCGCCCATTTTCGCATGTCGAACGCCGCATTCTGCAGCGCCATCAGCGCCTGGCTGGCAACCAGCGCATCGACCGGCCGGATCGAGCCCTCGGCAATCCCGTCCATCATCGTGCCGGCATAGCGCCGCGCGATCCGATTGGAGCGGTCGACCATCGCGCGACGCACGCCTCCCGGCAGGCCGTGCAGCGCGGTCGTGCGGAGTAACGGCCCGCGCTCGGAGAATTGCACGTCGAGCAGCGTCGCGATCGTGCTGGTCAGCCGCTCCCAATGGCTCCCGCCACGCTCGTCCGACAAATGCTGCGCATCCGCGATGGTATCGAAGCTGCGCTTGTAGCAGGCGATGACCAGGTCGTCCTTGGCATCGAGATGATGGTAGAAGCTGCCCTTGGTGACGTTGAGCTCCGAGGCGATCTTCTGCACCGACGCGCCGCGATAGCCGAGCTCGTTGATCAGCCGGGTGGCGGCCAGCAGGAATGCCTCGCGGCCCGGCTCCGGCTCGTCATGCTCCAGGTTGATCAGCTCGGGCGCCCAGTTCTGGCCCGGCCCGGCGATGCCGTGCTCGAACACGTCCATCATCCGCGCCTCGATCCGGTCGAACTGGTCGGGCTCGTAGCGGACCAGCCAGATCGGAATCCAGAACGTGTTTTCGAGCAGCACGTGCGCGCGCGCGCCGTGAAGATCGGTCTGGGTGCGATTGGCGGCTGGTCCCCACAGGCTGCGGGTCTTGCGGAACACATCGCGCCAGCTCGCCATCAGCCGGCTGCGCACCGGCTCTTCCATGGCGCGCAGGTCGGACAGAACGGCAACGGCCTGCTCCTCGCCGCGCTCGATCCGCGCGAAACGCTCCATATTGAGCGCGAGATAGCGGGCGACGCGCTTCTGCGGCGTCGGCTGGGCGGACGCTTCGTCGAGCATCGCCTGGAGTCGATCGAGCGTATGCTCGAAACAGGCGGCGGCGAGATCCTCCTTGCGCTTGAAATAATAGGTCACGCTGGTGGTGTTGAGGCCGACCCGACGCGCGACATCGGCGAAGGTCATGCCCTTCGCGCTCTGCTCATTGATTGCTTCGGCGGCGGCGGCGAGAATGGCATCGCGCTTCGCACGGAAGCGCTTGGTGCCTGGCTCCTCGTCCTCCCCCCGCACTTCTTCCCCTGCCTGCATGCGGCAAACTGTAACATCTTCTTTTCGAAGAAACAGTGTTTTTTCCGGGTGCGCGAAAGACTGTGATATCGCGGCCAAAGGCGCTTTACCGAAAACGCGGTACGGTCTAACGACCCGATCAAAGCGGATAAGAGGAGTGGCAGATGGATTTCACGCTGAGCGAGCGCGAGACATATTTCCGGGATCGCGTGAAGACCTTCATCGACCAGAATATCCGGCCCCGGCAGGACGACTATAACCATCAGTCGCACGAGGGCGATCGCTGGAAGGTGATCCCCGTCATCGAGGAGATGAAGGCCAAGACAAAGGCGGCCGGCCTGTGGAATTTCTTCATGCCGCCGCATTCCGGCCAGAGCCATGTCGATGACAGTTTCGAGTTCGAAGGCACGCAGCTCACCAACCTCGAATATGCGTTATGCGCCGAGGAGATGGGCAAGGTCGGCTGGGCGTCGGAATGCTTCAACTGCTCGGCGCCCGACACCGGCAATATGGAGGTGCTTCATCGTTACGGTACGCTCGAGCAGAAGGAGCAATGGCTCCGTCCGCTGATGAACGGAGAGATCCGATCCGCCTTCCTGATGACCGAGCCGGCGGTCGCCTCGTCGGACGCGACCAATATCGAAACGCGGATGGTCCGGGACGGGGATCATTATGTGATCAACGGCCGGAAATGGTGGTCCTCGGGTGTGGGCGATCCGCGCTGCAAGATCGCGATCGTGATGGGCAAGACCAATCTCGAAGCTTCGCGCCACAGCCAGCAGAGCATGATCCTGGTGCCGATGGATGCGCCGGGCGTGACGATCGAGCATATGCTGACGGTCTATGGCTATGATCATGCCCCGCACGGCCACGGCCAGGTGCTGCTCGAGAATGTCCGTGTGCCGGTCGACAATCTGCTGCTCGGCGAGGGGCGCGGGTTCGAGATCGCGCAAGGCCGGCTCGGGCCTGGCCGCATCCATCACTGCATGCGCACGATCGGCGTTGCCGAGGTTGCGATCGAGGCGATGGCGAAGCGGCTGGTGAGCCGCGTCGCGTTCGGCAAGCGCATCGCCGATCACTCGGTGTGGGAGGAGCGAATTGCCCGTGCCCGCATCGATATCGAGATGACCCGGCTTCTCTGCCTCAAGGCGGCGGACATGATGGACCGTGCCGGCAACAAGTCCGCGCAGCAGGAAATCGCGATGATCAAGGTCCAGGCGCCGCTGATGGCGCTGAAGATCCTCGACGACGCGATCCAGGCGCATGGCGGCGGCGGGGTGAGCCAGCATTTCGAGCTGGCCCATGCCTGGGCGGCGATGCGCACCCTGCGCTTTGCCGACGGGCCGGACGAGGTCCACAACCGGGCGATCGCCCGCAACGAGTTCGGCAAATATGCCGAGTTCAAGGCGGATCGGCCGTCCAGTGGCGCGCTGGGGGTGAGCCGGTGAAAGCTGCGGTTCTTTTCGAAGCCAAGGCGCCTCTCAGCATCGAGGACGTCACTGTCTCGAAGCCCGCCCCGCACGAGGTCCTGATCCGCACCGCCGCAGTAGGCGTGTGCCGGTCCGATCTGCACTTCGTCGACGGCGCCTATCCGCACGCGCTGCCCACCATCCCCGGCCATGAGGCCGCAGGCGTGGTCGAAGCCATTGGCGACGAGGTTTCGACGGTGAAGGTCGGCGATCATGTCGTCACCTGCCTCAGCGCCTTTTGCGGGCATTGCGAGCATTGCGTCAGTGGCCATATGAGCCTGTGCGTCGACGCCAGCGTGCGGCGCCCGAAAACCGGCCCGCAGCGTCTTATGCTAGGCGACCAGATCGTCCATCAGATGCTGAACCTCTCGGCTTATGCCGAGCAGATGCTGGTCCATGAACATGCCTGTGTCGCGATCGACCGCGACATGCCGCTCGACCGGGCCGCCTTGCTCGGCTGCGCAGTGACGACCGGCGCCGGCGCTATATTCAACCTCGCCCGTCTCACGCCCGGCGAAACCGTGTGCGTGGTCGGCTGCGGCGGCATCGGCCTCGCTGCGGTCAACGCAGCGAAGATCGCCGGTGCGGGCAAGATCATCGCGCTCGATCCGGTGGCCGACAAGCGCGCGCTGGCGGAGAAGCTGGGCGCGACCCACACGATCGACGCGCTTTCCGAAACCGCCGCCGATGAAGTGGTCGCCGAGACGAAAGGCGGCGTCCACCATGCGATCGAGGCCGTCGGCCGTCCGCAATCGGCAGCGACCGCGGTCAAGGTGCTGCGGCGTGGCGGCACCGCGACCATTCTCGGCATGATGCCGCTGGCCGAGAAGGTCGGGCTGTCGGCGATGGATCTGCTCGGCGGCAAGAAGCTGCAGGGCGGACTGATGGGCGGCAACCGCTTCCCGGTCGATATCCCGCGCCTCGTTGATTTTTATCTCCGGGGCGCGCTCGACCTCGACTCCATCATCGGCGACCGAATGCCGCTCGATCGCATCAACTATGCTTTTGACGAATTGCGGCGCGGCGACAGCGTGCGATCAGTGATCGAATTCAGCTGATGACCCAGGACCTCTCCCAGAACGCCGACCTGACCATGGTCGGCACGATCCCGGTTCCGGGTGACGATCCGATCGACGCGGAGGCGGTCGCGCGCTGGATGAAGGGGCATATGCCGGGCCTGGAAGGGCCGGTGACGCTGTCCAAATTCAAGGGCGGCCAGTCGAACCCGACCTACCGCGTCGATACGCCGGGCAGGAGCTATGTCCTGCGCCGCCAGCCTTTCGGAAAGCTGCTGCCCTCGGCGCACGCGGTCGATCGTGAGTATCGGGTGATTGCCGGGCTGCACCCGACCGGCTTTCCGGTGCCGGCGCCGTTCGGCCTGTGCGCAGACCCGGCGGTGATCGGCTCGATGTTCTACATCATGGAGCTGGTCGAGGGGCGGAACCTGTGGGACGGTTCACTCCCGGGCATGACACCCGCTGGCCGGACCGCAATCTATGAGGCGATGGTCGATACGCTCGCCGCGCTCCACAATACCGATCATGTCGCGGCCGGGCTCGGCGATTATGGCAGGCCCGGCAATTATTTCGAACGCCAGGTCGGGCGCTGGACCAAGCAATATCGCGCCTCCGAGACCGAGCATATGCCCGAGGTCGAGGCGCTGATCGAGTGGCTGCCGCGAACCCTGCCCGAGCAGACCCGGACATCGATCGTGCACGGCGACTTCCGTATCGACAACATGATCTTCGCCGCCAACGAGGCGCGCGTGATCGCGGTGCTTGACTGGGAGCTGTCGACGCTCGGTGACCCGCTCGCTGATTTCTCATATTTCCTGATGAACTGGGTGACTCAGCCCGAAGGCCGTTCTGGCGTGATGGGGCTGGCCGGGCCCGAGACAGGCATCCCGACGATCGAGGACATGGTCGCGCGCTATTGCGCGGCGACCGGGCGCGATGGCCTGCCAAATCTCGACTGGTATTTCGCCTACAACCTCTTCCGGCTCACCGGGATCGTCCAGGGTATCAAGAAGCGGATCGTCGACGGCACCGCGTCGAGCGCGCAGGCGGCGAAGACCGCTGAACGGGTCGGCGGCCTGGCCGCGGCCGCATGGGACTTTGCGCAGCGGGCCGGCGCATAGACGCAGGAGGGAACAGGATGAGCCAGTTCGACTTAACCGGCAAAGTCGCCATCATCACCGGATCCTCCAAGGGGATCGGCAAGGCGAGCGCGTTCGAACTTGCCGAACATGGTGCGCGGGTCGTCATCTCCAGCCGCAAGCAGGACGCATGCGATGCGGTCGCGGCCGAGATCAACGGCAAATATGGCGATGGCAGCGCGATCGCGATCGCGGCGAATATCTCGGACAAGGCGGGCTTGCAGCATCTCGTCGACGAGACACGCCGCGCCTTTGGCCAGATCGACGTGCTTGTCTGCAACGCCGCCTCCAACCCCTATTACGGGCCGCAGGAGGGGATCGCCGACGACCAGTTCCGCAAGATCCTCGACAATAATATCGTCTCTAACCACTGGCTGATCACGATGGTCGCGCCTGAGATGCGGGCCCGCCGGTCGGGGTCGATCATCATCGTGTCGTCGATCGGCGGATTGCGCGGATCGACGATGATCGGCGCCTATTGCATCTCCAAGGCGGCCGACATGCAACTCGCGCGGAACCTGGCGCATGAATATGGGCCGGACAATGTGCGGGTGAACTGCGTCGCGCCCGGCTTGATCAAGACCGATTTCGCCCGTGCCCTGTGGGAAGATCCGGAGCGGCAAAAGGCGGCGAACAGCTCTGTCCCGCTTCGCCGCATCGGCGAGCCGCACGAGATTGCGGGTGCGGTCGTTTACCTCGCGGCGCCGGCGAGCAGCTTCATGACCGGGCAGACGATCGTCGTCGACGGCGGCGTGACGATCTAGACGGAGAGAAGTGATGGCACGATTCACAGGCAAATCGATCATCGTCACCGGTGCCGGCTCGGGCATCGGCCGCGCCGCGTCGCTTCTGTTCGCGAGCGAGGGGGGCAGAGTCATCGCTGCCGATATAACCAACGCGGTTGAGGAAACCTGCGATCTGGTCGACAAGGCGGGCGGCACCGCGCATCCGATCCTGATCGACGCCGGTAATGAGGAGGACGTTATCCGCGCCGTCGCCATGGCGTGCGAATATTATGACGGCCTCGACATCATGTTCGCCAATGCCGGCATCTCGGGCGGGATGGCGAACATCTTCGACACCGATGTCGCGCTGATCACTGAGGTGCTGCGCGTCAATCTGATCGGGCCCTATCTCGCGATCAAGCATGCCGCCCCAAGGATCGCCGAGCGTGGCGGCGGCGCGATCGTGCTGACCGCGAGCGTTGCCGGCATCCGCTCGGGCGCCGGTAGCCCGGCCTATTCAGCCTCCAAGGCCGGGGTGATCAATCTGGCGATGGTGTCGGCGCAGCAGCTTTCGGGATCGAATGTCCGCGTCAACGCGATCTGTCCCGGCCTGACCGAGACCGGCATGACCAAGCCGACCTTCGATTATGCGCGCGAGGCCGGCAAGATGGACCGGGTCGGCCGCCTCAACCCGCTTCGCCGCGGTGCCCAGCCCGAGGAGCTGGCCAAGGCGGCGGCCTTCCTCGCCTCGGATGACGCAAGTTACGTCAACGGCCAGGCAATCGCCGTCGATGGCGGCCTTTCGTCGAGCCACCCGGTCATCAAGCAGGAATATGGGAAGACGGCGGTGTAGCTTACATCGCCGCCTTCCAGGGCAATCAGTCGAAGGACGGATCGAAGGTCGTGCCGCTGATCGTATATTCGACCGGATCGTCTCCAGGGCCGAAGGTGAAGTTGCGCCCTGAATCATGGTTTGGGCCAAGCACGATAAAGGCGCGAGCCCAGCACGACGTGCCGTGGACGATCTGCTTGTGATAGGGCTTGAGGTCGACGAAAACGCTTTGCCCGGCGCCGAGCTCGTCAGTCCGATCGGTTTCTCCGCCATCCCACTGGATGTTGAACCGACACACAAATTCGCCGTGATTGGTGAATTGTACTGCCCAAGCGATTTGATCAGCCATGATGTTCCTCCCCGACGGCGTGAATGGGCCGCCGCTATGGTCAGTCTGGCCGACTATCTGCCGGAGAGCCATATCATTTCGCTCCCGGATTGATTCAACTTTATCGCGCATCGGCGCAGCGCGTGCCGGACGGGCCGGCAACAAAGGCCCGATTCGCTCTTTGACATGACTGACAATGAAAGCGCTCTCAGCGCCCCTGTTCCGGCGGAGCGCGCCCCTGTTACGCCCTGCTGTCACCCCTGTTATCGGGTCGCGCCTCCGCTGTTCCCAAATAACAGGAAATGAGACGCAAGCCTCTCACAACGCCCGATAAATATGGGTACGGATCGCGAATAACAGGGGCGAAAATAAATATCCGCCGATAACAGGGGATAACAGGGGAGCGGCAATGGTTTGGGGCGCGAAATCGCCGGCCTGCCAGGCCTGCTATTCGCGAACGCGCATCAGCCCTTCCTGCGCGACGCTCGCCACCAGCCGCCCGTCCTGCGTGTAGATCTTCCCGCGATTGAAGCCGCGGGCATGGCCGGCCCAGGGGCTCTCGCAGGCATAGAGCAGCCATTCGTCTGCACGGAAATCCTCGTGGAGCCACAGAGCGTGGTCGAGGCTGGCGGTCTGGAGGTTGGGCGTCACCCAGTTCACCCCGTGCGCGAGCATCGCTGTTCCGAGCAGCGACATGTCCGATGCATAAGCGAGAATCGCACGGTGCATCGCAGCGTCGTCGCCGATCGGCGCGACGAGCCGGAACCAGCTCTCCTGGCTTGGTTGCTGCGCGACCGGATGGAACCAGCTGCGCGGATGGACCGGACGGATCTCGATCGGGCGCGCCCGCAGCATATGCCGGCGGAACTTCTCGGGGATCTCCTCGATCCTGTCGCGCCGTAATTCAGCTTCCGACCGGAGTTCGTCCGGACCCGGCACGTCAGGCATCGGATCCTGATGGTGGAACCCTTCTTCAGGGGTCTGGAAGCTGGCCGCCATGTTCAGGATTGGCTGGCCCTGCTGCATCGCGATCACCCGCCGCGTGGCGAAGCTCCGCCCCTCGAAATCGCGGACGACGCGGAAGATGATCGGGAAATCCTCATTGCCCGGCCGCATGAAATAGGCGTGCAGCGAATGCGCCACCTTGGGTGCGTCGGTCGAACGCTGCGCTGCCTGAAGCGCCTGGGCGATCACCTGTCCCCCAAAAACGCGGCCGACGCCGCCTGGCTGGCGCTTGCCGCGATACAGGTCGCGGTCGATCTCTTCGACATCGAGCAGATCGACCAGGCTCCGGGCCAGGACCTCGGCTGGTGTATCGGGCGGAGTGCCGAAGTCCATCAATAGCCCGCGGCGCGCGCCAGCCGGTCGGCATGGAAGTTCGCATCGCCGAACATCTCGGCGAGGACCCGCGCGCGCTTCATGTAGAAGCCGATATCATATTCGTCGGTCATGCCGATGCCGCCATGCATCTGTACACCTTCCTGCACGCTGAGCGTGGTGGCAAGTGCGGTCATCGCCTTCGCGACTGACACCGCTGCATCCGCGCCCGCGTCTCCGGCATCGAGCAGCTGCTGCGCCTTGAGCACGGCGGCGCGCGCGACCTCCATTTCCGAATAGAGATGCGCAGCGCGATGCTGGAGCGCCTGGAAGCTGCCGATCGTCACGCCGAACTGCTTGCGTTCCTTGAGATAGGAGACGGTCATGTCCATCGCCCCGCCCCCGACGCCGAGCAGTTCGGCCGAGGCGCCGGTGCGGCCGGCGCGGAGCAGCCGGTCGAGCGGCTCGCGCCCTGCATCGACTTCGCCGATCACAGCATCGGCATCGACCTCGACGCTGTCGAATTCGAGGCGCGCCGCGATGCTCGAGTCGGTCAGCCGTTCGGCCTCGGCGGTCAGGCCGGCGGCGTCCTTGTCGATCGCGAACAGGGTGATCCCGTTCGCCTCGTCGGCCGCGCCGGCGGTGCGGGCGGCGACGATGATCAGGTCGGCGACATGGCCATGGGTGACGAACTGCTTCTTGCCCGAGAGCCTGAAGCCATTGCCCGATCGCTCGGCCTTCATCGCAATTGAATCGCGGTGCTTGGCGCCTTCGTCGATCGCGAGCGCGGCGACGGTATCGCCGGCCAGGATGCCGGGGAACCAGCGCCCGGCCTGCGCCGACCCCTTCAGCGCCTCGACCGCCGCGACCGCGGTTGCGAGGAAGGGTGAGGGCGAAAGGTTGCGGCCAATCTCCTCCAGCACGATCCCGGCATCGACATGGCCCAACCCGAGCCCGCCCTGGTCTTCCCCGATCAGAATGCCGGTAAAGCCCATCTCCGCGAAGCTCTTCCAGAGGTCGCGGCTGAAACCGTCCGCATCGTTCGCATCCCGCAGCTTGCGCATGTGCGAGACGGGGGCCTGCTCGGCAACGAAGTCACGCGCCGTATCGCGGAGCATCGTCTGTTCGTCATTGAGGTACAGAGGCATTCAATCACTCCCATTCCCCCTCCCGTCTCCGCGAGAAAGGGTTGATCAAGGTCAGGCGCTTGGCAAATCCAGGATCCGCTTCGCGATGATGTTGAGCTGGACCTCGCTCGTCCCGCCTTCGATCGAGTTCGCCTTGGTCCTGAGCCAGGCCCGCGCTCCGGCACCGCCCGCCGACCGTTCGCTCTCCCATTCAAGCGCGTCGGATCCGCCCGCCGCCATCATCAGCTCATGGCGCGCCTTGTTCAGCTCGGTGCCGTAATATTTCATCATGCTCGGCTGCGCCGGATGGGCGCGGCCGGCCTTGAGCTCGTCGATGAAGCGTTCGGACATCATCCCGAACGCCTTGGAGCGCACTTCGAACATGGCGATCGACGCGCGAAGCAACGGGTCGGCGAGCCGCCCGTCATGATCGAGCCCGACGGTCGCGATCGCGCCATCGATCAGCGGGTTGCCGCCGACCTGGCCGAGGCCCATGCCGGAGATCATCTCGCGCTCATGCCCGAGCAGATATTTGGCGACGTCCCAGCCCTTGTTTTCGTCATGCACGCGCTGCGATTTGGGCACCTTCACATTGTCGAAAAACGTCTCGCAAAAGGGCGAATAGCCCGAGATCAGCAGGATCGGCTTGGTCGAAACGCCCTCGCTCGCCATGTCGAACAGCAGGAAGCTGATGCCGCCCTGCTTGGTCGTCTTGTCGGTGCGGACGAGGCAGAAGATCCAGTCGGCCTTGTCGGCATAGCTGGTCCAGACTTTCTGGCCGTTGACCAGATAATAGTCGCCCTTGTCTTCGGCGGAGGTCGCCAGCGCCGCGAGGTCTGACCCCGCATTGGGTTCGGAATAGCCCTGGCACCAGCGGATCTCGCCGCGCGCGATCTTCGGAAGATATTCGAGCTTCTGCTCCTCGGTGCCATATTTGAGCAAGGCCGGCCCGAGCATCGAGATGCCGAAGCTGTTGAGCGGATTGCGCGCCTTGATCCGGGCCATCTCCTCGCGAAGGATCTTGGTTTCGGGTGGCTCGAGCCCACCACCACCATAAGCCTTGGGCCAATCGGGTACGGTCCAGCCGCGCGCGCCCATCCGGTCCATCCAGAGCTTCTGCGCCGGCGTCAGCATGCTCTGGTCGCGGCCGCCCCAGACGGCATCCTTCTCCGACCGCACCGGCTCGCGCATCTCGGGCGGGCAATTCGCCTCCAGCCAGGCGCGGGTTTCGGTGCGGAAAGTGTCGAGGTGGGTCATGACTTGCTCCAGACAAGGTCGTGCGCAACGCGGGCAACCGCGATGGCGGTGTGGTCTTGATAGGTGTCGGCGATCACCTGCACGCCGATCGGCATCCCGTCGGGATCAGTGCCGATCGGCACCGAAGTCGCCGGCAGCATCGGGAAGGTGGCGAGGCCGGGAAAGGCGAATTGTACGCCGAACGGAGTGATGTCGCCGTCGATCATCAGCTGGCGCTGGGCGAGCGGCGTGTCGTCATGCGGAAAGGCCGTGCTGCCGAGGGTGGGCGCGATCACCGCGTCATAGCTGGTGAACAACCGGTTCCAGGCGCGCTTGCACCGCGCTTGCTGATCAAGGAGGTCGAACCATTCAGCCAGCGTCGGCACGGGACGATCCGCGGTAGCGGCACCGCGCGTCATCGCGATGTTGAGCATGTGCATATAATCGCGGTGCTGCGCTTCGAGATCGGGCAGTGTCTCGCTCGCGCGATCGACCTTCGCGCCCGCTTTTTCCAGCGCGGCAGCCAGTGCCTCCAGCGCAGCCGCGATCGGCGCGGCGGCCCTTGCAAGTGGATGACGCGCGAGCATCAGGACGCGCCATTCACCCGGCTTGCGCTCCGGCGCCCGGGGCAAAGGCATATCGGCGAGGATATCGACTTCGAGCGCAAGATCATCGGGATTGCGCGCCATCGGGCCGATCACCGCCATCGCCACACCTGCGCCATCGGTGCCGGGGAAATCATGGCCGCTGCTCGACAGCATGCCATAGGTCGGCTTGTGCCCCCAGATTCCGCAAAAGGCGGCGGGCACACGGATTGATCCGCCGATATCGGAGCCGAGTTCGATCGGCACCATGCCCGCCGCCAGCGCCGCCGCAGCACCGCCCGATGAGCCACCGGAGACACGGTCCAGGTTCAGCGGGTTGCGCGTGCGACCGTAATTCGGGTTGTTTGCCTGCAGGTCGGCGAGCCCGACCGGGATGTTGGTCTTGCCAAGGATCACCGCGCCTGCCGCCTTGAGGCGCTTCACCGCGACCGCATCCTCCGTCGCGATATTGCCGCGATGCTCGGCAAAGCCCCAGCTTGTCGGCAGGCCGGCGACGTTGAACGATTCCTTCACCGTCATCGGCACGCCGAGGAGCGGCGCGGTGTCGCCTGCCGCGAGCCGCCGGTCGGCCTCGCTCGCAGCGTGGCGGGCGCGATCGAAGTCGCGGACGACGACCGCGTTGATCAGCCCGTCACGCGCCTCGATGCGGGCGATGGCTGCCTCGCATTCGACGGGCGCGGTGGTCTCGCCGGCGCGGATCGCGGCGGCGGTTTCGAGAGCGGACCTCTCTGGCGTCAATTGAACCGCCCGCCGCTTTCGGCCTTGTCCTTCAGCAGCGCGGCCACCGCAAAGCCATGCTTCTCCAGCCCGGCGACGATCTTCTTGAGCCCCTCGGTGTCCGCCCAGAACATCGGACCGCCGCGATAGACCGGCCAGCCATAGCCGTAGATCCAGACCACATCGATGTCCGACGCGCGCTGCGCCATCTTCTCCTCGAGGATCAGCGCGCCTTCATTGACCATGGTGTAGAGCGTCTTCTCGATGATCTCCTGATCGGTGATCTCGCGCTTCGCCATATTGGATTTGCTGCGGAAATCCTCGATGATCTCGGCCACGCGAGGGGAAGGCGTCGGGTTCCTTTTCTCGTCATAATCATAGAAGCCCTTGCCGGTCTTCTGGCCCCAGCGGCCCTCGGCAGCGAGCGCGTCGCGGATATTCTCGATCCGGGTCGGGTCGCGGTGCCAGCCGATATCGACCCCGGCGAGATCGCTCATCTGGAACGGCCCCATCGGCATGCCGAACTCGACATGGACACGGTCGATCTGCTCGGGC
>Ga0207703_10001453_pt1 | contig 21613 bp, 32 predicted proteins | sample KBSSwiS12_FD_184304 | JGI IMG/M metagenome (GOLD analysis project Ga0207703, IMG submission 184304) | Switchgrass rhizosphere microbial communities from Kellogg Biological Station, Michigan, USA - KBS Switchgrass S1-2 (SPAdes) (version 2) | ecosystem: Host-associated > Plants > Roots >...
CCAAGGTGCCGTTGTCAGAGATGTTCGGATATGTCGGAGACCTGCGCTCGAAGACCTCGGGCCGCGCCGTCTACTCGATGACGTTCGACAGCTACGCGGAGGTCCCGAAGGCAGTTGCCGACGAGATCGTCCAGAAGAGCAAGGGCGACTAACAGCCCGACCCACCGGGTCGAGCCGCCTTCCCAGGTTGGCAAGCCTGGCGAGACCCCATCCCGTAAAGTAAGCAACGCAAAAATCTAGTCCTGAGGAGGACCAAGTGGCTAAGGCCAAGTTCGAGCGGACCAAGCCGCACGTGAACATCGGAACGATCGGTCACGTCGACCACGGCAAGACCACGCTCACCGCGGCGATCTCGAAGGTGCTCGCCGACAAGTACCCGTCGGCGGTCAACGTGCCCCGCGACTTCGCGTCGATCGACTCGGCGCCCGAAGAGCGTCAGCGCGGCATCACGATCAACATCTCGCACGTCGAGTACGAGACGCCGAAGCGCCACTACGCGCACGTCGACGCCCCGGGCCACGCCGACTACATCAAGAACATGATCACCGGTGCCGCTCAGATGGACGGCGCGATCCTCGTGGTCGCGGCGACCGACGGCCCGATGGCGCAGACCCGCGAGCACGTGCTGCTCGCCAAGCAGGTCGGCGTGCCGTACCTGCTGGTCGCGCTCAACAAGTCCGACATGGTCGACGACGAGGAGATCCTGGAGCTCGTCGAGCTCGAGGTCCGCGAGCTGCTCAGCAGCCAGGGCTTCGACGGCGACAACGCCCCGGTCGTGCGCGTCTCGGGCCTGAAGGCGCTCGAGGGCGACGAGAAGTGGAGCCAGTCGGTTCTCGACCTCATGGACGCCATCGACGAGTCCGTTCCGGACCCGATCCGCGACAAGGACAAGCCGTTCCTGATGCCGATCGAGGACGTCTTCACGATCACCGGTCGTGGAACCGTCGTCACCGGCCGCGCCGAGCGCGGAACCCTCGCCATCAACTCCGAGGTCGAGATCGTCGGCATCCGCCCGACGCAGAAGACCACGGTCACCGGTATCGAGATGTTCCACAAGCAGCTCGACGAGGCGTGGGCCGGCGAGAACTGCGGTCTGCTGCTCCGCGGCACCAAGCGCGAAGATGTCGAGCGCGGCCAGGTCGTCGTCAAGCCCGGCTCGGTCACGCCGCACACCGAGTTCGAGGGCACCGCGTACATCCTGTCCAAGGATGAGGGTGGGCGTCACAACCCGTTCTACGCGAACTACCGTCCGCAGTTCTACTTCCGCACCACCGACGTCACCGGCGTCATCACGCTGCCCGAGGGCACCGAGATGGTCATGCCCGGCGACACCACCGACATCACGGTCGAGCTGATCCAGCCCATCGCGATGGAAGAGGGCCTCGGCTTCGCCATCCGTGAGGGTGGCCGCACCGTGGGCGCCGGCAAGGTCACGAAGATCCTGAAGTAGTTCTTCGCAACTGCACACGAAGGGGTCGGGCCGCGAGGCTCGGCCCCTTCTGCGTGCCGGGACTTCCGACCCGGATGCCGCAGGCCACCAGGCCGTAGCGTTGCGCTCCATGAGCACATCGTCTGTTCTGCCGATCGTGACCCTGACGCTGAACCCCGCCCTGGACGTCAGCACCTCGGTCGATCGGGTCGTGAGCCGGCACAAGCTGCGCTGCGAGGCACCCAGGGTGGAGGCGGGCGGAGGCGGCGTCAATGTGGCGCGCACGATCGTCGCCCTGGGCGGCGCCGCGGTCCCGGTCTTCACGGCGGGCGGCTTGACGGGCGAGCGGTACCGCTTGCTGCTGCATCAGGAGGGACTGCCGGGCGTTCCGATCTCGATCGGCGGCGAGACTCGCGAGAGCATCAGCGTGAACGATCGCGGCGACGACGCGCAGTACCGTTTCGTCTTCCCCGGCCCGACCATGACTGCCGATGAGCTCGGCCGCTGCCTCGATGCGGTCGCGGAACTTCTCACACCCGGCGGATACCTGGTGGCGAGCGGAAGCCTCCCGCCCGGGGTGCCCGATGGCTTCTACGCCGACGTGGTGCGCCTCGCCCATGCGCGGGGCGCCCGCTGCGCCATCGACGCATCCGGTGCCGCCTTGGCCCACGCTCTGGCCGCCGGGGTGGACTTTGTGAAGCCGAGCCTGCGAGAGCTGAGCGAACTGGTCGGCCGCGAACTGCCGACCGCCCGGCTGCAGGATGCGGCACTCGCGGAACTCGTGGCTGATGACCGGGTGGGCGCGATCGGGCTGACGCTCGGCGCGGATGGCGCAGCGCTCGCCACCCGCGACGGGGTGCTGCGCTCCCCGGGCTTCGCCGTTGCCGAGCGCAGCACGGTGGGGGCAGGGGACGCATTCGTCGGCGCCTTCGTGCTGCGCACCAGCCAGGGCCGGTCTCCCGCCGAGGCACTGCGGGCCGCGCTGGCTGCGGGAGCGGGTGTCGTGTCGTCGCCGGGCACGGCGCTGGTCGACCGGGAACTCGTGGAGCGACTCGAAGCGGAGGGATGAGCCGAGTCTCCCCCAGGTATTCCGCCGCAGCCCTCGAGGGCACAGAATGACTGGTGTCGGAGCGGAGACGCCGTCCGATGAGAAGAGGAGCATCATGGGACTCGACGACATCGTGGACAACGCCAAGGACTTCGCGGAGGACGCCGCCGAGAAGGCGAAGCACATCGCCGGCGATGTCGCAGACAAGGCCAAGGATGCGGCGGGGGAGGTCAAGGACCGCGCCGAGCACCTGATCCACGGCGACGACGGCGACAAGCCGGCAGCGGCTCCGTCATCGGGCGGCACCGGGGTCTAGCACCCCTTTATTCACTCACTGGTGACGGCGAGTCCCAAGGGGCCCCGCCGTGGCGCCGGGAAGGCCAGCAATGGCCTTCCCGTGACGCGCCACGCAGCTTGCAGCAATGGCAGGCATGTGGCAAACTCGTCTAGTTCAACATTCCGTGCGTTCGCGCGCGGATCACTGTCAGTGCAGTGCACAACCCAGGAACTGTGCCTCGTCGAGCGAATAGCTCCGTGAGGGACCGGTTCTCGACCAGGTTGGGCGGCGGGCAGCAGAACACAGCTTCACTCGAATCCTTCCACCCTTGATTTCGCGTCGGCCATGCGCCGGATCGGATGGGGAAGGTGTGTGCGCTGCGCTCGCCAGAGCCTGCGACACGCCCGACCGCGGGGGTCGGAGGGATTGACAGCAGAACAGCGGTGCGCGGCCCAGTCATGAGTCGCGCGGGTACGGACCTGTGATGGGTGCCGTGCGGAAACAGGAGAGAGACAACATGGCGGGACAGAAGATCCGCATCCGGCTCAAGTCGTACGACCACGCCGGCCTCGACGCGTCGGCGCGCAAGATCGTCGACACGGTGACCCGCGCGGGCGCGACCGTCGTCGGCCCGGTGCCCCTGCCCACCGAGAAGAACGTGATCGTCGTGATCCGCTCTCCTCACAAGTACAAGGACAGCCGCGAGCAGTTCGAGAAGCGCACCCACAAACGTCTCATCGACATCATCGACCCGACGCCGAAGGCCGTCGATTCGCTCATGCGTCTCGACCTGCCCGCCGACGTCAACATCGAGATCAAGCTTTAGGCCGAGAAGGAATCCGCATGACTTCCACCAAGACGACCAAGGGTCTGCTGGGCACCAAGCTCGGCATGACCCAGGTCTGGGACGCGAACAACCGGCTGGTGCCGGTGACCGTGGTCGAGATCTCCCCGAACGTCGTGACCCAGGTCCGCTCCGAGGAGAAAGACGGCTACAGCGCCGTTCAGATCGCGTACGGCGCGATCGACCCTCGCAAGGTCAACAAGCCCGCGAGCGGTCACTTCGACAAGGCCGGCGTGACGCCGCGTCGTCACCTCACCGAGGTGCGCACCGCTGACGCCGCCGAGTACGCGCTCGGCCAGGAGCTCGCGGTCGACATCTTCGAGCCCGGTCAGCTGGTCGACGTCGTCGGCACCAGCAAGGGCAAGGGCTTCGCCGGTGTCATGAAGCGCCACAACTTCAAGGGCGTCTCGTCGTCGCACGGTTCGCACCGCAACCACCGCAAGCCGGGCTCGATCGGTGCGTCCTCGACCCCCAGTCGCGTGTTCAAGGGCATGCGGATGGCGGGGCGCATGGGCGGCGACCGCGTCACCGTTCAGGGCCTCACGGTTCACTCGGTCGACCTCGACAAGGGGCTCATCCTGATCAAGGGCGCCGTCCCCGGTGCTCGCGGTCGGATCGTCTTCGTCCGCAACGCCGTGAAGGGAGCCTGATCATGGCTGACTCCACCACTACCTCCTCGCTGAGCGTCATCGACGCGAAGGGCAAGTCGACCGGGTCGGTCGATCTGCCTGCCGCCATCTTCGACGTGCAGACCAATGTGCCGTTGATCCACCAGGTGGTCACCGCGCAGCTCGCCGCCGCTCGTCAGGGCACGCACAACACACTGCGCCGCGGCGAGGTGTCGGGTGCCGGCCGCAAGCCGTTCAAGCAGAAGGGAACCGGTCGCGCTCGTCAGGGCTCGATCCGCGCCCCTCAGCACACCGGTGGTGGCATCGTCCACGGACCGCACCCGCGCGACTACTCGCAGCGCACCCCCAAGAAGATGATCGCCGCTGCTCTGCTGGGCGTGCTGTCGGACCGGGCCCGCGGTGAGCGCCTGCACGTGATCGAGAACTTCGGCACGGCCGGCCCGAGCACCAAGAACGCCGCAGCGCTGCTCGCCGACATCGCCACCAGCAAGAACGTGCTGATCGTGCTCGAGCGCGGTGACGACGACGCCTTCAAGAGCGTGCGCAACCTCAAGCACGTCCACGTGCTGTTCGCCGACCAGCTCAACGCCTACGACGCCGTCGTCAGCGACGACATCGTGTTCACCAAGGCCGCGTTCGACTTCTTCGTGAACTCGAAGTCGACCGCCGCGACCACCGAGGAGGCCGGCAAGTGAGCGGCTACAACAAAGACCCGCGCGACGTCATCCTGTCGCCCGTCGTCAGCGAGAAGAGCTACGGCTTGATCGATGACGGCAAGTACACCTTCGTGGTCGACCCGCGCTCCAACAAGACCGAGATCAAGCTGGCGATCGAGAAGATCTTCGGCGTCAAGGTCGCGTCGGTCAACACGCTGAACCGCACCGGCAAGAAGCAGCGCACCAAGTTCGGCATCGGCAAGCGCAAAGACACCAAGCGCGCCATCGTCACGCTCAAGTCCGGCACCATCGACATCTTCACGGCTGTCGGCTAGGGCCGGGGAGGAACACCATGCCTATTCGCAAGTACAAGCCGACGACTCCGGGTCGTCGTGGTTCGTCGGTCGCCGACTTCGTCGAGATCACGCGCTCCACGCCCGAGAAGTCGCTGCTCAAGCCGCTGTCGAAGACCGGTGGCCGCAACAACACCGGCCGCATCACGACCCGCCACATCGGTGGAGGTCACAAGCGCCAGTACCGCGTCATCGACTTCAAGCGCAACGACAAAGACGGCGTCGACGCCAAGGTCGCGCACATCGAGTACGACCCGAACCGCACGGCGCGCATCGCGCTCCTGCATTTCGTGGACGGCACGAAGCGCTACATCATCGCGCCGAACAAGCTGAGCCAGGGCGACGTCGTCGAGTCCGGTCCGGGCGCCGACATCAAGCCGGGCAACAACCTGCCGCTGAAGAACATCCCGGTCGGTACGGTCATCCACGCGATCGAGCTGAAGCCGGGCGGCGGCGCCAAGATGGCGCGCTCCGCCGGTGCCTCGGTGCGCCTCGTCGCCAAGGACGGCCCGTACGCCCAGCTGCGTCTGCCCTCCGGCGAGATCCGCAACGTCGACGTGCGCTGCCGCGCCACCATCGGCGAGGTCGGCAACGCCGAGCAGTCCAACATCAACTGGGGCAAGGCCGGCCGCATGCGCTGGAAGGGCGTCCGCCCGACCGTCCGCGGTGTCGCCATGAACCCGGTCGACCACCCGCACGGTGGTGGTGAGGGCAAGACGTCCGGTGGACGTCACCCGGTCAGCCCCTGGGGCCAGAAGGAAGGCCGGACGCGCAAGCGCAACCTTCCCAGTGACAAGCTCATCGTTCGCCGCCGCACCGTCGGCAAGAAGCGCAAGTAGGGATCGACAACAATGCCGCGCAGTCTCAAAAAGGGTCCGTTCGTCGATGACCACCTGTTCCGCAAGGTGGCGACGCAGAACGAGGCCAACACCAAGAACGTGATCAAGACCTGGTCGCGCCGCTCGATGATCGTTCCGGCCATGCTCGGCCACACGATCGCCGTGCACGACGGCCGCAAGCACATCCCGGTGTTCATCACCGAGACCATGGTCGGTCACAAGCTCGGCGAGTTCTCGCCGACGCGCACCTTCCGTGGACACGAGAAGGACGACAAGAAGGGTCGTCGCCGCTAACGCGGTGGCGTAGAGGAGGAAGAGAAATGGTGGAGTCGATCGCCCGCGTGCGACACATCCGCGTGACCCCTCAGAAGGCCCGTCGCGTCGTGGACCTGATCCGTGGCAAGCAGGCCGCCGAGGCCCTCGCGATCCTGAAGTTCGCCCCGCAGAGCGCGTCCGAGCCGATCTACAAGCTCGTCGCCTCGGCGATGGCCAACGCCCGCGTGAAGGCGGATGCCAGCAACAGCTACCTCGACGAGCAGGACCTGTTCGTCGCGAAGGCGTACGTCGACGAGGGAACGACCCTGAAGCGGTTCCAGCCGCGCGCCCAGGGCCGCGCCTTCAAGATCCTGAAGCGCACGAGCCACATCACCGTCGTGCTCGCCACTCCGGACGAGCTGGTCGCCCCGAGCGCGGGCAGCCAGCGCCGGGCGTCGACGCCGTCGACCACCGGTACCACCAAGGCAGGGAAGAAGTAATGGGCCAGAAGGTCAACCCCTACGGGTTCCGACTCGGGATCACCACCGACCACGTGTCGCGCTGGTTCTCCGACTCGACGAAGCCCGGTCAGCGCTACGCCGACTACGTCGCGGAAGACATCAAGATCCGCAACCTGCTCAAGACGAGCCTCGACCGCGCCGGCGTGGCGAAGATCGAGATCGAGCGGACCCGCGACCGCGTGCGCGTGGACATCCACACCGCGCGTCCCGGCATCGTGATCGGCCGCCGCGGAGCCGAGGCCGAGCGCATCCGCTCCGACCTCGAGAAGCTCAGCGGCAAGCAGATCCAGCTCAACATCCTCGAGGTGAAGAACCCCGAGGCCGAGGCGCAGCTGGTCGCCCAGGGCATCGCCGAGCAGCTCAGCGCCCGCGTGGCATTCCGCCGTGCGATGCGCAAGGGGCTGCAGGGTGCTCAGCGCGCCGGCGCCAAGGGCGTCCGCATCCAGGTCTCCGGCCGCCTCGGCGGCGCGGAGATGAGCCGCTCGGAGTTCTACCGCGAAGGCCGCGTGCCGCTGCACACCCTGCGCGCGAACATCGACTACGGCTTCTACGAGGCGAAGACCACCTTCGGCCGCATCGGCGTGAAGGTCTGGATCTACAAGGGCGACATCACCAACAAGGAACTCGCTCGCGAGCAGGCGTCGCAGAAGTCGACCCGGCCCGAGCGCCGTGACAGTGGCCCGCGCGGCCGCGGCCCCCGTGCCGACGCGCCCGCCACAGCAGGAGCTGAGGCGTAATCATGCTGATTCCCCGCAAGGTCAAGCACCGCAAGCAGCACCACCCCGGACGCACCGGACAGGCGACGGGCGGCACCAAGGTGTCGTTCGGCGAGTTCGGCATCCAGGCGCTCACTCCTGCGTACGTGACGAACCGGCAGATCGAGTCCGCTCGTATCGCCATGACGCGTCACATCAAGCGCGGCGGCAAGGTCTGGATCAACATCTTCCCGGACCGCCCGATCACCAAGAAGCCGGCCGAAACCCGCATGGGTTCCGGTAAGGGTTCGCCGGAGTGGTGGGTCGCCAACGTCAAGCCGGGCCGCGTCCTCTTCGAGGTCGCGGGCGTCGACGAGACCCTGGCTCGCGAGGCACTGCTGCGCGCCATCCACAAGCTGCCCCTGAAGGCACGCATCATCAAGCGCGAGGAGGGCGACGCATAATGGCCGTCGGATCCAAGGAGCTCGCATCGACCGAGCTCGACACCTTCGAAGACGAGCGTCTCATCGACGAGCTGAAGAAGGCCAAGGAGGAGCTGTTCAACCTGCGCTTCCAGTCGGCCACCGGTCAGCTCGAGAGCCACGGGCGCCTGCGCGCGGTCAAGCGCGACATCGCCCGCATCTACACCGTCATCCGCGAGCGCGAGCTGGGCATCCGTGCCACGCCCGTCGTGAGCGAGGCACCGGCGAAGGCCCCCAAGAAGGCTGCCGCCAAGAAGTCCGAGGCGTCGGCTGACGACTCGAACACTCAGGAAGAGGCCGAGTAATGGCACAGGTCAAGGCTGCGGCCGTCCCCACCGGGCACGAGCACAGCGCCCACGACGTCAAAGACGCGAACGCGCGCGGATACCGCAAGGTGCGCCGCGGATACGTCACCAGCGACAAGATGGATAAGACCATCGTCGTCGAGGTCGAGGACCGCGTGAAGCACCCGCTGTACGGCAAGGTCATCCGCCGTACCTCCAAGGTCAAGGCGCACGACGAGGGCAACACCGCCGGCATCGGCGACTTCGTGCTCATCAGCGAGAGCCGGCCGCTGTCGGCGACCAAGCGCTGGCGCCTCGTCGAAATCGTTGAGAAGGCGAAGTAACTCATGCTGCAACAGGAATCCCGAGTCAAGGTCGCCGACAACACCGGCGCCAAAGAGCTCCTCACCATCCGCGTGCTCGGTGGCTCTGGCCGCCGCTACGCGGGCCTGGGCGATGTCATCGTCGCCACGGTCAAAGACGCGATCCCGGGCGGCAACGTCAAGAAGGGCGATGTGGTCAAGGCCGTCATCGTCCGCGTGGTGAAGCAGACCCGTCGTCCCGATGGCTCGTACATCAAGTTCGACGAGAACGCCGCCGTCATCCTCAAGGCCGACGGCGACCCGCGCGGCACGCGCATCTTCGGACCGGTCGGTCGCGAGCTCCGCGACAAGAAGTTCATGAAGATCATCTCGCTCGCCCCGGAGGTCATTTAGTCATGGCGAACATCAAGAAGGGCGACATCGTCCAGGTCATCAGCGGTCCGACCCAGGAGCGCGGCGGAGACCGCGGCAAGCAGGGTCGCGTCATCGAGGTGCAGGTCGAGAAGAACCGCGTCATCGTCGAGGGCGTCAACTTCGTCACCAAGCACGTGAAGGTCGGCCAGACCCAGCGCGGCACCAAGACCGGTGGCATCGAGACCCACGAGGCCCCCATCCACATTTCGAACGTGGCCGTGATCGACCCGAAGACCAAGAAGCCCACCCGGGTGGGATTCCGCGAAGAGGTCGTCGAGAAGAACGGCGTCAAGAAGACGGTTCGCGTTCGGTACGCGAAGAAGTCCGGAGAGAAGCTCTAACAATGGCTACCGCAACTACTGCCGCGAAGACTGGCCCAAGCTCTGTGAACAGAGACCAGCCGCGCCTGAAGCAGAAGTACCGCAGCGAGATCGCGGCGAACCTCACCAAGCAGTTCAGCTACACGAACGTGCACCAGGTGCCGGGGCTCGTCAAGATCGTCGTCAACACCGGTGTCGGTGAGGCCGCTCGTGACTCGAAGGTGATCGATGGGGCCATCAAGGACCTCACTCTGATCACCGGGCAGAAGCCGCAGGTCACCAAGGCCCGCAAGTCGATCGCTCAGTTCAAGCTGCGTGAGGGCATGCCGATCGGCGCCCACGTGACGCTGCGCGGCGACCGGGCCTGGGAGTTCCTCGACCGGCTGCTGTCGCTCGCCCTGCCGCGCATCCGCGACTTCCGCGGTCTGAGCGACAAGCAGTTCGACGGCAACGGCAACTACACCTTCGGTGTGGCCGAGCAGAGCATCTTCCACGAGATCAACCAGGACCAGATCGACCGCGTTCGCGGCTTCGACATCACGGTCGTCACCACCGCCAAGACGGATGACGAGGGTCGCGCTCTGCTGCGCGAGTTCGGCTTCCCGTTCACGCAGGCCGAAACGACCGACTAGACCCATCCAGGTCGGGATCGCGCATCGGCAGGATGCGAGCCCGAAACCGTTTGAGAGAGAGAAGCACCACATGACAATGACAGACCCGGTCGCCGACATGCTGACCCGTCTGCGCAACGCGAACCGTGCGTATCACGACACCGTCTCGCTGCCGAACAGCAAGCTCAAGGGCCACATCGCCGAGATCCTCCAGAAGGAGGGCTACATCGCCGGCTGGAAGGTCGAAGACGCCCGCGTCGGCTCGACCCTCACCATCGACCTCAAGTACGGCCCGAACCGCGAGCGGTCGATCGCCGGCATCAAGCGGGTCTCGAAGCCCGGTCTGCGCGTCTACGCCAAGTCCACCGAGATCCCGCACGTGCTCGGCGGGCTCGGCGTCGCCATCCTGTCCACTTCCTCCGGTCTGCTGACCGACCGCGAGGCGACCAAGAAGGGCGTCGGCGGGGAAGTCCTCGCCTTCGTGTGGTGACCTGAGATGTCTCGAATCGGACGTATGCCCATCGACGTGCCCAGCGGCGTCACCGTGACCATCGATGGTCAGGATGTCGCAGTGAAGGGCCCGAAGGGCGAACTGTCGCTCACCGTCGCCAGCCCCATCGAGGTCGCGCTCGAGGAGGGCCAGGTGCTGGTCACCCGTCCCGACGACGAGCGCGCATCGCGCTCGCTGCACGGACTCACCCGCACCCTGATCGCGAACCAGATCATCGGCGTCACCGAGGGCTACGCCAAGAGCCTCGAGGTGGTCGGCACCGGGTACCGCGTGCAGTCCAAGGGCAGTGGGGTCGAGTTCGCACTCGGCTTCTCGCACCCCATCACCGTCGAGCCTCCTGCTGGCATCAGCTTCGAGGTCGAGGGCAACAACAAGCTGACCGTCAAGGGCATCGACAAGCAAGCCGTCGGTGAGGTCGCCGCCAACATCCGCAAGCTGCGGAAGCCGGAGCCCTACAAGGGCAAGGGTGTGCGGTACTCGGGCGAGGTCGTCCGCCGCAAGGCCGGAAAGAGTGGTAAGTAATGGCTGCCTCAGTCAAGATCGCGTCGAGCAAGTCGTCGCAGCGCGCCCGCCGTCACAACCGGCTGCGCAAGCGCGTCATCGGGTCGGCGGAGCGTCCGCGCCTCGTCGTGACCCGCTCAGCCCGCCACGTCTTCGTGCAGGTCGTCGACGACACCAAGGGCCACACCGTGGCATCCGCATCGACCCTCGAAGCCGATCTGCGCACCTTCGCCGGTGACAAGACCGCCAAGGCTCGCAAGGTCGGCGAGTTGGTCGCCGAGCGCGCCAAGAAGGCCGGCGTCGACGCCGTCGTATTCGACCGGGGCGGCAACCGCTACGCCGGTCGCGTCGCGGCGATCGCCGAAGGCGCCCGTGAGGGAGGCCTGAGCCTGTGAGCGACACCGCGAACACCGCAAACAACAAGGAGCAGGACGTGACGTCCGAAGAGACCCCCGTCGTGGATGTGCCCGTTTCGGAGGGCCAGGTCGTCGAGACCGCCGCCGGAACCGAGCAGAACGCGAACGAGCCGCGAGAGGCCCGTCGCGGCAGCCGTGAGCGCAGCCCGCGCAACGACCGCAACTCGCGCGACCGTGCCGACAGCCAGTTCCTCGAGCGCGTCGTGACGATCAACCGCGTCTCGAAGGTCGTCAAGGGCGGCCGTCGCTTCAGCTTCACGGCGCTCGTCGTCGTGGGCGATGGCAACGGCCTGGTCGGCGTCGGCTACGGCAAGGCGCGCGAGGTTCCGCTGGCGATCTCGAAGGGCGTCGAAGAGGCGAAGAAGAACTTCTTCCGCGTCCCGCGCTCGGGCAAGACGATTCCGCACCCGGTGCAGGGTGAGGCCGCCGCCGGCGTCGTGCTGCTGCGTCCGGCCGCCGCGGGTACCGGTGTTATCGCCGGTGGTCCGGTGCGCGCCGTGCTGGAATGCGCGGGCATCCACGATGTTCTGAGCAAGTCGCTCGGCTCGTCGAACACCATCAACATCGTGCACGCGACGGTGGCAGCGCTCAAGCAGCTCGAAGAGCCGCGCGCCGTCGCCGCTCGCCGCGGTCTGGAGTTCGAAGACGTTGCGCCGCAGCGTCTCGTGCGCGCCGAGGCCGACGACCGTGCCGCCGCGACCGCGAAGGCAGGTGCGTGATGGCTGCGCGTCTCAAGGTGACCCAGATCAAGTCCGTAATCAGCGAGAAGCAGAACCAGCGCGACACGCTGCGGAGCCTCGGCCTCAAGCGCATCGGCGACAGCGTCGTGCGCGAAGACAGCCCAGCGAACCGCGGCTACGTGCGGGCCGTCGCCCACCTCGTGAAAGTCGAAGAGATTGACTAATGGCTGAAGAGAAGAAGGACGCCGCGACGCCGAAGGCTGCCGCCGCCAAGGCTGCTGCCCCGAAGGCTGCCGCCGACAAGAAGTCGGCCGCCGAGAAGGCCGCCGCGCCGAAGGCTGCTGCACCCAAGGCTGCTGCCGCGAAGGCGGCTGCCCCCAAGGCGGCTGCCCCGAAGGCTGCCGCCGAGAAGCCGGCCGCCGAGAAGGCTGCTGCCAAGCCGACGACCGCCAAGGTCGCTGCTCCGAAGGCTGCTGCCGCCGCATCCGCCGACACCGCCGCCAAACCGGCCGCGAAGTCGACGGCCAAGCCGGCCGCCAAGAAGTCGGCTCCTGCCGAGGCGCGCCCGCAGATCCTGAAGGCGCACCACCTGCGTCCCGCAGCCGGATCCAAGAAGGCCAAGACCCGCGTCGGACGCGGTGAGGGCTCGAAGGGCAAGACGGCCGGCCGCGGAACCAAGGGAACGAAGGCCCGCTACCAGGTGCGCGTCGGCCTCGAGGGCGGCAACCTGAACCAGGTCATGCGCGCTCCGAAGCTGCGTGGATTCAAGAACCCGTTCCGCGTCGAGTACCAGGTGGTGAACCTGGAGCGCCTCGCCGAGCTGTACCCGAAGGGCGGCGACGTCACCATCGGCGACCTGGTCGCCAAGGGGGCCGTGCGCAAGAACGAGAAGGTCAAGGTTCTCGGCAGCGGTGATATTGCGGTTAAGCTGACTGTTGCGGTCGACAAGGTCTCGAGCTCTGCTGAGCAGAAGATCGTCGCGGCCGGCGGTTCCGTCAAGTAAGAAACCGCGTAGCCGACGGAGCGGTGGTCCCCGGACCACCGCTCCGAGGCCACCGTCCGGGGCTCGTGAGGGCTCCCAGCCACCATCACTTCCCCAGGAGGCGTCGTGTTCAGTGCGGTTCTGCGGATCTTCCGCACACCTGACCTCCGCAAGAAGATCCTCTTCACGCTCGCGATCATCGCGATCTTCCGGCTCGGCTCGTTCATCCCCGCGCCGTTCGTCGACTTCCAGAACGTGCAGACCTGCCTCAGCTCGACCTCCGGGTCGTCGGGCAGCCTCTACGACCTGGTCAACCTGTTCAGCGGCGGAGCCCTGCTCAAGTTGTCCGTGTTCGCGCTGGGCATCATGCCCTACATCACCGCGTCGATCATCGTGCAGCTGCTGCGCGTGGTCATCCCTCACTTCGACAACCTCTACAAAGAGGGGCAGTCCGGTCAGGCGACCCTGACGCAGTACACCCGCTACCTCACCATCGCGCTCGGCGTCCTGCAGTCGACGACCCTGATCACCGTGGCTCGCAGTGGCGCCCTGTTCGGCAGCTCGAGCGCGTCGGCCGCCGGATGCTCCGACCTGATCACGAATGACTCCTGGTACGCCATCCTGCTCATGGTCATCACCATGACGGCCGGCACCGGCGTCATCATGTGGATGGGCGAACTGATCACCGAGCGCGGCATCGGCAACGGGATGTCGCTGCTGATCTTCACCTCGATCGCGGCGCGCTTCCCGAACTCGCTCGGCTCGATCGCCACCCAGAAGGGCTGGGAGACGCTGACCTTCGTCATCGCGATCGGCCTGGTGATCGTGTTCCTGGTGATCTTCGTGGAGCAGTCGCAGCGCCGCATCCCGGTGCAGTACGCGAAGCGCATGGTCGGTCGCCGCACCTACGGCGGCAACAACACCTACATCCCGATCAAGGTCAACATGGCCGGCGTCATCCCGGTGATCTTCGCCTCGTCGCTGCTGTACCTGCCTGCGCTGGTCGCCCAGTTCAACCAGCCCGCACCCGGCAAGGCCGCGGCGCCCTGGGTGCAGTGGATCCAGAGCTACCTGACCCGCGGCGACAACCCGCTGTACATGGCGATCTACTTCCTGCTGATCGTGGGCTTCACCTACTTCTACGTCGCCATCACCTTCAACCCGGATGAGGTGGCCGACAACATGAAGAAGTACGGCGGCTTCATCCCGGGCATCCGTGCCGGGCGCCCGACGGCGGAGTACCTCGACTACGTGCTCACCCGAGTCACCCTTCCCGGCTCGATCTACCTCGGCCTGATCGCCCTAGTGCCCTTGATCGCACTGGGCCTGGTGGGCGCCGACCAGAACTTCCCGTTCGGCGGCACCAGCATCCTGATCATGGTCGGCGTCGGCCTTGAGACGGTGAAGCAGATCGACTCGCAGCTCCAGCAGCGGCATTACGAGGGCCTCCTCCGGTGAGCCCCCGGCAGGCTCAGGAGGGCGGCCGGTTCCTCATCGTCGGCCCTCCCGGGGTCGGCAAAGGCACGCAGGCGGCGCGGATCTCGGAGGCCTTCGGCATCCCGACGATCTCGACCGGCGACATCTTCCGATCGAACATCGCCGAGGGCACCGAGCTCGGCAAGCAGGTGAAGGCGATCGTCGACGCCGGCGACTACGTGCCCGACTCGCTGACCAACGCGCTGGTCGAGGATCGGCTGCGCTCGGCGGATGCCGCCGACGGGTTCCTCCTCGATGGCTACCCGCGTACGCCCGATCAGGTGCAGCACCTCGACGCGATCCTCGCCTCCCATGGCCAGGCGCTGGATGCCGTCATCCGGCTTCTCGCGGATCGCGAAGAGATCGTGCGCCGGCTGCGCAAGCGTGCTCTCGAGCAGGGTCGCGCCGACGATTCCGAAGAGGCGATCCGGCACCGCCAGGAGGTCTATCAGCGCGAGACCGAACCGGTGGTCGCGATGTACCGCGACCGCGGTGTGCTGCTCGAGGTCGACGGACTCGGTGCGATCGACGAGGTCACGCAGCGGATCTTCACGCGCCTGGCCGAGCACGGCATCGGCAGTGCCGAAGCCGCCGAGGCGTAGTTCGCGCACGGCGGAGCCGAACCCTACACCCGACTTGGCCAAATCGCGCCACATGCCGTAGGCTCGATCTTTGGTGCTTTGGGCTCGCTTCGTGCGCGCCGCGGCATCGACCAATCCCATTTAGCCAGAGATGGCAACCCCGCCAGAAATGGCATTCCGCACGACCAGTGCGACTACGTGAGCGATTAAAGAAGGTATGGCCAAAAAAGACGGCGTCATCGAGATCGAGGGCTCGGTTGTCGAAGCTCTTCCCAACGCGATGTTCCGCGTTGAGTTGACCAACGGACACAAGGTTCTCGCGCACATCTCGGGAAAGATGCGCCAGCACTACATCCGCATCCTCCCCGAGGACCGCGTGATCGTGGAGTTGAGCCCATACGACCTGACCCGCGGCCGGATCGTCTACCGCTACAAGTAGTCCGCTGGAAAGTAACGGCCAGAGGTGGTCGAGTGCCGGCGCAGCCGGCGTATCGAGACCGACGGCACGATGACAGCGAGAAGAGAAGAACAATGAAGGTCAACCCCAGCGTCAAGCCGATCTGCGATCACTGCAAGGTGATCCGCCGCAACGGCCGCGTCATGGTCATCTGCAAGAGCAACCCGCGGCACAAGCAGCGCCAGGGCTAAAGCCCAGGCGCTCCTTGCGCCAGAGCGGCTGTGCTTTCTGGTTCGGATCGCGAGCGATCCGAACGGAGCAGCGCAGTTCCACAACTCAACACGAAAATCGCATCACCAGGATCCGCTTCGGCGGTGACACCCCGGGTCGGGAGGCTCGAGCACCGGTGACGCCCAGACCTCCCGACTCTCTCAAGGAGAAGCCACCATGGCACGTCTTGCCGGCGTGGACATCCCGCGTGAAAAGCGCGTGGAAGTCGCACTGACATACATCTACGGGGTGGGCCGCACTCGCGCGCTCACCACCCTCAAAGACACCGGGATCTCCGGTGACATCCGCGTCAAGGACCTGACCGACGATCAGCTGATCCTGCTCCGCGACTACATCGAGGGCAACTACAAGGTCGAGGGCGATCTGCGCCGCGAGGTGCAGGCCGACATCCGCCGCAAGGTCGAGATCGGCTCGTACCAGGGCATTCGTCACCGTCGCGGCCTGCCCGTGCACGGCCAGCGCACCAAGACCAACGCCCGCACCCGCAAGGGACCGAAGCGCACCGTCGCCGGCAAGAAGAAGGCAGGCAAGAAGTAATGGCCACTCCGAAGGCAGCCGCCGCGCGCAAGCCGCGCCGCAAGGAGAAGAAGAACATCGCCGTGGGCCAGGCCCACATCAAGTCGACGTTCAACAACACCGTCGTGTCGATCACCGACCCTTCGGGCGCGGTCATCGCCTGGTCATCGGGCGGCGACGTCGGGTTCAAGGGCTCGCGCAAGTCGACCCCGTACGCGGCGGGCATGGCGGCGGAGTCCGCGGCGCGCAAGGCGCAGGAGAACGGGATGAAGAAGGTCGACGTCTTCGTCAAGGGTCCGGGTTCGGGTCGTGAGACCGCGATCCGTTCGTTGCAGTCGGCCGGCCTCGAGGTCGGTTCGATCAACGACGTGACGCCCCAGGCCCACAACGGCGTCCGGCCGCCAAAACGTCGTCGAGTCTGACCCTCTGGCGTTCCTATGAAGCGGTTCATAGGAACGCATCGGAATGCGGCGCGCGCGAGCGCCGCATTCCTCCCAGTCGCTGCTGCGCAGCGTGCTGACAAGCCCAGATTTCACAACTCAACACAACGGCGGACTAGCCACCCGCTGATCTTCCGTGAGTGCCATATGGCGGGCACTCTCGCCGAAAGGAATCCCACGTGCTTATTGCACAGCGACCCACCCTGTCAGAAGAGAGCATCTCGGAGTTCCGCTCCCGTTTCGTGATCGAGCCCCTCGAGCCCGGTTTCGGATACACCCTGGGCAACTCCCTGCGCCGCACCCTGCTGTCGTCCATTCCGGGCGCGGCGGTCACGAGCATCCGCATCGACGGCATCCAGCACGAGTTCGACACCATTCCCGGTGTCAAGGAGGACGTCGTCGAGATCGTCCTCAACATCAAGAACCTCACGGTCTCGAGCGAGCACGACGAGCCGATCACGGCCTACCTGCGCAAGCAGGGAGCCGGCCAGGTCACGGCCGCCGACATCTCGGCTCCGGCGGGCGTCGAGATCCACAACCCGGAGCTCGTCATCGCCACGCTGAACGACAAGGCGAAGTTCGAGCTGGAGCTGACGATCGAGCGCGGCCGCGGCTACGTCTCGGCGACCCAGAACCGCAGCGAGTTCAGCGAGGCCGGTCAGATCCCGATCGACTCGATCTACTCGCCCGTGCTGAAGGTCACCTACCGCGTCGAGGCCACCCGTGCCGGCGAGCGCACCGACTTCGACCGTCTGGTGGTGGACGTCGAGACCAAGAGCGCGATCACCCCGCGCGACGCGATCGCCTCGGCCGGCCGCACGCTGGTCGAGCTGTTCGGACTCGCGCGCGAGCTGAACGCCGCGGCGGAGGGCATCGAGATCGGGCCGGCCCCGGTCGACGCCGTGCTGTCGAGCGAGCTCAGCATGCCCATCGAAGACCTGGACCTGAGCGTGCGCAGCTACAACTGCCTCAAGCGCGAGGGCATCAACACGGTCAGCGAGCTGGTCGCGCTCTCGGAGACGCAGCTGATGAACATCCGCAACTTCGGTCAGAAGTCGGTCGATGAGGTCAAGGACAAGCTCGTCGAGCTGGGCCTGTCGCTCAAAGACAGCGTCCCCGGTTTCGACGGCGCGCACTTCTACGGCGGCTACGACGACGACGAGAGCATCTAAGACCGCGGCTGCCGCGATCTGACGACTCGATACCTGGAGAACCAAGACAATGCCTCAACCCACCAAGGGTCCCCGCCTCGGCGGCGGTCCGGCGCACGAGCGCCTGCTGCTCGCGAACCTCGCGGCTGCCCTGTTCACGCACCGCAGCATCCAGACCACCGAGACGAAGGCCAAGCGCCTGCGTCCGCTGGCCGAGCGCCTCATCACCTTCGCCAAGCGCGGTGACCTGCACGCGCGTCGTCGCGTGCTGAGCATCATCTCTGACAAGGGGGTTGTGCACGAGCTCTTCACCGAGATCGCGCCGCTCGTGGCCGAGCGCGAAGGCGGCTACACCCGCATCATCAAGACCGGTTACCGCAAGGGCGACAACGCCCCGATGGCCGTGATCGAGCTCGTCCTCGAGCCCGTGAGCAAGAAGCCGGCCAGCTCGAAGAAGTCGGCGGCGCGTGCGGACGTGACTCCGGCGAAGGCCAAGGCGGCTCCTGCTGCCGAAACCGCCGCCGAGACACCGGCCGAGAAGGCCGCCATCGCCGAGGACGACCAGGAGATCATCGCCGAGACCGGCACCGACGCGGCGGACGACGCCGCGACGGTCGAGGCCGCCGAGGCGACGGAGGTCGAGGCCACCGAGGCGGCGACCCCCGACGAGGCGGTTGCCGAGGCGGAGCCCGACATCGAGGTTCCGGCCGACGGCGAAGCCGACAAGGCGTAAGTCACTCGCAGCATTCGGAACGGGTCCGGCCATCGTGCCGGGCCCGTTTCGACGTTCCGGTACTGCGCACTACCCTGACGGGATGCCGAACCTCCCGTTGAGCGAACGCGTCGACGCCCCGGCCGACTTGCAGCCGGCGCCGGTGAGCGGAGTCGCCTGGCGGCCCGCCACCCTGGATGACGTCGACGACATCGTGGCCCTCTCCGCCGCGATGGCCGCGGTCGACCACCCGGAGTGGTCCGAGCCGCGGGAGGAGATCGAAGAACTGCTGACCCTGAGCTTCGTCGACATCGCCCGCGACACGCTGATCGGCGAGCTGGCGGGGCGTGTCGTCGCCTTCGGCCAGGCGCTGGCGCCGTTCGAGCCGGAGACGATCGTGCGGTCGGCGCTCCTCGGCGGTGTGCATCCCGAGTTCCGCGCTCGCGGGATCGGGCGGTCGTTGCTCGCCTGGCTGGAGGGCCGCGGGCGGCAGCAGCTGGCGGCATCCGGCCTCGACCTGCCCGGCTGGCTGATGGCGTACAGCCAGGACCGGAATCCGGCGGCCGCGAGGCTGTTCGAGCGGGCCGGCTTTCCGACGGTGCGCTATTTCGCCCAGCTCGAGCGCGGCCTCGGCGGAACCATCCCCGAACTCGACCTGCCCGCGCCCCTGCAGATGGTGAACGCCTCGCTCGAGCTCTCGGCGGCGACCCGGGCCGCGAAGAACTCGGCGTTCCGCGACCACTGGGGCAGTCAGCCCACGCCGCTGGAGGCCTGGGACAACTTCATGACGGCATCCACTCGGCGTCTCGACCTGTCGTTTCTGGCCCTGGACGGGGACGAGGTCGTCGGACTGGTCATCCTCGATGTCAACGAAGACGACTGGGCACTGCAGGGCTACTCGAGCAGCTACATCTCGCTGGTCGGCGTGGTCGCGCCCTGGCGCCGGCGCGGAGTCGCCCCCGCGCTGCTCGCGGCCAGCCTGCGTACCTCACGGGATGCCGGGCTCGAGCGAACGGCGCTCGACGTGGACAGCGAGAACCCCACAGGCGCGCTCGGGCTCTACACCGGCATGGGCTTCGAGTCTGTGCACACCTCGCGCGCGCACGTGAAGGCATTCTGAGGTCGAGGCCTAGAACGGCGCGGGCAGCGACAGATTCGAGCGCTCGTCGCGCAGCGGGGGCAAGTCGGCCAGGCGCTTCAGGGCGTCTTGGATCGTCCCGGTGAACACCCGGGCGCCGCCGGCCCCGAAATGGATCTGGTCGCGGGCCAGCAGCGGAAGCACCGTTTGGGCGGCATCGTGCCAGTTGGCCAGCTCCACATTGCGATAGCTCTGGGCGAAGGCCGACAGGATCGCGTTGTTGGGTGCGATCCAATTGCGCGGCGCCTGCGCGTTGATGACCACGAGTTCGCGTTGGGGTCCGATCTCGGCCCGGAGCTGCTCGAGCATCGAGCGGTCGATCGGGCCGTTGGTGGCGAGCCCGATCACGACGATCTTGCGGAGCGTGCCGGCGTTCAGGTCGGCCTGCAGGATCCCCGGCGCGGTGCCCAGGTGACGCGAGACGACCGCGTCGATCGACACACCTGGCAGTTGGGCCTCGAGCGTGGGCGCCGCGGCCAGCATCACCGAGTCGCCGATCGCGGTGATCTGGCTGCCGGCCGGCTCGGCGGCGGCCGAGGGCGACGCGGTCGCCGATCCGCTGGGGCCGGGCGTCGGGGCGGGCGAGGCGTCGGCATCCCGGATCGCCTGCTGGCCCGCCTCGACCGCGGCCTGGGTCTCGCCGACGCCCGGGTCGGAGGCCAGGGCGGCCCCCGTCCCCGCTCCGGCGGCGAGCACCAGGAGGGCCGCGACCGATGTCGCGGCGATGCGCGGGACGCGGGCTCGGGCGGGTGACCCGCGCCACCCGGTCCGGACGCTGCGCCAGACCGCGCCGAACCCGCGCCGGCGGATCGGCTGCTCGACGTAGCGGTACGAGACGGCCGCTGCGGCGACGCTGATCGCGAGCGCGATGCCGCCGAGCGCCCAGCCCGACGCCCCGTCGCGCTTCCAGTCGGGCAGCGCGCTCACCACCAGTACGAACACCGGCCAGTGCCACAGGTACAGCCCGTAGCTGCGGACGCCGATCCAGCGGAGCACGCCGAGGTCGAGCAGACGCCCCAGCGGGGTGTTCGGCACCAACAGCGTCGCGATCACCAGCGCCGTGAGCACGGCGACGATCACCAGTCCGCCGCGGAAGACGACAGGAGCATCACCCGGCATCAGCACGGCGAAGCCGAGCAGGGCCAACAGGGCCGCGGGGCCGACCGCCCCGAGCAGCCGACGGCTCGTCCGCGACCACTCGAGCGTGCGCCGCGGCCACGACATCGCCAGCAGCGCCAGGACCGCCCCGATCGCGAGGCCGAAGGCGTGGGTATCGGTGCCGTAGTAGACGCGGTTGGGATCCGTCGGCGTGTAGAGCCCGGCCATCGCGACGGCTGATGCGGCGGCGAGCAGGCCGACCAGGCTCAGGCGGAGCCAGCGCGGCATCCTGACCAGGACCAGGACGAGCAGAAGCGGCCAGACCAGGTAGAACTGCTCCTCGACCGCGAGCGACCACAGGTTGCGGAACAGCTCGGGCACGGTGTCGCCGAAGTAGCTCGAGCCGGCCGCGAGCAGCAGCCAGTTGCTGCTGAACGTCGCTGCGCCGAGCACCTGCAGACCGAGGCCGACCAGCACGTCGCCGCCGACCGCCCAGGCCGCGGTGCAGCAGACCAGCACGAGCACGAAGAGAGCCGGAAGGAGGCGACGCGCGCGCCGTGACCAGAACGCCCCCAGCCGGATTCCGCCGGTCTCGGCGCGCTCGCGCAGCAGCAGTATCGTGATCAAAAAGCCGCTGACCACGAAGAAGATATCGACCCCGAGATAGCCGCCGATCGTCGTCCCCGGAGTCAGGTGGAACAGGATGACCAGGGTCACCGCGATCGCGCGCACCCCGTCGAGCC
>Ga0207703_10001454_pt1 | contig 21601 bp, 20 predicted proteins | sample KBSSwiS12_FD_184304 | JGI IMG/M metagenome (GOLD analysis project Ga0207703, IMG submission 184304) | Switchgrass rhizosphere microbial communities from Kellogg Biological Station, Michigan, USA - KBS Switchgrass S1-2 (SPAdes) (version 2) | ecosystem: Host-associated > Plants > Roots >...
CAGCGCGCCCGAAGCACGCGAACACGAGGCGACCTTCCCCACACACGATCGTCCGCGCCACAGGGCGGCCCGGTCAAGCACGACCGACCGAGCACCCCTTGACAAGCAATCCTCCATAGGGAATCAGGCGTAGCCGATGGTCTTGGCTTCGGTGTACTGGGCGAAGCCCTCCAGCCCGCCCTGGCGGCCGAGGCCGCTCATCTTGTAGCCGCCGTATGGGCCGTCCGAGCCGTAGTACATGCCGCCGTTCACGCCGACACTCCCGATCCGGAGGCGGCGGGCCACGGCGAGCGCGTGCTCCCTCGACGCGGAGTGCACCCCGCCGGACAGGCCATAGCTGCTGTCGTTGGCGATTCGGATGGCGTCCTCCTCACCGTCGTAGGGGATCGCGCACAGGACCGGTCCGAAGATCTCCTCCTGGGCGACGGTCATGTCGTTGGTGACGTCGGCGAGCAGCGTCGGCTGGACGTAGTAGCCCGTGGGGAGGTGCTCGGGGCGCCCGCCGCCGACGACGACCCGGGCGCCCTCGGCCTTGCCCTTGTCGATGTAGCCGAGGACCCGGTCACGCTGGCGGGCGTTGATCAGCGGGCCGGCGAGGTTCTCCGGGTTGTTCGGGTCACCGTGGGGCAGCCCACCGATCACCTGGCTGAGGATCTCCACACCCTCGGCGTAACGCTCGCGTGGGAGCAGCACCCGAGTCAACAGCGCGCAGCCCTGGCCGGCGTGCAGGCAGGAACCGAACCCGGCCGACGGCAGGACCGCGGCGAGGTCGGCGTCGTCGAGCACGATCAGCGCGGACTTGCCGCCCAGCTCCAGCAGCGTGCGCTTCATCGTCGCCGCCGACTTCTCCACCACCAGCCTGCCGACACCGGTCGAACCGGTGAACGACACCATGTCGACCCGCGGGTCGACGAGCAGCTGCCCGGCCACGTCGTTGTTCGAGCACGGCACGACGTTGAGCACACCCGGCGGGATGTCGGTCTTCTCCGCCACGATCCGGCCGATCCGGGTCGCGTTCCACGGCGTGTCGGGAGCGGGTTTGAGGACGACCGTGTTGCCGGTCGCCAGCGCCGGGCCGATCTTGTTGATGGTGACCTCGAACGGGAAGTTCCACGGCACGATGGCCGCGACCACGCCGACCGGTTCCCGCACCACGAGTCGATGGCTGGTGCCCATGAACTCCGTGTCCGGCAGCGGGCGTTCCCACCCGAACTCGTCCATCAGCGTGACCGGCGCCATCAGGCCGTCGGCCAGCGGCCAGTCCAGCTGCGCGATGTGGGTGACGGCGACCGGGGTGCCGACCTCGGCGACCAGCTCGGCGCGCAGCGCCTCCTTCTCCTCCTCCAGCGCGGCCTGCAGCTGGAGCAGGCAGCGCTTGCGCAGCTCGCGGTCGGTCGACCAGGCCGACTCGTCGAAAGCCCGGCGCGCCGCCGCGATCGCCGCGTCCATGTCAGCCGCGGACGCGTCCGACGTCTGTCCCAGCACCTCCTCCGTCGCCGGGTTGATGTTGTCATAGACCGCGTCACCGGCCGCGGTAACAAGTTTGCCGTCGATGAGCATGCGGCTTTCGCCGGCCATGGTGGCGGCCGGGACAGAGCTTGTCGTGCTCACAGCGCCGTCCTTCTTCGTAACGGGTGCCGGTGCCATGCGGGCACCGCACAGCCCCGCGGGGAGCGGGTACGCGGGGGTCAGGCAGCGGAGGTAGCCGCCGAGCCGGCCCGGGACGAACGGGGACCGGGGGTGAAACGGATCGGCAGGCGGCGCACGGCGTAGACGTCACCGGCATCCTCGAACCGCTCGATCTCACCGCTGATGGTGTAGTCCGGCAGCCGTGTGAGGATCTCCGAGATCATCACCTGGAACATCACCCGGGCATGGTTGGAGCCCATGCAACGGTGCGCCCCAGCACCGAACGCCAGGTGGCGGTTCCCGACCCGGTCGAAGTCGATCCGATCCGGGTCGGGGAATACCTTCGGGTCACGGTTCGCCGCGGCGAACATCAGCATGACCCGGTCGCCCGCGCGCAGCTGCTGGCCCTTGAACTCGCAGTCCCGGGTGATGATCCGGGCCAGGCCCTGCGACGGGGTGTCGTGGCGGAGGAACTCCTCGGTCGCCTTCGGCAGCACATCGGGGTCCTCGATCAGCCGGCGCCGCAGCTGGGGCTGCTCGTCCAGCCGTACCAGCGAGTTGCCAGTCAGCCCGCTGGTTGTGTCCATCCCGCCGAGCAGCATGAGGAACGCATAGCCGATCACCAGCCCGTCGGGCAGCGGCTCGCCGTCGATCTTACCCTGCATGATCGCGCTGAGCAGGTCGTCGCCGTACCCGTCGGCGCGGCGGCGGGCCATCTCGGCCGTGATGTTGGTGTAGATGTTGGTCACGCCGGCATTCGCCTTGTCCGGGTCGTGCGACCGGTCGTGCACGGTGGAGTGGATCCACTCGATCCACTCCCGCCAGCGGCTCTCGTCGAAACCGAGCATCCGCAGGATCCACCGCGCGGGCAGCGGCGTGGTCAACTGCCCGACGATGTCGGCCTCACCCGCCTCGATGAACTCGTCGATCAGCTCCGTGGCAAGCTCCCGGAACATCGGCTCAAGCGCCTTGGCCGACGACGGCGAGAACCACGGCAACCCGATCCGCCGGTACTGCTTCAGCACCGGCGGGTCCGTGTCGATCGGGACGAACGGGTCCGGGTTTCCCACCATCGGGATCGCCTTCTCCATCGCCGAGCTGAACAGCTCGTTGTCCTGCCCCGCGTCGTAGACGTCCTGATAGTTGACTAAGAGCCAGAACCCGCCCCACGCCGTGGAATGCGCGACCGGGCATCGCTCGCGCAGGTCCTCGTAGATCTCGTAGTTGTGCTCGCGGAAGTACGCGGAATGGTGGTCGATGTCCATCGACATATCCGGGGCCTCGACGTCGGCGATGGTCATGTCTGGTCCTCCGATGTCTCCAGGATAATCGCCCGCTCGGGGCACTCCATTTCGGCCGCGCGCAGCGTCGCGAGGTCTGTGTGGTCAGCCGCGCCGTCGACCACTTCACTACGGTCCTCAAGATCGAGGAACTCGAACGCCTCCGGCGCTATCGACAGGCAGCGGGCATGCCCGCGGCACCGTGCCGGGTCAACAAAGACCTTCATTCGCCACCTCTCATCCGTCTCGCGCCGCTCATATGCGCACTCACTCCGGCCTGGCCGACCAGCCTGGCGAATTCCGGCCTTATGGCGAGGCGAGGTCACACGGTGGAACAACCCGACCGCACCCGACTAGTGCGGCTGGACAAACTGAGGGACTCGAGAGCAGGCACACGAGCACTCGACCATCGGCGCCCCCCATCTGCCCAGCGCCGACGAACCCGACTAACAGGCCGCCCTCGGACACCGCACATCTCCTTCCTCGGCGATGCCGGGCGCCTTCGCGTCCCGCGAGCCGATGTGACGGAGACCCTAGTAAGGGAGTCGTCACGATAAAAACACCATTTGACGTTATTGTCAACCTCGTCACAGTGGAAGATTCGCGCCACACTAGGCCGACAGGATCCGTGGCGGACCGCTGGGCAGGGTGGGTACTTCGGCGACCAGGCCGCCGTACTGGGCGCGGGCTGCCTCGATGCGGCGGCCGAGGAACTGGGTGGGCCACTCGGCGTCGGAGGCCTCGTAGCCGCCGAGCAGCTGGCGGGCGAGGTTGACCTTGTGGGCCTCGGTGGGTCCGTCGGCGAGGCCGAGCGCGAGACCGGACATGAACATTCCCATGAGCGGCATCTGGTCGGTGATGCCAAGCCCGCCGTGCACCTGCGCCGCGCGCAGCACGATCGACTGGATGACCTTCGGGGTCAGCACCTTCAGCGCGGCGATCTCCGTGCGCGCCGCGCGCTCACCGGCGGTGTCGATCAGCCAGGCGGCGTGCAGCACGGCGAGGCGGAACGGCATCAGCTCGGTGTAGGAGTCGGCGACGAAGCCCTGGACGAATTGCTTCTCGGCGAGCGTGCTGCCCTGGGTGAACCGGCTCTTGGCCCGCTCGGCCATCAGGTCGATCGCCCGCTGGGCGACACCGATGGCGCGCATCGCGTGATGCAGCCGCCCGCCGGCCAGCCGCGACTGGGTGACCTCGAAGCCGTGCCCCTCGACGCCCAGCAGCGCGTCCGCCGGCACCCGCACGTTCTCATACCGGACCAGCGCGTGACCCGGCTCGTGCGGGTAGGAGCCGAACAGATGGTGACTGGTCTCGATCACGAGACCCGGCGTGTCGCGAGGAACCAGGAACGTCGACGCCCCGCGGTGCACCGCCACGTCCGGATTGGTGATCGCCACGACGATGAAGAACGAGGCGACCGACGCGTTCGACGACCAGTACTTCCGCCCGTTGATCACCCAGGTGTCACCGTCGCGCGTCGCGCGGGTGGTGAACACATTAGGGTCGGCGCCGCCCTGCGGCTCGGTCATCGAGAAGCAGGAGAAGATCTCCCCGCCCAGCAGCGGAGCCAGGTAGCGGTCCTTCTGCTCCTGGATGCCGAACCTGGCGATGATCTCCGCGTTGCCGGTGTCCGGGGCCTGGGTGCCGAACACGATCGGGCCCCAGCTGGTGCGGCCGAGGATCTCGTTGAGCAGCGTGAGCTTGACCGCGCCGAACCCCTGACCGCCCAGCTCCGGCCCGAGGTGCGCCGCCCACAGGCCGTTGTCCCGAACCTTCTGCTTGAGGGGGTCGACCACCTTGCGGCGCTCGTCGTCGAGGGGAAGGTACTCGCAACCGGGGAAGAGGACATCGAGCGGCTCGACCTCCTCGCGCACGAACGTGCGCACCCAGGCGAGCTTATCCTCGAACTCGGCGTCGGTGGAGAAGTCCCAGGCCATCGTCGATACCTCCAAACACTGGTGCCGCCGCGCGTGGACGACGCATCGGCGCTGTTCGGTCGTGTGGTCAGCGTCGGGTTACGGGATGCCGCCGTCGACGCGCAGCGTGGCGCAGGTGGTGTAGCTGGACGCGTCGGAGGCCAGGTAGAGCGCGGCGCCGACGATCTCCCGGGGATCACCGATCCGCGCAAGCGCATGCGCCCGCGCGGTCTCCTCGACCACCGCCATGTCCCAGTGCTTGCTGGCGTCGGTGCGGAACGGGCCGGACATCAGCGTGTTGACCCGGACCGCCGGCCCGAACGCGGCGGCGAGCCCCTCGGTCATCGCGTTCAGGCCGGCCTTCGCCGCGGCGTACGGCACGATCGACGGCACCGGGCGGATCGACCCGGTCGAGCTGACGTTGATGATCGAGCCCCGGCCGGCGGCGACCATCCGCTCTCCGACGAGGGCCGACAGCCGGAACGGGCCCTTGAGGTTGAGGTTGAGCACCACGTCGAAGAGCTTCTCGGTGACCGAGCCGAGGGAGTCATAGACCGGCGACATACCCGCGTTGTTGATCAGGACGTCGACCTTGCCGAACCGCTCGTAGCTCGCGTCGACCAGTCCGGGGAGATCGTCCCAGCGGCCCACATGCACGCCGTAGGGCAGTGCCGAGCGACCGGTCTCGTTCTCGATCTCCTTGGCCGTGGCCACGCAACTGTCGTAGTTGCGGCTGGCGATCACGACGTCCGCCCCGCAGCGAGCCAGGCCAAACGCCATCTCTCGGCCCAGCCCCCGACTGCCGCCGGTGATCAGCGCCACCCGCCCGGTCAGGTTGAACAGCGTGTCCGCGTATCCCATGCTCAGCTCCTTGTCATGCCCCGCGGGGGCTACGGCCGGGTCATCTGGACCACTCGGGTCAAGGACTACCTAGCCTTGGACAGCCGGCGGGCCAGCGTGGACGCGGTCGCCAGCATCTCGAGGACGAGCGGGCCGAATGCGGCGACCTTGGGGTCGGCCGGCCCGCCCTGGGCAAGCCTGGCGTAGCTCTTCTCCAGCACGACGGCGAGCTTCCAGTTCGCCAGCACCAGGTAGTAGTCGATGCCCTCGGTCGATCGCCCGCTGACGCGCTCATAGTGCTCCAGCACCTCGGCGCGCTTGGGCATGCCGGACATGTCGACGTAGAAGCCCTCCGTGCGCGGCTCCTCACCGTCCCAGCCCATCAGCGCCCAGCCCAGGTCGAGCAGCGGGTCACCGATGGTCGTCATCTCCCAGTCGATGATCGCCGCGAGGCGGGCCGGCGCGCCGTGGTGGAACATCACGTTCGCGAACTGGTAGTCGCCGTGCATGATCCCCGGCGTGAAGTGACTCGGCCGGTTGGCCCGCAGCCAGTCCGCGGCCTCGTCGAGGCCGGGCAGCTCACGAAAACGGTAGGCGCCGAGAAACGCCAGCCACCGGTCGACCTGACGCTCGTGGAAGTTCTCCGGACGGCCGAAGCCCACCAACCCGCGCGAAGCCCAGTCCACCCGGGACAGCTTCGCGATCCCGTCGACCAGCTCGAAGGCCAGGCCGCGGCGGGCGGCCAGGTCGGTATCGAACGGCGCCGGCCACAGCCCGGTGGTCGGGCTCCAGCCGTCGACCGCCTTCATCAGGTAGAACGGCATGCCCAGCACGTCGCCCGTGGGGTCCCCGGCGACCAGCTCGGCGTGCGGCACGTCGGTACCGCGCAGCGCCTCGAGCAGCCGAAGCTCGCGGCGCAGCCCGTCGAGGCGACCCGCGTCGGCTGAGGGCGGCGGCATCCGCAGCACAGTCCGCTCACCCGCGCGGCTCAACGCGTACAACTCGTTCTGCGAGCCACCCCCGAGGCGCTCCACCGCCAGCGGCTCACCGACGCCCGCAACACCCTGCTCGTCCATCCAGCGAGCAAGCCGGCCGACATCGATCGAAGGACCGGACTCAGTCACCGGGCCGCTCACCACGCGTCCCGACCAGTCATACCGACAGCGGCGCCACAACTCGAGGGCCACCCACTCATCTAGTCCTCCCACAGTTGGTTACGTCTGCCACGCCAGAATGACATTCTCCCACTAGCAGAAGGCTGCCGTCGATGGGCACATCGACCGTCGAGGGCACTCACCGCTCACCCGACGTTCCACCCGGACGACGGCGCCAGCTCCGCCCACCGGACGGCCAGCCCCCATCTAGACTTCGATGTCGCAGCTGACAGAATGGCATTCCATCGGCGTCGGAGGAAATTCCGCCTATGATCGCTGCCGGGACCCGGGGGACCAGTACTACGCGGCAGACTGGGCCCGTGGACGGTGACGTGGACTGGGAGCAGGTGCCCGGCTCGGTGCGGGCGGCGGTGGACCGTGGGCTGAGACGTGCGCAGCGGGACGCGCTCGACGAGGTCGAGCAGATCCTCGACGCGGCGTTGCGGGTGGTCGAGAAGGCCGCGCCGGCCGAGCCAAGGGTGGCCGACATCGTCGCCGAGGCTGGCACGTCGAACCAGACCTTCTACCGCTACTTCGCCGGCAAGAACGACCTGCTCCACGCCGTGACGGAACGCGGCACCCTACGTGTCTGCTCCTATCTGCGCCACCAGATGGACAAGCACACCGCCCCCGAAAGCAGGGTCGGCGCCTGGGTGGAAGGGCTGCTGGCCCAGCTGGTCCGCCCCGAGATTGCCCGGCCCGGCATCGCGCTGTCCCGGCTCGTCCGCCCGGCCGGCATCGGCCAGCCCGACTTCGCCAAGCTGGACGACCTGCTCGGCGACCTGCTCGTCGAGCCATTCGCCGCGGCCGGTCGGCCGCGTCCCGACCTCGACGCCCGGGCCGTGCAGCACACCGTCGTCGGCGCGATGACCCGCCACATCGGCGCCGGGACCGTCCCCGACGAGGTCGAGGTCGGCCACCTGGTCGACTTCTGCACCGCGGCCGTGGCCGGCCGGCGCACAGCCACCGGCGACGAGTAGCGGAGCCCGGAGAACGCGATTGCGCCTAGAACGTAATGCCGCGACGCGACGGCCGTGAAGTTCGAGCGGGTGCCGTCGGCCGCCACGCCCTTCAAGCCGATCAACCCTTGAGGCGCGCTCGCCCTCGGGACTCCCGGCGCCCCGGACCACCGGAGGGCCCGTGGAGAGGGGCGTGCCGCGGGGCTCTAAATACTTAGCGCAAATCCTCCGCTGACCCTGAGCGTCTCACCACTAACAAACGCGGAACGTTCGGAACACAGGTAGAGCAGAGCCTCGACGACGTCCTGCTCCGCCCCATCACGGGTTAAAACCTGTTGTCTCTTGACGAGGTCTACAATCTCGTCTGACAGCTCTTCCCGGATGGTGTCCGTGAAGATCAGGCCGGGAGCGATTGCGTTGACCCGAACGCCTTGGGGACCGAGCTCGCGGGCCGACAAGATCGTGAGCCCCTGCACCGCGAGCTTGGAAACCCCATACGCCGTAGGGCATCCGTACGCTGCTGACGACGAGATGTTGACGATGACGGCACCCGGCCTGCCGGCCATCGCGGGCGCCGCGGCGAGAGTGCAGATGATGGTTCCCATCACGTTGACATCGAACAGTCGGCGCAGTTTCGGAATGCCTGACCTCGCCATCGGTTCGCTGTACGCGGCAGAATGGAGACCGGCGTTGTTGACGAGGATGTCGATTCCATCGAAACGCTCCACAACCGACGACAGGAGTGCGTCTACCTGCTGTTCGTCGGCGACGTCGCACGCCAGTGCGACGGCTTTGCCGCCGCCAGCCTCAATGTCGCGAGCTGCTTTTTCGCCGGCGACTTCGTCGATGTCGGCGAGCACCACCTGGGCACCTCGAGCCGCTAAGGCAACGCCGAACGCCTTTCCGAATCCCCGGCCGCCACCGGTTATCAAGGCTACGCGACCGTCATGTTCACGTTCCGGCATGATGCCTACCTTCGTTGGCAGAGGGGGAGTCGGCGAGCCGGGAGCGGTTGCCGATGGCTATCGCCTGGCAGCTACCCGCCATCGTTGCCCGTGGCCAGTTCCTCCAGGTAGTGCACGGCCTGCTCGGCCGTGGCCGCCAGCTGGGCGCCGTCCCGGGTCGTCCCGTCCCTGGTCAGGTCGTGGAACAGGTCGACGTCCTTGCGGTAGCGCGCCGCCGCGAGGCTGGTGCTCGTGTCGTCGAGGGTTGCGATCAGCCGGAGCATGAAGCTGCCGGCGCTGGATTGTTGCAGGCAGCGCAGGACCGCCAGCGGGTCGAGGCCGAGCTGTTCGGCGGTCGCGGCGGCGCGTAGTGACGCTCCGAAGTTGGCGACGGAGAGAGCATTGTTGATCAGTTTGGTGATCTGTCCCGCCCCGACCGGTCCCAGCAGTTCGATGGTTTGTGCGTAAGACTTCATCACCGGCACCCAGCGATCGAGCACGGCTGGGTCACCGCCGACGAGAACGGCCCGCCCGCGCCGGTTGCCAGCGAACCCCGAGCGTCCCCGCTGGCGAATCGCGGGTACAGCTCGTGCGCACTGCGGAGATCCTGAGCGAGCGCCGACGCGATGGCTTTGCCCATGCCCCGGCCGCCGCCGGTGACGAATGCGGCCGACATTACTCTCCAATCGGTCGGTGATGGATGGGCGCGGAGCCGAGGGCTGGTGTCAGCGCCGGCGCGAGCGGGGAGACGGCGTCGGACACCGGGCCAGGGTTCCCGAGGCCTGGCAATTGTGTCAACATCTTGTCCAGCTCGCCGGCCCAAGATAAAAGATCATGGTTCTCGCGCGGGCCCGTGACTGGCGTTCCGTGGACTCGAGGCAGCCCTCGGGCCGGGTGCGTCACGGACGTTGACGATTTCGTCATTTGGAGGGATCCTGCCGTGCGCAGCACCGCCGGGGGTGGTGCGGGTAGCGTGAGAGCTGAGCAACACGTCACCATTCGCGGCCAGCTGGACGAGCGGGGCAGGTTCCGCTGTCCTGGCAGGTCGCCTCGGGCCCGCCTCAGGCAGGGGACGGCTGGAGCGGTCGCCCCGCCCGTCTCGGCCCTGGTACCGCGAACACTGGCCGCGCCATGAGGGGGGACGGCCGCAGTGGCGAAGGAGCCTTCATGTCAGTGGACGTCGAGCGGCGGGGTGCCGTCACTGTCGTCACGATCAACCGCCCCAAGGCCGGCAACTCTCTCGACGGCGCGACCATGTCGGCGATCGGCTACGCATTTGCCGAGGCTGAGAAGGACGATGAGGTGCGAGTCGTCGTCCTGACGGCGGCGGGCGAGCGGATTTTCTGCGCGGGCATGGACCTGAAGGCGTTCCTTGCCGAGGGCGGCATGGACGTAACTGGCCCCGGCCTGGATATCTTCACCCGCCGGATCTACCCGAAGCCGATCGTCGCCGCGATCAACGGCACGGCCGTCGGCGGCGGATTCGAGCTGGCGCTTGGATGCGATCTGCTGATCGCGGCCGACACCGCCAAGTTCGGCCTGCCCGAGGTCAGCCGAGGGCTGGTCCCCGCGGGTGGTGGCACCAGGCTGCCCACCCGGATACCGCTCGCGCTCGCCCTTGAGCTCGGGCTTACCGGCGCTCTCGTCAGCGCGGAGCGGGTGCGTGAGATGGGCCTGGTCAACCGGGTGGTGCCGGCCGCCCAGGTGCTGCCCACCGCGCTTGAGCTGGCGGGCCAGATCGCCGCGAACGGCCCACTCGCGGTACAGACGACCAAGCGCCTGATGGTCGGCGAGATTCCGGCCCCGGACTGGGATGCGCTGACTGAGGCCGTGGCACCGGTGTTCGCCAGCTCGGACGCCCGTGAGGGCGCCCAGGCATTCGCCGAGCGGCGGACGCCGGTGTGGACCGGCAGCTGACCGCGGGCGCCGACTTGGTCGATCATTAAAATCAGTTGTTGGGAGCCGAGGATGCGGGTCGTGCGGTGCGAGGTCTACGGGTTGCCATCGGAGTTGGTGGTGCGGGACATGCCCGACCCGACGGCGGGTCCCGGGGAGGTTGTCGTGCGGATCGAGGCGGCGGCGGTGAACTTCCCGGACACCTTGTTCATCCAGAACAGGTACCAGCTGACGTTGCCGGTGCCGTTCACCCCGGGGAGCGAGTTCGCGGGGACGGTCCTGTCGGTCGCGTCGGGTGTGACGAGCGTGCGGCCGGGGGACCGGGTGATGGGCACGGCCATGACCGGTGGCTACGCGGAACAGATCGCGGTGCCGGCCTCGGCGGTCCTGCCGATTCCTGACGGACTCACGGAGCGGGAGGCGGCGGCCTTCCAGGTGACGTTCCGGACGGCCTACCACGCGCTGCGGACCATCGGCGAGTTGCGGCCGGGGAGGTGGGTCGTCGTGCTCGGCGCCGCCGGCGGGGTTGGCACGGCCGCGGTGGATGTCGCGGTACGGCTGGGGGCGCGGGTGATCGCCGCTGATCGTGGCTCGGATCGCCTGGCTGGCTGTCTGAAACTGGGTGCGGAGGCGGCGATCGACTGCGATGTGGAGGACCTGAAGGTTCGGATCAAGGAGATCACCGGGGGCGGCGCCGACCTAGTGATCGATCCGGTTGGCGGCGCGGTGTCCGAGCAGGCGCTGCGGTCGACGGCGTGGGGAGGCCGGTTCGTGGTGGTGGGGTTTGCGGCGGGGGAAATCCCGAAGATCCCCCTCAACCTGGTGCTTCTCAAAGGTGTGATCATCCGAGGCTTCGAGATACGAACCTTGCCGGATTTTCTCCCGGAGGCCTACACGGCCGGGGAACGGGAGCTGCAGCGGCTGGTGTCGGCGGGGCTTCGGCCGCTGGTCGCGGAGGCGTTCCCGTTGGACAGGGTCGCTGATGCCATGAACGCTGTTCTCCAGCGCAAGATTACTGGCAAGGTCGTCCTCGACACCACCCGCTGACCTGCGAAGCCGCCGCGGAAGGCATGCTAGGTGAACATGTCAACGACGGTGGTCGTGGCGGAGCGTAGCAGGTATTCACTCGCGCCGCTCAGGTGACGGTGCCACAGCCGTTCAGCGCCGGCCACGTCACCCATCTCAATCAGGCCGACGACCTTCGCGTGCGCTGCGCGGCTCTTCTTCACCGCGGCGGCAAGCTCGGGCGAACCGGTGTCCGCCTCGACCCTGGAGCGATCGGCCTGTTCGACAATGTGTTCCAGCATGCGCATGAGTACAAGCAGAGTCTGGTTCCCGAGCACCTCGACGAGCAGAGTGTGAAATCCCTCGAGCCGACGCAGCGTCGGAAGCGGGGTAGCGGGATCGCCAGGCCATGGCTCCTCGATGTGTGCGCGCAGCCGTGCAATGTCGTCCACGGTGTGGCTGGCCGCGAGCTGGCGGACGGCCCTCGTCTCGATGACGACGCGGGCCGCCAGCACGTCGGCAAGGGTGATGCCCTGATGCTGCAGAATCAGGCCGGCGTACCGGGAGGCGACATCCAGGTTTGGAGGGCGCACCCGTACCCCACCGCCCGGGCCGCGCCGCACGCTGATCAGCGACTCGCTCTCCAGGATCCGGCACGCCTCGCGCAGCGTCGGCCGGGAGATCTCAAACTGCCGCATCAGCTCGCTCTCGGACGGCAGCGCCTCACCTTCGGCAAGCTCGCCCCGCACGATCTGCCGCCGCAGATGGTCCGCGACCAACTCGGCCATCTTCGGCATGCGTGGCTGGCGCGCGGCCGGGGCCAGGGCAGCCCTAGCCGGTGTTCCCATCTCGGGCATCTCGTAGGTCCTCACGGCGCCAGCGTCGCGTGGGCGACCTCGACGACACGGGCACCCAGCACTTCCTCCCAATCATCCAAATCTACAGCATCCGGTTCGGGGGCACAGGCTGCTCGGCGGGCCTCCGAGCATCGACCGGAGACGGCAGGCTCTCTCGGCGGACCCCTGCCGCCCCGGTCGCGGCGGGCGCGGCGGCGGCGCGGCGCGGTGGCGCGGCGCGGTGGCTACCGAGCTGTTCGGTCAGCGCGTGCTGAGTAGCATCGCGCCGCCGACGGGACCGCCGCCGACAGCGACCACGGCGATCTCGGGGCTGCCGGGGGCCTGGCGCTCGCCGCCCTCGCCCCATAGCTGAACGCAGGCCTCGTGCAGGAATCCCATGCCGTGCAGCCGGCCGCCTGACAGTTGCCCGCCGCTGGTGTTGAGCGGCAGTGAGCCGGTCAGCGCGATGCGTTCGCCGCCGTCGATGAACTCGCCGACCTTGCCGTGCTCGCAGAAGCCGAGGGCTTCCAGCCACATCACGGTCAGGAAGCTGAACCCGTCGTAGAGCTCGGCGAGGTCGATGTCCGCGGGCCGCGGCGTGGTGTGGTGTGGTTCCACAGTGTCGCCGCGGTGTCGTGCGCGGCCATGGTGGTGAGGTCGGCGCGCGCTTGGGCGTCATCGCCCGCGCATCGACAGATCGCACCGTAAGCTTTACTTGACATATACGTCAGATAAATGTCTCATAGCTGGGTCCTGTGTCTACAATGTCGCCCCGACAGGGGAAGTCGGCTCGTTGACGTTCAGGTCGACGGCTCGTTGACGGTCAGGTCGGCCCAGCCGTACCCACCTTGCACAGCGCACCCAGGAGGGGTCGATGCAGAACCCGTTCGCGCCGGAGCTGCTCCTTGAGCAGCGAGGGCCGGTCCGGATCGTCACGCTGAACCGCCCGGAGGCGCTGAACGCGGCGAACGACCGGCTGCACGCGGCGCTGGTCGCCGTGTGGCGCCACCTGGCCGACGATCCGTCGGCGCGTGCCGTCGTGATCACCGGGGCGGGTCGGGCGTTCAGCGCCGGTGGCGACTTCGAGCACTTCACCGAGGTCTGGGACGACCTGTCCCTGCGCCGTCGGGAGCTCGAGGGCGCCCGCCGGCTGCTCACCGAGATGGTCGACTTCCCCCTACCGGTCATCGCCGCGGTCAACGGGCCGGCGGTGGGGCTGGGCTGCAACCTCGCGGTCTGCAGCGACATCGTGCTCATCGCCGAGAGCGCCCACGTCGCCGACCCGCACATCGCGGTGGGGCTCACCGCCGCCGACGGCGGCGCGCCGACCTGGCCGCTGCTGATGGGCATGCTGCGGGCCAAGGAATACCTGCTGACCAGCGAGCGGATCCCCGCGCACACGGCGGTCGAGCTGGGGCTGGCCAACCGGGTGGTGGCCGACGCCGACCTGATGGGCGAGGCGGTCGCGCTCGCGGAGAAGATCGCCGCCCAGCCGCCGCAGGCCGTGCAGAGCACCAAGCGGGCGCTGAACATGCACATCAAGCGGGCCGTCGCCGGGGTGCTCGAGTACGCGCTGCAGGAGGAGTTCGCCTCCTTCGACACCCCCGAACACCGCGAGATCGTGACCGCCTTCCTGGCCCGCTCACGGCGCCGGGCAGCCAAGGCGGCCACGGCGGCCACAGCAGGCACGGCGGAGACCGAGGGCACCGCGGCGGCCGTCGCGGGCACCGCGTCATGACCGGGCTGGCCGGCGCACCCACCACGGCCGGCGCACCGGACACCCGTCCGCCGGCGTGTGGTGCGGGGGACTGCCCGGTGCTATGGTGATCGACAGTCGGAAGGCGTGGCCGGAGCGGTGTGCCGCGCCCGGCTGACATTTCCCAGTGGGCGCAACAGCGTTCTGGGGATGAGGCCGGGCCCGAGCCGCGGCGCGAATCAGGGGGCGACTCTCGCGAGTAGTGTCGATGCCGCGACCCCACAGAGGAGGCACCGGTGTCTGCCGACCAGCGCACCAGGGGAGGGCCGTCGGGCAGCGGCGCCGCGGGGGACAACGGGCAGGTTGGTGACCGCCGTCCTTCTCAGGGGTCGGTCGGCCGGCAGTTGCGGCTCCCGAAGATGGCCGAGCTCGTCGCTTCCGACCTGCGTCGACGGATCATCCGGGGCGAACTGCCCGAGGGCCAGGCGCTGCCGTCCGAGGCGGGGATGCTGGCGGAGTTCGGCGTGTCTCGATCAACGCTGCGGGAGGCCTTCCGGATCCTGGAGGCGGAGTCGCTGATCACGGTTCGCGGCGGTCCCGGCGGTGGCGCGCGGGTACTGAGGCCCAGCCTCGAGGTCGCGGTCCGCTACGCCGGGCTGGTGCTTGGATACCGCGGCACCACCCTCCAGGACGTCTGGGAAGCCCGCCTGTTTCTGGAGCCGCCCGCCGCCGGCATGCTCGCCCGCCAGCGGACCAGGGCGGACCTGCGCACGCTGCGGGACGCGCTCGCCGAGCACGACGCCGCCAGCGAGCCGGCCGAGGCCATCCGCCTGCACAACGACTTCCATCTCCTGATCGCCCGGCTGGCCGGCAACTACACACTCACCCTCCTGATCAGGATGCTCTCCGAGATCATCGAACGGACCACCTGGTCGCGGCTCGAACCGACCGTCGGCAGCCCTGCCATGGAAGAGGCGGAGCGCAGCACGGTGAAGGTGCACCGGGCCCTCGTCGACCTGATCGAGGCGAAGGACACCGCCGGCGCCGAGGACCTCTGGCACCGCCACCTGCAGGCAGCCAGCGCCTACCTGTGGCAGGGCGACAGCAAGGCCGTCGCCGTCAACCTTTTCGGCTGACCGCCCGGCCGACGCCCGTCAGCCTGTCGCGGCCCCGGTCCAGTAGGTGTCACGCAGCGGCTTCTTGTAGAGCTTGCCGTTGTCGAGGCGGGGCAGTTGGGCGACGAAGTCGATGGAGCGGGGACATTTGAACGGCGCGAGGCGGGTGCGGCAGTGCGCCAGCAGGCGGTCGGCGAGCTCGTCGCCCGCCGTCGCGATGTCGACCGGCTGGACGACGGCCTTCACCTGTTCGCCCAGGTCGGGGTGGGGCACGCCGAAGACGGCGGCGTCGATGACCTCGTCGTGGCCGACCAGCACGTCCTCGATCTCGCGTGGGTAGATGTTGACGCCGCCGGCGATGATCGTGAAGTCGCGGCGGTCGCTGAGGTACAGGTAGCCGTCGTGGTCGACATGGCCGATGTCGCCGAGGGTGCGCCAGCCGGGATGCCTGGGGTGGCGTATCGCCGCGGTACGACTCGCGTCGTTGTGGTACTCGAACCGGGCGCCTGCCATCTCGAGGTAGATCGTGCCGACCTCGCCGGGGCCTAGCTCCTCGCCGGTGTCGTCGGCGCAGATGTGCAGCGCGCAGCCCTGGGGCCGGCCGACGGAGCCGGGGTGCGCCAGCCACTCCTGACTGCTAATGACCGTCGTGCCGATGTTTTCCGAGCCCGAGTATGACTCCATGATGATCGGCCCCCACCAGTCGATCATCTTGCGCTTGACGTCAACCGGGCAGGGCGCCGCGGCATGGACAGCGACCCGCATGCTCGACAGGTCGTAGCGGGCGCGCACCTCGGGCGCCAGCTTGAGCATCCGGACGAACATCGTCGGCACCCACTGGGCGGACGTCACCCGATGCTCCTCGACGACCCGTAGCGCCAGCTCCGCATCGAACCGAGGCAGGACCACCACCGTCCCGCCGGTGCAGTGCACCAGGCTGGACACCCGTAGCGGGGCGGCGTGGTAAAGCGGGGCGGGGGAGAGGAAGACGGTGTCTGGTGTCAGCCCGAACACTGCCCGGCCGGCGGGCAGCAGCTCGGCGTCGCCCTCGGTCGCCGGGTGAGAGGGCAGCGGGAACCGGATGCCCTTCGGGCGGCCGGTGGTGCCGGAGCTGTAGAGCATGAAGGTGCCGCGTACCTCGTGCTCCAGCGGCTCGGCCGGGTAGTCGGCGGTCGCGGCGTCGAGGTCCTCGTGGTGCTCGCTGGTCCCGTCCACCATGAGCCGCCGTTCGACGCCAGGGGTGAGCGGCACGAGTCGCTCGGCGATGCCGGCGAGCGCGCGAGTGGTGACGACGACGCGCGCGCCGCTGTCGTTGACAAGATAGGCGGCCTCGGGCGCGGTGAGGTGCGAGTTGACCGGGGTGACGTACAGGCCGGCGTTGAGGCCGGCCCAGACGATCTCGAAGTAGCGCGGGTGGTTCTCGGCGAGGACGACGTAGCGGTCGCCGGGGCCTAAGCCGGTGTCGACCAGCAGCCGGGACAGCCGGTTCGCGCCGGCGACCAGCTCAGCGTAAGTCTGGCTGGCGCCAGGGCCGTCGGCGCCCGCCAGTATGACGGCCGGTTTGTCAGGTGTCGCCGTCGCGAAGTCGGCTGGATACACGGACGCCTTCCGATGGGTTGTCGTTCGGACATGCCGTGTCACGAGCTGGGTGAGGCCAGGCCCGGGCCGGCGGCAAGGTCAGTTGGTCGCGCCGATCTCCTTGAACGCGACGATCTTGTCCCAGTCGTAGCCGAGCTCGAGCAGGATCTCCTCGGTGTGCTGGCCGTGCTCGGGAGCCGGGGTGAGCTCGAGATGCTGCTCGTCGAACTGCACCGGGCTCGCGGCCACGGAGAAGGTGTTGCCGTTGCCGTCGGTGATGGACGGCAGATAGCCATTGGCCTTGACTTGCGGGTCGTCGTGCAACTCCGGGGCAGTTCTGAAGACGTCCCAGACGCCCTCGAAGTCCGCGAGGGCCTTCTCCCAGTGCGCGACCGGATGGGACTCGAACGTGGCGCGCAGGATCGCGATGCACTCGCGCCTGTTCTGGAAGCGCAGCGCCGCGTTGGCGAACTTCGGGTCGTCGATCAGGTCGGGGCGCTCGATCCGCCGGCAGAAGTCGGGCCAGAAGCGGTCAGCCTGCAGCACCGAGAGCGCGAGGAAGCGGCCGTCGCCGGTGCGGTAGATACTGGCGATCGGGTTGGCCATCTCCTCCAGGTTGAATTTGGGGATCGGCTGGCCGGTGATGCCGGCGCCGACGATGTCGGGCGCCAGCTGCCAGACAGCGGCGCCGAGCAGCGAGACGTCGACGACGGACGGCACGCCCGTGCGCTCGCGCTTGAACAGCGCGGCGACGATGCCCGAGGCGAGCGCGAACCCGCCGAACACGTCACCGAAGGCCGGGCGCTGCGGCGCGGGCCACTCGCCCTCGCGAGTGATCAGGGAGTCACCGATGCCGCCGCGGGCCCAGTAGGCCGCAAGGTCGAAGCCGCCACGGCCCGCCTGCTCACCGCGCGGGCCATAGCCGTTGCCACGCGCGTAGATGACCTTCGGATTCCAGGCCCGGACGTCGTTGACGTCGATGCCGGCGCGAGCGCGTGAGTCGGGGAGGAGGTTCGTGACGAAGACGTCAGACTGCTCGACGAGCTTCCTTAACACCTCGCGGCCGGCGTCGCTGGTGATGTCGAGCCCGAGACTGCGCTTGCCCCGGTTGGGCTGCTCGATGAAGTGGTTCACGGACCCCGCGGCTGTGACGACACCCGAGCTGATCAGGCCACGCTGCGGGTCGCCGGTCACCGGGTGCTCGACCTTGATCACGTCGGCGCCCCAGTCGGCGAGCGTCGCGCCGGATGACGGGACGAACGACCATGCGGCGACCTCGACGACCCGAACGCCCTCGAGAATGTCCTGCTTCATCTGATCCTCTCCTGTGCCTGATCGTAGGCAACATGATCGTCAAATTTAGTCTACGACGGTCTCCCTGACAACAGGTGGGACAACCGGTGGAAAGCCTCTGGGTGCCCTGGCGGCCCACCTCGCGGCCAGGCTCGTTGTTGCCACACTGGTGGGTCCTTCGCCTACCCCGATGGCGCGAGGCGGCGCCGCGGGCGGCCGCCGCAAGCTGGTGACCAGAGATTGCGTTGAGTGGACGCCCCGACTTCGCTGTGGTACCTGGTTGACATACACGTCAGATTTCGATCTAATTTCTTGCTGGTGACCGACGGGCGCAGGAGTCGGGTAGTCGGTCGCCCTCACCTTGCGCGCCGGCGTGGTGCACGCCGACCTACGGACCGCCGGCCGCCTCTGAGTGACTCGCCGACGTTGCCCGCGCACGGCCATCGCGCGCGGGCGAGCCAACACACACAGAGCATGTCGGGGTGGACCGACAGCTGATCCGGAGGGCGAGGAAATGGCCGGTCGAGTAGAAGGCAAGGTCGCATTCATCACCGGGGCGGCGCGCGGGCAGGGGCGCAGCCATGCCGTGCGCCTCGCCGAGGAGGGCGCGGACATCATCGCCGTCGACATCCTGGAGCAGATCGAGTCGAACCCCTATCCGCTGTCGACGCCCGAGGACCTGGCCGAGACGGTGCGGCTGGTCGAGAAGACCGGCCGGCGCATCGTCGCGCTGAAGGCCGACGTACGCGACCGGGTGGGGCTGGGCGGCGCACTCGAGACGGGCCTCGCCGAGTTCGGCCACCTCGACGTGGTCGTTGCCAACGCCGGCATCCTGCCGATGGCGATGGGCGACCCGGAGCGTCTCGACTTCCAGGATGCCGTCGACGTCGACCTGATCGGTGTGATGAACGCGGTCGCGGTCGCGCTGCCGCGTCTGCCCCAGTACGGCTCGATCGTCGTCACCGGGTCGAACGCCGGGATGATGCCGAACACGACCGACAACCCGGCGATGGGCCCCGGCAGCGCGGGCTACGGCTGGTCGAAGCGGGTTCTCATCCAGTACACCGAGCAGCTCGCTCTCCAGCTCGCGCCCGAGTTCATCCGGGTGAACTGCATTCACCCGACGAACGTCAACACACACCTGCTGCACAACGACGGCCTGTACAGCGTCTTCCGGCCGGACCTGGAGAAGCCGACCCGTGAGGACGTGCTGCCGGCGTTCACACAATTCCAGGCGATGCCGATCCCGTATGTCGAACCGGTCGACATCTCCAACGCCGTGCTCTTCTTCGCCTCCGACGAGTCCCGCTACGTCACCGGGCAGCAGCTGCGGGTCGACGCCGGCTCGTTGCTGAAGTTCCCCAACGGCCCGACGGGTTGACCGGGCAGATTAGCTGGTTCGACGTCATGCGCTCTCCACCTGTCGGGACGCGGCGAGCTCGGTGCGCAGCTTTTTCTTGTCGATCTTTCCGGTAGGGAGAACCGGCAGCGCCTTGATGACGACTGTCGACCGCGGCGCCTTGTAGCGGGCGATCCGGGTGGCGACGTGCTCACGGAGCTCGGCCGCGCCGAGCGTTGTGCCGGCCGCTACCGCCGCGGGGGTGAGTTCGACGACGGCGCACACCGCTTCGCCGAACCGTTCGTCCGGTACGCCGACGACGGCGCAGCGCGCGACCGCCGGGTGGGTCGCGACCGCGTCCTCGACCTCGACGGAGTACACGTTCTCGCCGCCGGAGATGATGACGTCCTTCTTCCGGTCAACGAGGTGCAGCAGGCCTTCCTCGTCGACGAGCCCGATGTCGCCGGTGTGGCACCAGCCGTCGACGAGGGTGGCGGTGGTCGCCGCGGAGTCGTTCCAGTAGCCACGGAACATCGCGGGAGAGGCGACCAGGATCTCGCCTGGGATCCCGGGCGGGCAGTCGCCGCCGCTGTCGTCGACGATGCGTATGTCGGTGTCCGGGAAGGGGTGCCCGACGGAGGCGAGCCGGCGGTCACGCCCCGGGCCGTCGCCGCGGTGCAGTTCCCGGGGAAGCCCCGAGGTCATCACCTCGGTCTGGCCGTAGAGGTTGACGAACCCGGCGTCGGGCATGGCCGCCAGGGCGGCCCGCAACGTCGTCGCGGTGATCGGCGCCGCCGAGTACACGACCGTGCGCACGCCGCTGAGCGGGCCGGTCCGGCCGAACGAGGCCGTCGATGCCGCCTCGGTGAGCAGCGCCTGCAGCATCGTCGGCGCGAGGTGCAGCACTGTGACCCGCTCGGCCGGCACGTCGGCGAGCACCGCCGCCGGGTCGAACTGAGGATGCAGTACGGCCGTCCCACCGCGGGCATGTATGCCCAGGGCCATCGCCATCGCGCCGATGTGGAACAGCGGCATCGTCAGCAGGATCCGGTCGTCGCTGCCGGCGCGCATCTCCACGTTCATGATGTGCGCGCCAGCGAACAGCTCCCGTTGGCCGAGGATGACGCCCTTCGGCCGACCGGTGGTGCCGCTGGTGAAGATCAGACAGGCGATGTCGTCCGGGCGGGCGGCGAACGGCAGGTCGGCCCCGGCGGCCGACGCGGCGAACTCCTCGTAGTCGACGGTGCCGGCGGACGGCACCTCCGGGCTGGGTTCGGTGGCGACCGGAACGGGGCTGGCGCCGCCGCGGCCGGGCGGCGCGTCGATCCGGACGATCAGCTCGAGGTCGAGGTCGGCGCGGACGGCTTCGACGACTGGCAGGAACTCGGCGTCGACGAACAGCGCCCGGGGCCGTGCCTCGGCGAGGATCCGGGCGATCTCGGGCGGGGCAAGGCGGAAGTTGACGGTTGCGACGGTGATCCCAGACAGCTGCCCGGCGGCTAGGACTTCGCCGAACGCGATGCTGTTGCGGCCGAACAGCGCGATCCTGTCGCCGCGGCGCAGCCCGGCGGCCGCGAGTGCCGCGGCCAGCGCCGTTGCTCGACGGTACAGCTCGTGATGGGTGATGCCGTGGCCGTGGGCGCGGTACGCCGCCACGTCGGCGAATCGCTCCGCGTTGCGCCGGACGATGTCCCCAAGGCAGTGGTCGGTGCGGTGATCTGCCATCACGAGCTACTCCGTCGCGGCTTTGCACGCCATGATTTGGCGACTATGTCGAACCAGCCGGCCGCGGGCAAGCCGGACTGGCCGCCGCTGGGTCGTCGACCCGCGCGCCACCGCCGTCGTCCGGATCGATTGCCGGGAGGGCTTGCTCGGCTGGTCGTCACTGTCAACGAGCTGGCCGCTGCCTGGTCGCGAGCCAGGGCCGAGGGCTGCGTCAGCTAGAACTTGTCGATATCGTCAAGTACAGTCCGGGTGCCGCGACATCGACCGGAGCCGCGACATCGACCGGAGGAGAGTCGTGATGGCACAGCAGGTGCCGATCGCCGAGGACCTGTTCACCTGGCCGTCGGACAACCCGGCGTTGATCGGTGGCCGATCCTCGGATGGGCGGGTGGTCTT